>Ga0207691_10002839_pt1 | contig 16872 bp, 10 predicted proteins | sample KBSM13metaG_FD_184327 | JGI IMG/M metagenome (GOLD analysis project Ga0207691, IMG submission 184327) | Miscanthus rhizosphere microbial communities from Kellogg Biological Station, Michigan, USA - KBS M1-3 metaG (SPAdes) (version 2) | ecosystem: Host-associated > Plants > Roots > Rhizosphere >... | reverse complement strand
TCGTCTCGGTGCCGAATGCTCGCTCTTACGGAGATTTTTTAAGAAACTCACCTCGGAACGAAGCGAAAACAGTGGGGTTGGCGGGGGCGATATCAACCATCACGTCAGCGGTGAAGTCCCCGTTTCCGCTGGCGAACCGACCGGCTCCCGATAGAGATTTTTTCGCGACCTCTTGGCAGGCGCGACTCCAAAAGCATTCGCGAGCGGGAACCGCCGGACGCACCAAATCAATCCGCGAACATTCCGCTAATAAATCGTCTTCGGCTCCGGCCCCGCCAGAATTTTTTGGAAGCGCGGATCCTTTCGCAAAGGATCCCACTCCCAACGGAGACGCAGGTCCATAAGCGTGATGCCGTAGTGATTTGGTGAATTGATTGTAAGGACCGCGCCAGGAGTCGTAAGAAGACGTTCAATCAATGCGATCGCCTGATCGGTTTCGCCGGTACGAGCGTAAACCAGCGCCAGCATATCGGCCAGAAGTGGGGCGGTGGTCGCGTCCTTGCTCGCCGGGACAAGATCGACTGCGCGACGAGCTTCGCGAATGGCCTCCTCGTTCCGGCCCAGATAGGCATAGAGCAGTCCCAGATCGCTCCTTTCGAATGCGTTTTCGGGGTGATTCCGCACTCGGGCTTCAAAGGTCGGCCGCAACGTCTCAAAGAAGCGACGCGCCGTCATAACCTCGCCGCGCGCTACGGCAATGCAGCCATGAAAGTAAGTCTTGTGCTCCGGGTTTTTGAATTCCTCCGAAATCTTCTCGGCCTTCGCAAAATCGCGGTCGACCATTGCCTGATCCGCGGTCAGGTAAGGCAGGTGCTCAGAACCGGCGGGAAATTGAGGAAAAGCTGCATGCCAGGCGTTTGCGTTACCGCTATACCATTTCACGAAGGCTAGAAAGATCAGGACCTGCTCCGAGCTAGGCTCGATCTCGAGCGCGTGGTAGAGCGACTTTTCCGCAGCCGGCCAATCACGCACCATTCGATAATTGCGAGCGTTCAACACCGCAATCTCGCTGTTACGAGGGTCGAGCTCTTGAGCGCGTTGATAATTCGCGATCGCTTCGCGCCAGCGACCTTGCTCGCGATAACACGCGCCACGGAGCAGGAAAATTTCGCCATTGTTCGGCGAAGTGGTTTCGGCAACGGCGAGCTCACTCAAGGCGGATGCGGGATCGTCTTCCGGCAAATAATAATATGTAGCCAGTGCCAGGTGCGCTTCCCCCAAGCCTGGCGCTGATCGCACCGCTTCGTCGGCCTCGGCTCGTGCTTTTAGTTTCCACTGCAAATCATCTGCCGGATGCGGCATGCCGCCATTCTTGCTAATCAAAATGGACCGTCGCGCGCGTGCCAGCGCAAACTTAGGGTCAAGCGCGATCGCCTGCGCGTACAGCTGGTCGGCTGCAATGATGTCGGCGCCACTTTTAGCGTAGCCGGTTTCGCGTTCGCGCGCCCGCAGGTAAAATAAATATGCCTCCGGGTTTTGCGTCGGCTTACTCGCGACGATTGTCTTTTCTGTTGGGGTAAGCGTAGCGCGTAATTCGCGCGCTATCTCAACCGCCAGTTCGCCTTGCAACGAAATCGCGTCAGTCAAGGTGCGCTCGTAGCGTTCCGACCAGATCTGTCGATCGTCGCGCGTGTCGAGCAGCGCCACGTTAATGACGACGTGGGTTCCCCCGCGACGGACACTACCTTGCAGTACATGGGACACCCGCAGGGTCTGGCCGATCTCGCGCAGCTTGCCCGCGACCGCCTCTCCGCGATAAGCCATGACCGATGGCCGCGCCGTTACTTTGAGTTCTTTGATTTTGCCCAGAGTGGTCAAAACATCGTCTTGAATGCCATCGGCAAAGAACGCGTCATCTTTCTCGGCACTCAGATTTTCAAATGGAAGCACAGCAATGCTCTTTTCCGGCGAGATCGGAGTGTCGTTAGACCTTCGACCATTGAACGGGTGATAGACAAACAGCGCTGCGGAGGTTGCGGCCACGACGAGCGCGGCCGCAAAGGCTACTCGGCGCGCCGCTTTTGCGCGATCGGCGAGTTGCGTGTGGATTCTTTCCAGCCGAATCGCGAGATCGCGAACGCTGGGCCGGGCCGCCGGTTCGATCGCCAGCATCGATTGGAGCAGCGAAACCAAGCGCGAGGGAATGTGTGCGGCTCTTAATTGTTCGACTGGCGGCGCAGCCGAATTCGGGCTTTGGCGGATTTTGGCAGCCAGTCGTTCGGCGAATGGAACCTTGCCAGTAAGCAGATACCAGAGCGTTGCGCCTAACGAGTAAATATCCGAGCGAACATCAACCGGTGTATCGGTGAATTGTTCCGGACTGGCAAAAGCGGGTGTGCCGATGAGACCGTGATGCGTCAAAACTTGCGGATCTGCTTTCTCCGCCAACGCCTTGGCGACGCCGAAATCGATGACCTTGATGTGAATGTCTGATGAATCCTCGACACCATCGGCACCTTCCGCGGTCGCGATCATGACATTAGCGGGCTTCAAATCGCGATGCACGAGTCTGCGTTTTTCTGCGGCAGCGAGCGCGGCCGTGATTTGCTGCGCGATCTCAACTGTCGTGCGCACATCGATTGGACCTTTACGACGCACACGGGCATCCAGGGTTTCGCCTTCGACCAACTCCATGGCGTAAAAGCACTGACCGGTTTCTTCCCGAATTCCAAAGTGATGAACCGTCGCGACATTTGGATGCCGCAATGCCGCCGCGGCCCGCGCTTCGCGTGCGAAACGCTCGCGCGCTTCCGCGCTGCGACCGGCCAGATCAGTCTTGATGATTTTTAATGCGACGGCGCGCTGCAGTGAAGTATCGGTCGCACGGTAAGTCACCCCCATCGCACCGCGCCCGAGCTCGCAGGCACTTCCATCTTCGCGACGCTCAATCACATATGGTCCGAATTGATCCGGGACGAACCAATCTTCGCTGATTTTATCCGGCACGTCGCTCAGTCCAACGCGCAGCAAACAAACCATGCAACCTAGGTCGTCATTCGATGTTTCTTCCAGCGCCCCACCGCATTCGGGGCATTTCGAAATTTCTGCGGAAGGAAGTTTCACTTGGCTTCGCTAGGCCTCGACCAACACGCGGCACAAATGCCGCAATTCTTCATCCACCTCTGAAGCTTGAGCGACCGTGCCTCGAACTTCCTCGCGCAGAATCGCACGATAACGTGCGCGCAATCGTGCCACGTCGCTGCGTAAAGTCGCGACGGGCCTATGCAGCCGCGGCGCCATTTCTTCGTAGGGAACGGCTGCCTCGCCCGTCGCCGAAAGATATGGCTTCAAGCAATCGAACAGAGGCGCTTTTCCCGCGAGCGCGCATTCCTGCGCCAAACGATCCAATGCTTGCCGAAGAAGCGAGGCCGCCCATTCGCGTTCGTAAACATGATCGGCCGTCCATCTCGTGGCGCGTCCGACTTGAGCCTCCACTTCCGAAACCACCCTCTCATCAAACTGCTCCGGAACGATTCCGCCACCACGCTTCTGCGCGCGCTCGCGATCGCGCGCATTCGCCGCAAAATGTTTCAGCGCACCGAGGAGGAAAGAACGGAAGCGACCTTTTTCTCGATCCGCTCGGGCGTAGGCACGCGTTTCGATCAGGTCAGCAAAAAAACCCTGCGTCAAATCCTGCGCGTCATCCGGGCCGAAGCCTTCTCTGCGCAAAAAAAGGTAGAGTGGCCGCCAATAAATTCGGCACAATTCGGAGAGCGCGCTGAGCGATTGACGGGACGCGGCTTCGTCATCTCCCGCCTCCAGCACCATCGTCCAGCGCGTGGATGGAAATAAAGTTGCCCGCGGCGTTGTTTCACCACGAAGGGGGAGCATTCGCCATTTTTACTCAGGGCGCGCAAAAAAAACAAGACATGCCGAATTTGATCTGAACCAGCCGAAGGCCGAGGCGGGAAAATCCTCCTTTTTCGCCTGCTTCAAGAGCGAAATTAGAGCGTTCAGGCAAAGGCTAGTTGGCGCACAAAAAATTTTACAAATAAAAACTTGAGCAGGGGCACATTTCTACCGCATGTTGTATATCCGCGGGCTAGCTCCCGCAATAACTTGTTGTTCGCAACTGTTCACAAGTTGTTGCCTGGGCTGTTCACTATTTTTCGCATGTATTCGCAATCTTCAACCCATTCTCACTTCCCATGATTCAGTTGAAACCCGGCATTTCCGCATCGCAATTCAGCAAAGGACGCAAGCCCCGCGGACGCGCACGCAGCGGCCCTGGGCGCGGTGGGCAACGGGTCGGCTTGCATTTCAAACGAGTGTTCAGCGACGCGACATGCGCGCCTTTCGACGAGGTGGAATGGGAACGTCGCACCGCCGAGATCACCGACGACGGCGGCAAGATCATCTTTAAACAGGACAATATCGAAGTGCCGGCAGATTGGAGCGAGCTGGCGACGAAGATCGCGGTCTCAAAATATTTTTACGGCGACATCGCCAACGGGACTGATCCGGAACAGGGCGGGCGGGAAACGTCGCTCCGGCAGTTGATTCATCGCGTTACGCGCACCATCGCAGATTGGGGATTGCTCGACGGCTATTTCGCCGATACGCAGACGGCGGATCTTTTTTACGATGAGCTGACCTGGCTTTGCCTCAATCAACACGGCGCATTCAACTCCCCGGTCTGGTTCAACGTTGGTCTTTATCAGCAGTACGGGATCGGCGACGGCGCGGGCGAAGGCAATTACTTTTACAATCGCGAGACTGGAACGGCCGATCGCGCCGCGACCCAATATGAATATCCGCAAGGCAGTGCCTGTTTCATCCAATCGGTGGACGACACCATGGAAGACATCATGCGGCTGGCGACGAGCGAAGCGATGCTATTTAAATATGGAAGCGGGACCGGGAGCGATCTTTCCACCTTGCGCAGCACGCGCGAGAAATTAAGCGGCGGCGGCAAACCAAGCGGGCCACTTTCGTTCCTGAAAGTTTACGATCAGGTCGCCAACGTGGTGAAGAGCGGTGGCAAAACCCGGCGTGCCGCGAAGATGAATACGCTGAAGGATTGGCATCCGGACATCGAGGAATTCATCGATGCCAAACAGAAGGAAGAGAAAAAAGCCTGGGCGTTGATCGAGCAAGGATACGACGGCAGTTACAATGGGGACGCCTACGGCTCGGTCATGTATCAGAACGAAAATCTGAGCGTGCGGGTGAGCGACGACTTCATGCACGCAGCGTTGGAAGACCGGGAATGGTGGACCCGAAGGGTGCGTGATGGGTCACCCTGCGAACGGAAAGATGCGCGCACGTTGCTTCGCAAAATCGCGGAAGGAACTCATATCTGTGGCGATCCCGGGATGCAGTTCGATTCCACCATTCACAAGTGGCATACCTGCAAAGGGACAGGCCGGCAAAATTCCACTAATCCGTGCTCGGAGTACCTCTTCCTCGATAACACCGCCTGCAATCTGGCCTCGCTTAATCTGATGAAGTTTAAAAAAGCGGACGGCGTGTTTGATGTCGAACGCTTCAAAGCGGCGGTGCGCGTTTTCATTACCGCACAGGAAATTATTGTCGATAACGCCAGCTACCCGATCAAGGAGATCGCGGAGAATTCGCATATCTTTCGCACGCTGGGGCTCGGTTACGCCAACCTCGGCTCGCTCGTCATGAGTTACGGCTACGGTTACGACAGTGTGGAAGGCCGCGCACTTTGTGGCGCGATCACCGCGATCATGACCGGCGAAGCTTATGAACAAAGCGGGTTACTGGCGAAGACGATGGGACCATTCCCTGGTTATCGCGAGGCGCGTTGCAGCGGGGTGAGTAAACCGGTGGCGAAAGATAATGTCGCATCGATGCTGGAAGTGATCGATCTGCATCGGGACGCGGTCGAGGAAATTCCGGATTCAAAGGAATTTGCTTATTTAAAAAAGGAAGCTGCTCGTGCCTGGGATCGCGCAGCGGATTTGGGCAAACGCCACGGTTATCGGAACGCCCAAGTGACTGTCCTCGCGCCCACCGGGACCATCAGCTTTCTAATGGATTGCGATACCACCGGGATCGAGCCGGACATTGCGCTGGTGAAGTACAAATTACTGGCCGGTGGCGGAATGCTAAAAATCGTTAATCAAACAATTCGACCGGCGCTGGACTATCTCGGTTACGCCGAAGATGAGATCGCGCATATCATCGAGCACGTCGATCTTTTCGATACCATAGAGGATGCGACGCCCGGCGCCGATCACAGCGCGGTTCTGGCGGGGAGAGCGGAGGCAGGCCGGCTTTATCCGACGCCATTACGAGCAGAACATCTCCCGATTTTTGATTGCGCCTTTCGCGCGCATCTCGGTGAACGCAGTCTTCATTACATGGCCCATCTGCGAATGATGGCGGCGGCGCAGCCTTTCCTCAGTGGCGCAATCTCGAAAACGGTGAACATGCCGGAGAACGCGACCGTTGACGACATTATGAACACTTACGTGGAAGGATGGCGGCTCGGGCTGAAGTCGATCGCCATTTACCGCGATGGCTCGAAACGGTCCGCGCCGCTTAACACCCGAAAAACGCGCGACATGGGAGCCTTCGATGGTGCCATGGATGTAATCGCTGAGCCCGAAGAATTGCAGAAACGCATTCTCGAATTGGAAGAAGAAATCGCAATGCTGCGGAGCCGGCTGGATCAGCCAATCCGGCACCGTATGCCGGACACGCGCATGTCGTTGACGCACCGGTTCGAGATCGCGGGCCATGAAGGTTACATCACGGTTGGGTTGTATGAAGATGGCCAGCCGGGGGAACTCTTCATCACGATGTCGAAGGAAGGCAGCACCATTGGCGGTTTAATGGACACCGTCGGGACATTGACCTCGATTGCGTTGCAATACGGCGTGCCGCTGGAAAGTCTGGTGAAGAAATTTGCTTATCAACGATTCGAACCCAGCGGGTTCACCAAGAATCCCGATATCCGGAATGCAACCAGCATTACCGACTATGTTTTCCGCTATCTCGGTTGCCAGTTTATCAAAGGTTACAAGGAAGCGACTTCGCCTAACCGCGCGCAATCAGAGTTTCCGCTGAAAGAAATCGCGGAGATGGAAAAGAAGGCGATCAATCGCCCCGTCGCCGAATTGCCGCGCACGGCCGAGAAGGAATTGATCGACGTGATCACGAGCGATTCACCTGGCGAAGGGAACCCGAAAGTAATCACTACTGGCTACACTCACGCGGACCGAGTGAAAGAAGCGCTCGGCAACATGTTCATGGATATCGTCTGCTCGCACTGTGGGAGCGACAAAGTGATTCGTGCCGGAGCATGCGGCGTTTGCACCGAATGCGGCACCAGCCAGGGTTGTAGTTAGATTGACTAGTTAGAAGGGAATTAAAATGCCTAGGGAGTTAACTGATGCCACACAAGAGGTTCAAATGAACAGCGTCTATGACGAGAAGGTTCTCCGCGAAGCTATTCGAAGCTTCATGGACGCAGGGCGGATTGCCACTTCACCAGAAATGAGGCTGGTTTGCCATGGTCTCGCCAGCCTTGCGTTTTCCATTAACGAACTGCAGAAGCGCCTCCATTTTGTTGAAGAAAGAGTCGGCGGGTCTCCGATGCGAGATATTCAGGAATTGCTTGGCGACAAAAAGGAAGACTCTGACGACCAAATTGCTGAAGGTCATTTCTGGCGGACAAACCGGGGTTGATCGCGGAGCGCTCGACGCCGCGCTGGCGCTGCAAGTTGAATGCGGCGGATGGTGTCCGGAGGGTCGGTTGGCCGAAGATGGCACAATCCCGAAACGTTACCCGGTGATGGAGTTGGCAAATGCCGGGTATGCCGAGCGGACTGCGCGAAACGTAGCCGATTCAGATGGCACGCTTATTATTTCAAATGGAGTTCCGCTTGGCGGAACTCGTGAGACTGTTGATCGCTGTATCGAGATGCGAAAGCCGCATCTGATTATTGATTGCGCGAGGAGGAGCGTTCAGGAAACGATCGAAGTGGCCACAGAGTTCGTTACAAATCTGTCATTCCGAGTCGCGCAGACGACGAGGAACCTCTCGAACATCCCCAAATCGCCTGGCGAATTGGGAGATCCCTCGCATTCGCTCGGGATGACGATCGTGTTGAACGTGGCCGGTCCACGGGCCAGTCAATGGCCCGAAGGTGACAAAACTGCGCAACGAATTGTGTCGGGCATTCTGCGCCGCTTAGTGGACAGAACGACGCCATTGAATACAGTTCGACACTCGCCACGCGGCGACCCCTGAACATGGCATCAAGCGAAGCAGAAATTCAACGTCAGAAAGAAATGCAGCAGGCCGAGGAGCTGCTTTTTAGCGGCCGGCAGGAACTCGGTTTCGCCAAGGGGCTTTTTTTGGGAAATTTCGTAGCCGATTGGGTAATGCCGTATCCTAGGCTTGACCCGACCCGGCAGACGGAACTGGAGAGTGCACTGAGCGAAGTGCGCCAAATGCTCGATCGCGATCTCGATCCGGACTGGATCGATCGCAATGCCGACGTCCCGCGCCACCTAATCGAGGGCCTTGCTCGCACGGGCGTTCTTGGAATGACGGCGCCACGGGAAGTTGGCGGCCGCGGTTTCTCGCAAATGCAGTACTGCCGGATCCTGGAGGAGATCGGAAAACGGGACGCTTCCACTTCGGTCTTTGTTAACGCTCATCACTCGATTGGAATCCGTGCCCTGCTCTTGTTCGGTACCCGTGAACAGCAAGCGCAATGGTTGCCCTCGCTGGTCGCTGGAGAAAAGCTGGCAGCGTTCGCGTTGACCGAACGGGAGGCTGGATCAGACGCCGCCAATGTCCGAATGACCGCTACTCCGAGCGACGACGGCTCGCATTACGTTTTGAATGGCGAGAAACGTTACATCACCAATGCCGCAGTGTCGCAGGTCTGGACGGTGATGGCGCGAACGCCGGTTCCGAACAAGCCGGGCAAAGACGCGATTACCGCTTTTTTGGTCACGCCGGACACCCGCGGTGTGGAAATGATCGAAGGTCGAATGCCAAAGCTCGGGATTCGCGGCACTGCCACGGGGCGCTTCCGTTTAAACAATGTGCGTGTGCCGAAAGAAAATATTCTCGGCCCGCTCGGCAAAGGTTTGCGCGTCGCGCTGACCGTTCTGGATTTCGGGCGCACCACTTTCGGAGCTTGTTGCACCGGCGCGGCCAAACATTGCCTGCAGCTGGCGATCGAACACGCCAATTCGCGTCAGCAATTCAAAAAAACCCTGGGCAATTTCGATCTGGTAAAAAAGAAAATCGCGCGCATGGCGGCCGACGTTTACGCGATGGAAGCAATGACCAACGTAACCGCATCGCTGATCGATCGCGGTCTCGAGGATTACATGATTGAGACTGCGATGCTGAAAGTTTTCACGACTGATCGGCTATGGGAAGCGGTCAACGACGCCTTCCAAATTCACGGCGGCTCCGCTTACTTCGATGATAATCCGTTGGGTCGAATGTTGCGCGACGCGCGGATCAATCAGATCGGCGAAGGGTCGAACGAAGTATTGACCTCGTTTATCGCGCTGGTCGGAATGCGTGGGCCAGGAATGGAGTTCAAGGAAATTTACGACACCATGACTTCGTTCGCGTTCAACCGCATGGGTAAGGCTTGGAGCGCGGGCTTGCATCGCCTTGGCGCGGCGGTCCGAACGCCGAATGTGCCGGTGCAAAGCGCTGAGCTGCGTGGTTTCGCCGGGCGATTGGGGAGATTAATCTGGCGGTTCAACGTCGCGGTTAATCGCTGCCTCGTCGTTTATCGCGAACCGGTGCTGGACATGCAGTTGATCCAGGAGCGGATTGCGGGCGCGGCCATGGAACTTTTCGCCTCGACCTGCGCCCTTAGTCGCTGGGACTCGGAGTTACAGGCGCGCGGCCGAAATGGCGGAGCGCCCCCACCCGATTTTAGCGCGCCCGCTTATTTCCTGCGCAAATCGATTCGGCACGCCAAGAAATTGTTGGCGGAGTTGAACGATAACGACGATCACGCGTTGCTCGATACGGCAAACGCCGCGTTGCGGGCGACGAAATAGCGGTCGCGGCGTGGCTGCTGGCACGCTGTTTCCTCATTTGCGACCGCGGGAATAGGCGGCACGAATCAGGCTCCCTGCAACGCGTGACCGAAGGTTCCGGAAATCACGACGCAACAACCGCGGCTAATCAAGCCGCTTCCACGACTGAGCTACGAGGAGGCAGTACCGCGGCGAAAATTGAATTCGGCGTTATCGCCGCGATCGCTCTTGTCCTTGCTGGCCATGTTTTTGCCGGCGTTCCAACTGCCGACTTCGCGGATGGATGAGGGAACGCTGCTGGTTTATCCCCGAGCAGGTTTTGAAGGGAAAACTGCCGTACCGTGATTTCGAGACCTTTTATGGCCCGCCGAATCCGTTTCTGATCGCTGTGGTCTATTATATAGGAGGCATCGGGCTCACCCCGGAACGGGCGACCAGATTCGCCTACCGGCTCATCCTTCTCGGCGCCATGTTGTGTCTTGCCCGGCGTTGGAACTCCACCGTCGCTTCCGGGTGCACGCTTTTTGCCGCGCTCTTTCTGGTGAGTCTGGGTGTCGCGGCTTATGTGTGGACGGGGGCGGCTGGCCTGCGCCCTGGAGATGAATCCGAGCAGGCAATCGACCCGGTTCGCGTCTCCCCGCCGATATCTGTCGGGCGGATTGGCTCTTCTCGACCGGAGCTTCGCATGTCTGGAACGAACCAAATGCGTCCAGCGAGCTCGGCTCGGATGCATCAAACCAAATGGTGCGATCGCGATTTGAGATTTGCGGCGAATTCGGAGCCTACTTGCTCTGCCGTCGCAGGAAAGATGGAAGCTAAGGTGACGGCGAGCGGCGCCGGCCTCTTGGCCTGCTTCTAGCTGCTCCGGAGGCATGGCCTCCTCCCCACTGGTGGATTCCGCGCCGTTCGATTTTCACGGCAAACGCGTGCTCATTTTCATCGTTGCCTACAACGCCGCGCGCACGATTGAAGAAGTGCTCAACCGCATTCCGTCTTCGCTGCATTCGAGCGCGGTCGAAGTGCTGATTATCGATGATTCGTCGGCGGACGATACTTTCGTCGAAGGGTTGCGCTTTCAGCATCAACGTCCGCCTTTCCAAATCACCGTGCTCCGGACGCCGGAGAACCAGGGTTACGGCGGTAATCAGAAGCTCGGTTATCGCTACGCCATCGATCACGGATTCGATATCGTCGCCCTCCTGCACGGCGACGGCCAGTATGCGCCGGAAAAACTGCCGGAGTTGCTTGCTCCGCTGGTTCGGGACGAAGCCGATGCCGTCTTCGGTTCGCGCATGATCGACAAGAAAGCGGCGCGAACGGGCGGAATGCCGTACTACAAATGGATCGGCAACCAGATCCTGACCACTTTCCAAAACTGGATGCTGCAAACGAACCTGTCGGAGTTTCACTCCGGCTATCGCCTGTATGCCACCCACGCGCTCGCGCAACTGCCGTTCGAATGCAATAGCGGGGCCTTTCACTTCGACACCGAGATTATCATTCAGCTGGTTCTGAAAAAATTCCGCATTCTGGAGCTGCCGATTCCAACCTTTTACGGCGACGAAATCTGTCACGTCAACGGACTGCAATACGCCCTCAATGTTTGTAAAGCGATGGTGCGGGCACGGCTGCATCAAATGAATTTGTTTTTCGATCGCAAGTTCGATGTCGCGCCGCCGGAAGAAACCTACGACCTCAAGCTCGGGTTCACCTCTTCCCACACCATGGCGATCGATGCCGCGCGCAGCGGCGCTCACGTGCTGGATGTCGGCTGCGGACGCGGGTATGTGGGGGCCGAGTTGGTGAAAAAGGGGTGCGCGGTCACGGGGATGGACCGTCTGATCCCGGCTGAAGGCCAGAAGAAAATGCAGTTCATTCACTGGGATCTCGATCGCAAGGAATTTCCCGTCAACGTTTCCCAGTTCGATCAAATCTTCATGCTCGACATCATCGAGCATTTGAAGCGGCCGGAGGAATTCATGGACGAATTGCGTTTTGCGACCGGTTGCAAGCGCCCCGAAGTGATCATCACCACCGCCAACATCGGATTTTTCGCGACCCGCCTGATGCTACTCCTGGGGCAGTTCAATTACGGGAAGAAAGGTATCTTGGACGCCACCCATACCCGCCTCTTTACCTTTCGTTCGCTGCGCGAATTGCTCCGGCAATCCGGTTACAAGATTCTCGACGTGCGCGGCATTCCCGCGCCCTATCCGAAGGCGCTCGGAACCAATTTCATCAGCCGGCTCCTGGTCTGGGCTAACGAGAAGTTGATTTCACTGAGTCGGTCTTTCTTCTCCTATCAAATTTTTGTGCGCGCCCAGGCCCTGCCGACGGTAAACAATCTGTTGTGCGAGACTATCAACACCAGCCAGGAATTGCGGCAGAATGCGCTGCCCAATTTACTTCAAGATCTGGAGCGCCCGCAGCAAACCTTCGGGCACAAGCTCGTATAATCCGAATTTGACGAACAGAATCTGGTACTGCCGCAGATCGAACGCGCACAGCGCCATGATGGAAAGAGCGAGCCAAAGATCGGCTCGGCGGAAGCGGGCAAACAGGGCCACCAAATAGCTCGCGGCCAGGAAGCACAACGGCAGATCCCACATGTTGGCATAGCGCAGGTTCATTCCGTAGCGGACATTGCACATCACAAGAAAGCTCGCGGCCAGGAAGGCCGTCAGAAAGATCACGGCGGAGTTGCTTCGTTTGAGCGTGAAAATGGCGCCGAATGCGAGCAAGAGGACAATCGGACTAACTAACGATAAATCGACAAGGTAGCGATACCAGGGTCCGTCCCCGGTTTTGAGGGCGTAGGGCAGAACGGCGGCCTTGCTTACGAGCAATTGATAGATGTGGATCGCGGTGCCTAGCGACCCGCAGAGATTCACCAGGATGGCAACTCCGAGGAGTGGGCCGACCAGGGTCGTCGCCAGGAGAAAACGCGTGAGTATGCCGATTCGAAACCAATAGCTCGCGCCCAAAACTGCGAGCAGGCCGAAATAGGCGAAAAGTGCATTTTCCTTGGTCAGGACGAGAAGGGCGAGCGCGATCCCATAGCCGGCGAGCCAGCGCCAGTCGTTCGGCCGTTGTAAATTTTCCCAGAGCAACCAGAGACAGGCCAGGGCAACGCAGGCAAAGACACCATCAATCAGGGCGTGCTGCGACATGTGGATTTGAGTTGGCGCGAACGCCATCAGCGCGCTGGTGACGAGGCACAATCGGACGCCGCCGAGGTGGATGGAAAAAATCGCGGTCAGCACGAGAGTAAGAATGCTGAACAGGCTGGAGATATTTTTCAGGGCGGCGAGGGCGTCGGCCCCGGTGGTTTGGTGCCAAAGATAAGCGCAAAAAATGTAGAGAAAGCGGGTCGGTGGCAGGATTGCGCTCGGAAGTCGGGCTTGCAGATTAACGTATCCTTCCGCCAGGTCCGGATACGAGGAGAGTCCCGCCTGGGAAAGGGTTTTGACGTATTCGCGATAGAGATTTTCGTCGAAACCGACGCCGGTAAAGCCAGGTTGGGGATGCAGGATTTCCAGGAAATGTAAGGGAGCGCGCTCAACGAAAAGAGCCGGTGGCAAACGCAAGAAGATCCCCACTGCGAGGACGGCGCATATTCCGATCAGGGGAAGGGCGCTGGGACGAGGTCGGGCCGGGTCGGTCACGAATCAGGTTCCGGCCACTGGCGCCGGAGAGAGAAGTTTAAGGGCTGAGCTTTGTTGAGGCACGTTGTTTCGCCAGATGAGGACGGAACCGACGATCAGTGTCAACCAGGGAAGAAGGTTCCAGGGAGCCCAGACCGCGCTGAGGGCATTAGTCGAAACACCAAAATACCAGACCCAGGAGTGCGAGATGGTGCTGTAAAAAACAAAGAGGAAAATGGAGGCCGCGGCGGTGAAACAGACAAAGAAAGTGGGCGAAAGGAACAATAGGAATGGCGTTAACCAGACAAAGTATTGCGGGGCGACGCCTGGGGCGAAGATGAAGAAGCTCAGCCAGCTCATGGCCAGCGTAACGACAAGGCCCTGAGCATCGCTGCCACGTCTGCGCCACGCCAGGAAGAGAACAAAGGAAACGACTACGAGCTTAAGTAGGTTGCTGATAATGGTGGCGGCCGGCGCCAGCCCGAAAAAGCTGATCCGGCTTAGATGCTGAAAATCACTGATGCGGATGAGATACGTGATTCCCCAAAGACCCCAATAGCTTCCGTAGCTCAAAACATTCTTGGCGTAAGCGATGGGGGAGAAAATAAGCGGTTCCAAGGCGAGGAGCACAGTAGTGACGAGAAAGGCCGCGATAAAAGGGCGAAGCTGACGACGATTATGCCAGAACAGAGCGAACACTGGAATGAACAGGAGCGGCACAATTTTCACCTGCCAGCTCAAGCCCAGGAATAGACCGCAAAGAATCGGTTGCTGCCGCGCCGTCATCAGGCAGGCGATAACAAGGAACATCACCATGACCGAATCGGTGTTGCCATGAAATCCGCTGATCATGAGCGAAATTGGATTAAGCGCAAAAAGAAGGAGCGCCCAGAACGGAGGGCGACGATCGCCCATTGCGTCGGCCAATTTCCAAACGACCAGGCTCGAGACGAGGTCAGCGATAACTCCCGGCAATCGGAGAAGAAACGCAAAAGTAATGTTGTTATGGGTGAAGAAATAGAGACTTGAGAGGTCGTAAATCGCACGCAGGTAATAGGCAACCAGCGGCGGATGATTGAAGAGAATGACCCGGCGATACGTTTCGGCGAGACCGTGGATGCTCAGTTCCCGGCCGAACAGGAAAAAAACGACGGTGTCATTGGTGCCGATGGTGTTCCAAGCAATGAGAAGCTTGGCCCCGGTCGCGGCCAGGGCAGCAAGCAAGAACCAAAAGCCCGGCGATAAATACGTGGTTTGGTCGCTGTTCGCACGCCGATCGACCTCGGTTATCTCCCCGATTTTCATTGGCGGTGGATTTCTTCGCGCAACTGACGGAACTCGGGTTGCTGTGGACTTAGGGCAACAGCGGAATCGATTTCGGCGCAGGCATCGGCGCGGTCGCCCCTGGCGGCATAGGTCTTGGCCAAAAGAAAATGAGTCTTGGCGCTGCGAGTGTTGAGATCGAGCGCGCGCCGGAACCAATGTTCGGCCAGTTCGAATTGCTGGTGGTCCAGGGCGATTACGCCAAGATTATTGAGCGCGCCGCGGTGACGATCATCGAGCTGTAGAGTGGTAAGATAAAAGGTGGAAGCGGCCGCAGAATTTCCCTCCGCCAGCCGCAGGTTTCCGAGAGCGAAATTCGTTTCCGGATTCGTTGGGACATAAGCGCGGGCGAGCTGCAATTTTCTTTCCGCCAGGGGAAGATTGCCGGATTCGAGCGCCTGCCAACCGCTGTTGTAGGCATCCAACGCCCAAAGTGATGGATCGCGTTGCGGCCAGGAAATGAAAACGGAAGAGACAATTAGAAACGCGGCGTAGGCAATGGCCCAGCGAAATTTGCCCACCACGACATGATTAAAAACCGCAACCAGGCCGAAGGCGGCGAAAATAAGAAGGCCCGGAACAATTGGCAGACGATAGCGTTCGGTGGTGAATACCGGCAACAAGGCGAGGACATGCAGGGCGATGGCGACGGCGATCCAACGTGAGAGCGGCGCTGTTTTCCAAACCAGAAAGATCGCTGGCAACGCCAGGGCCGCGACCAGGCCGAAATAAATTCCGGGCAAGGTGACGTTTTGCTCACGCAAGATCGTGATGATGCTGAGATCGTCGTATTGAAATGCGCTCCAAAGATTGCGGAGTTTGAGCGCAAGCAGACGAAGCCATGCTACCGGATGACTCGTTATGTAATTGCGCGCCTTCGCAGCCCAATACTGTGAGACCTGACCGCGTGGGAGAGCGTGTCCAGCGGCGGACTCAGCCACGTCTATAGAATCCTGCAACATCGCGGCCTGCCCAGCGTGGAGACCGGGCGGAAAACGCGGATAACCAATCGCGCCCGGATTATTTCCAATCCAGAAATTAATACCACTGTGAGCGGACAGAAATACGCGGTCGTGGGCAATGAAACAATTGTGCATCCAACAGGGCGAAGTACCTGCAGCAGCGCCAAGGAAAAGCAGAGCGAGGGCGTTTATGCGCGTGCGGAATTGGGAATGAGTGGAAATCGCCGGTTTGAGAAGGATTGCGCCGACTAGCAACGGGATGAGGAAGAGAATCGTCGCGATTGCCGTCGCGGCGAGGCCAACCAGCAGACCGAGAATTAGTGCCTCCCGTTTTGTTGGCACGTTCTTCCAGCTAACGATGCGCCAAAGGATGAGCCAGAAGATAAAGATGAACCAGGCGGTAGGCATGAGAACGACGGCATAGGTTTGTGCTGGGACGAAAAAGGCCCAACCTAACGCCGCGAGCACACCTGTGATTTGGGCACGACGCAATCCGGTTCCCAAAAAAGTGCCGACCGAAACCTTATAGATCAGCGTCGCCGTCCCGGCATCGAGTAATGCCTGCAGGAGGGCAGGAATAAATGGACCGTAGCCGGCAATCTTATAGAGGGCCGCAAGCAAGTAAGGGTATCCCGGCAGGCCGTAAAAGGCCAGATGATCAGTAAGTTGGCCGCTAAGAATCCGTTGTGCCCACTCATCGTAAAAATGCATATCTCCGCGCGTCGGAAGGAGGTAGGGCGAAGCCGTTAGCCGGACGAGGACAAAGGCACGGACGAGCAGAACACTCGCGAAAATGTAGTGTGCCGGCCGGAGGTGAAACGGGGTAAGGAGCTTACGTGAAGTCACGGTATCGATTTCACCAGCAAATGGCGGCTACCGTAGCGTTTGCAAGCGAGAATCACGCCTAAACCAGGCGTTTGCGCTCCTGGGAGACACCCAGTTTCTAGACA
>Ga0207691_10002837_pt1 | contig 16878 bp, 16 predicted proteins | sample KBSM13metaG_FD_184327 | JGI IMG/M metagenome (GOLD analysis project Ga0207691, IMG submission 184327) | Miscanthus rhizosphere microbial communities from Kellogg Biological Station, Michigan, USA - KBS M1-3 metaG (SPAdes) (version 2) | ecosystem: Host-associated > Plants > Roots > Rhizosphere >... | reverse complement strand
TCGCGATCACATCGAGCGCGAGACGCAGGACAATATCGATCGCGGCATGTCACCCGACGACGCGCGCGACGCGGCGCTGCGCGCCTTCGGCAACGTGATGCGTGCGATGGAAGACACTCGGGCCGTGTGGATCTCCGCCTGGATCGACCAACTGCTGCAGGATGCGCGCTACGGCGTGCGCATGCTGCGGCGCAATCCCGCGTTCAGCACGGTCGTGATTCTGACGCTCGCCCTTGGCATCGGACTCAACACCGCCGTCTTTACGGTCGTCAACGCCGTGCTCCTGCGTCCGCTGCCCTATCGTGACGCGTCACGACTCGTCGTCATCCACGAAATACTGCCCAAGCTCGGGCGCATTCCGGTCAGCAACGTGCATTTCGACGAGTGGCGCCGCTCGTCACGCGCGTTCGAGCGGCTGGCGCTGTTATGGGGAGTCAGCCCGAATCTCACCGGCCTCGGAGAGCCGGAGCGTCTGGGCGCCGCCCGCGTCTCGCCGAGCCTGTTCGCGATGCTCGGCGTCCAGCCGCAGCTCGGACGCACGCTGCTCGACGAGGACGACCACGTGGGACGCGATCGTGTCGTCGTGCTCTCCGACGCATTGTGGCGACGCCGCTTCGGCGCGGACCGGGCGATTGTCGGGCGCTCGATTCTCCTGGACAGTGAGCCGCATGTCGTCGTGGGCGTGATGCCGCCAGGATTCGTCTTTCCGAACCTGAGCTACCTGTATCCGATTGCCGTCAGTCTCGAGCGGGTGGAGCTGTGGAAACCGCTGGCACTGTCGCCGGCCGAGATCTCCACGTCGGCCGTCACCTTTCGTGCCATTTCTCGCGACGAGATCGACCGCTACGTCGCCAGCGGCGAGCCATTCGACAAGGCCGGCGCATACGCAATCCAGGGACGTGCGGCAACTTTCGTCCAGCGAATCGAAGGCAGCCATTCCGGCATCATGGGACTGCCGCTCTACGAGACCGCGACCGCGCTCGCCGGCATCGGATTCCCCGTGCTATAACCAGATCTCCCGATGTCGCATGAAATACTCATCAACGTAACCCCCCAGGAAACACGTGTCGCGATGCTCGAACAGGGCGTCGTGCAGGAGTTTCACATCGAGCGCGCCAGCGCTCGGGGTCTCGTCGGCAACATCTGCCTCGGTCGCGTCGCGCGGGTCCTGCCGGGGATGCAGAGCGCTTTCGTCGAGATCGGCCTCGAGCGCGCGGCGTTCCTTCACATCGCCGACATCTGGGAGCACCGGCAGAACGGGCACGGCGGCACCGACACACGTCCGATCGAGAAGATCCTGCACGAGGGACAGTCGATCCTCGTGCAAGTGATCAAGGACCCGATCGGCACGAAGGGTGCCCGGCTGTCCACGCAAGTGAGCCTCGCCGGCCGGTTGCTCGTTTACCTGCCGCAGGATTCGCACATCGGCATCTCGCAGCGCATCGAGGACGAGGCCGAGCGCGAGAGCCTGCGCGGAAAGCTCCAGCTGCTGCTGCCGGACGGGCACGTCGGCGGATTCATCATCCGCACGATGGCCGAGACGGCGACCGAGCGCGAGATGCAAAGCGACATCGAGTACCTGACCAAGCTATGGGGAGACCTGAACGCGCGCGCCCGCGACGTTCCCGCGCCGGCGCTCCTCTACCAGGACTTGAACCTCGCGCAGCGCGTGTTGCGCGACATGTCCACCGAGGAGACTTCCCGCATCGTCGTCGACTCCCGCGAGACGTTCGTGAAGATGCTCGAGTTCGCGCGCGAGTACACGCCCGCGCTTTCCGAGCGGATCGCCCATCACCCCGGTGAGCGGCCGCTGTTCGATCTGCATCGGGTCGAGGACGAGATCGAGAAGGCGCTGGCGCGCCGCGTGGACTTGAAGTCCGGCGGCTACCTCATCGTCGACCAGACCGAAGCCATGACGACGATCGACGTCAACACCGGGGGTTTCGTCGGCGGCCGGAGCTTCGACGACACGATCTTCAAGACCAACCTCGAAGCGGCGCAGGTCATCGCGCGGCAGCTGCGCCTGCGCAATCTCGGCGGCATCATCATCATCGACTTCATCGACATGGAGAACGCCGACCATCGCAGCGCCGTGCTGGTCGAGCTAAACCGCGCGCTCGACCGCGACCGGACGCGGCTCACCGTCAACGGGTTCACCCAGCTCGGCCTGGTGGAGATGACGAGAAAGCGCACGCGCGAATCGCTCGCGCACGTCCTGTGCGAGACCTGCCCGACCTGCCACGGACGCGGCGAGCTCAAGACGGCGCAGACGATCTGCTATGAAATACTGCGCGAGATCCTGCGCGAGGCGAAGCAGTTCAACGCGCGCGAGTTCCGCATCCTGGCCGCGCAGCCGGTGATCGATCTCTTTCTCGACGAGGAGTCGCAGTCGCTCGCCCAGCTCGGCGATTTCATCGGCAAGCCGATCTCTTTGCAGGTGGAGTCGATCTACACGCAGGAACAGTACGACATCGTGCTGATCTAGCGCCGGCGATCCCGTGCGCCGGCGACCGTCGCTCGACCCGGCACGAACCCTGGACGACTGATGCTGGGTAACCTCTGGCCGCGCACGAAGGCGCTCTTCTCCCGCCTTTTCCGGCGCAAGCCGCCCGAACCGGGCCGATTCGAAACCGGCAGCCGCGCTTCGTGGCGCGGGACCGTGACGACGGCGCCCTGGATCTGGCCCTCTCGCGATTACACAGTCTACATTCCGCGAGGCCATGCGCGTTGGCGTCGCGTTCCGCTCGTCGTTCTCATCCATGGCTGCCGGCAGACGGCGGACGAGATCGCGCACGGGACGCGCATTACCGCGCTCGCCGACGACATGGGCTGCATCGTGCTCCTGCCGCACCAGAATCCGCGCGCGAACGCGTGGGGATGCTGGAACTGGTTCGAGCGGGCGACGACCGCGGGGCGCGGCGAAGCCGCCATCGTGCTGGCGCAGGTGCGCGCCGTGCGGCGGAAGTACCGGATCAATCGGCGGCGCGTCTATGTCGCCGGTCTTTCCTCGGGCGCCGCGCTCGCCGCCGTGCTCGGCGTGAGGAAACCCGCGGCGATCGCCGGCGTGTTCGCGCATTCGGGCCTCGCCTGCGGCGCGGCATCGTCACCGCTCGCGGCGCTCGGCGTGCTCAAAACCGGCGCCGATACCGATGTCGCGCTGATCGCACGCGAGGCACGCGAAGGCGCTGACCCGAAATCCCTTCCCGTGCCGCTTCTGGTCGTTCAAGGCAGGGCGGACAATGTCGTGGCCCCGGTCAATGCCGCGCAGCTCGTTCGCCAGTACCTTGCGCTCAACGGCCATCCCATGGCCAACGCGGGCGGGAACGGCGAGCTTCCTCCAGCCGATCGTTGCGAGGTCGCCACGGCCGACACTCGCACCGTGACCACGAGCGAATGGAGTGTCGCCGGCCGTCTCGTGGCCCGGCACGTCCTGATCGACGGGCTCGGCCACGCGTGGAGCGGCGGCGACGACAAGTTCGCCTACAACGATCCGCACGCGCCGGATGCGACGGCGCTGCTCGGCGCATTCATCCGCCAGTCGATGCAGTAAGATCGGGACTCGCGGTTTCTCCGCGCACGACCCGAGTCCCGAAGAGGCGAGCATGCCGACCACTGGAATGAACCACTTCACCGTACTCACGGACGATGTTCCCGCCACCGTCACCTTCTACAACGAGCTTCTCGGTCTCACCGACGGTCCCCGGCCGCCGCTCGGGTTTCCCGGCGCATGGCTGTATGCGGGCGAGCAGGCGGTGCTGCACGTCGTCGGCGGCCGGCCGCGAAGCGAGCTCAAGGCCGGCGTGATCGATCACATGGCATTCTCCGCGACCGGTCTCTCCACCACCGTCGCGAAGCTCGAGGCGAAGGGCGTGAAATATCAGTGCCGCCAACAGACGGGCACGGGAATCTGGCAGGTTTTCGTGCACGATCCCAACGGCGCGCGGGTCGAGCTCGATTTCGCACCCGAGGAGCAAGCTCCGCGATGACGCAACCGCGAGCGCCCGCGGCGACGCTCGACCACCTCCTCGTCGCCGCCGCCACGCTCGCCGACGGCATCGAGTACTTTGCAGAGGTAGCCGGCGTCACCGCGCAGCCGGGCGGCAAGCACGTCGCGATGGGAACGCACAACGCGCTCGTGCGGCTTTCCGAGCGGACGTTTCTCGAGATCATCGCCATCGATCCCGAAGGGACGAAGCCCTCGCGGCCGCGCTGGTTCGATCTCGACAACATCGCGCTGCAGGCGGAGCTGACCGAGCGCCCGCGCCTAATCCACTGGGTCGCGCGCACCACGGGAATCGAGCGTGCAGCGGCGGCTTGTCCGATACCCCTCGGCGAAGTGCACCCGATCGCGCGCGGCGACTATCGCTGGCGAATCACGATCCCTGACGACGGCACGCTGCCGGCGAAAGGCCTGGTGCCGACGCTGATCGAATGGGACGTTTCGCACCATCCGGCGGAATCGCTGCCGAAGTCGAATGTTTCGATTGCCGGCATGGCGGCGTCGCATCCGGAGCCCGCCCTAATCCGCGCGGCGCTTGCCTCGCTCGGCCCGGACTTGGACTTGCCGGTGACCTACGATCGCGACGCGCGCCTTGCCGCGATGCTCCGCACGCCTCGCGGCATCGTGACGCTCTGAGCGCGCCGCTCGAGAGCTTGCGCGCGCTACTTCGGCAGGTAGTCGGCGCGCTGCGGCGTGAAGGTGTCGAGCAGCACGCCGCGCTTCAGGCAACGGCACCCGTGCATCACGCCCGAGCGCTTGTACATCGTGTCGCCCGCACGGACCACCTTCGTCTCGTCGCCGATCGTGAATTCGAACTCGCCGGACAGCACGTACGTCAGCTGCTCATGGGGATGCGAGTGCAGCGGGCCGACGGCGCCTTCCTCGAACGCGACTTCGACCTGCATCAGCCCGCCGTCGTGGGCCAGCACCTTCCGCGTCACGCCTCCGCCGAGATCCTCGGCGCGTTGATTGTTTCCGTATACGAACATCGGTCGTGCTCCTTTGCCGGGCGGTGCGGCGAATTGCCGCCCGCCAGTGAAACTCAGGCCAGCGCGCCGCGCGCCGCCACGGGCCACACGCATTCGACGCGCGAGCCGCGAACCCCGACGATCCAGTCGTAGAGGTTGACGGTCGGATCGCAGTGGCCGGGAACAAGCCACAGCCGATCGCCGATCCGCAACGGCGACGCTTCGGCGGCGACGGCAATGACGCCATGCTCGTCGGTCGCCTTCACGTACGTCAAGCCCCGCGCGCCATAGACCTGCGGAAGACCGGAGTCGAGCGAGAACGACTTCAACCCGGCGTCGACGACAGCCCGGTCGCCGGATGGCGCGCTCATCACCGTCGCGACGACGAACAGGCTTTGCTCGAAGTGGTGCTGGTCGGGCGCGAGCGCGTTCTTCTGGTAGTCGACGTCCATGAACGCATACGATCCGGGTTGGAGCTCCGTGTAGACGCCGCTGTCGCGCTCGTGCTGCCAGGTGCCGGTGCCTGCCCCCGTGACAGTTGGGCACGCGAGGCCCGCGGCCTCGATCGCCGACTTCGCTTCGCGAACCAGGGCGACTGCGCTCGCAATCGCCGCGCGCCGCGCTTCCGGCTCCCTGAGGTGCTGCGCTCCGCCGTGATAGGCGTGGATTCCGCCGAAGGACAGGCCCGGAGTGCGCGCGATCGCGAGCGCAATGGCCGCCGCAGGCGCGCCGGGCGCGACGCCGCAGCGGTTCGCGCCGACGTTGACTTCGACGAGCACCGAGATGGTGGCGCCGGCCGCACGCGCCGCGGCGCCGATTTCGCGGACCACGTCCGCGTCGTCGGCGAGCACTGCGACCTTGGCGATCTTCGCCATCGCCGCAAGCCGCGCGAGCTTCGCCGCGCCGACGATCTCGTTGGTGACGAGCACGTCGCGCACGCCGGCCGCGACGAAGGCCTCGGCCTCGGCCACCTTCTGGCAGCAGATACCGACGGCGCCGCGCTCGAGCTGGGCGAAAGCGATGTCCGGGCACTTGTGCGCCTTGCCGTGCGGGCGCAACGCCACCGCGGCGCCGCGCACTGCGTTCGCCATCAGGTCGAGGTTGCGCTCGAACACGTCGAGATCGACGACGAGCGCCGGCGTGTCGATGTCGCCGGCGGAGTCGCCGGGGCGTGCTGGCGCGGTCTGCATTGCGAGTCGTCTACTTCGCGGCCGACGGCGGTGGCGCGGCTTCGGCCGCTGCGAGCTGGCCATAGACGACATGCGCGATCTTGAGCAGCTGCCCGCGGTCGACGTTTCCCGAGAGTGCGTAGCCGCAGGCGTCGTCGATCCAGTAGAACACGCCGACGCCGTTCTCGTGGGCATACCGGAATGCAGTCTCGCCGGTGCCGGGCGGATGCTTGCGCACCTGCAGCGACATGCGCTGCTTGTCGGCATTCTCGTACATGAAGAGCGCAGTCGGCTTCTCGTTGCCGGCGACGAGCCGGCCGCCGACCAGTGCATAGCCCACGCTGCTCAAGTCCGGCGCATGGACCTGGAACCCGAGGCGCTTCGTGAGCCAGTTGACGAGCCGCTTTTCCTCGGCAGCCCAGATCTCCACCGGCCGATTGATGTCCGAGGCGTACAGTGCGTGCGCGAACGCCGCCTGCCGCGCGAAGCTCGTCGGTGTGCCTTCGTGCTCGATCAACGCATCGTGCGCGAACCAACCCAGGCCGATCCCCACGACGAGAATCGCGGCAGCGATCGCCGCCAGCACCAGGGAGCCGGAGCGCTGCGCGCGCGGGTGCGGCGGGACTGCCGCGGCGAGGAGACGCTCGGGTATCGGCTCCGCCAGCACGAGGTCGAACGCGTCGCGCAGCGCCGCGTTTTGCGCGCGCATCGCAGCGACCCGCGCGGCAAGCTCCGGATCGTTCGCGAGCGCCTCGTCGATGCCCGCAGCCCGCGCGGCCGATAGGCGCCCGTCGACGTACGCATGGACGTCGGCTTCGGAGGTCTGAACACGCTTCATTCGGCAATGATGCTCTTCACTTGACCACGCGCAACCCGGACGGTGGCTCGGCGACCAGCTGGCGCAGGTTGTTGCGGGCGCGAGAGAGACGCGACATCACCGTGCCGACGGGAATCGACAGGATGCCGGCGATTTCCTCGTAGCGAAGCTCTTCGACGGCGGCAAGCAGCAGGACCTCGCGCTGATCGGCGGAGAGCCGGCCCATCTGCTGCATGAGCTCCAGCACCTCGACCCGATCGATCTGGTTCGCGCGCACGGGAAGCTGCCAGGCAGGGTTGGTCGGGTCCGCGTCTATCGACACGTTGGCGCTTTCGCGACGCACGAGGGCGAGCTGGTTCACGTAGACGTTGTGCATGATGGTGAATAGCCACGCGCGCAAATCGCTCCCCGTCCGCCACATGCGCCGCTTCTCCCATCCTCGCGCGAGCGTGTCCTGCACGAGATCGTCGGCGCGCGACGCCTCGCCGGTCAGGACCCGTGCGTAGCGGCGCAGGCGCGGAATCGCCGCAACCAGGTCCGGTTGCGGCAAGCCCGGAGCGTCGTTGGATGTGGGTGGCGTCACGTGACGTGCGGCGGATCGAAAACGACAGACATGCGCGATGTCAATTTTACTCCACGCGACGCGTCGGCCCTCCTCCCGGTGCCGGCGACAATGATGCCAACAGGCGGCGGCGGAGTCATATTCCGATACGCGTCCGCGCCGTCACACCAGGAACATCGTTGCGAGCCCGAGAAAGATGAAAAATCCGCCCGAATCGGTCACGGCGGTGATGAGCACCGACGAGCCGACCGCCGGATCGCGTCCCAGCTTCATCATCGTCATGGGGATCAGCACGCCCATGAGCGCGGCGAGAATGAGATTGAGCGTCATCGCCAGCACCATGACGAGGCCGAGAGGCACGTCTTTGTACAGTACCATCGCGACCAGCCCCATCACGCCGCCCCAGATCACGCCGTTGACGATGCTCACCGTGATCTCCTTGCGGATCAGCTGGCGCGCGTTGTCGACCGTGACCTGGCCGAGCGCGGCGGCACGCACGATCATGGTGATCGTCTGGTTGCCGGAGTTGCCGCCGATCCCGGCCACGATGGGCATCAGCGCGGCGAGCGCCACCAGCTTCTCGATCGACCCTTCGAACACGCCGATCACCCGCGAGGCGATGAAGGCGGTGACGAGATTGATCGCGAGCCACGCCCAGCGATTCTTGAACGACGCCCAGACCGAGGCGAAGACGTCCTCTTCCTCGCGCAGGCCGGCCTGGGCGAGAAGGTCCTCTTCGCCGCGCTGCCGGACGAAGTCGAGCACGACGTCGACGGTGACGCGCCCCACGAGGCGGTCGTTGGTATCCACCACGGGCGCCGACACGAGGTCGTAGCGCTCGAACGCCGAGGAAGCAACCGTCGCTTTCTCGTGCTGCCCGAGCTGGACCAGGGGCTTCTTCATGATCGATTCCACGATCGTGTCCGGATCGGAAACGATCAGCGTGCTGATCGGAAGCGCGCCCAGCAGTCGCTCGTCGCGATCGACGACGAACACCTGGTCGGTCTGCGAAGGCAGCTCGTCGAAGCGCCGCAGATAGCGCAGCACGACTTCGAGCGTCACGTCCGGCCGCACGGTGATGTCCTCGAAGTCCATCAGCGCGCCGACCATGTCGTCCTCGAAGGACATCGCGGCGCGCAGTTGCTCGCGCTCCTCGATCGGCAGGCTCTGGAATACGTCGTCCATCACCTCCTGCGGGAGGTCGGGCGCGAGGTCGGCGATCTCGTCCGCTTCGAGCGTCTCGGTCGCGGCGACCAGCTCTTCCGTGTCCATCGACGAGATGAGCGACTCGCGAACGGCGTCGGACACCTCGAGCAGGATGTCGCCGTCGCGCGAGGCGCGCACGCGGTCCCAGACGTAGAGACGCTCGTCGAGCGGAAGCGCTTCCAGGATGTAGGCGATGTCGGCCGGATGCAGCCGGTCGAGCTCGACTTGCAGCGCGGCAGCGCTCTTCTTGTAGACCGCGCTGTTGGCAAGCTCCACGGGCTCGATATCGCCTTCCCCCGGCGACCCTTCGAGCTGTTCGCGGACCAGGCCTTCGACCAACCGATGCTGACGCAAGAGGCCCGTCACGCGGGCGAGCACGTCCTGCACGCCCTTCGGCGCGTCGGGCCGGGTCGCGACCGGGGTTTCGACGGGTTCGGCCATTTGCGTTTTCTGGCGACGTAACGACAGGGGTCGGGAAAGGCGATCGGCACGGCACCGACGACCTCGCTCCGACCCCGTACTCCGCCAATTCTACGCGGTGAGAAGCTCGCGCGAACCTGCGGCGATCACCGTACCGCAGTTCGGAGGGTCACGCTGTTGCGCGCCTAGGGGACCGCTGCACCCGGCATGCGCGCGAGAATCGTCGCGACGCGGCCCTCGATGTAGCTGGAATTCGGCCGGCGCTCGAACAATCGCGGGCTCGGGGTCATCGCCGCGAGTCGGGCTGCCTGCTCGGCGGTGAGCTGCGCCGCGGCCACGCCGAAATAGCGCCGGGCCGCCGCCTCCGCGCCGAATACGCCGTTGCCCCATTCGATCACGTTGAGGTAGAGCTCGAATATCCTCTGCTTGGAGAGCATCGCCTCCAGCATGACGGTGACCACCGCCTCCTCCGCCTTGCGCCAGTAGCTGCGCTCGGGCGACAGGAACAGGTTCTTCGCGAGCTGCTGCGTAATGGTCGAGCCGCCTCCGACGACACGGCCCGATTTCCTGTTCTTCTCGAACGCGTTGCGGATGCCTTCCCAATCGAATCCGCCGTGCTCGGCGAACCGCGCGTCCTCGGCTGCGATCATCGCGCGCTTCAGCTGAGGCGAAATCCGCGCATAAGGCACCCAGCGATATTGCAGCATGGCCTTGTCGTTCTTCGCGCGGAGCTCGTCCATCCGTTGCGCCATGAACGCGGTCTCGGCCGGCGGCTGATAGCGATACCAGGCAATGTGCGCGGCGATCCATGCGAGCCACAGGAAAGCGACGGCCGCAATCGCCGCCACGACATAGAGAATCGCGCGACCAATCGGATGTCGAGATCCGGCATTCATGCGGGGATCGAGGCCGTGGCTTCGCCCCGCTCAATCATCGTGCCCTTGCGGCGCTCATGTGGCGATCGTGCGAAGGGGGCAAGTGCTAACGGGCGCCTGGGGTATGAAGCCCGGTAGCACTTGCCCCCTTCGCACGAATCACTTGCGCAGTTCACTCCGAGCGCAGCTCGTCGCCCTTCGTGAACATCCAGGTGCGGGTGATGTGCAGGACGTCGGTGTCGCGCTTGATGTCCGGCGGGAATGCGGCGAAGGGCGCCGACATCTCCACGATCTTCACCGCGGCCGCGTCGAGTATCGACTGGCCCGACGAGCGGTTGATCTCGACGTTCTCGACGCTGCCGTCGCTGCGGATCGAAACGGTGAGCAGCAGGTTTCCGTAGAGCTTGAACTGGCGCGCAGCTTCGGGATAGTTGAGGTTGCCGATCCGTTCGATCTTCGCCCGCCAGTCTTCGACGTAGCGCGCGAGCCGGTACTCTTCGGCGCGAGCGCCGACGAAGCGGCGCTTCGGCCGCTGCTGGTAGTTCTCGATGTCCTTCGCTATCCGCGCCTCGATCCGCATCGATTCCAGCGTGCGCTGCATGAGCTCGGTCGCCGACGGTGGCGCGACCGGTTCGGGCGCCTCGACCGGCTTCGGCATGGCGTAGGTGGTGGGCGGCGTCCCCTTGATGCGCGTCATCAGTTCCCGCGCTTCCTGCTCCAGCACGTCGAGCCGCTGCGACGCGACGGCGATGTCGCCGGTGGCGCTCGCCTTGGGCACGACGGGCAACGGCGTCTTCGCCCGCCGCGGAAGCTCGGTGTTGCCGCCACCGTCGAGATTCGCCTGTGCCAGGACATCCGCCACGGCGGGTTTCACCTTGGATTTCGCGTTCACCAATGCGACTTCGAGCGGCGGCATGCGGTCCTTGAGGCGAGCGGGATCGAACACCCGGAACTGGATCGCGAGCAGCACGGCGTGAACGAGGATCGACGCGCCCAGCGCGTAGAAGATGAACTGATCGGCGCTGGGCATCACGAGTCCGCTCGGCAGCGAGCGAATCTCCGCGACGAGGGCGGAAAGCGTCGCCTCGAAGGAACTATGAGCCGGCTTTGCAGCTTTCCTGGCGGAGGACGAAGCGCGAGCCGGAGTCGTCGCTTTCCGAACGGAGGAGGAAGTGCGAACCGGCGTCGCCGCCTTTCTGACGGGGGGCGGTCCGGAGGGAGCGCTGCGCGCGGCGGATCGGCTCGACAATGGTGAAGGCGCGGTAAATTTGCAGTCTAGCGCAGTGGCGCGCATTTGGGGCCGTCCGCGCCCTCCGCCTGTCGGAGCATTGTTGCGCGGACGTCTACGAAGGCTCCGCTTGGGGCGACGCCACGGCGACATGTGCCTGCGCATCGGAGGGAACCGATCCCTCGACGCCCGCGAACCGGCACTCGAGCGTGGCCGCCACGAGGTCGATGCGGCCGATTGCGATCCGCACGCGCGTCTCGGCCGCGAGCGCCGGAAGATCCGGAAGCCGCACGACGAGCGGCAGCCCATCGAAGCGGACGAGCGTATCCCGAATCACCGTCCCCGTCGTTTCGCCGACGCGCTCCTGCAGGAGCCACCGCAGGCACCAGTAGTGCTCCATCCGGTCCTGGAATTCGGCGTAGCTCGCGTAGGTCGCCTCGAAATCCGTGAGCGCGGCGTAGAGCTCAGCGTCGTTCTCGGCATAGGGCGGCTTGCGCCCTTCGATCGCCGCCTCTAACTGCCGCTGGTTGACGAGGTCGCTGTAACGCCGCAAAGGCGAGCTCGACCACAGGTAGTGCGCGAGGCCGAGCCCTTGGTGCTCTCCGGGACGCGTGCTCATCTTGACCTTGCCGTTCATTTGCGTCCGGTAGAGGCCCGCCATGTTCGCGTCGGCGAGGAGCTTGCCCCATTGGCTGTTGACGAAGATCATGAGCTCGGCGACGAGCTTGTCGAGCGGGCTGCCGCGCGGGCGCGGGACGATGCGCACGTGACCCTGCTCGCCGCTTTCCTGGATCCGCTCCCAGTCGACATGGAAGCTGTAGTCCACACGCGCGAAATCCGCCTTGCCGCGCCCGTCCGACAGCCATTGCGCGAACTTCCAGAGCACGCGAAGCTCGGCCGTCCACGGCGGATCGGACGGCGCGGGAAGATCGTTGGCGAACGCGGAGTCGATCGCGTCGAGACGGAGATTGGCGGCGACCGGCACGCGGTTGATGCGCGTCGCTTGCCGGATGAGCGCGCCGTCGCTCGTCACTTCCGCATACAGCGACAATGCCGGCGGGCTGCGGCCCTCGGCCAGCGTGAACGTGTCGACGATCGCATCCGGGAGCATCGTGAGCTTGCGACCGGGCATGTAGACCGTCGAGAGTCGCCCCCGGGCCAACGCGTCGAGCGGCGAGCCGCGCGGAATGCCGAGCGCAGGCGCAGCGATGTGAATGCCGATTTCGTAGTGGCCATTGGGCATCTCGCGCACCGAAAATGCGTCGTCGACTTCCGTAGTCGCCGCATCGTCGATCGAGAAGGCGCGGACTTCGGCGACAGGCAACTCGGGGAGCGGCGGCGGCCCGTCGTATGCGCCGAACGAAGCGCCCTGCGGGAACGCCTGCGCGAGAAACGCGTTGTAGTGGTAGTCGTGCGTGGACGGAATGGCGCCGCACGCGGCCAGCAGCGCCACCGGATTCATCTGCCGCGCGTCGCTCGCGGCTGCGAGCGCTTTCCACTCGAGCGAGTTCTTGTCCGGCTTGTAGAGAAGCATCGAAAGCTTCTCACGCATCGCTTCCGGCAACCGGCTCGTGCCGAGTTCCTCGCCCCAAGCGCTTATCCGCTCGGCCTCGTGCTTCTTGCGCTCGACGGACGCGAGCGCGGCCGCAAGCGCGGCGGCCGGCGCCTTCCGGTAGCGACCCTTGCCCCGCTTGTAGAAGTACATCGGCGCCGCAGCCAGCGTCATGGCCACGGCAGCGGCCTCGACCGGTCCCGGCGCGTGCCCGTAGTACTCGCGCGCCAGGTCGGCAAAGCTGAAGTCGTCGTCACCCGACACCTCCCACAGGAAGTTCGGGTCGAGCTCGCGCGACTGCGTCTGCGCCTGCGCGACGAGAAGCGTCGGCGACGGCTCGGCATAGCGCAACAGCACCGCCGCCGCCTTGATCTTGAGGCGCTTGCCGGATGCAGCCTCGACCTGAAGCGACGAATCGTTGTCCGTCAGGACTGTCCCGGCCTTGAGCTGGCCGTCGTCCTCGAAAAAGACGTGCATGGGCGAGTCAGGGAAGAAGCAACGAACCCAGCTCGGAGGCCGCGTCCTGCAGCGGCTCTCCGAAGCGGGAGGCCATGTCGTTCGCAGTCACGAGCCGCCCCTGAAGGATTACGTTGATTCCGGCGACGTAATGACCGCCAATGTCTCGCACCGGCACGGCCAATGTGCAGAGGCGGGCCTCCATTTGCTGGCTCGCGAATGCAAATCCCGACTCGCGGACCTCACGCAATACGGCCCGCAATCTCTCGGGTGACGAGAGCGTGTACTCCGTGAACGGGTAAAGACGCGTGCGCTTCAGGTAGCCCTCGAGCTCGTGGGCAGGCAGATGCGCGAGCATCGCGTGGCCGATCGACGTGCAATAGGCCGGCAGCCGCCGACCCACGTTGAGCGCCGGAGACATGATGCGCGAGGATGCGGAACGCGCAAGGTAGACGATCTCGTCGCCGTCGAGGATTCCGAGCGAGCAGGCCTCGTGCAGTCTTTCGGAGAGCCGATCGAGGATGGGCTGCGCCAGCACCGCGAGCGGAGACGTCGACAGATAGGCGTGGCTGAACGACAGCACACGGGGTCTCAAGTAGAACCGGCGCGTTTCGTCGGCCGCGACGAAGCCCAGCTTCGACAGCGTGTGCAGGCTGCGCCGTGCGGCTGCGCGCGGAATACCCGTTCGATGGCTGACCTGGGCGATCGACATCCGGCGCTTCTTGTCCGAGAGAGCCAGCATCACGGCCAATCCCCGCCCGAGGGCGGTGACGAAGTCCGGGTCGTCGCCGAACTGCGCGATGGTCTCCGCGACGAGCTCTGCCGGATCGGGTGGCCGGGGAGACACCGGCAAATGCGCCACCCGTGCGAATGGCTCGCTTGGCTGAAGGATGTTGGCTTCACTCGACATGAGGGTCCTTTCTTCTGCCCCTAGTGTATGCCCAAAATGGGCGGCTGCCGCACACAGTATCGGCATGCGCCCTTGACGCCAAAATCAGGGCAGCCGTATCGTTGGGCGAGCCTTTCGAATCGACGACATGAAGCACGACTACTCGCTCTCCCACCTCACGGTACTGTCGCTCACGCCTCCCCAGGTCGTCGACGTCGCCGCAAGCGCCGGATATCGCTACGTGGGACTGCGCATCACTCGGGTGACACCGCAGGAAGTGCTGTACGACCTCGCGCGCGACCGCGCCTTGATGAGGGAAACGAAGGCGAGCCTCGCTTCAACCGGCCTGTCCGTGCTGGACGTCGAGCTCTTTCGCATGGATCCCGCGCTCGAGCCCGAGGCGTTCGTTCCGGAGCTCGAAGCGGCCGCCGAGCTCGGCGCGCGGCACATCATCGCGCAGGTGCCGGATCCGAACCGCGAGCGGGCGACCGAGCGTTTCGCCCGGCTGTGCGATCTCGCAAAGCCGCTCGGCATCTTCGTGAGCCTGGAGTTTCCCCACTGGACCGAAACCGGAAGCCTCGCGGAGGCGGCCAAGGTCGTGCGGGCCGTGAACCGGACCAACGCGGGAATCCTCGTCGACATGCTCCACTTCGGCCGTTCCGACTCGAGCATCGAGGAACTCGCCGCCCTGCCCCGCGAATGGTTCCGCTTCGCGCACGTATGCGACGCAGCGAAGGAAGTGCCCCCGACGATGGCCGCCATCATTCGCACTGCACGCGACGAGCGGCAGTTTCCCGGCGAGGGCGGCATCGACGTTTGCGGCATTCTCGCGGCGATGCCGCAGGACATTCCTTACGCGCTCGAAATTCCGCGCGTGGCGCTGACGAAGGCAGTGGGACCGAAAGAGGTGGCGCGTCTTGCGGTAACCGTCGCGCGAAGCCACCTCGACACACCCGCTTAGTTGCCTGTCCGCACGCGTCCGGGAGACGTGGCGAGCGGGACGTGACCGGGCAGGATCACGCCGGTGGCGCACATCGGCTATGATTATCGATTCTTCCTGATGCTCAAGGTTAACGGTGACGGACCGCTACGCCCTGTTCGGCCTGCCACTCGGCCATAGCAAGTCCCCGCTGATCCACGCCGAGTTCGCGCGGCAGACAGCGCAGGATTTATCGTACGAAGCGATCGAGGCGCCGATCGGTGGGTTCGCCGCCGCCGTCGACCGCTTCCGGGCAGAAGGCGGACGCGGCTGCAACGTCACACAGCCGTTCAAGCTCGACGCGTTCGCCTACGCGACCGAGTCCGCGAAGCGCGCCGAGCTTGCCGGGGCGGTCAACTGCATGAAGTTCGACGGCGATCGCATCCTGGCCGAGAACTTCGACGGCCTCGCCCTCATCAGCGACATCGAGCGCAACCTGGGTTATCCGATTCGCGGCCGCCGCGTGCTGCTGTTGGGCGCGGGCGGCGCGGCCCGCGGCGCGGTGCTGCCGTTCCTCGAGCAGGAGCCCGAGGTGCTCGACATCGAGAATCGCACGGTGGCCAAAGCGAAGGCGCTCGGCGAGCAGTTCGCGACTCAAGGCAATCTCGGGACCGGAGGCTACGCGGACTTTGCCGGGCAGCAATTCGACATCGTGGTGAACGCGACGTCCGCGAGCTTGCGCGGCGAGCTGCCGCAGATGAGACCGGCGGCCTTCGCGAAAGGTTGTCTCGCGTACGACATGGTCTACGGAAAGGGGTTGACGCCCTTCCTGCGCCTCGCCCAGGACTCGGGCGCGGGACGACTCGCGGACGGCATCGGCATGCTGATCGAGCAGGCCGCCGAAGCGTTCGCGTGGTGGCGCGGCGTGCGGCCCTCGACTGCGGCGCTGATCGAGAAGCTGTCGGTGCCACTCACTTGAGAGAGCCAGCAATGCCGCAAAAGATCGTCGAGATCAGGGGCCGGAAACTGGGCGGGGAGACCCCGCTGATCTGCACTCCGCTCGTGGGACGGACGCGCGAGCAGGTTCTCGCCGAAACGACGAGCGTCGTCGCGAAGCGGCCCGACGTCATCGAGTGGCGCGTCGACTATTTCGACGGCATTGCGGACACGTCGGCGGTCCGGGAGGTTGCGCGCGCGATCCGCAACGCGGCCGGCGACACGCCGATCATCCTCACGCGGCGGTCGATCCGGGAGGGCGGCGAGCCCAATGCGCTCGACGACGAGGGCGTCATCCGCCTCTACGACGCCGTCTGCGCCGACCGCACCGTCGATTTCGTCGACTTCGAGATGAGCAACGAGACCGAGCACGTGCGCCGCGTCGTCGCGGCGGCGCACAGGGAGACGACTCGCGTCATCCTTTCGTACCACAACTTCAGCTATACGCCGGGACAGGAGTTCCTCGTGCAGCGCTTCCTGGAAGCGGAGCGGCTGGGGGGCGATGTCGGCAAGGTCGCCGTGATGCCCCGCGACCGTGCCGACGTCCTGACACTGCTCGCGGCGACGGCAGAGGCCGACGCGAAGGCGCGCATTCCGTTGATCAGCATGTCGATGGGGCCGCTCGGGGCCGTCACGCGAATGGTCGGCGGCGTGTTCGGATCGGCGCTCTCCTTTGCAATCGGCGCGGGAAGCTCCGCGCCGGGACAGATGCCGATCGCCGACCTCAACGCCGTGTACGACGTGATCCGCCGCGCAAAGGGTAAATGAGGGCGACTGAGGGCGACTGAGGGCACCTGAGGCAAATGAGGGTAACCGGGGCA
>Ga0207691_10002834_pt1 | contig 16891 bp, 12 predicted proteins | sample KBSM13metaG_FD_184327 | JGI IMG/M metagenome (GOLD analysis project Ga0207691, IMG submission 184327) | Miscanthus rhizosphere microbial communities from Kellogg Biological Station, Michigan, USA - KBS M1-3 metaG (SPAdes) (version 2) | ecosystem: Host-associated > Plants > Roots > Rhizosphere >... | reverse complement strand
GGGGTTGGGGGTGGGGGTCCCTCAATTGCAGTATGTGGAGGCGCATGCGGCGATGAGACATCAGGGAAACAGCGCGACCTGCTCCAGCCCCATGGTCTCGGGAAAGCCGAGCATGACGTTCATGTTCTGCACCGCCTGGCCGGAGGCGCCCTTGGTGAGGTTGTCGAGCGTCGAGACGATGATGGCGCGGCCGTCGACGCGATCCTTGGCCACGCCGATGAACGTCATGTTGGAACCGCGCACGTGGCGGCTCTGCGGCATCTGGCCGAACGGCAGCAGGTGGACGAACGGCTCCCGCGCGTAGGTCTCCTGCAGCACCGCGTGCAGGTCCTCGGCCGAGCGCTTGAGCCCGCGCACGTAGATGGTCGAGAAAATTCCGCGGTTCATGGGCACCAGGTGCGGGGTGAAGCTGACCACGACCTCGCGCCCCGCCGCCAGCGCGAATTCCTGGTCGAGCTCGGCCATGTGACGGTGGTGGCCGACGCCGTAGGCGTGGAAGCCCTCCGACACCTCGGAGAACAGCATCTCCTCCTTCGCCGCCCTGCCGGCGCCGGTCATGCCGGACTTGGCATCGATCACGATCTCGTCGGGATCGATGGTCTTGGCGCGCAGCAGCGGAATGAGCGCGAGCTGGGCGCAGGTGGTGTAGCAGCCGGGATTGGCGACGAGCTGCGCGTGCCTGATCTTCTCGCGATAGACCTCGACCAGGCCGTACACCGCCTGCCGCTGCAGCTCGGGCGCGTGATGCTCGTGCCCGTACCAGCGCGCATAGGCGGCCGGATCGGCGAGCCGGAAGTCGGCCGAGAGATCGACGATCCTGATCGCAGGCAGAACATTGACGATCTGCTGGATGACCTTCTGGGTGGTGGCATGGGGCAAGGCGCAGAAGATGAGATCGAGGCCGGCGGCGGCCCAGTCCATGCCCTCGATCGACTGCAGCCTGGGCAGAGCGAGCGGCGCGAACTGCGGAAACACCTGGCGCATCTCCTGCCCGGCGCGGCGATCGGCGGTGAGCAGCACGAGCTCGGCCCGGGGATGGCGGATCAGGAGCCGCACGAGCTCCGCGCCGGTATAACCGGACGCGCCGAGCACGCCGATCCTGGCTTTCTTGTCGGCCGCTGTGGCCATGGGTTTTGCTCCTCGCGATCAGGACGATCGGATGAGGGACACTGCCGCGGAAGATATCAGGATCGGTGCCGCGGAAGGCTCATCCGGCGGCAGGGAGACGATCACACGCGATCGCGCGCCCGTGCCGCGAAACCGCGGCGGCGGCGAGACAAAACGCGTGTGCAATTCGTCGTCATGGAGCGGGCTATAGACGCCGCGCCCAGCACTCGTCAAGCGGTCGCGCGAACTCGCTCGCGCGCTGTTGATCCACAGTCGCGGATTCTGGTTTGCGGACGCTCGACGCTGCAGCCGCTATTCCAGCGGCGGCAAGGTCCGTAGTCAGGCGACGATGGCGTCGATATCGCCGTCTTACGCCGAATCAGATGGTCGGATTCCAGGGCACCGCAATCTCGCGATAGCCCGATCCGCTCTTCTCCACATAGGCGAGCGACGGGAACGGATAGTGGAAGCCCTGCACCAGCATCTTCTCCGCCACCAGCATGTCATAGACCTTGCGGCGCGTCGCTTCCGCCATGACCGGATCCTGGTCGTAGAAGGCGTGCCAGCCGGGATTGCGCGCGAACAGGAACGGCACGTGGGTGACGTCGGCCTGGACGTAGACTTTGCTCGAGCCGGACGCCACGATGTGGGAATTGTGGCCGGCGGAATGGCCGTGCGTGCCCACGGCGGTGATGCCTGGGACGACCTCCTTGTCTTCGTCATAGGTACGCAGACGCTTCATCACCTCCCCGGAGAATACCCGGCGATTGTTCTTGAACAGACCTTCCATGCGCCCCTTGGGCGCGCGGCTCATCTCGCCGTCGTCCATCCAGAACTTGTGTTCGCCCGCCGGCACCAGAATTTCGGCGTTGGCGAAGGCCAGCGAACCGTCGGCCTTCAACAGGCCATTCACGTGATCGCCGTGATAGTGCGAGATGATGACGGTATCGATCGCCTTGGGGTCGATGCCGGCGGCAGCCATATTGATCATCAACTGGCCGCTCGATCCTTTGGTCGACTGGAACGCGGCCTCGCCCGTGCCGGTATCGATGAGCACAAGGTTTTGGCCAGTGTTGACGACGATCGGGTTGTACGGACCAATGAAAACGTCCGGCTCCATGTGGAGCGCGAGCAGCGCCGCGTTGACCTCCTCCTTCTTGACGTTGCGGACGAGATCGTCCGGCAGCTTGAAGCGGTTGACACCGTCGGTGACCACCGTGATCTCGAAATTCCCGACCTTGTAGCGGTACCAGCCCGGCACCTGCGTGCCGGCCGGTGGCGCCGCGGCGAACGCCGCCCAGGGCGCGGCAAGCGGAGCGATGGCGGCAGCGGCGGCGGCACCGGACAGCATGGTGCGGCGAGTCAGTTCTGACATGGCGTTCTCCCTCGTGCGTGCTTGTTCTGCGGATCCGGGACTTCGGTCGGAGCCGAGATTTCCGTTTGACCCCGAGACTTCTGGCGGACCCGGGTTGGCAAATGCAGACTCGATTCTAGCGCGGATCGGGAACGATGAGAACAGGCCGCCGGCACCCGCGGCCGGGGATCGTTATTTCGCCACGGCGCAGATGCACCGACTGGCGCACGGCGCAAAAATCACCCACCGTGCGGCCGTCGCAGAGGCTGCCGCACGGGCGTGCGAACTTCGGAATCGGGACACTGGTTATGGGACTATCCGACCTGCCGGCGAACGATGCGACGGCGCGCACGACATCCGGACGTCACCTGGTGCTCCTGCTCGCAACGTTCACGGCAGCCATCTTCGTCAGCGCCGCGCTGCTGTTCATGGTGCAGCCGATGTTCACCAAGATGGTGCTGCCGCGTCTGGGCGGCGCGCCGTCGGTGTGGTCGGTGGCGATCGTGTTCTTCCAGGGCGCGCTGCTCGTAGGCTATGCCTACGCCCACTGGCTCACGCGCTACGCGCCGGGCCGCGCGTCGATCCTCGTCCATCTCGTGGTGACGGCCGCCGCCGTCTTCGCGCTGCCGCTGTCGATCGCGACCGGCTGGGCGCGGCCGCCGGAGGCCGGAGAGACGTTATGGCTGATGGGCCTGTTCGCGGCCTCGATCGGCTTGCCGTTCTTCGCCCTCGCCGCCAACAGCCCGTTGCTGCAGGCATGGTTCGCGCGCACCGATCATCCGGCCGCGAAAGACCCCTATTTCCTCTATGCCGCCAGCAATATCGGAAGCTTCCTCGCGCTCGTGTCCTATCCGAGCGTGATCGAACCATTCGTGGGGCTGCGGGACCAGGCCAACGTCTGGTCGCTCGGTTTCGGTCTGCTGATCGCGCTGCTGGTCGCCTGCGGCGCGCTGCTGTGGCGGTCCCCGCATCAGGCGGACACGGCGGCCGCGACAGACGCGGCCGACACGCCGCCGACCTGGCGCAATGCCGCGTCCTGGGTGGCGCTCGCGGCGGTGCCGTCGGGCCTGCTGGTGGCGGTGACCGCGCACATCTCCACCGATGTCGCGGCGGTGCCGCTGCTGTGGGTGCTGCCGCTCGCGCTCTACCTCCTGACCTTTGTCATCGTGTTCGCGCGCCGCCCGATGATTCCGCACTGGCTGGTCGTCGCCGTGCAGCCGGTCTTCGTCATCGGCCTCGTCGCCGTGCTCATCTTCGATCCGCTCAAGACCATCCTCGGGCTGGTCGCGGTTCATCTCGTGGTGTTCTTCGTCAACGCGCTGATGTGCCATGGCGAGCTGGCGCGCATGCGCCCGGCGCCGAGATATCTCACCGGCTTCTACCTCTGGATGGCCACCGGCGGCGTGGTCGGCGGCATCGCGGCGGGGCTGATCGCGCCCTACGTCTTCGATTGGGTGGCGGAGTATCCGATCCTGCTGGCGCTTGCGCTCCTGTGCCGGCCCGGCCTCGCGCTGCCGAGCGAACGGGGTTGGCGCATCCTGCTGTTCGGCGGGCTCGCGGCCGCGGCACTCATTCTGATCGTCACCACGCTCAATTCGGTCGTGCTGTCGGAGACGGTCTTCAACCGGACCTTCGGCGCCCTCCTGATCGCAAGCGCGCTGTTCTGGCGCGCACCCCTGCCCCTGGCCGCGATGATCGCGTTCGTCCTTCTGGCCAACCACAACATTGTCGAGCAGGCGGGCGCCATGTCGGTGCGCAGCTTCTTCGGCGTCACCAAGGTGTCGGAAACCGCGGACGGCCAGTTCCGGCTGCTGCAGCACGGGACCACGCTGCACGGCGGCCAGCGCATTCGCGAATTCAACGGCACGGAGCCCGCCGAGCCGCCCGAACTGCTGATGTATTACTGGGACGGCTCCGCCATCTCGCAGGCGTTCGACGCGGTGCGCGCGCGCGTCAACGGCCCGATCCGCTTTGCGGTGATCGGGCTCGGGGCGGGGTCGCTCGCATGCCGGGCCGAGCCCGGCGACACCGTACATTTCTACGAGATCGACCCGGCCATGATCCGCATCGCCCGCGATCCGTACCTGTTCAGTTTTCTGTGGCTGTGCCGGCCGGTTGCCACGATCACGCTCGGCGATGCGCGGCTCACGCTGGCCGATGCGCCCGACGGCGCCTACGACCTCCTCGTCGTCGACGCCTTCTCCTCCGACGCGATTCCCATCCACCTGATGACCCGTGAAGCCATGGCGATGTACAAGGCCAAGCTCGCGCCGCACGGCATGCTGGTCATGCACATATCGAACCGGCACCTCGAGCTCGCCTCGGTGGTGGCGGGGATCGCGGCCGCGAACGGCCTGATCACCTTTATCGACGACAGCACCGACATCGATGAAGCGGCCAACCCGTACAAATATTCCGGCACCGTCGCCGCGGTCGCGCGCAGCGAGGAGGATTTCGGAATGCTCGCGCAATCACGCGACTGGGAGCTCAAGACGCCGGACCCGGCGCAATGGGTGTGGACCGATGACTATTCCAACATCGTCGGGGCGGTGCTCCGCAAGCTCAAGGAATAGAGCCGCGCATCGTCCGTGCAACTGCCACCCGCTCGCGGCGTTCGTGCAATGGCGCTACGGCCAGATCCATTGAAAGATCTTCGCAACCCCATCGCCCATGGTGAGCAGCACGCCGGCCCACACGAAAGCCGAGGTGAAGTTGGCGACCTGGAACTGCAGAAACGGCATCTGGAAAATTCCGGCGACCAGGGGGACCGACGCGCGCAAGGGTCCGAAGAAGCGGCCGATGAAGATCGCCAGCACGCCCCAGCGTTTCACGAATGCCCCGCCCCTCGGCAAGAGGTTGGGATGGCGCGACAGCGGCCACATATGCGCCACCGGGGGACCGAGCTTGTGGCCGATCCAATAGGACAGCCAGTCGCCGAAGGCGGCGCCGAGCGAACCCGCAACCCAGACCGGCCAGAAATTGAGGTCGCCCGAGCCGATCAGCACGCCGATGCCGACCAGCGCCGCCCAAGCCGGAATCAGCAGCGAGATGAAGGCTAGCGACTCGCCGAAGGCAAGCGCGAACACCACGGGCGCCGCCCACGCCTCGTGAACGCGCACGAATTCGACCAATTGATGCGCGTAAGCTTCGAGGCTGGCGAACATATGGGAGGGCGACCCGGTTTGACATCCGGGTTTAGCCTGCCTGTCACGGCAAGGCCAGACCGCCGCTATCGCCGGCTGCTGATCAGGCGACGAGGGTCTCTGCGTGAGACACCTGCTGCTTGGCGGCGTCCATCCGTCTCGCCACCACCTGTTCGCCGCCCGCGTCGGCCTGGTTTCCGATCGCGAGCGCGGCGGCGAGGACGTCGACTGCCCGGCGGTAGAGCTTCTCAGCGACACGATCGCTCTCGAGCGGGGCGATGTCGCGCAGCGCCGAAAACGTGCAGAACACGACTTCCGTCGGCAGGCCCGACAGCCATTGCCGGCCGGCATCGGCCGCGTGCTCGAGCGCGGCGGTGAGCGGCCGGTGCAGTACGGAACTCTCCGACGTGCGCAGGCTCTTTGCGATCGCCACCAATTCCGTCGGCGTGCGCAGCGAGCGGCAGCGCTCGGCAATCTCGGTGTAGCCGGCACGCGCGAGCGCCGGCGCCAGGACCTCGGCCACGATCCGCCGCAGCATAAGCTCCGCCCGCTCCATTTCGATCTTGGCGACGTCGGCGGAGTCGGCAAGGCGCGTCACGAACGGAACCAGCAACTCCTGCCGCAACTCATCCTCGAGGGTGTCATTCAGGCATAACGCGAACAGCGCAATCGGGCGCGAGAACGACGCCGGCAGATCCCTCACCCGGTAGATCGGACGATAAGGATAGCCCGCGGCGACGATGGCCGCCTCGTTGATGCAAGTCCCGCCGTCCGGTCCCGGAAATTCGTGGCTGCCGCGCAGCAGCCTCCACTCGAGCATGCGCTGGAAATCGGCGGTGGCTCCGCCGCGGGATGACAGCACGTTCAACAGGCGGGTGAGATCGAACATTGCGGCGGGCTCCCTCTCGGCTTCGGCCAAGTCTGGAAAATGACTCCGGCAAGGTCACGTCTGTCGGAGATTTGGCAATAGGATTGGGCGAATATCCGGCAAGTCGACGGCCTTCCGACGGCATCAAATTGAATTGATGACACCGGCGGACCATATGTCCCGCGCTGGCGCGTCCCCTGCCGCTCGCATCACTTTCAGGGGATGCGGGGCATCACGATGCGGCCACGACCGTGGCATAGTCACCCCTGATTCGTTTTCCCCCTCGCCCACCCATGAGAACCATGGCCAAGATCGCCAAAGCAGCAGCCAAGACCGCCGCCCAAAAAACGGACAAGGACCTGTTCTCGGATTTGGGAGCCGCGCCGCGCCGTATCGCCGGCAAGGCGACGCGCGCCGCCAAGCCCACGAGCGGGGCCGAGGCCCGTTACACGGCGCGCGATATCGAGGTGCTCGAAGGTCTGGAGCCGGTGCGCCGGCGTCCGGGCATGTATATCGGCGGCACCGACGAGAAGGCGCTGCATCACCTCTTCGCCGAGGTGATCGACAATTCCATGGACGAGGCGCTGGAGGGGCACGCCAGCTTCATCGACGTCGAGATGGAGGCCGACGGCTTCGTCGCGGTGACCGACAACGGCCGCGGCATTCCCGTCGATCCGCACCCGAAGTTCAAGAACAAGTCCGCGCTCGAGGTGATCATGTGCACCTTGCACGCGGGCGGCAAGTTCGATTCGAAAGTGTACGGGACCTCCGGCGGCTTGCACGGCGTCGGTGTTTCGGTCGCCAACGCACTGTCGGAGCGCATGGAGGTGGAGGTCGCGCGCGAGCAGACCCTCTACCGCATGGTGTTCGAGCGCGGCAAGCCCAAGGGCAAGCTGGAAAAGGTCGGCCGCGCACCCAACCGTCGCGGCACCAAGGTTCGCTTCCGGCCCGATCCCGACATCTTCGGAGCGAAGGCGCATTTCAGGCCGGAGCGCATCTTCAAGATGGCGCGTTCCAAAGCCTATCTGTTCGGCGGCGTCGAGATCCGCTGGTCCTGCGCCCAGGAGCTCCTGCACGGCGTCACGGACGTTCCCGCCGAGGCGACCTTCCATTTCGCCGACGGGCTCAAGGAGTATCTGTCCGCGGCCATCAACAGCGACGCGCTGATTCATCCCGACATCTTTGCCGGCAGCGCGGGCAAGGTCGGCGTCCACGGCGCGGCGCAGTGGGCGGTCGCCTGGACCGGCGACAGCGACGGCTTTCTCTCCTCCTATTGCAACACCATCCCCACCCCGGACGGCGGCACGCACGAGTCGGGGCTGCGCAGCGCGCTGCTCAAGGGCATCAAGGACCACGCCGAGCGCATGGGCCAGGGCAAGCGCGCGGCATCGGTGACCGGCGACGACGTGATGACCGGCGCCGCCTGCATGGTTTCGGTATTCATTCGCGAGCCGGAGTTCCAGGGCCAGACCAAGGACCGGCTCGCCACTGCGGAAGCGACCCGCATCGTCGAGAACGCCATCCGCGACCCGTTCGACCATTGGCTTGCCGGCAATCCCATGCAGGCGAACAAGCTGCTGGAGTTCGTGGTCGAACGCGCGGACGAGCGCATCCGGCGGCGCCAGGAAAAGGAGATTTCGCGCAAGACCGCGGTGCGCAAGCTGCGCCTTCCCGGCAAGCTCGCCGACTGCACCAACACCGCCGCCCAAGGCTCCGAGATCTTCATCGTCGAGGGCGATTCGGCCGGCGGCTCGGCCAAGCAGGCGCGCGATCGAGCCTCGCAGGCGGTGCTGCCGTTGCGCGGCAAGATCCTCAACGTCGCCTCGGCGGGCAAGGACAAGCTCGCCCAGAACCAGCAGCTTTCAGATCTGATGCAGGCGCTCGGCTGCGGCACCGGCGCGCACTATCGCGACGAGGACCTGCGCTATGAAAAGGTGATCGTGATGACCGACGCCGACGTCGACGGCGCGCACATCGCCTCGTTGCTGATCACCTTTTTCTACCGCCAGACGCCGAAGCTGATCGACAACGGCCACCTCTATCTCGCGGTGCCGCCGCTCTACCGCCTGAGCCACGGCGGCAAGAACTTCTATGCGCGCAACGACAAGCACAAGGATGAATTGCTGAAGAAGGAATTCCACGCCAACGCCAAGGTGGAGATCGGCCGCTTCAAGGGGCTCGGCGAAATGATGGCGAGCCAGCTCAAGGAAACCACCATGGACCCGCGCAAGCGCACGCTGCTGCGCGTCGTGGTGGTCGAGGACGAGCGCAAGAACACCGAGAGCTCGGTCGAGCGCCTCATGGGCAACAAGCCGGAGATGCGCTTCGAGTTCATCCAGGAGCGGGCGGAATTTGCCGACGAGGAGATGCTCGACCTGTAGTGTGGCAGACTTCACCGGCGTCGAGACGTTGGGCGCCCGGGTGCCACAAATCAGAGGGGCATGGTAGGGCGGCGCGGCGAGCTTGCACTCCGTGCTCTGCTCTTTGCCCGCGTGGTCACCCGAGCGGTGAGAGACTAACCCCGCTCACGCGATCGGTCCATTGCCAAACCAACGCGTGCGTCGTCGAAGCCCGGAAATTCCCGAAATCCACAAGCTCCGTGATCTCGACCCGGGCCGCGCGACGCGCGGTCGGCATGCATTTCGCGATGCATGATCGGCCGGCGGACTTCCTTCCGCGCATCCAGGCGCGATGGTAGCGTCCGCTGTGATCCTGCGGCGAAATCAAACCGATACGGGGAGAGCCGGATGGTTTCGTCCGCAAGTGGCTATGGCCTGGGACGGTGGAGGACATCATGGATCGACGTGAATTCGGGAAGCTTGCATTGAGCGCGGGGGCGGCAACCGCGGGTGCCGGCGAGGCTACCGTTGCTCTGGCCCAAACGCCGGCCGCGTCGGCGTCCGATGCGATCAAGCTGCCGCCGGAGCTGCGGGCGATCTTCGAGCAGGACTATCCGCGTTTTTCCGATGCGGAATACTCGCGCCGGCGTGACCTGCTGGCGGGGGTGATGGAAGCTGCCGGCGTCGACCATCTCCTGATCGTCAGCGCGCTGAACGTCGGGAACGCCACCCGGTGGGTGACGGGATGGCCGGGGACGAACCAGGCCCTGCTGCTGTTCCGGCCGGGCGAAAAGATGGTGATGTATGTCGAGTATCACAACCACGTGCCGCAGGCGCGGCTGATCGCCCGCGACGTGGACGTGCGCTGGGGCGAGGATAAGGGCATCGCCACCGTGGCTGACGAGCTCGGCCGTCGCGGCGGCAAGCGCGTGGGCGTGATGGGGCCGCTCTCGGGCCCGCGATGGAAGGCGCTGGAGGCGAAATTCCAGGTGGTCAGCCTCGATGGCGAGTACACCCGCCTGCGGATCAACAACAAATCGGACGAGGAGATCGCGTGGCTGCGCGTGGGCGCGGCGCTGAGCGACGCCGGCATGGCGGCGCTGGTGGGCGGCACCAAGCCGGGCATGACCGAGCACGAGATCGGCAACATGATCGAGCGCGCCTATGTCGGCGTCGGCGGCGCCAACGTGATCCACTTCCTCGGCACCACCCAGATGGCGGCGCCCGACGTCTGCGTGCCGCGGCAATTCACCTCGCGCCGCAAGGTGCAGCCCGGCGACTTCGTGTTCTGCGAGCTGTCCGCCGCCTGGTGGGACTATTCCGGCCAGGTGCTGCGCGGGTTCACGGTCGAGGCCGAACCCACGTCGCTCTACCGCGACCTGCACGCCACGGCATTCGAGGCCTTCAACTCCATCACCAAGACGATCCGTCCCGGCGCGCACGTCCAGGAGCTCATCGACGCATCCGGGATCATCGAGAAAAACGGCTTCACCACCAACGACGATCTCGTTCATGGCTATGGCGGTGGCTACTTTGCACCGATCCTTGGCTCCAAGAGCCGCCCGGCTGGCCATCCCGTGACGATGACGCTGCAGGAGAACATGTGCATGGTGGTGCAGCCGAACCCCGTCACCAAGGACGGCAAGGCCGGCGTGCAGTTCGGCGAACTGGTGCGGGTGACCAAGACCGGATTCGAATCCCTGCATCGCACGCCGCATGAGCTCTTCAAGGCCGGCCAGACGATCTAATCGCGAAGCGGGCGCGGATCGGAGGCGCGCCTCATCGCGCTCCCGCCTCGCGCCATACGAAACGGGAGGATCGCCGCCAGGCGGATTGAATTGCCCGACAATAAAGAGTGAAATGCGCGCGCAATAACAAGGGTGCGTGACGCCGGCACAGCACCTCATTCGGGAAGGAACGATGTGCATGAACAAGATCCTGATATCCGTTGGTCTCGCCCTCGCGCTTGCCGGCCCTGGCCTGCTCCCGGCCCAGGCGCAAACGCCCGCCGCCCTGACCGGCCAGGTCTCCTCTGGCGAGGAAGGTCCGATGGAAGGCGTTCTGATCAGCGCCAAGAAGGCCGGGTCCACGATCACGATCACCGTCGTCAGCGACGCGCAGGGCAATTACAGCTTTCCCGCCACCAAGCTGGAACCCGGCCAGTACTCATTGCGCATTCGCGCGGTCGGATACGATCTCGACCGACCGGCCAGCGTGGACGTGGCCGCGCAGCAGCCAGCGAAATACGACCTGAAACTGCGCAAGACCGAGGATCTCGCCGCCCAGCTCTCGAACGCGGAATGGCTTGCAAGCTTCCCCGGCACCGACCAGCAGAAGAACGCGATGCTGGGCTGCGTGGGCTGCCACACGCTCGAGCGCGTGGCGCGCTCGAACCACAAGCCCGACGATTTCATCCACGTCACGCTGCCGCGCATGCAGGGCTACGTGAACCAGAGCATTCCGGCCGCCCCGCAGCTTCGGCGCGGCGAGCGCCGGATGGAAGAGCGCGGGGACCAGCGCGTGCAGGTCTATCGCGGCATGGCCGACTTTCTCGGCGGCGTCAATCTGAGCTCGGGCCCGCAGTGGAACTACGCACTCAAGACGCTGCCGCGCCCGAAAGGCCGCAGCACCCGCGTGGTCATCACCGAATATGATCTGCCGCGCGAGACCATCCAGCCGCATGACGTCGTCATCGATGCCGACGGCATCGCCTGGTATTCGAGCTTCGGCGAGCAGTTCCTAGGCCGGCTCGATCCCAAGACCGGCAAGGCCAGCGAGTATCCAGTGCCGATGCACAAGCCCGGCTTCCCCACCGGCTTCCTGGGACTGCGCACCGACAAGGCCGGCGACCTGTGGCTTGGCAACATGTATCAGGCCACGATGGTGAAGTTCGATCGCAAGAGCGAGACCTTCAAGTACTTCCCGCTGCCACCCGAGCAGAACATCGACGCCGCCCAGGTCAACATGGTGAGCCCGCAGAGCTCGCACGTGGACGGCAAGGTCTGGTCGCAGAACAACGGCTTTGCCGGCGTCCATCGCCTCGATCTCGCCACCGGCCAGATCGAGACCTGGGAGCCGTTCAAGGACGCGCCCAAGGGCGAGCCGCACAACATCTACGACGTGGTGCCGGACTCCAAGAACAACGTCTATTTCACCGACTTCCGCCAGAAGCATATCGGCCGGATCGACGCCAAGACCGGGGAGATCAAGCTCTTCGCCATCCTCACGCCGAGCCCGGCGTTGCGCCGCGGCCAGATGGATGCGCAGGACCGGCTCTGGTTCGGCGAATATCGCGGCGACAAGATCGGCATGTTCGATACCAAGACCGAGAAATTCACCGAATGGTCGATGCCGACGCGATGGACCAATCCCTACGACGTCACCCTCGACAAGAACGAGGACGCCTGGACCGGGTCCATGCTCAACGACCGCGTGGTGCGGCTCGATACCAAGAGCGGCGATTTCACCGAGTACCTGCTGCCACGCACGACCAACATCCGCCGCGTGTTCGTCGACAACTCAACCACGCCGGTGACGTTCTGGGTCGGCAGCAATCACGGCGCCTCGATTATCAAGCTCGAACCGCTTGACTAGAGCGCACGCCAGGTCATGGCCGCGCACCGCAGCCATGACGATCCTTCGCTTCGATCGGATCGCGAATGGGGCTTAGCCTGCCACCTGCTCGCCGCCCTTCGGACGGGTGACCCTCACCGCCAGCAGCCAGGCGAGCCATAGAAACACAAAGTACAGCGCCAGAAAGACCACCAGGCTCGCCTGCGGCCAAAGGCGCTCCACCACAAGCCCGATGAGATAATCGGCGACGTCGCCGGCTGCCATGAAGCCGACGTAGTAGAACATAAGCTGCACGATGCCCTCCAAGGGACAGGCATCGCCCCCGCCCCTGTCCTATCACGGGACGGTCCGAACAGAAGTCATTTTCCCGTAAACGTCGCGAAGTTCGATCGCAGCCGGCGACGGCAAGCCGAAGCACGTCACGGCGGCGCGCTGCTACTCCTCGAACTTCAGGTTCGCCGCCTTGGAGACCTCGCCGAACAGCTTGATATCGTCCTCGATCACGCGGGCGAATTCGTCGCTCGACATGCCGCCGGGATCGGTCGCCATCGCCTTGAGCTTGTCGCGCACGCCGGCATCCGCGAGCGCGCGACGCACCGCCGATTCCAGCCTGCCCTTGATCGCGGGCGGCGTCGTTCCCGAGATGAACAGGCCGCTCCACAGCCGCACGCTCACCTGTGGCAGGCCGAGCTCGGCCATGGTCGGCACATCGGGCAATTCCAGCGAGCGCTCCGCCCCGGTCACCGCCAGTGCGCGGATCTTTCCCGCTTGGACCAACGGCACAGTGGGCGGGCCGTCCCCGATCGCAAACAACGTCTGCTCGGATGCGACGCTCACCATCATTTCATTGGTGCTCTTGTACGGGATCGGCACCCCCGGCATGCCGGTCTTGAGCTTGAGCAGCTCGGTGGTGATGGTGAAGGCAGGCGAGGAAGTCGCGTAATTCGCCTTGTCCGGATGCGCCTTCGCCCACGCGATGAGCTCGGCGAGCGACCTTGCCGGGTGGCTGCCGGGAACGGCAAGGATCAGCGGGAACGACGCAATCATCGACAGCGGCGTGTAGGTGCGGGTCGGATGATAGCTGGTTCTGGGATAGATCACCGGCACCAGCGCCATCATCCCGGCGGCACCCACGAGCACGGTGTAGCCGTCGGCCGGCTGACCCATGACGTATTCGCCGGCGAGCCTGCCTCCGCCGCCCGGCTTGTTCTCGATCACCACCGGCTGGCCCAGAAACTCCCTGACCTTGTCACCGACCAGCCGTGCAAAAATGTCGTTGCCGCCGCCGGCCGCGTAGCCGACGACGAAGCGGATCGGTTTGCTGGGAAAGCCTGTGCCGGCGTCCGCTTGCGCCGACGCGCGCTCGCTGGCGCCCGCCGCTAGAACGGCGAGCGCCGCAAGCGATGCCAGCAGGCGCAGGCGCCGCATCGCCGGTCAGTCGGCGAAGGTCAGGTTGGCGGCTTTGACCACGGCCACGAACTTCTGGATATCCGCGTCGATCATCTTGCGGAACTCCTCGCTGCTGCCACCGCCGGGGTTGACCGCCATGGCCTTGAGCTTGCTGCTGACGTCCGGATCCTGGATCGCCTGGCGCAGGGCGGCCTCGAGCTTGGCGACGATGGCGGGCGGCGTTCCGGCCGGCGCAAAGAATCCGCTCCACAGATAGACGTCGACGTCGGGGTAGCCGGCTTCCGCCATGCTCGGCACGTCCGGCAGCTCGGACGAGCGCACGGCGCCGGTCACGGCCAGAGCACGGACCTTGCCGCCCTGCACCATCGGGACGGTAGGCGGGCCATCGGCAATGGCGAGCAACGTCTGCTCGCCGATCACGCTGAGCAGCATCTCGTTGCTGCTCTTGTAGGTGATGGCGACGCCCGGCATGCCGGACTTGAGCTTGAGCAGCTCGCTGGTGATGGTGAAGGCGGGCGACGTGGTGGCGTAGTTCGCCTTGTCCGGATGCGCCTTAGCCCAGTCGACCAACTCCTTCACCGTCTTCGCCGGGTTGTTCACCGGCACAACCATGATCAGCGGGAAATTCGCGATCATCGACAGCGGAATGAATGTCTTGGTCGGGTGGTAGGAGAGCTTCGGCAAGGTGGCGGCGGCAATCGACATCATGCCGCTGGCGCCCACCATCAGGGTATAGCCGTCGGCCGGCTGGCCCGCGACGTATTCCGCCGAGATGCGGCCACCGGCGCCGGGCTTGTTCTCGATCACCACCGGCTGCTTGAGGATGTCGGAGAGCTTCTGCCCGACCAGGCGCGCGAAAATGTCATTGCCGCCGCCAGCGGCGAAGCCGACGATCACGCGGATCGGCTTGTTGGGATAGTTCGCCGCGGCATCGCTTTGTGCCGCTGCCGGGTGGGCGGCAACGGCGGCCAGCGCCACCAGCGCCGCCGTCAGCAAACCGCGTCTGAGACCGATCATTAGCGTTCCTCCGTCTGTGTTTATGACCACAGCGTTTTTCTCAATTGGCAGGCGGCGTCAAGTCTAGCCGTGCTGCGATGCTTTCGCGACTGGCGACGCTGCCGCAGGGCCGCTGGCCGCGAGCGCGGTTTGACGGCAAACCGCCCCGCGTTCTAGGGTCCGCCCCACCTGCGACAGCCGGCGCCGCAAGTCGGAAAACGTCGCCTCCGCGCGTGAGACCCGCAACGGCAGCAGAAATCCCGTCATGAGCCTTTCGACTGCCGGCCCGAGTGGTCGCGCCACCAGAGGAGAGAGCGACCTTTTCGGCCATCCGCGCGGGCTGACATTCCTGTTCGCGACCGAGATGTGGGAGCGCTTCTCCTATTATGGAATGCGCGCGCTCCTCGTCCTCTACATGGTGAAGTATCTGCTCCTGCCCGGGCATGCCGAGAATGTGATCGGGCTCGGCGCGTTGCGGCATCTGCTCGAATCAATGTTCGGGCCGCTCGGCGCCCAGCCGTTCTCCTCGCACATCTACGGCCTGTATACCGGCCTCGTCTATCTCACGCCAATCTTCGGCGGCATCCTCGCCGACCGCGTGCTCGGCCAGCATCGCACCATCCTGCTCGGCGCAGCTCTCATGGCCGTCGGCCACTTCATGATGGCGTTCGAGCCGCTGTTCCTGTTCGCCCTGACCGTGCTCATTCTCGGCAATGGCGCTTTCAAGCCCAACATGTCGGCGCAGGTGGGCGGCCTCTACGCGCCCGGCGATCGGCGCCGCGACCGCGCCTATTCGATCTTCTATGTCGGGATCAATATCGGCGCCTTCCTCGCCCCGCTGGTCTGCGGAACACTGGGCGAGGAATTCGGCTGGCACTACGGCTTCACCGCCGCCGGCGTCGGGATGACGATCGCGCTTGCAATCTATCTCTACGCATTGCCGGGGCTGCCGCCGGACGAATTGCACAAGGCGGTGGAGCTTGGCAACGAGAAGAAACCGCTCGAGCGCAGCGAATGGCACGGCATCCTTGCGCTGCTCGCCTTGTTCCTGCCGACCACGTTGTTCTGGGCCACCTACGAGCAGCAGGGCAACACCATTGCGCTTTGGGCCGACGACTATACCGACCGGATGGTCGATCTCGTCATCTGGCGCGGGGAAATTCCGGTCACCTGGTTCCAGGCGTTCAACCCGTTCATGATCTTTGCCTTCACGCCGTTCATCGTCGCGCTGTGGGCATGGCAGGCGAAGCGTCGCGTAGAGCCATCGAGCGTCACCAAGATGTCGCTCGGCTGCTTCGGCGTCGCGCTCGCCAACCTGATCATGGTCGGCGCAGCCTGGCAGTCGGGCGGCGGGCCGGACGCAAGCTGGTTGTGGCTGCTCGGATATTTCGTCGTCATCACCATCGGCGAGCTCTATCTCTCGCCGATCGGGCTGTCGCTGGTGTCGAAGGTCGCGCCGGCGCGCATGGTGTCGATGCTGATGGGCGTGTGGCTGGCGACGAGCTTCGTCGGCAATTTTATCGCCGGCTGGCTTGGCAGCCTCTGGAGCAGCATGGACAAGCCGAAGTTCTTCCTGATGATCGCCGGCGTCGCGCTGGTTGCCGGCCTCGTCATCCTCGCCTTCGAGCGCCCGTTGCGGAACGTGATCAAGGATCGGATTGCAAGCTCGCCATGAGTTCACCGTCGCGTCCCGCCCCGCGCTCCTTCAGCCACGTCGAGACCTGGGTGTTCGATCTCGACAACACGCTCTATCCGCACCACCTCAACCTCTGGCAACAGGTGGACGAGCGCATCCGCGACTACATCGCGCGCTTCCTCAAGATCACGCATGAGGAGGCCTTCCACCTGCAGAAGGACTACTACAAGCGCTACGGCACTTCGATGCGCGGCCTGATGACCGTGCATGGGATGAAGCCCGACGACTTCCTCGACTTCGTGCACCAGATCGACCATTCGCCGCTCACGCCCAATGCGGCGCTGGGATCAGCGATCGAAAATCTCCCGGGCCGCAAGCTGATCCTGACCAACGGCACCCGCCGTCACGCCGACGCCGTGCTCGCGCGGCTTGCGCTCGACAATCAGTTCGAGGACGTGTTCGACA
>Ga0207691_10002833_pt1 | contig 16892 bp, 10 predicted proteins | sample KBSM13metaG_FD_184327 | JGI IMG/M metagenome (GOLD analysis project Ga0207691, IMG submission 184327) | Miscanthus rhizosphere microbial communities from Kellogg Biological Station, Michigan, USA - KBS M1-3 metaG (SPAdes) (version 2) | ecosystem: Host-associated > Plants > Roots > Rhizosphere >... | reverse complement strand
AAAGTTGTCACAAGTCAGTAGTTTGTGGTGTTTGCACTGTTGAGAGAGCGGTGATTGATGAACGGACAAGCTAGAGCTTTGATCGAGTCCATGCCTAACGAACTCGGGACTGAGGCGGTATCTCCGCTTAGTTTCGATGAAGCGTTTACCCTCCATCACCGCGCGGTTTTTCGAACCGCCAGGGCGGTCGTGCGCGACTCTGCCCTGGCCGAAGACGTGACGCAGGAAGTTTTTCTAAGACTTTATCGCAATCTCGACTCCACGCCGGGTGAGGAATTGCTACGTGCGTGGCTTTTACGTGTGACTCTCAATGTGGCGCGAAACACGATCAGGGGTAATACCCGTTCGATGCTTCGCGATAACGAATACCAGAAGGAGAGCACAGACTTCGGCAGCGCTTTTGTCGAGGCACCGGAAGAGGAATATGAGCGCCAGGTAGCTATACAGGAGGCGCGCCGGGCTTTAGACAAAATTAAAGAACCAATGAGGAGTTGCCTGCTTCTAAAACAGCAGGGCCTCTCCTACAAGGAGATCGCCACCACTTTGTCGTTGAAAGAGACGAACGTAGGAAGTTTGGTGGCGCGCGGCCGGAAAGAGTTTGCGAGGGTGTACGGTAAGATCGGAGGCAGAGGATGAGACACTGTTTAGACGAGGGAATGCTCCAGAGCTATTTCGATGGAGAACTTTCCACTTCATTAATGGAGAGCGCGACTGCGCATTTGGCGTCGTGCGTGACCTGTGCGGCCGCCGCTCGTGAACTCGAAAACGAGAACGCGTTGTTGAGCGAAGCTTTTGCTTTGGAGTTTGAGGGCGCCGTTCCAACCGACCGTTTGCGACACCGAATTGATGCGGCTGTCGCCGGCATCCAGGTCGTACGTCCAGGTGTCCAACAACCAAGTGCTGTTTCCGGTTTCTTCAGTTCACTGTCAAATCTGTTTTCCTTCGCACCGCAACGTGCGCTCGGTTACGCCGCTTTGATGATTGTGTTGGCGTTTGGCGTTATTTTTGGATTGGTGAAGTTGAGCGGTAAATCCGATACGAATTCGGTTGCAATAGTAGAACAGCCTGCGCCGAGTGGCGTAGCAACTTCCGGCTCTAATGATAAAAACAATCAGGGTTCAGTGATTGCTCCGATACCAGTTGAGACGGTTGCCCCAACGCCAATCAAGGTTGCGTATCGACCTGTCGCCCCCAAATCCTTCGCGCCGAAAGCTGCGCCAGTAAAACTCATGCCGGGCGAAAAAGCCTATCTGCAAACGATCGCCAAGTTGGATACCGCCATTAAGTCAGAAAAGAAAGACATGCGACCTGCGCTTCAAGTTGAGTACGAGCGCAATCTAGCGGTGGTCGATCGAGCAATTGCGGCGACGCGTGATGCAGCCAAGAAGAATCCAAGCGATCCGGATGCAGCTGATTTCATGTTTGCAGCTTATCAGAGCAAGGTAGACCTCCTGAATACGATTGCTGATGCGCGAGTTTACAATCGCAGTCACTGAAAGGGCCGGTTTCTAAGTTGACAATGAAGTTTTCCCTCGTCCCTGCAGTGCTAGGCATCATCATCTCTCTCGCAGGTTCAACTCCAGCAAAAGACGAAAAGAAGGACGCAAAGTCTTCAGAGAAGGTTGAGCGTTCCACACCAGTCGACAGTCATGCTTCGATAACGTTGTGTGTGATGTCCGGCAAGCTGACTGTCCGGGGCTGGGATAAGAACGAAGTGCGCGCGCGTTCCACTGATGCAGAGCAACTAGACTTTCGACGAGTCGACAAGGCCAAAGATCCTACTGTGCCGGCCATGCGAATAGACGTCATGGTGGGTGATAAGCATAGTCGGAAGGGCGACTGCCAGGCGCTCGCAGATGTGGAGATGGACGTTCCGAAGGACTCAACGGTTCAAGTGCAAACCAGGGACGGCGACATTTACATTACCGGCATTGCCGGCGCTTATGCTGGTTCACAGAACGGCGACATCGTGATCCAGCGGGTGTCGAAATTTGTTGAAGCAGGCAGTGTGGGCGGGAGTATATCCCTCAGTGATTCGACTGGCAGAATCAATCTCAGTTCGGCCGGTGGCGGTGTGGAAGTCAACAACGTCCGGCCCGTTGCTGATGAAGACACTTTTGAAGTGGGAACTGTCAGCGGTGATATACAGCTCGATCACGTGAGTAATCCAAAGGTCTCCGCCAAGACAGTCAACGGAACCGTGACGATGACAGGGCCGCTGGCGCGTTCCGGCTACTACGGTTTTACGACGATGGGCGGCGATGTTGTGTTGATGATGCCGCACGACGTCTCATTCACACTCAATGCTAAAGTTACTGAAAAGGGCGACATTGTTTCCGACTTTCCGCTGAAGTATTTGCCTGAACCTCCACCGCCAGGCATTCGCACTCCCAAGCCAAGCCCGGGTCCTGTGCCTGCTCCGAAAACTCCACCCACCAAGACCATGCCTCCGAAGTCTGGGCCGGTGATTGCACCGATAGTGATCGCCAAACCGATGATCGTTAACCCTTTCAGGCGATTTACCGCTACGTATGGATCTGGCGATGCGACGATCTCGCTGTCATCGTTTGGTGGGACATTGCGGCTCAAGAAGATTTGACCAAAGCGGAGCTTAGTGCTTTGAGCTTGGTGCTTTGACTTTCACTCCGGCTCCAAAACTAACCGTAACGCGAAGGTTCGAGTACAAAGTTCAAAGAACTAAGTACGAAGACCTAACTCCCAAAATAACTTAGCCCCACGTAACTTTATTGCCACAACCAATTCAGGGTCGGTGTTTTGAATATAGAGCAACGCAGAAAGGGCTGAGGGCAGTTAGAACTAGTATTAACAGGCTGGCTGCTCTCGGCCCTAAAAAATGAAGAGGTTATGGCAATGAATAAGGACGCTGGAAATCAAATACCTGTAACGAAGTCTTATCGCGTGCTCCTAATACTGATCATCGGTTTGGCGGCATTTTCAAGCGCAATGAACGAGTTGAATCAGCTTCAGAGCCTGACTCTTCAAGCCAGTAACCTTATCGGAGCCTGGACTGACGTTATGGTACCGACAGCGAGCGCCAGCGGACCTGTTGTAGTTAATTCGTGCGTGGCGAGTCTTGTCCCACAGTTGCCCCAGGCCGGCAGTCACTCAGATGAGTTTCGCTGGAATGGAAACATTGCGCCGGGCTTGGCTATCGAGGTGAAAGGCATTAACGGTGAAATCAACGCTGAGCCGACGAGCGGTTCCGAAGTTCAGGTGGTCGCCAGCAAACGGTCGAGGCGCAGCGACGTCAACTCGGTTCAGATAAAAGTGCAGCAACACGCGGGGGGCGTGACTATCTGCGCACTTTATCCAAACGAAGACGGTGAGTATCCAGCTGACTGCATGGGGGGAGACGGCAAAAACAACAACGAAGGATCGGGGAATGGTAGTGTCCGCAACAACGACGTCCGTGTTGATTTCACTGTTCGTGTCCCAGACCGCGTCGGATTCGTTGGTAAGACAATCAACGGTGGCATCAGTGCAACTTCGCTGACCGGTAACGTAGTCACCAAAACGATCAATGGCAGTATTAAGATCTCCACTAGTGGTTATGCCGAAGCGTCAACAATCAACGGCGAAATTGCGGCGCGGATTAGCGATGCTAACTGGCCCAAGTCGTTAACCTTCAAAACGCTGAATGGCGAAATTAATCTGGACTTACCGCGAAACTTGAACGCGTCGGTGGATGCTCAGACACTCAACGGAACGATCACTTCTGATTTTCCGTTGGAAGTCACAAACCTAAAAGGAAAGAAGTTTGTTAAGGGGACCATCGGGTCGGGCGGCCGTGAGCTGTTATTAAAGACCTTGAATGGCAGTATCAATCTGCGGATTGCTGGATAGAAGTTTTTAAGAATAAATATTTCGAAGAGTTGAGAAGAGACATGTTGAAAAAAGCCCTCGTTATGTCAGTTCTGATTGTGGTCGCGTTGGCCACGAATGGAACCCGTCCCGCATCTGCGATTGCAGTGCTGACCCAGGACCTTCGCCCTTTGCCGTCGGTGCCGTCTACAGTCGACTCGTCGGCAGTGGGGGGCGATCCTGGTGAAGAGGTTCGCGAAGAGTTTCATCAAACATATCCATTGTCGGCAACCGGTAGAGTTGGATTGGAAAACATTAATGGTGGCGTCCAGATTAAAGTGTGGGATCGCGCCGCTGTCCAACTCGATGCAACCAAAAAAGCCTACCGAAAAGAACGTCTCGCCGAAGCAAAAATTGAAGTTAACTCAACCGAAGACAATCTCCATATCAGAACTGAATACCCCGATTGGAATCAGAACTTCAGAAGCGGCAACGAACGTTACGACAACCCGGCTACTGTCGAATACATCCTGACCATCCCGCGGAAAGCAATTATCGATTCGATCGAACTGGTAAATGGATCGATTGATATCGATGGCGTTGAAGGCAGCGTGAAGGCTTCATCGATAAACGGTCCCGTGAACGCTCGTGGGCTCCGCGGCGATGTGAAGCTCTCGACCATCAATGGTCCGTTACAGGCGGTCATCACTCAGTTGGACGAATCGCATCCGATTTCAGTCGGCTCTGTTAATGGCAGCGTAACCCTGGTCATTCCTTCAGACAGCAACGCGTCAGTTCGAGCCGGAACTGTTCATGGCAGCATCACTAATGATTTCGGTCTGCTCGTCAAGCACGGTGAATATGTTGGTCACAGTCTTGACGGGCAAATAGGAAATGGCGGTGCTCGCATCAAGTTGGGAAATGTAAACGGCGGCATCACGCTTAACCACGCACAGGATGGGCGCGCGCTCAGTCCTGCAACCTCGCTCGCGCTTGATCAAGAGAAGGACAAAGAGAAAGACAAGGACAAGGACAAGGACAAAGAAAAGGACTTCAAGGTGATGGGTGAGGAGATCTCGCGGCAAGTAGAACAGGCTACTGCCACTGTGGCCGCGATAGAAGCGTCACAAGCAGCCAAGGTGAATTCGGCGAAGATGACTCGTGACCTCCAGCGGGAAGCGCAGCGCCAGGTGGATTCGGCGATTCGTGATGCACAACGTGAAATGGAACGAGCACAGCTTGAAATCCAACGCGAAACGGCCCGACAGGTTCGTGAGATCCGCGTAACACGCGTGCGAGGAATCGGTTCAGGTTCAGGCTCGGGTGCGGGTTCTGGGTCAGGAAATGGGGCTGGTTGGAATGGTAGGGGTGTCTCTGCCCAGGAGACAAAAACTTTTACGGTTAACGGAGCGCCGCGAGTTAACGTCTCTACTTTTGACGGATCGGTTGTGGTCAATGGCTGGGATAAATCGGAAGTGATGTACACAGCGACAAAGCGTGGCGATGACGACGAGGGGTTGCGGCAAGTCAATATTCAGACTGAACAAGACGGTGCCGGCGTCTCGATCATCGCGACGAGCAATGAACAGCGTAGCGGCAGCGCGCAACTGGAAGTTTGGGTGCCCCGAAAGGCAACGCTGCACGTCTCCTCAGATGATGGCAGCCTCAAGCTCAACGGAGTCTCGGGTGACATCACGTTGCGAACTGGAGATGGTTCGATCGAGGTCAACGATGGCGGCGGCGCACTTCAGTTGAATACCGGCGACGGCCACATCCACGTTATTAAGTTTGATGGACAGCTTGATGCCAGAACGGGCGATGGCTCGATTCAACTTGATGGCAGCTTTAACGCTCTGTCGGCCAGGACCGGTGATGGTGGCATTTCTCTAACGGTACCTTCTAGTTCGAACTTTACAGTAGAGACTAACGCTGATAACGAAGTGACTAATGAGGGATTAACTCTCAGCGAAGACATCGCTCCATCACGACGTGTCAAACGTTGGCGCGTTGGTAACGGCGGCAAGGTGTTTGTTCTTCACACAGGCGACGGAAATATTGTGCTTCGTTCGCGGTAAGTAAGCAGCACTTCACTCTGTGTCATTCGCATTTAGTTCACCTACGATTAGGAATACAGACTGAAGTCTGTGTCACTCGCAATCACGCGCTCTGGAAGATTCTTTGGACGGCCGCCGTCCAATGAGCGGGAAGCTTTCGAGCAGCTTCGAAACTGCAATTAGCAATCGTTTCAAACTGCGGCACGAGGAACGTTTTTATGAAAGCGGCTTGGCTCATCACTGTGTTGATAGGATTGTGTGTTTGCAGCGCCAATTCTCAGACACCGTCCGGTAGCGCTTCTCCCACCGTCAGTGAATCACCAGAAAAACTTGCTGAAAAAGCCAAGGGCACTCCAGTGGCTTCGGCGGCCAACGCTGTAAAAGTGGGCAAGGCCGCGGCTAGTTCTCTACCTCCAGAAAAATCAAACCCGGTGAAGTTGGCCCTTTTCGCCAAGCCCCCGGTCATCGATGGAAAACTCGACGACGAAGTGTGGGCCAGTGCTCCGGTATTGAAAGATTTCTATCAGATTCAACCCGGCGACAATGTGATTCCAGAAAACCGCACGGAAGTGATGCTCGGTTACGACACACGCTTTATCTATATCGCGTTTCACTGTTATGACGATCCTTCCAAGGTCCGTGCAAACGTTCTCAAGCGCGACAACATTTTCGACGACGATTACGTCGGTATTCTCTTCGATACCTTTAACGACCAGCGACGAGCGTATGAGTTTGATTTTAACCCGCTCGGAATTCAGGCCGACGGTATTTGGACTGAAGGTTTGAACGAAGACTTCAGTTTGGATCTCGTGATGGAGTCGAAGGGAATGGTGACTAACGACGGTTACATCATCGAGGTTGCGATTCCGTTCAAGTCACTTCGCTATGTGGCTGGTAAAGACAAAGTATGGGGCGTGCATTTTTGGCGTCGCACAAAACGATTGAATAACTCGCTCGACATGTGGATCCCGATGGATCGAGACAAGGGAAGTTGGTTAGCTCAGGCCGGACACATTACCGGATTGGACGGAATCTCGACTGAGCGAACCCTGGAGTTGATTCCAAGTTTGACTGTTTCACAGACGAGTCGACGAGCGCGGACTTACGGTCTTATTCCAGGCACTCCTGCCTTCATCAATGATCAGGGGCGGTTGCTTAACGAGCCCGTTGCTTTCGATGCCGGCTTAACCGGCAAGTACACCTTAACCCCGACTGTCACGCTCGACTTTGCAATTAATCCCGACTTTGCGCAGGTTGAGTCTGACCAGTTGGTTGTGACCGCTAACCAACGTTTCCCAATCTTCTTTCCCGAGAAGCGCCCGTTCTTTCTGGAAGGCATCGACATCTTCCAAACGCAGATCGCTGCTGTGCACACACGAACAATTGTGGACCCAGACTTTGCGGTAAAGACTTCTGGCAAGCTTGGGAGAAATACATTTGGATTGATGGTGGCCAGCGACAATGGTCCCGGAAATATAAGTGAAGATGAGCGAGGGGTGCTGAATGCTTGTCTTGAACGACAACGTCTAAACCCCGACCTGGTTTGTAGCAATGCGAGGATCGTCGATCAGAACGCCAACGTTGCCGTTTTAAGACTAAAGCGCGACATCGGGAAATCGGATTCGTTTGTCGGATTCCTCGGTACCTATCGCCGGTTCGTCGACCAATACAATCAGGTCGGTGGACTTGACGGTCGTTTCCGTATCGACAAGCAGACGACTTTTAGTTGGCAAGCACTGGGAACGCGCACGCGAGACAACTTTTTCTACCCGGACGAAGGCAAGACGCGCGACAGCGTGCAAAACGGATTCATTTACGCGGTGAATTATGATCAGGGCGGTCGTCACTTTGGTCAACAATTTTCAATGGTTGGTCGCACGCAGTACTACCGCGCAGATGTTGGTTTCAATCGCCGGACAGATACCAACAATCCAAACTGGTTCATTCGCTACAACTCGGAGCCAAAGCCAAAAGCAAAATTGATCTCGTGGCGTGTCTACACCGACTTCAATGCAAACTTCGACTGGAACGGGAGCTCACAAAACTTCAACAACGAAACCCAGGTTCAGTTTCAGTTATACAAACAGACATACTTCGGCAGTGGTGTTGACTTTGGTTATGACAGGGTTTTTGAGAGAGAGTTTGGAGCTGCGCGTCAACCGGGTTCCAACTGCGTGGCCCTGAACAAATGTACATTCGCAGGCGATGACAACGAACGCTCGTCGCCGACTAAAGGTCTTTACGCATTCGGTGGCTCAAATCCAAGCAAGAAGTACAACTTCAATTTCTTTCTTGGTCGTTTCTGGGGATCAACTGATTTTGATTTCGGCGCCGGTCCAAAGTTTCCACGGGTGAGTCCAACCGCAATCGCCCAACGTACGGCGATAGCAACTGGTCTCTGCAAAGATAAAGATGCCCAGGGCAATCCGATTGAGGTGCCGCCGTTCTGCCGCGCGCCGCAAGACCCAGGACCTGGCGATTCATGGCGTTTCGAGGGGGGCTTTACCTATCAACCTTCCGCAGCACTCAATTTCAATTTCAATTACACGAAAGAACGATTGACACGATACGATACCGATAGGCTCGCTTTTGACGACAACATTCTTTCGCTACGCACGACTTATCAATTCACTCGCTTCATTTTCGCGCGCGGGCGAGTCGACTACGACACTCTTGGTTCCGATGTGAAGGGACAATTCTTATTCGGTTGGACCCCAAATCCAGGTACCGCCTTCTATGTTGGTTACAACGATGATCTGAGCAGGAACGGGTTTAACCCCTTCAATAGTCAGTTGGAGCCAGGTCTGCGTAGGAACGGAAGAACATTTTTTATCAAGCTCTCATATTTATTCCGACGTAGTTTTTAGTCGGAACTTATTCCAGGAAGGTAACGTTTCAAGCAAGTTCGAATTTGCCAACACCCCGGCCGATTCACACCACGCAAGCAAGCCAAGCAGCGCTCCCAAGCGAGTCTTTTGGTTGTTGCTAAATCAAAAAACTTCTGAAGAACAGAAATATTTGGGGGGCAACCCTGACCACCATTGCTCTGCTGGCGTTTACCGTGCAGGCGCTCGGCATGACAGTCGAGAAGCACAATCAGGTGCTGGGTTTTGATGGGCGCTTTCACGAAACTCACGGACGTTCTTTATCAAGATGTCGTACTTGATTAGGAAGGGGTTCTAGAGACCGAGACTTGAAGAGCATCCGACTCCCACCAACTGCCGAGACTGTGTCGACTCGAATTTGCTGGGGTTTTTTAGTGTTGGTTCGTGTGATTTCGTGGATCGTTCTTTTGGGAACGTCATAGTCCGATCCACGAAATCACACGAACTAACACGAACAAGAACTGATAATGGTTTGGGTTTGACACAGAATCTGCCGTTGGTGGGATTCGGATAGTTCTCAACGGTGCTCCTTGTGGGTCGAACTGAACATATCCCCGCACTTGTGCCGTGCGCTCGACATCTTGGTGCAAATTCCTCAGTCGACAGGTCTGCTACCACGCTACGGTACGACTGTGTTGCACTCGAGTCGAGCCTCCTTCAACTGTTCAATTTTCTGTGTGGTTTGTAAATCCACCTTTACACTTCTCGTTTTGTTGGGAAATCAGATCGTTACCGAGACCGATAAGCCACTCACTTCATTAAGATTCTCTGCGGGGTGCGTGTTAAACTAACGCGACTTAGTCCGCTCCCTGTAAATTCCGTCAAAGCCCTGATGCATCGAGACGAAGTAGAGGCTCCCGAACGCTTAACATGACAGAACGCGAGAATTACGACCTTCCCACCAAGAAAGCACTTCTATTTTCCCTGGCGCTTTCAATTGTTGCCATCAGTTTCCTGGCCTCTTGCAAGAGTGATTACCCAGCTTCGGCCAAGCAAAGTTCGCCAGGCGGGAAGACCGCTCGCCAGGTTAAAACAACCGCAGTGGTGGAATCTCCATTTGGCGAGACAGTCACGGCAAACGGAACCCTGGCCGCATTTGATCAAACGACGGTAAGCGTAAAAGTACCGGGTAGGGTAAAAACCATCGCCGTCGATCTCGGTTCTGTCGTTTCGAAGGGACAAGTGATAGCTCAACTCGATTCTGAGGACTATAGGCTTCGAGTCCAGCAATCCGAGGCATCACTTGCGCAAGCGCGCGCCCGACTTGGCCTGGCCCCTGACGGAACGGACGACAATGTGGATCCGGAAAAGACGGCGACTGTCAGACAAGCACGCGCCGTTTTGGACGAGGCAAGGGTTGCACGCGATAGAGCTGCCAAGTTAGTTGAGCAGGGTGTAATTGCGAAAGCAGAATTCGATACGGCGACCGCGACCTTCAAAGTAGCTGAGGGTCGTTATCAGGATGCATATGAGGAAATTCGCAATCGCCAGGGTGTGTTGGCGCAACGTAGATCTGAGGTAGCGCTTGCCCGACAGCAGTTAAAGGACACTGCGGTGGTGGCGCCGTTGGATGGCATCGTTCAGGAAAAGCGAACGAGTAGTGGTGAGTACCTGGCTGCGGGTACGGCTGTGGTAAATATCGTACGAATGGATCCGCTTCGGTTGAGGGCTGAGATTCCTGAGCGTGAATCGCATACGGTCAAGCCCGGACAGAACGTGCGAGTGACGGTCGATGGTGATTCGAATGTTTACGTTGGACAGATCATGCGTCTGAGCCCGGTGATAGCTGAACAGACTCGCATCCTGGTTGTTGAAGCTGATGTGAGAAACAATGGCAAGCTGCGCCCCGGTTCATTCGCACACGCAGAGATTGTTACAAACGATTCGAAGATGGCTGTGACTGTCCCGAACAACGCGATTGTTACGTTTGCCGGAATTGAAAAGGTGCTCGTGGTGCAAAATGGAAAGGCTTTGGAGAAGCCAGTCACCACCGGCCGTCGCAATGGTGAATTTACCGAGATTGTCTCGGGCGTGAACGTTGGTGAGAAGGTAATTGTTGACCCGGGAAATTTACAGACGGGGCAGGATGTGCAGGTTGTCGATTAGTGAACTGAGCTTTGTGCTTTGATCTTAGATCTTTGTCCTTGTTAACTACCTGAATTGTTGCAGCTTGGGCGACCTAAAGTCAGCGAACAAAGTACAAAGCACAAAATACAAAGTTCGGGTTTCTTTAAATGCAAAAACTAGCTGAAATTTGTATTCGCCGCCCGGTGTTCGCGACCATGATCGTGTTGTCGTTGGTCGTTGTGGGTGCAGCTGGGTTTTTCAAGTTGGGAGTTGATAGGTTTCCTTCGGTCGATCTTCCTACCGTCAGCGTTCGCACGGGCTTGCCTGGCGCCGCTCCTGAAGAAGTTGAAGCACTAGTTACTCAACAAGTCGAAGAAGTAATCAACACCGTCGATGGCATCAGTGAACTTCGCTCAGTCTCTGGACAAGGCACGTCCATCGTCATTGCGACTTTCAAACTCGATCGCAATCTCGAGTCGGCTGCACAGGACGTTCGCGACCGCGTGGCTACACTTGGTCGGCAACTGCCGGAAGATGCTACGCCACCCGTCGTACAAAAATTCGACAACGACAGTACCCCGGTTATCACTCTTGCCTTAACAGCAGATCGTTCTCTTCGCGAATTAACGGAACTAGCGGACAAGACGGTCCGCGTTCAACTCGAACGTGTAAGCGGTGTGGGCGAAGTGAATGTTGTTGGGGGCCTCGATCGGGCAATCAATGTTTGGATCGATGCTGATCGCCTCGCTGCTTATCAAATCCCAATCGCTACGGTCCGTGAAGCCCTTTCTCGTCAGAACGCGGATGTGCCAGGCGGCAATGTTACGACCGGGAAAGAGGAACTAACGCTTCGCACACTTGGTCGCTTTACAGATCCACGACAGTTTGACGATCTAGTGATTGCGAATGTAAACGGCGCGCCAGTTCGACTGCGTGATATTGGACATGTCGAAGACGGAACGAAAGAACAGCGGTCGCTTTCACGTCTGAACGGAGTTCCAACCGTCACGCTCGATATCCGTCGACAATCAGGCGCAAACACTGTGGAGGTAATTAACGGCATCAAGGCCGTGTTGCCACGCGTCGAAGCTCAACTTCCGAATGACGTAAAGGTCCAGGTAATCAGAGACCAGTCTCGTTATATCGAGTCTGCGCTACACGAAATTCAAACCCACCTTGTTCTGGGAAGTATTCTGGCGAGTCTTGTGGTGCTTGTATTCATGCGTTCGTGGCGATCAACTTTGATTGCGGCGGTTGCGATCCCCTGCTCGGTGATCTCAACGTTCGGCATGATGAGAGCTCTCAACTTCACGCTGAACAGTGTGACGATGTTGGCGTTGGTGTTGATGGTGGGAGTCGTGATCGATGATGCGATCGTTGTGTTGGAAAATATTTTCCGATTTATTGAGGAGAAGCACATCGATCCCAAGGAAGCGGCACGCGAGGCGACAAAGGATATAGGCCTCGCGGTACTTGCTACCACGCTCTCGTTGGTGGTTATTTTCCTGCCGGTCTCGTTCATGTCGTCCATCTCCGGCCGGTTTCTCTATCAGTTTGGTATCACCGCTGCGGTTGCCATCCTGGTCAGCTTATTGGTGTCGTTTACGCTGACACCAATGATGAGTTCTCGTCTTATCAAAGTATCCGATGTTGCCGGTGGTCACGGCGCGCCTGCGTCCCGCAAGGGTTTTTATCGATGGATCGATAGTGGCTATGCGTGGTTACTCGGTTTTGCAATGCGTCATCGAATAGCAGTCGCGTTGCTCGCAATCGGAACCGTGTTAACCAGCGTGCCTCTCTACCGTGCAGTCAAACAGGAATTCATTCCGACTAACGTTGACGAGGCTGAATTTGAGGTAAGTGTTAATGGGCCAGAGGGAACTAACCTTGCTGTGATGAACGAGACAATCGCTGCAATGGAGAAAGACATGCTGGCGACTCCCGGCGTGCGCCTGGTTCTTTCCTCGTCGGGTGGAAACTTCCTCGGTGGCGTCAATCAGGGTGGTGCTTATGTTCGGATTGCTTCGCATGAAGAACGCACTCTCTCGCTGAGCAAACTGTGGGCGGAGACTAAGAAGGGAAATCCTCTAAACGCGTTTAAGGGAAACTACACCCAGCAGGACGTAATGACTGAAATCCGCAAGCGCCTTCAGAAGTACGCCCCAATGCGTATCGGCGTCCGCAACGCTCAGTCATTCAACTTTGGTGCGGGCGGGCGCACCGATATCGATTTCGTTTTCCGTGGCCCTGACATCGTTGCTCTTGCGGGTTATGCAGACGATCTGGTTGAGCGGTCAAAAAAACTCGGCGGTATCGTCGATGCGGATACCACGCTCAAATTGAACAAACCGGAGTTGCGCGTAGTTATCGATCGAGATCGAGCCGCAGATCTTGGGGTTGACACCTCTGACATTGCGACCAGCCTTCGTTTAATGGTTGGCGGTGAAGACCAGGCATCAAGATACCGAGATGAACAGACCAACGAAGATTATGACGTTCAGCTACGTCTTACTGAACACGACCGCAGTGACGTTGGGACGATCAGTCGGCTTTACGTTCCTTCATCTCGCGGTGGACTGATTCGACTCGATAATCTCGTGAAGATTAAACGAGATACCTCTCCATCAAGGATCGATCGTCTCGATCGCGAGCGGCAGGTTTCCGTTCGTGCATCCGTTGCCCCGGGATTCGCGCTGGCGGATCGGATCGATGCATTACGCAAAGCCACGACTGAGATGAATCTTCCGTCAGCCTATACGACAACGGTCTCCGGTCGAGCGCGAGAACTCGAACGAACGTTCACTGAGTTCATCTGGGCCTTCATTCTGTCGATCATCTTCATGTACATGATCCTGGCGTCGCAGTTTGAAAGTACTGTGCACCCACTCACGATCCTGCTTAGTTTGCCGTTGTCAGTTCCGTTTGCCCTGTTATCACTCTGGGGAACTGGCGACACGCTGAACTTGTATTCGGCGTTGGGTGTGCTGGTGTTATTCGGTGTCGTGAAGAAGAACGCAATTCTCCAGATTGATCACATGAATAATCTGCGCGCGAAAGGCATGGAACGTTACGAAGCAATCATGCAGGGTAATCGCGATCGTTTGCGACCGATTCTGATGACAACTCTTGCACTGGTTGCCGGCATGCTGCCTCTCGCGATAGGTACCGGGCCCGGAGCTGAAGAGCGTAGATCGATCGCCGTAGTTGTCATAGGCGGCCAGACGCTGTCGTTGTTACTTACCCTCATTGCTACGCCAGTCGTCTATTCGTTGCTGGATGATATGCGTGCGACTTCACGTTGGCGCAAATTGGCTGGAATCACGACGGGCATTTCTGGAGCAATCGTTGGCAAGTTGAGACGACCTCGTCGAGTGCCTAAAGAAGCGACCGCTGAGATGAGTTCCGTCGAAAGCCATGACGACCACGTTCAAGCGAGCGCCGGCGGAGATTAAATTAGCCACAGATTGGACGGATACACTGATAAGAAAAAAGAGGCGAACCATCGCCTCTTTTGTTTTTTTGATCTGCCTTTGTCCGTTTGATCTGTGGCTGATTTCCTTAGTCGCGGTAGTTTGAGCCGATGCGATCGAGTCGGCGCAGTAGACCGGGCCAGGCGAGTTGTCCACGACCGCCCTTGGTCACTACTGCCTCCTGCCTTGGAATCTGAGCAAGTATAGCGTCCGGGATCGGAACCAATTTGCTCCCACCCGATTGAGCCAGTATCTGAATACGGCAAGCACGTTCCAGCAAGAACATCGAAAGAAATGCATCGGCTACTGATTGACCAACAGTTAGCAGACCGTGATTCCGAAGTATCAGAAACGTCTTCTTGCCGAGATCCGCAACCAGACGCGGCTTCTCTTCATCGTTGAGCGCAAGTCCTTCATAGTCGTGATACCCGAGTGACGCCAGCACAAACAACGCTTGTTGTGAGATCGGCAATAGGCCCAACTCCTGGGCCGACACCGCGATACCATGGTCAGTGTGCAAGTGCATGACGCAGATCGCGTCTTCACGAGCAGCGTGGACGGCGCTGTGAATCGTGAAACCTGCCGGATTAATGCTGTACTCCGAATCCATCACGATGTTGCCTTCGAGGTCCACCTTCACCAAACTTGAAGCAGTGATCTCTTCAAACATCATCCCGTAAGGATTGATGAGGAAATGGTGTTCGGGACCCGGCACGCGCGCCGAGATGTGTGTAAAGACGAGATCGTCCCAGCCGTAGTCCGCGACCAATCGGTAGGCGGCCGCCAGATCGATTCGTGCTTGCCACTCTTCCGCGGGAACAAGTTCGCGCACGCTTGATTTCGTTGCTTTTTCAGGAGCGCTCATAAGTCCTCCTAGTGTCCGATAAACTTTAGTTTGTCATTTTCTTAGAACTGCTACTCGCTGAACTAATCAAAGATACTAGTGGTTCCGATTCGCTGAGACATCGACAAACTAGAGCATATCGGACAACGACAAACTAAAGTTTATCGGACATCGAGCTTATCGGACACTAGTTCCGGCATCGCCAGTATTTCTTGCCAACCGGAATTGTCTGCCCGCATCCGCTCGGTCAAGTCGTCCTGTAATTGTTGGAGTCGCTCGCTCAGCCTTCTCGGGTAGTTGTTGATGTCGCCAAAACGGGTTCGTTGCTGCTCGACAAATACTTTCTGCTTTTCAATTGACGGGATTGCTGAATGCTGGCCGTTTTCCCAGAAGGGAACAAGCAGACGCTCCACGCGAGATGCGCCGGGTATTGCGACATCCTCATCGTCCAGTCCGATTACATCGGCCACGTAGTTTCCTTTATCATCGCTACCACGGAACAGTTGTAACCGACCCGGTAAGGTAATCTTGTCTCGAGAGTTTGACGCTTTTAGTGTGGGCAGATCTTTCATCAAACACTGTTTGAATATTACACCTGCCACGGCCGGTACCTCGCTAGAAAGCTTTGTCCCAATTCCAAAACCACCGACTTCCGGAAACTCGGCAACTATCTTTCTTACCTTCTCGACATCCAAATCGCCGGTCAGGTTGGCTCGCAGACCAGGCAATCCGTTCGCTTCAAAAAAACGCAGGCACCACTCACCCAACTCGGCCAGATCACCCGAATCCACACGAAATCCCTTGAATGCCATCCGCCGTGCTTCGGTTGATGTTGCTGCCATTGCTGCATGGACCGCACCCATGTAGACATCGATCGTGTCCAGGAGCAAAGTTGTTCCGTGGGGATTTGCATCCAGCCAGCGTTCGAATGCTACCTGCTCGAAATGTTTTGGTTTGCCCGTTCGAGGTTCAACTTCTGGATTGTCCATATACTCGATAAAGGCCTGTTGCCAGTAATGAGCTTCGGTACCGACAGCCGGGATATCCAGGCGATGCGCGGCTTCCATGTTTGAAGTGTCGTTAAAGCCACCGATGAATGCGTAGACCGCTATGTCGACAGCGCGTTCGATGTCGCCGTTACGACGGAGCGAAAAGTCTGATAGCCAACGCTTATCGCCTGCAGCCATCCGAAACTGCATCGCGGTACTCGCAGTCGTCATTGGTAAATCAAAAGCGTGCTCAAACTTAATTTCCTGTGCTTGCGTTAACCCAAAGGCGCCGCTGATATCGGCGAATGGTTCTTGAGCAAACACGATTGTGCCGGGTCGGACAGTTCTGATCTTGCCGACAAACTGAATGTCTTCGATCGCTTTGGCAAAGAGTTGTAGACCGCCGCGATCCTGTTCGAGAAACCTCAAACGAGGGCGATCAATTTGACTGTCGACGAGCAGTCTGACCAGACGTTCATGACCAAGGCAGGGAGCGAAGGGAAGTTTGCGTTGGGTGATGTAGAAAGTTGCTTCCGCATCACTCAAACGACCATCGTGCAAACGAGTCACGTCCTTGAACGACGCGTCGCCCATCGCAGCGTGGTAGCGATCAATGTTGAGGGTACCCATGTTTAATCAGTAGGCAGGAGGGAGGCGCAGGAGGCAGGTGGTCAATGCTTCGTGCTCCTGCCCCTGCTGCCTGCTCCTAATGCGTAGCTTGCGAACTGTCCACTATCTCCGCGCCTGCGGCTCGCATCTCA
>Ga0207691_10002831_pt1 | contig 16899 bp, 16 predicted proteins | sample KBSM13metaG_FD_184327 | JGI IMG/M metagenome (GOLD analysis project Ga0207691, IMG submission 184327) | Miscanthus rhizosphere microbial communities from Kellogg Biological Station, Michigan, USA - KBS M1-3 metaG (SPAdes) (version 2) | ecosystem: Host-associated > Plants > Roots > Rhizosphere >... | reverse complement strand
AGGATGGGGTTGGAGCCGAACGGCGCGCAGAAGAGCTCGTGGATGAAGCTGCCGACGCCCTTCTCCTTGATGGCGAAGAAAATCATCATCGCCCACACCGAAAGCGCGAGCGCGAAGGTGGTCGACACATCCGCGCTGGGCACGATGCGGAATCCGTGGTGCGCGCCGAGCGCGCCGGTCAGCATCGAGACCCAGTCCACCGGCAGCAGGTCCATGGCGTTCATCAGCAGCACCCAGACGAACACGGTGAGGGCGACCGGGCCGACGAACTTGTTGGGATCGCCGTGGAAGATCCCCCGCACGCTCTTGTCGATCTCAAGGAAGAGGATCTCGACGAATGCCTGCTTCTTGTTGGGCACGCCCGTGGTCGATCCCTTGGCGATCCAGTAAAAGAACGCGAGTCCGACGATGCCGGTGAGGAGGCCGACGATCAGGGAGTCGACGTTTAGAGTCCAGAAGCCGCCTTCTCCGACCTGCTTGGTGGCGAAGGTGAGGTGGTGGGCTATGTACTCGGAGGGATTTTCGTACGCCGCGGCCATGCTGATTTTGTATCCGTCAGTTTTTCTCTCCGGTGTCCCGCACGGCAATCGCCGCAGAGAACACCCCTACCGTGATCACGAAGGTCGCGAAGAACGCTGCGTGCACGACGTCCCTGTATTGCGTGAGGACGAGCAGGAGCCCGGCGAATATCAGGAGGATCTTGATGCCTTCCGCCCTGAACATCGTCGCCAGCGTCTCGCCGGCCGTCCGCGATTCGCGCCGCGACACCCGCCATCCGTAGACGCCACCCGCCACGATGTTGACGCCTCCCCCGAGAGCGGCTGAAAGAGCGCCGTCCCTTCCCCAAAGGAGACCTGCAACCAGCGTGAGCGCCGCGGTGACGATCAACTGCCACCGAAGCACGATTCGGATGGGCCGTGGTAGTGGTCTTGAAAGCACCATCTGGGCCCGCGATGCGAAACCGTTGGATTATAGCGGGATTGGTACCGCGATGCAGCAAAACCCTTAGGCGCGGCGCAGCTTTCCGACGATGCCTTGCAGCTCGTCGAGGCTCGAGTAATCGATCACCACGCAGCCCTTGCCCCCGCGGCGCGGCTTGAGCTTCACCGAGGCGCCGAGGGCCTGCGCGAGCTCTTCCTGGAGGCGGCGCGAATCCGCGTCGAGACGCTGCGCTCCCGCGCGCGCGGGACGCGGCACGGCAGCAGCGGCTGCCTGCACGAGGCGCTCGGTCTCGCGCACGGAAAGGCCGTCCTGGGCGATGCGCTCGGCGAGCTCGACCTGCCGTGACTTGCCCAGTGCCAGCAGCGCGCGCGCATGGCCCATGTCGATGCGCCCTTCCTGCACCATGGATTGCACCGCGGGTGCCAGCTCCAGCAGCCGCAAGAGATTGGTCACGCCGGCGCGCGAGCGGCCGATGGCCTGCGCCACTTCATCGTGGGTGAGCTTGAATTCCTCGATGAGGCGCTTCAACCCGTTCGCCTCTTCGATGGGGTTCAGGTCCTCGCGCTGGATGTTCTCGATGAGGCCGATGCCGAGCGCCGCCTCGTCCGGCACTTCACGCACCACCGCGGGAACGCGCTCGAGGCCCGCGAGGCGCGCCGCGCGCCAGCGCCGCTCGCCGGCGAGGATCTCGTAATTGCCGCCGTCGACGGCGCGCACCACGATCGGCTGGATCACGCCGCGGGCGCGGATCGAGTCGGCAAGCTGCGCGAGCGAAGCTTCATCCATGCGCGTGCGCGGCTGGTACTTCCCGGGGCGCAGGGATGCGACCGCGATCTGCTGCAGCGACTCCTCGTCGGATCGCGCCTTGCGGTCATTGCCGCCCAGCAGCGCATCGAGGCCGCGGCCCAGACCCTTGTGACGCGTGGTCATGCGGCCTCCGCGACCTTGATGCCGTTGCGCGCCAGCAGCTCGCGCGCGAACTGAAGGTGCGCGAGCGCGCCCTTCGACGTGGGATCGTGCAGCAGCACCGGCTTGCCGAACGACGGCGCCTCGGCGATGCGGATGTTGCGCGGGATCACGGTATCGAAGACCTTGTCGCCGTAGTGGCGCTTCAGCTCGTCGGAGACCTGCACGGTGAGCGTGCTGCGCGGGTCGTACATCGTGCGCACCAGCGCCTCGATCTCGATGCGCGGGTTGAGGTTCTGCTTCACCTTGCGCAGCGTCCCCACCAGGTCGGACAGGCCTTCGAGCGCGTAATACTCGCATTGCATCGGGATGATCACCGCGTCGGCCGCGGCGAACCCGTTCACCGTGAGCATGTTGAGAGCCGGCGGGCAATCGATCACCACGAAGTCGTAGCCCGGGATGGCCGGCGCCAACGCATCGCGCAGCCGGTACTCGCGCCGCTCGATGGAAATGAGCTCCACCTCGGCCCCGGCCAGCTCGCGGTTGGACGGCACCACGTCATAGCCGCCCTCGGCATGGGCCGTGGCGGCGGCAAGCGGATGCTCGCCCAGCAGCACGCCATACACCGTCTTCTCGCAAGCGGTCTTGTCGATGCCGCTGCCGGTCGTCGCATTGCCCTGAGGATCGAGATCCACGAGCAACGAGCGCCGTCCGTAGTGCGCGAGGCTCGCGCAGAGATTCACCGCGACGGACGTCTTGCCGACGCCGCCCTTCTGGTTCGCGATCACGAACACGCGCGCCATCACGCGGCCTCCAGCACCACGAGATGGCGCTTCGCTTCGAGGCTCGGCACGTGCAGCTCGAGGACCTGCGCCACGCGGTGCGTCGAGGGCACGCGCGCGATCTCGTCGAAGGGATAGACGCCTTTCATGGCGATCAGCTTTCCGCCGGGCGCCGCCAGGTGCCCCGCCTGCGCGACGAAGTCCTGAAGATCCGAAAAGGCGCGCGACACCACCACGTCGAATTTCTGCGGCGCGGAGAACTGCTCGACACGCTCGCACGCGATCTCGACATTCGCGAGCGAGAGCTCCGTCTTCGCCTGTTGAAGGAACGCGCATTTCTTGTGGCTGGATTCGACGAGCGTCACGCGCGCATCCTCGCGCACGATCGCCACGGGAATTCCGGGAAAACCGGGGCCGGTGCCGACGTCGGCGATGGTGCGCGCGCCTTCCAGCTGCGGCAGGATCGAGAGGCTGTCGAGAAGGTGCAGCACCACCATCTGGCTCGTCTCGCGAATCGCGGTGAGGTTATGCACGCGGTTCCACTTGGAGATGAGCTCCAGGTGCGCGGCGAGACGCGCCTGCTGGCCGGGAGAAACCGCGATGCCCATCGACACGAGGCCGCGCCCGATCTGCTCTTCGAGCGTCATGCCTGTTTCTCGCGGACCGGCGCGACCGCTCTGCGCTTGAGGTGAACCAGCAACAGCGAGATCGCCGCGGGCGTCACGCCCTGGATCCGCGAGGCTTGACCGACTGTCTGCGGGCGATGCTGGCCCAGGCGCTGCTGCACTTCCTTGGAGAGGCCGCGAACGCCGGCGTAGTCCAGGTCCGCGGGAAGCACGACCGATTCCTGGGCCAGTTGTCGCGCCACCTCATCCTTTTGCCGTTCCACATAGCCCGAGTACTTGGCGGCGATTTCGATCTGCTCGGCCTCCGCCGTGCCGGGCTCCGGCGTCTCATCGGGCATCCACTCGCGCAGGGCCGGATAGGTCACGCCGGGCCGACGCAGGAGATCCAGTAGCGAGTGCTCGCGGCTCAGGCCGCCTCCAAAGACAACTGTTTGTTTTTCAAGGGAAATTTTGTGCGGGTGCAGCCACGCACCGCCCAGCCGCTCGGTGCCGCGCTCGATGATTTCCCGCTTGCGTTCGAAGGCCGTCCAGCGAACGTCGTCCACGAGTCCCAGGCGCCGGCCGGCCGGCGTGAGGCGCAGGTCGGCATTGTCTTCGCGAAGCTGCAGGCGGTATTCGGCGCGGCTGGTGAACATGCGGTAGGGCTCGGAAACGCCTCGCGTCACCAGGTCGTCGACCAGCACGCCCAGGTACGCCTCGTCACGACGAGGGCACCAGCCCTCCTCGCCGCGGGACATGCGGGCTGCGTTGATGCCTGCCAGCAGCCCTTGGGCCGCGGCTTCCTCGTAGCCCGTTGTCCCATTGATCTGCCCGGCGAAGAAGAGGCCGGCGATGGACTTCGTCTCGAGCGTGTTCCTGAGTCCCCGCGGATCGAAGTAGTCGTACTCGATCGCGTAGCCGGGCCGAAGGATATGGGCGTTCTCAAGGCCCGGGATCGAATGCACCAGGTCCTGCTGAACGTCGAACGGCAGGCTGGTCGAGATGCCGTTGGGATAGAACTCGTGTGTGGTGAGCCCCTCGGGCTCGAGGAAGATCTGGTGCGAGTCCTTGCCCGAAAAGCGATGGATCTTGTCCTCGATGGACGGGCAGTAGCGGGGGCCCACGCCCTCGATCACGCCGGTGAACATCGGCGAGCGGTCGAGCCCGCCGCGGATGATGTCGTGGGTGCGCTGGTTGGTGTGGGTGATCCAGCAAGCGACCTGGCGAGGGTGCATGGCCCGGTCGCCGAGAAACGAGAACACCGGCTCCGGGCGGTCGCCGGGCTGCTCCTCGAGCCGGGAGAAATCGATCGTGCGTCCGTCGATGCGCGGCGGCGTTCCCGTCTTGAGCCTGCCAACAGGAAGCTGGAGCTCGCGCAGTCGCGCCGCCAGGGAGAGCGCCGGGGGATCGCCGGCGCGGCCAGCCTGGTAGCGGTTCATCCCGACGTGCACGAGGCCGCCGAGGAACGTGCCCGCCGTGAGCACGAGGCACTTGGCGTTGAAGCGCAGCCCAACGCTCGTCACGGCGCCGGTAACGCGCTCGCCTTCGACGAGGAGATCGTCGACCGCGGCCTGGAAGAGCCACAGGTTCGGCTGGCCCTCGAGGCGGCGACGGATGGCACTTCTATAGAGGACCCGGTCCGCCTGCGCCCGCGTCGCGCGCACTGCAGGTCCCTTGCTCGCGTTGAGCGTCCGGAACTGGATGCCCGCCTCGTCCGTGGCGATGGCCATGGCGCCGGCCAGCGCGTCCACCTCCTTCACCAGGTGGCCCTTGCCGATGCCGCCGATCGAGGGGTTGCACGACATTTGGCCCAGCGTCTCGATGGCGTGCGTGAGCAGGAGCGTGCGGGCGCCCGAACGGGCAGCCGCCAGCGCGGCCTCCGTACCGGCGTGGCCGCCGCCCACCACGATCACGTCGAAGAGCTTGGGGAAATCCATGTGCGAAAGCGCCGCGACCGGGCGGCGCCGAGGGTCATTTCCGGGAATGGTGAAATTCTACGGGAAAGCGCGTTCGCGCCCTAGGGGTGTTCCACGTGGAACGCGGACCCCGGCGACGTTCCACGTGGAACGTGCACCTATTTGCCGATGCAGAAGCGCGAGAAGATCTGGCCGAGCAGGTCGTCTGCCGTGACCTCGCCCGTGATCCTTGCCAGCTCGACCTGTGCGCGCCGAAGCTCTTCCGCCATTAATTCAAAGGCTTGCACGTGGTGAGTGGCCGCTAGCAAACACTCCTTTGCAGCTTGCAGGGCGACGAGGTGGCGCTCCCGGGCCACGAAAAGGCCTTCTCCGTGCGGACGCCACCCCGCGGTATCCAGTAGCCACGACCGAAGGTCCCCGATGCCCGCCCCCGTCTTTGCCGAGACTGCCATCGACGTCTGCCCGGGGGTGGCTGAAGCTTTTCCCGCGAGGCTTCCCGGGAGGTCCACCTTGTTGTGCACGAAAGCGCGCGGCATCCCGGCGGGAAGGCGCGCCTCGATGTCCGCTTCGATCCCGGGCACATCCGTGGACGTGATGACCAGCGCAGCCCCGGCGCCCTCGATGGCGCGCCAGGTGCGTTCGACGCCGATACGCTCGACCTCGTCGCGCGCTTCGCGCAGCCCTGCGGTGTCGATGAGGTGGATGGGCACGCCCTCGAGCACGATGGTCGCGCGCACATAGTCGCGCGTCGTGCCGGCGATCGGCGTGACGATGGCGACTTCCTCTCCCGCCAGGCGGTTGAGGAGGCTCGACTTGCCGACGTTGGGCCGGCCCACCAGCACGACGGTGAGCCCCTCGCGCAGCACGGCGCCTTGCCGCGCCTCGTCGAGCAGGCGATCGAGCGCTTCTCGCAATGCGACGAGCTTCGCGCGCTGCGCATTGCGGTCCGCGGGATCGATCTCCTCCTCGGGAAAATCGATGCACGCCTCGACGTGCGCGCGCAGCTCGGTGAGGCCGTCGACCAACGCATCGACGCGCCGCGAGAAATCGCCCGCGAGCGAACGCGCCGCGCTGCGCGCCGCCTCGCTGCTCGCCGCGTCGATGAGATCGGCCACGCTCTCCGCCTGCGCGAGATCGAGGCGTTCGTTGAGGAACGCGCGGCGCGTGAACTCGCCCGGCTCGGCGATGCGCGCGCCCAGCTCGACGCAACGACGCAGGAGGTCGCGCATCACGACGGGGCCTCCGTGCCCCTGCAACTCGAGCACGTCCTCCCCCGTATACGAGTGCGGCCCCTCGAAGAAAAGCGCGATGCCCTGGTCGAGCAGCGCGCCATGGGCGTCGCGGAATGCGGCGAGGGTTGCGTGCCGCGCAGTCAGCGCCTCGCCGACGATCCCCTCCGCGATGCCGCGTGCCGCCGGCCCCGAGACGCGCACGACGCCGATCCCGCCGCGTCCCGCAGGCGTGGCGATGGCGGCGATGGTGTCGATCGCGCCGGCGCTCAGCGCCGCGCTTTCGCCTTCGCTTCGCGTTCCAGCGTGCGGTTGATGTGCCACTGCTGCAGGATCGACAGCAGGTTCTGCACGACCCAGTAGAGCACCAGGCCGGCGGGGAAGAAGAGGAAGAACACGCTGAACATGATCGGCATGATCAGCATCACGCGCGCCTGCACCGGATCCGCGGGCTGCGGGTTGAGCTTGGTCTGCACGAACATCGACACCGCGTAGATCACCGGCAGGATGAAGTACGGGTCCGGCGCGGAGAGGTCCTGGATCCAGCCGAGCCACGGCGCATGGCGCAGCTCGATGGACGCGAGCAGCACCCAGTACAGCGCGATGAACACCGGGATCTGCACCACGATCGGCAGGCAGCCGCCCAGCGGGTTGATCTTCTCGGTGCGGTAGAGCTCCATCATCGCCTGGTTCAGCTTCTGGCGATCCTCGCCGTAGAGCTGCTTCAGCTTCTCCATCTTCGGCGCGAGCACCTTCATCTGCGCCATGGAGCGGCCGGCCTTCGCGTTCAGCGGATAGAAGACCAGCTTGATGATGATCGTGAGGATGATGATCGACCAGCCCCAGTTGCCCACGAGGCCGTGGATCCACTTGAGGAAGGCGAAGATCGGCGCGGCGAGCACGTAGAGCCAGCCGTAGTCCACCACCAGGTTCATGCCCGGCGCGACTTTCTCGAGGCGCTCCATTTCCTGCGGACCCACGTACATGGGCACGGCCAGCGTGGCGGTCGCGCCGGGCGCGATCGTTCCCGCGGGCACCTTCACGCCGACGCGATAAAGAAGGTTGTCGACCTTGTCCGAATAGAACTCGCGTTCGGTGCCGGCCTTCGGCAGCCACGCCGAGACGAAGTAATGCTGGACGATCGCGATCCAGCCATCCTTGGCATTCTTCACCGGGATGGGCTTGCCCTTCTCCACGTCCTTGAAGTCGATCTTGGTGAACTTCGCCTCGTCGGTGTAGAGCGCCGGGCCGGTGAACGTCGTCACGCCCGCGAAGGAGCTCGTCTGCGCGGCTTCCTGCGTCGGCGAATTCGCGTCGCGCAGGAACTGGAAGTAGCCCCACGGCGCGATGGGCTTGTCCGACTTGTTGGCGATCTCGTACGCGACGCCGATGTTGTAGTCGTTGCGATGGAAGGTGAGCTTCTTCACCACCTCCACGCCGTTCGCCGCGGGCGCGCGCAACCGCACTTCGAGCGTGTCCGCGCCTGCCGGCATCGTGTAGCTGCGTTGCTCCGGCTGGTAGACCGTCTTGTGATTGGGAAGCCCCTCGCCCAGGAGGCCCGTCTGCGTCACGAAGTAATGCTGCGCATCGGGCTCCATCAGCGTGAGCGGCTTGGTGCGGTCGAGCGCGGAGTGGACCTTCTGCAGCGTGAGTCGCTGGACATCCCCGCCCACGGGAGAGATCGCCGCGTCGAAGAGGTCCGTGTGCACGATCACGGGTTCGCCCGCGGCCACGGCGGGCGTCGCGGCCGGCATCTGCGGCGCGGCGCCTGCCTGCGCGGGCACGGCGGCGGCGCCGGCAGCAGCCGTGGTCGGTGTGACGGGCACGCCCGTGGGCGCGGCCGGAATCGTCGTCGCCGAAGGATGCACGACCTTCGGCGCGTTGTGCTTCTGCCACGCCTCCCAGAGAAGGAGCGCGGAGAACGAGAAGACGACGAGGGCGATGAGGCGTTGCGTATCCATCATGGTTCGGGACTCAGGGCACCGGGTCGAAACCGCCGTGGTGCCACGGGTGGCATTTCGTGACGCGCCGCATGGCAAGCCACGAGCCGCGCAGGGACCCGTGCTCGCGGATCGCATCCATCGCGTATTCGGAGCAGGTGGGCGTGAACCGGCACTGCCCGCCCCACCAGGGGCTCAACAGGTACCGGTAGCCGCGGATCGCGGCGAGCAGCAGGCGGGACATCAGCGGGCGCAGACCTGGTCGAAAAGCCCCCTCAGCTCCTCGCGGAGCCCAGCGGCCATGGAGGCATCGAACGGCTTGCGCAATGCGACCACGCAATCGACGCCGCGGACTTTCACTTCATGGCGCCGGAAGGTTTCGCGCACAAGCCTCTTGAAGCGGTTTCTTTCGGTGGCGCGCGGGACCAGGCGTCGCGTGAGCGCGATTCCCAGGCGCGTGGCGCCCGGGCGGCCCGGCACGATGTTCACGACGACCGTGTCGCCGCGCAGCTTTCGCGCCGATCGCAGCGCGGGCCCGAACGAGCCTCGCTCGGAGAAGCGATGGCGCCTGCGAAAGCCCTCGGCGCGGGGGCTTCCCGGCATGGGGAAATCAGGAGACCGCGACGCGCTTGCGGCCCTTGGCGCGGCGCGCATTGATGATGGCGCGGCCGCTGGCCGTCTTCATGCGCACGCGAAAGCCGTGCGTCTTCTTGCGGTGGGTGGTGGACGGCTGGAAGGTGCGCTTCATGGGGATTCCCTAAACTGTTTTATCGGCTGCGAGAAAAGCCGGAAATTATAGCTGATTCAAGGCCCCGAATCCATTGCCGCCGTCTTGCAGCGCTTCATCATGGCTGTGGATAACCGCGCAGGTTCCAAGTAAAATTTGTGATCGCCCGCCCGCGTTTTTCCGAACCAAACTTCCCCCCTGATTCTCGCCCATGGATTCGCTCTGGCCGTCGCTCGCCGCTGAACTGAAGAAGGAGTTGCCGGCCCAGCAGTTCGATACCTGGATCAAGCCGTTGCGGGCGGAACGTCAGGACGACCAGCTGGTGCTCGTCGCACCCAACCACCACGTGCTGCGCTGGGTGCGCTCGAACCTGCTCGCCAAGATCGAGACGCGCGTGGAGCGCCTCGCCGCGGGGCGCCTCAGCGTGAATCTCATCCTCGACGAGAAGCCGGGCGAGAGCGAGATCATCATGCCGGAGCCGGTGCCGCTGCCCGTGGTGCCGGAGCGCGGCGCCCGCGAGGAAAGCCGCCTCAACCCCGGCTTCACGTTCACCAATTTCGTGAACGGCAAGGCGAACCAGATCGCCCGCGCGGCCGCCATCCAGGTGGCGGAGAACCCGGGCACGGCATACAACCCGCTCTTCATCTACGGCGGCACGGGCCTGGGCAAGACGCACCTGCTGCAGGCCATCGGCACGGAAGTCCTCAAGCGCAACCCGAAGGCCAAGGTGCGCTACATCCACGCCGAGCAGTTCGTGGCGGACGTGGTGCGCGCCTACCAGCACAAGAGCTTCGATTCCCTCAAGCGCTACTACCGTTCACTGGACCTCTTCCTCATCGACGACGTGCAGTTCTTCGTCGGCAAGTCGCGCTCGCAGGAGGAGTTCTTCTACACGTTCAACGCGCTCTTCGAGGCGCACAAGCAGGTGGCCATCACGAGCGACTGCTTCCCGAAGGAGATGACGGGCATCGAGGAACGCCTCATTTCGCGCTTCGGGTGGGGCCTCACCGTGGCCGTCGAGCCTCCCGAGCTCGAGATGCGCGTCGCCATCCTCCTCAAGAAGGCCGAGAACGACGGCGTGCGCCTGGACGAGAACGTCGCCTTCTTCATCGCCAAGCACATCCGCTCCAATGTCCGCGAGCTCGAGGGCGCGCTGAAGCGTGTGCTCGCATACGCGCGCTTCAACAATGCCGTCGTCACCGTCGGCACCGCCCGCGAGGCCTTGAAGGATCTTCTGGCCGTGCTGAACCGCCAGGTCTCCATCGAGAACATCCAGAAGACCGTGGCCGACTATTTCAAGATCAAGGTCTCGGAGATGTACTCGAAGAAGCGCTTCCGGTCCGTGGCGCGTCCGCGCCAGGTGGCCATGGCGCTCGCCAAGGAGCTCACGCAGCAAAGCCTGCCCGAGATCGGCGAGGCCTTCGGCGGCCGCGACCACACCACGGTGCTGCATGCCTGCCGCAAGACCGCCGAGCTTCGCGAGAGCGACCAGGAGTTCGCGCGCGACTACGCGCAACTGCAGCAGATCCTCCTGGGATGAGGGACGTAAAAGAGATGAAGAACCTGTGGACAGTTTCCGGCCCGGCGAAAAGCGCCGATTCAGTCCACAGCGCGCGGCTCGCAAAAAGCGTTTTCGCCCCCATCTGGAATGGGTATCAAGCCGTTGATCGAAAGGAAGAATCCGGAGTTATCCCGCTCCGGGGCGTCTCCTATTAGCTATCAACTGTGTTCTTTTATTAAAAGATAGATAAAAGCTCATGCTCAAAATCAAAACGACAAACGACAAGCTCCTGGGCCCACTGCAGCAGGTGACCGGCATCGTCGAACGCCGCCACACCCTGCCGATCCTTTCCAACGTCCTCCTCACAGCGTCCGGATCGAAAGTGGAGTTCCTGGCGACCGACCTGGAGGTGCAGATCACCTCGCGGGCGGACATCGATGGAACGGCGGAAGGCTCGATCACCGCCGGCGCGCGCAAGCTCTACGACATCCTGCGGTCGCTGCCGGAGGATGCGGAGGTCTCGCTCGAGGCCAAGGAAAACCGCATGACGGTGAAGGCGGGCAAGAGCCGCTTCAACCTCCAGACGCTTCCGGCGGCGGATTTCCCGCGCATGGTGGAAGCGCGCGACGCCTCGAAGACGCTGACCCTGCCGCAGAAGGCGCTGAAGGATGCGTTGGGCCTGGTGCAGTTCGCGATGGCGGTGCAGGACATCCGCTACTACCTGAACGGCGTGCTCTTCTCCGTCGACAAGGACGTCCTGCGCGTCGTCGCCACGGACGGCCACCGCCTGTCGTACGCCAGCCGGTCACTGGGCGGGGACCATGGCTCGGTGGAAGCGATCCTGCCGCGCAAGACCGTGCTCGAGCTCATCAAGCTGCTGGGCGATACGGACGAGCCGGTCTCGCTCGCCATCGGCTCCAACCAGGCGCGCTTCTCCTTCGGCGGCATCGAGATCGTCTCCAAGATCGTCGAGGGCAAGTTCCCCGACTACCAGAAGGTCATCCCGACCACGCACAAGAACCGCGTGTCGCTGGAGCGGGGCACGCTCGCCCAGTCGCTGAACCGCGCGGCGATCCTCTCCAACGAGAAGATCCGCGGCGTGCGCCTGGTGTTCACGAAGGACGCGCTGTCGATCATCTGCACGAACAACGAGCAGGAAGAGGCCGAGGAAGGCCTCGCCGTCGAGTACGACGGGGATCCGCTCGACATCGGCTTCAACATTTCATACCTGCTCGACGTGCTGAACCACGTCGAGTCGGAAACCGTGACGGTTGCCATGGGCGACTCGAATTCCAGCGCGCTGGTGCAGATGCCGGGCCGCGAGGACTTCAAGTACGTCGTGATGCCGATGCGGATCTAGCGACACGAGAAAAGGGCAGGAAAACATTTTGGCGACGCTTCCCGAGCAGCTGAACACGAATTCCAACGGCCGCATGGCGGCCGAGTACGATTCCTCGAGCATCAAGATCCTCAAGGGGCTCGATGCCGTGCGCAAGCGCCCCGGCATGTACATCGGCGACACGTCCGACGGCACGGGCCTGCACCACATGGTGTTCGAGGTGGTGGACAACGCCATCGACGAGGCGCTGGCGGGCCACTGCGACGACATCAAGGTCGTGATCCATACCGACAACTCCATCTCGGTGGTGGACAACGGCCGCGGCATCCCGACCGACATCAAGGAGGACGACGACCTCAAGCGCTCCGCGGCCGAGATCGTCATGACCGAGCTGCACGCCGGCGGCAAGTTCGACCAGAACTCGTACAAGGTTTCCGGCGGCCTGCACGGCGTGGGCGTATCCGTCGTGAACGCGCTCTCCGAGTGGCTGAAGCTGCGCATCTGGCGCGACGGCAAGGCGCACTACCTGGAGTTCCACGACGGCGTGCTCATGAAGCCGCTCGAGGTGACGGGCGATACCGACAAGCGCGGCACCGAGGTGCACTTCCTCGCCTCGAAGGAGACCTTCGGCGCGGTGGAATTCCACTACGACATCCTCGCCAAGCGGCTGCGCGAGCTGTCCTTCCTGAACAACGGCTGCGCCATCGAGCTCATCGACCAGCGCACCGGCAAGAGCGAGAGCTTCGCGCAGGTCGGCGGCGTGAAGGGCTTCGTCGAATACATGAACCGCTCGAAGACGGTCCTGCACAACACCATCTTCTACGCGGTGGGCGAGAAGGACGGCATCACGGTCGAGGTCGCGATGCAGTGGAACGACTCCTACGGCGAGTCGGTCCAGGTCTTCACCAACAACATCCCGCAGCGCGACGGCGGCACGCACCTCACGGGGCTGCGCAGCGCCATGACGCGCACCATCAACAACTACATCGAGAAGGAAGAGATCGCCAAGAAGGCGAAGGTCGAGACCACCGGCGACGACATGCGCGAGGGCCTCACCTGCGTCCTCTCGGTGAAAGTGCCGGAGCCCAAGTTTTCCTCGCAGACCAAGGACCGCCTCGTCTCCTCGGAAGTGCAGCCCGTGGTCTCGGAGATCGTGGGCCAGAAGCTCGGCGACTTCCTGATGGAGAAGCCGGCCGACGCGCGCATCATCTGCACGAAGATCGTCGAGGCGGCGCGCGCGCGGGAGGCCGCGCGAAAGGCGCGCGAGCTCACGCGCCGCAAGGGCGTGCTCGACGGCAGCGGCCTGCCGGGCAAGCTCGCCGATTGCCAGGAGCGCGATCCGGCGCTTTGCGAGCTCTACCTGGTGGAGGGCGATTCCGCCGGAGGCTCCGCGAAGCAGGGCCGCGACCGCCGCAACCAGGCGATCCTTCCGCTGAAGGGCAAGATCCTCAACGTCGAGCGCGCGCGCATCGACAAGATCATCACGTCGGTGGAAGTCGCCACGCTCATCACCGCATTGGGTGCCGGCATCGGCGAGGAATTCAACCTCGACAAGCTGCGCTACCACCGCATCATCATCATGACGGACGCGGACGTGGACGGCGCGCACATCCGCACGCTGCTCCTCACGTTCTTCTACCGCCAGATGCCGATGCTGCTCGAGAAGGGCCACATCTACGTCGCGCAACCGCCGCTCTACAAGGTGAAGAGCGGCAAGGAAGAGCGCTACCTGAAGGACGAGCTGGAGTTGAAGCAGCACCAGCTGCGACGCGCGCTGCACGGCGCCCAACTCATTCCGGCCAGCAATGCGACACCGCTCGCAGGCGAGGCGCTGGAGAAGATCGCATCCGAGTACCTCACCACGGAAGCCGTGATCGAGCGGCTGTCGATCGCCATGGATCCGGTCGTGTTGCGCGCGATGCTGGGAATGACGCGCGTGTCGCTCGCCGACAAGGAAGGCGCCACCCAGGCCGCGAAGGAGATCCATGCGGCACTGGTGCCCCATCCGCCCAAGGCGCACATCGAGCGCGATCCCACCAGCGACGGCTGGCGCCTGCGCCTGGAGAAGATGCTCCACGGCAACAAGGTGGAGACCGTCATCGACCACGCGTTCCTGGAGAGCGGCGACTACGCGCAGATCGTGAAGACCGCGCAGACGCTCGCCGGGCTCATCGGCGTGGACGCGCAGGTGAAGCGCGGCGAGGCGGTGCGCTCCATCCGTTCGTTCAAGGAAGGCCTCGACTGGCTGCTCGCCGAAGCCAAGGGCTCCATGGCGATCCAGCGCTACAAGGGCCTGGGCGAGATGAATCCGGAGCAGCTCTGGGAGACGACCATGGATCCCACGAAGCGCATCCTGCTGCGCGTCCAGATCGAGGACGCGATCAGCGCGGGCGAGACGTTCTCGACGCTCATGGGCGACGAGGTCGAGCCGCGGCGGCAGTTCATCGAGAGCAACGCCCTCGGGGTCACGAACCTCGACGTGTGATGCGGGTCGCACAGGGGATGGCCCTGGTGACCCGTTGCTGACCGGAACCTTTCGCTCGCTGGCGAACCGCAACTACCGCCTGTGGGCGGCGGGCGCGCTGATCTCCAACGTCGGCACGTGGATGCAGCGCACGGCGCAGGACTGGATCGTCCTGGCCGAGCTCACCGACCACAGCGCGAGCGCGGTCGGCATCGTCATGGCGCTCCAGTTCGGGCCCTCGATGCTGTTGCTGCCGTTCACCGGCTATGCGGCCGACCGCTTCGATCGGCGCAAGCTGCTGCTCGCCACGCAGTCCGCGCAGGGCCTGCTCGCGCTCCTGCTGGGAATCCTAACCGTCGCCGGCGCCGTGCAGCTATGGCACGTCTACGCGTTCGCGCTGCTGCTGGGTTGTGTCACCGCCTTCGATGCGCCCGCGCGACAGACCTTTGTTTCCGAGCTCGTGTCCGACGCGCTGCTGTCGAACGCGGTCGCGCTCAACTCCACGTCGTTCAATGCCGCGCGCATGATCGGCCCCGCCATCGCGGGGTTGTTGATCGCGGGCATCGGAACCGGCTGGGTGTTCCTCATCAACGCGAGCTCGTTCGTGGCGGTCATCGCCGCGCTCGTGGCCCTGCGCGTGGACGACCTGCACCACAAGGACCGCGCGGCGAGAAGCACCGGCGGAATGCTGGAAGGCATCCGCTACGTGCGCAGCCGGCCCGAGTTGAAGGCGCTGCTCTGGATGCTTTTCCTGATGATGACGTTCGGCATCAACTTTCCCGTGTTCATCTCCGCGATGGCGGTGAAGGTGTTCCATGCCGAGTCGCACGAGTTCGGCGTGCTGTCCTCGATGCTCGCCGTCGGTTCGGTGAGCGGCGCGCTGTTCGCCGCGGGCCGCGACAAGCCGCGCGCCTCGCTCCTCGTGGGCGGCACCCTCTGCTTCGGAATCGGCCTCGGATTGGCCGCGCTCATGCCGACGTACACGCTGTTCGGAATGAGCCTCGTTTTCGTGGGCCTCGCCGCGCAAACCTTCAACACCTCGGCGAACAGCACCGTGCAGCTGTGGACGGAACCGGCGATGCGCGGGCGCGTGATGGCCATCTACATGGCGATAGCCATGGGCTGCACGCCGCTCGGCGCGCCCTTGGTGGGGTGGGTCGCCGACCGCTTCGGGGCGCGCTGGTCGCTGGCGGTGGGCGCGGCTGCCGGCTTCGCGGCGGCGTGTGTCGGCGTCGGTTACCTCGTCCGGCACCGCGGATTGCGGCTCGGGTTGCCTCGCGGCCGCGCGCGAGTCCGGGCGGTGCCCGAGGTGGTGGAAAAGCAGTGACCTAGGAGCGCTTCGCCGGCACGTCGTCACGCGCCGGCACCGAAAGGCGCGACCGGATTTCGTCCAGGTAGCCGATGAAGTCCGTCAGGGCCGTGCCGTCGCCATCGCGAAAGACGCGAGACAGCAGCTTGTAATAGGGCCCCTTCACTTCCTCGAGCTTGGCGATGCCCGCGCGCGTGAGCCGCACCAGCCGCGCGCGCGTATCGCCCGGATCCACCTGCCGCTCGATCCAGCCGGCGCGCTCCACCCGCGCGATCACGCCGCCGGCGCTCGCGCGATTCACGACGAGGATCTGCGCGAGCTCGTGCTGGCGCAGCGGCCGGTCGCGGTAGTCCCACAGGATCATCAGCAGGTTGAACTGCACGTCGGTGATGCCGTAACGCGGAAAGAACGCCCGGCCCGCGGCCTCCAGCTGCTGCCAGGTCCACACCAGCGCGAGGAACCCCGCCTCGCCCGTGCCGCGGAACTCGCGGTTAAGCGCGATCTGCGATCTCAGCCTGCGTAAAGCCGTATCCGCCGCGCCGGCGGGCCGGGCTTTACGTTTCGTATGCATGCATATAGTATGCATCCATATTGCAGGCCTTTCAACGGGCGCACCGCGCCCCGGAGAGAGCGATGCGAAACGCGTGGCTGGGACTGGCGTTGCTGCCTTACCTCGCCGCGGCGGGGGTGGACGCGTGGATGCACGAACGCGGCCGCCGCGTGCCGCGCGTCGAGCAATGGATCCACGCCGGCCTCGCGGCGACGATGGCCGTGTTCCTCGGGGCGGCCTTCGCTGCGGCCATGCCGGTCGCACTGGGCGCGCTCGCCGCCTTCATCGCGCTCGTCGCCTGGGACGAGACCGCCTTCCATCGCACGATCGGCCCCGCGGAGCGGCGCGTGCACATGTTTTCGTGGGCCGCGCTGGCGGCATTCGTGGCCGCCTGGCTCCTGGTGGATCTCGCGTGACGCCGATCGCCCCCGACCTGCACGAAAGCTACGGGGTGCTGATGGTGGCAAGCGTCGTGCTGCTCCTCCTCACGCCCACGACGAAGCACTTCGCGAGCTCCGAGGACCGCGGCCGCTACTACACGATGCAGGCGATCACGGCGCTGGGAGCAGCCATCGGGGCGAAGCTGGGCGTGCTGTTCGGCGACGCGCTCTGGCCGCTCAGGCCGTTCGACGACTGGTCCGCGCTGCTTGTGTCCGGTCGCTCCATCGCCGGCGCCCTGCTGGTGGGCT
>Ga0207691_10002829_pt1 | contig 16910 bp, 13 predicted proteins | sample KBSM13metaG_FD_184327 | JGI IMG/M metagenome (GOLD analysis project Ga0207691, IMG submission 184327) | Miscanthus rhizosphere microbial communities from Kellogg Biological Station, Michigan, USA - KBS M1-3 metaG (SPAdes) (version 2) | ecosystem: Host-associated > Plants > Roots > Rhizosphere >... | reverse complement strand
CGCAACGGTTGCCGCAGATCCGGGCATGGTGGAGGGAAGGCCGCGGGGAGCGGCTCACCTATGTCAACCCGCCACGCTCCGGGCTCGACGGCGAGGTCGCGCAGGCACTTGCGCGGGAGCTGCGGCCGGTGCGGATGGCGTATCTCTCCTGCAGCGCCGGCACGCTTGCCCGCGACCTGGATCTCCTCGAGAACGCGGGATACCGTATCGACGCGATCCTGCCATTCGACTTCTTTCCGCAGACCCATCACGTCGAGACGCTGGCGCTCGCGGGCCTCGCGGACTGATTGAGGCCGGTTCAGCGGTCGCGACGCTTGCCGTTCCCCCGCAGGAGGTCCTTGCGCGCAACGGCCAGCTCGCGCCGCCGGCTGTGGCTCACGCGCGGATAATGCAGGTGCAGCGAGGACATCGCATCGACGATCGCCGAGGATACGACCAGCCGCGTGAACCACTTGTTATCGGCCGGCACCACGAACCAGGGCGCGTCGCTCGTGGCGGTGTTGCGGACCATCTGCTCGTAGGCCCGCATGTACTGGTTCCAGTGCGCGCGTTCGCGTACGTCACCCGCAACAAACTTCCAGTTCTTCTCCGGCTCATCGAGCCGCTCGAGAAATCGCTTTCGCTGTTCCTCGCGCGACACATGCAGGAAGAACTTGAGGATGACAGTCCCGTTTCGGGCCAGGTAGCGCTCGAAGTTTCGGATGTCCTCAAAACGCTCGTCCCAGATCCGCGGCGTCACGAGCTTCGGCGGGAGCTTCTGCGCGTCGAGCAGCTCATCGTGCACGCGCACGACGAGCACCTCCTCGTAGTAGGAACGGTTAAAGATCCCGATGCGGCCGCGTTCCGGCAGCGCGCGCAAGCAGCGCCACATGTAGTCATGGTCGAGCTCCTCCTGCGAGGGCGCCTTGAACGAGGTCACGTGGCAGCCCTGAGGGTTGATACCCGAGAAGACGTGCTTGATCGCGCTGTCCTTGCCCGCCGCATCCATCGCCTGGAAGATCAGCAGCAGCGACCATCGGTCCTGCGCGTAGAGCTTGTCCTGCAGGTCGGCGAGCTCCTTGACGCATTTCTTCAGATCGTCCTGCGCGCGGTCCTTGTCGTCCTTCGCGAACCACAGCGTGTCGTCCGGGTCTATCCGCGCGAGCGAAAAGCTTCGGCCGCTCGCGACGCGATACGGTGATATCAGGTCCGGGACGGATCGTCGCCTGGCGGGTTTGGTCTTCATCTGTTGATGACTATAGCCAATCGCCCGCGCCCGTGGGGCTGCTAGGATGCGCTCGCATGCCGGGAAGGGAATTGAGTCGACGGGTCCACGATGGACGGGTGGCGAGTATCCGTGCAAACGGTCTTGCGTTCGCCATCGCGGGATTCGCGCTGGCGGCCGCTGCTGCGGCCGATACAGCGCCCGCGATGCCTGCGTCGGCCGCACCGCAGGCCGTACGCCCACGCATCGGTCTGGCGCTGGGTGGAGGCGGCGCCAAGGGCGCCGCGCATGTCGGCGTGCTGTCGGTGCTCGAAGAGCTGCGCGTTCCGATCGATTGCATCGTCGGTACGAGCATGGGCGCGCTGGTCGGCGGCACCTACGCATCGGGGCTGACCGCCGCGGAGGTCGCTGCCGCCATCCGCCGGATTTCCTTCCAGGAGGCGATCGGCTTCGAGGGCGAGCGCAGGCACCAGTCGATGCGCCGGAAGCTCGCAGGTGACATCTACAGCAATCGCTTCGAGTTCGGCATCCGCGACGACGGGCTCACGGCGCCCAGCGGCTTCATAAACACGCAGAACATTGAGCAGACGATCGGCCTGCTGGTGTCGCGCAGTCTCGGGGTTCGCGATTTCGACAAGCTGCCAATACCGTTCCGGGCCATCGCGACCGACATGCAGACCGGCGAGATGGTCGTGCTCGACTCGGGGGACCTGCCGCATGCGCTGCGCGCGAGCATGTCGATTCCCGGCATCTTCGCACCGGTGATCATCGACGGTCGCGTGCTCGGCGACGGCGGGCTGAGCCGGAACGTAGCGGTCGATATCGCCCGCGAGACCTGCGCCGACATCGTGATTGCGGTGTCCGTGCCCAACCCCGTTCCTACCGCCGAGGAGCTGCAGTCGCCGCTGACCATGGTCATGCGGACGATCGACGTGCTGGTGGGCGCGAATGAGCGCCAGCAGCTCGAGACACTCGCGCCGCACGATGTCTCCATCGTGGTTCACATGGGCGACATCACCAGCGGCGCGTTCGACCGGGCGAACGACGCGATACCGCTTGGCCGGACGGCGGCGCTCGCCTATCGCGAGCAGCTGTCGCGGCTCTCGGTCGGCGAGTCGGAGTACGCTGCCTGGCGTACGGCTACCAGCCGCGGCGAGCGGGAGAGCGTGCAGCTCGCGGATGTGCAGGTACATGGCCTCGAGCGCGTGCAGCAGCGACATGTCATCGAGAAGCTGGGGGTGGAGGCGGGCTCGGTCGTCGACGAGCGGGAACTGAGCGACCGCATCAACCGACTCTTCGCGCTGGGGGAATTCGAACGCGCCGAGTTCGCGCTGCGTGGCGATGCATCGCGGCCGACGCTGGACGTGTTCCTGCGCGAGAAGTCCTGGGGCCCGAACATCGTGCGGTTCGACGTCGGGCTGCAGATGGGCACCGACAGCAACACGGCGTTCGTCATTGGCGGGGATTACCTGCGGACCTGGATCAATCCACTCGGTGGGGAGGTCCACGGATCCCTTTACCTGGGGCGAACCAGTACCGCGGAGCTGTCCCTGTACCAGCCGCTCGATCATGCTGCCGACTATTTCGTGGAGCCCGGCGTCACGGCTCGTCGTTCGGTGGAAGACCTGTTCCTCGATGGTCAGGCGGTCGCCCGCTACGACTTCGAACGGGCCTACGGATTCCTAGATATCGGCCGTGTGCTTGGGACCCGAGCGGAGCTTCGGGCGGGGATCGTGTCGGGAATCCAGTCGGCGGATCGCGACATCGCGAACACCGCGCTTCCGGATGTGCCCACCGAGGGCTATGGCGGCTGGACGGGGCGATTCGTGTACGACACGCGGGATCGCGTGGATCTGCCCAGCCAGGGATGGCTCGGGCGCCTGAGCTATTTTCACTCGGACGAATCGCTGGGTTCCGAGACCGTGCCGGCGTACGAGAAACTCGACGCCCTTGTTGCCGGCTCCTATCACTTCGGCAGTCAGCTGGTGCACTGGCGCGCCGCGGGCGGAACCTCCTTCAACACGGCCTTGCCGGTCTACGACCTGTTCGTGCTCGGAGGACCGACCAGCTTCCCGGGCCTCAACCTTGGCGAGCTGCGCGGGGAGGATTACTGGCTGGGCTCGGCGATGTACATGCACAAGATCGCTGATCTGAGCAGCCTGTTCGGGCAGGCGCTGTACCTGGGCTTCGCGCTTACCGCTGGCGATATGCAGGGCCGCATCGACCAGCTGCAGAAAGAACCACTGTATGCAGGCACGCTGATGCTCGGTGGGCGCACGCCGCTCGGCCCGTTGCGCCTGTCCATGTCGTTGACCACTGATGACGACTGGCAAGTGGTGCTCGGCATTGGCCGGCCGATCGAGGAGGGCGTGATTACCGACCCGGTATGGTGATTTCCCATGGTGTCGTGATGGTCACTGGACGCCGGGCATCCAGACCTCGGCGGCCGATGGCCGAGCTGACCGAGGATAGCGGGTCATCCTGTGGCCAGCGCCCGACTCCAGGCGCGCGCTCGCAGCAGCGATCACGCTGTCGCACGCGCCGGTGGATAGCCAATGGAGCGCCGCCGCCGTGAGCCCTTCCACGGGGTCGCCGGGCGACTCGGTGAGCGAGTCGGTCGCCGCACAGGCGAAGGTCATGGACGGCGCGAGCCCGCCGAAGAAATCTCCTTCGTCGAGTGCGTTGACCGTCTTGAACGTCACGAGCCGCATCCGGTCGTCGCAGCCGGCAAGATCGAATGCACTTTGACCGACCGGCTTGCCGAAGGTGTCGGTGCCGACGATCGCTACTTCGACCCAGGGTCGGATCGTGTTGATGTTGAGCTCGCTCGCGGAGGCCGTCGCCTCGGTGGTGAGGAAGGCAATCCGCACCGGCGCGACCGACTGGAGCTGAGGGCTGAAGGTGCGCGTCGCGTTCGACCCAGGGTGCCTCGTGTTGAAGAGCGTTCGCGACATGACGTCCGAGGTGCTCCGCGCGCCGCCCAGCAGGTCGCCGAGCAGCTCGTAGGTCGTGATCAGACCCCCGCCGTTGTAGCGCAGGTCGACGATGAAATACTGGATCCCCTGCGCGCGGAACTCGGTGAACGCCGCTCGCAGCTGTTCGTCGGCGGTGGAGATATAGCTGCGCAGGCTGATGTAGCCCACGCCTGACGTGCCGGCGAGCGGCAGGATCCGCACGCCATCATCGTCGGGCACCGGGTCGATCGTGACCGTGCGCTTCGTCAGCGACACCTCGCGCGTCGCGGCGGACGCATCTGCAAGCCGCAATCCGCGCTGCAGGCCGGTCTCTGCAGGACCGAGCACGTCGCTGATGGTGTCGCCCGAGGCGAGCAGGTCGGCAGTTGAGACGAACCCGCTGCCGATGTCGACAGCGACGATCTCGTCGCCGCGCTCGATCCCGGCTTCGCTCGCCGGGCTCTGCTCGAAGACCTCGCTCACGAATACCCTCGGACCGGGGTCGGTGCGCGTGCGCAAGCCGAAGCCGATGAATTCTCCCTCGCCGAGCAGCGCACTGTCCTCGTCGCGCGTCGTGAGAAAGCTGAAGAAGCGATCCTTGCCCTGTGCACGGGCCGTGGCGGTCAGCTCGTCAAGGAGCTCCGCCGCGGTAGGGAATTGCGCCAGGTCGACGCTCGCGGGCAGCAAGTCATCGAAGTAGTACCAGTCGCGCGTCGTGGCGAGCACCCACTCCTTCTGCGCGTTCACATCGCAGGCGTCGTTCCCGCCGCCGCCGCTGCAGGCGGCGGCTAGGACCCCCACGGCGAGCGCCAGCAGCACCGCCCGGCACAAGGAGCGAGATCGCCGGGAGTCTCCGACTTGCACCGGCGAAGTGTCACAAGCGCGCAGCGCGGAATGCCGCTGCAGGTGTCGACGCCGGCGTCGGGCGTTTTTACATATCATGGACATTCACTTCAGCGGGATGAGCTAATGCACTGATTTAGAAGGGGATGCGAATAATGGCGTGGATCTTGCAAACCTTGAGATTACAAGAAAAGGAAGGTGCTGCAGCCGGTCTGGGGAGACCGGCGAGGCGGGCGGGTGACCATGATTGCGAAAGCGTTCGGGTTGGTACTGCTGGTCCTGGGACCGACGTCAGCGGCGTATCTTGCCGGGTATACGGATGTGTCGCAGTACTTCGCGCTCGGTGCCGTGCTCGCCATCAACCTGACCCTGCTCGCACGCCCGATTGCGCCGTTCGCCGCGCTGTTGCCGATGGCTTATGCGGCGGCAGCCGTGACTTCGGAGTCGACCGACGGTGTCGCCGCGCTGATCGTCGCGGTTGCGGCCGCGGTCGGCGCCGCGAGCTCGCAGGGGCTGCACCGCGGCCTGCTGTCGGTACTCGCGGCGGCGCTCATCGGGTCCTTCGAGCCGGCCGCGGGCCTGACTGTGTTCGAGCGTGCGGGCTCGATGCTCGCGGGCTGCGTTTACGGCGTCATCCTTGGCGTCACCCTGCTGCGCAACGTCGAGGTCGAAAGCCGCGCGGTGCATCCGCAGACGGCGCTGAGTTACGCGGTCCTGCTCGCGGTGCTCGTGCTGATCGCCTGGCTCGCGGCGCGCGTGGCCGATTTCGCGCACGGCTGGTGGCTGCCGCTCGCGACGGCCGCGATCGGTGAGCCCGCGCTCAACCGACCCCCGGGGCGCGCGGTGGCGCGTCTCGCCATGGCACTGCTCGCGACGCTGCTGCTCGTAGTGCTGATCCAGTCTCTCGACGTTCCGGCGCTGCGCGTGCTGCTGGTGGGCGCGCTGCTGCTCCTGATGCTCACCGTCGGCCGCCAGACCGCCGCGCTGCAGGCACTGCTCCTGACGCCCGCGGCGGTGCTGCTCGTCCAGCACCGCAACCTCGAGGACTCGGTGATCGATTACCTGAGCACGGCCCTGGTCGCCTGCGCGATCGTGTTTGTCGCGACCTTGCTCGGCAAATGGGTGCTCTGGACCCTGCGGCCGGACGCGGGCCGCCTCGCAGCCTAGCCGCCGCTGCTACTTGTCCATCTCCTCCAGCAGCCCGACCAGGTCGTCGGCATGCTCTTCCTCCATCGCGAGGATGCCTTCGAGCATGCGCTTGGTGGTGGTGTCCTTGTCGCCGATGTAGTTGATCATCTCGCGATAGCTGTCGATCGCGATGCGCTCGGCGACGAGGTCCTCCTTGATCATGTCGATCAGGTCCTCTCCCTCGACGTATTCCGCGTGACTGCGCGAGGTGAGTCCTTCCGGATTCAGGTTGGGCTCGCCATTCAGCTGCACGATCCGCGCCGCGATCTGGTCGGCGTGCTGCTGCTCCTCGTTCGCGTGCTGCAGGAACTCGGCCTTGACCGCGTCCGCCGCGATCCCCTCGGCCATGAAATAGTGCCGCTTGTAGCGGAGTACGCAGACGATCTCCGTCGCCAGCGCCTCGTTGAGGAGCTTCACTACGGTCTCGCGGTCCGCGGTGTATCCGGGCGTGACCGCACCTTCCATGATGTGTTCGCGGGCGCGCCGCCGAAGCATCATGACGTCCGTCAGGAACGGCTTTTCAGGCGTCTTGACCATCGCGGAATCCTCCGTGCGCGTGCGCCATCAACAGGATGGGGTCGCCCGGAGCGTAGCACGCCGCTCGCGCCGTCCGGCATCGGACGGTGCCGACGCAACGGGTCGGCCGCCGGTCGGCGACGGAGGGCGCGAGTCACCGTATGCGTCCATCCGCTACAATTCACCGTTCATGCCAGCCACATCGAAGCGCAGTGCCGCCGCCCCCAGCGGCACCAGACAGAGACCGCCCGATGCGCCCCGCTAACGAGATTTCCGCGTCGGCGGCGCCGATCGAAACGGACGCCATCATCGTCGGTGCGGGTCCGTGCGGGCTGTTTCAGGTGTTTGAGCTCGGGCTGCTCGGCATCAAGGCGGACGTCGTCGACTCGCTCCAGCATCCGGGCGGTCAATGCACCGAGCTCTATCCCGACAAGCCGATCTACGACATCCCGGCGCTGCCGGTATGCGGCGCGCAGGAGCTCATCGATCGGCTGCTGCAGCAGATCAAGCCCTTCGAGCCGCGATTCCACCTCGGACAGGAAGTGGCCGAGCTTGCTCGTCGCGACGACGGCCGGTTCTTCGTGCGCACCGCGCTCGACACGACGTTTCTCGCCCGCACCGTGGTAATCGCGGCCGGCCTCGGCTCGTTCCAGCCGAAGAAACTCGCCGTCGAGGGTGCAGACCTGCTCGAAAACCGGCAACTGCACTACCGCGTACGCGACGCCGCGCGGTTTCACGGCCAGCGGCTCGTCATCTTCGGCGGCGGCGACTCGGCCCTCGACTGGGTGCTCGACTTCTGCGGCAAGGCCGCGAGTCTCGTTCACGTCCATCGCCGCACTGAGTTCCGCGCCGCGCCGGCGTCGGTGGCCCGGATGCGCGAGCTGGTTGCGGCCGGGCGAATGCAGTACGTGGAGGGCACGGCGGCCGCGCTCCGCATCGGAGAAGGTGGCCGGCTCGAGGGTGTCGAGGTCAAGCGCACTGATGGCGCCATGGCGGGGTTCGACGCCGACCACGTGCTCGCGTTCTTCGGGCTGCATCCAAAGCTCGGACCGATCGCCGAGTGGGGGCTCGATCTGGAAAAAAAGGCGATCCGGGTCGACACCGCGAAGTTCCAGACCACCGTGCCGGGAATATTCGCCATCGGCGACATCAACCACTACCCCGGCAAGAAGAAACTCATCCTGAGCGGGTTTCACGAGGCGGCGCTCGCTGCCTTTGCGATCGCCGAGCACCTGAATCCCGCGAAGAAAGTGCACCTGCAGTACACCACCACAAGCCCGATCATGCAGAAGCGACTCGGGGTTGCGGGCTAACCGGCCGCTATGAACGCCCTGCTGGCCGACCTGCTGCGTCTGCTCGAGCTCGAGCGCATCGAGATCAACCTGTTCCGTGGCGCGAGCCGCGATATCGGGAGCGCGCAGGTATTCGGAGGTCAGGTCCTCGGACAGGCGCTGGTGGCCGCCAGCGCGACTGTCGATGGTCGCGATGTCCACTCGCTGCACGCCTATTTCCTGCGGCGCGGCGACTTCAAGGCGCCGATCGTCTACGAGGTCGACCGGAGCCGCGACGGCGGCAGCTTCTCGAGCCGCCGAGTTGTGGCGGTCCAGCACGGCCACCAGATCTTCCACATGTCCGCGTCCTTCCAGAAGCCGGAGCCTGGTCTCGATCACCAGCTTTCCGCACCCGTCGTATCGCCGCCCGAATCGCTGCCGGACCATATGACGGCGCTGCGCAGGCGCCTGGACAGCCTGCCCCCGGAGCGGCGACGGGTATGGGAGTCGGAGCGGCCCTGGGAATTCCGCCTCGTCGAGCCTGTGCCGGACCAGCCGCAGCCGGCCGACAGCGTCCGCCATGTCTGGTTTCGGGTGACCCAGCGCTGCCCGGACGACCCGATTCTCCATCGCTGCCTGCTCGCGTATCTGTCGGACTTTCAGCTGCTCGAGACCGCGCTGCTGCCGCATGGCGTGTCGCACTTCGACGGACGACTCACCATCGCGAGCATCGACCACGCGATGTGGTTCCACCGCCCGGTTCGCATCGACGACTGGCTGCTCTATGTGCTCGCGAGCCCGAGCGCTTCCGGTTCGCGCGGTTTCGCAACCGGCCGGATCTACGATCGCGGCGGTGCATTGGTCGCAAGCGTCGCGCAGGAAGGCCTGATGCGCTGGCGCCCTCCGTCGGCTACTTGATCCCGAGCTCGAATCGCACCTTGCCGTCCTGGGCCGTGACCTTGTCGTTGCGTGCGAGAAAGACGCGATCCGGCGGCAGCTCGCCACCCGCGAGCAGCCCGGATTGGATCGCTTCGCCGCGCGCCTGACCCAGGCGCTGCAGCGCCAGCGGATCGACCTGAACCGCAGCGCGCGCCTGCTCCTCGAGCGCCTCGAGCGTCGCCGCCAGTTCCATGGCCCGGGCTTCCTTGCGCGAGGTGCCCTCGGGCGCCTGCGGCGGCGTTGCGATTTGCGGCGCGGTGCCAGTCAGTTTCTCGATGACGGTTGTGAGCACCGCGATCCGCTCCTTCGGCTCGAGCGTATCCAGTGAAGGCGGCGCCTCGTCGTCGCGCTTGATTCGTTTGATCTCGCGCGTTGCCGCGCTGATTTCGGCCGCGACCACCTGATCGACCAACGCGGGTCGATCGAGCTCCTCGACCACGCCGATCGGGACGTCGAGCTTGATCTCCGGCTTCTGCGCGAGACCCTTGGCCAGCGCGCTCATCTGTTCGGCGGCGGCCGGATCGAGCGTCGCCTCGCCCGGCGCGAACTGGACGAACTGTGCCTCCTCGGCCCCCTTGAAGAGCGAGCCGAGCAGGCGAAACGGCGCGGTCACAGCCTTGACCAGGATGTTCTTGATGATCTGCCACACGATCGGTCCAATCCGGAACTTCGGGTCGTCCAGGGTGCCGTTGACCGGTACGTTCAGATCGATTACGCCCTCGACGTCCTTGAGCAACGAGGTCGCGAGCTTGACCGGCAGCGGCACGGCTTCCTTGCTCTCGGTCGCCTCGCCCCATTCGAGCTGGTCGATGCGGATGTGATGTTTTGCTTCGAGCTTGCGATCCTCGATCAGGTACTGGAGGTCCGTCGTGAGCGAGCCCTTGGCGATGTTGTAACCGGCGAACCGCCCCGAATAGGGGTTGAAGATGGGCAGCGGGATGTTCTCAAACTTCATCCCGATGTTGGTGTGCCGGTCGAAGGCGAAGAACTGTACCTCGCCGGCGATCGTGACCGGCGAGAATTCCCCGACCTCGCCCTTGAGATCCACCTTGGCCGAGGAGTTGGGATCGGTCGAGAGACCGGTAAGCGTGCCGTCGAGGTCCTTGATGTCCGCCGCGAAGTTCGGCTGGATGAACTGATCGGAGAAGTTCATCTGGCCGGACTCGATCCGCACCTCGCGGATGCGTATCGGCCAGCCGGTCTCCACCAGGACTTCGCGCGGCGGCGGCGCGGCGGGCACCTTCTCCTTCTTATCCTTACGCGCGCGTTGTGGCTGGCGCTTCTTTGACTCACTTTCGGCGGTCGCCTCTGCGGCCGTTGCCTTGCGCTCGGCCAACGCGGCCGCGGTGCCTTCGGGATCGAACACCGCGGCGACGTTGAGGACCTGGTCCGGGCTGATGCTCACCCGGGCATACGGCTTGCGCAGCACCGCGCGATCGATCGACATCGAGTCCGGTTGCATCGCGAAGCTGAGCTTCCGCAGGTCCAGGCGCTCGAAATTGATGAAGTCCTCCTTGAGCGGATTGTCGATCGTACGGAAGCCCGTAACGCGCACGTCTCCGGCGAACGCAAGCTCCGGCTTCTTGCCCGACGGAGGGGAGATCGAGAACCTGCCCGTGGCCCGGGCCTGGCCGCGACGTATTGTCATGTCCGTCGCCTGGCCGACGTACGACTGAAACTTGCGCAGGTCCAGCTTGTCGAGCTGCACGTCGAGCTCGGCGGCGAATGGGTCGGGTATGAGCGTGCCTTCGGCCTTGATGGACGTCGTGTCATCGAGCGTTGCGTTCAAGGTCACTGGCACCGGTCGTGTCTGGTCCAGGGTGAGGTCGGTGATCTTCACCCGCACGGGTGCAAGCTCGAATTTCGCCGCCGGCGTGATCGAGCGATCCTCGAATTCGATACTTGCGCCCTCGAGTTCGACGGCGGCCAGTTTGACCGTCCAGTCGTTGCTTGCCGCTTGCGGCGGGTTGGTGTCCGTGGGCGCGGTGCTCACGGCCTCCTGGCCCGGAGCTCCTACGTCCCCTGCGGGTGTGGATCCCGCAAACAGGCGCTCGAGGTTTATCGCCCCGTCCTTGTCCATCCAGACCTGGGCGGACAAACCGGTCACGGCCACGCGGCCGATGCCAACCGTATTAGCCGGGATAGCCATAACGGTTTCCGAGACCACGACCTTCGGTATCTCGATCCAGTCCTCGTTTACGCCGCGCGCGCGCAGCGCGAGCTCGTCTATCTCGACCGTCGGCAACGTCAGGTCGAGCTCGGTGGCCGAGCCGAGCGCCATCCGGTACCGTCCGCCAAGGTCGATCGAGCCACTGGACAGGTCGTAGTTCAGCGCGTCAGAGAGGAACTCGCCGACCCCGGGCGCGCGCAGGTCTGCGATCGAGAACTCGCCTTCCGAGCTCACGATCGGGGCAAGCGCAAAGTGGCCTTTCCAGTCGAACTGTTCCTGCGCCTGGCTGCGTGCGCTCAAACGGAAGTCACCGCCCTCGGGTGTGGTCCTGAAGTCCTGCAGGGCGAACGCGACGGGAGCGAACTTGCGCTCGAACGGCCGGCTGCGCGCCCGGTCCAGGAAATCGACGACGCCGTCGGTGACCGCCAGGTCAGCGATCCAGACCTTGGGAGGCGCGTCGTCCTCCCCTGCCTCTGGTGAGGTACGCGGCGCCAGGTCCGCGAGATTCATAGCTCCGTCCGGCCGGATCAACGCGCGGACGTACGGCGACTCGAGGTCGACCTCGCTGAAATAGAACGCCCGCTTCCAGAGCGACGACACCTCGAAGTCGACGAATAGACGCGCAAGGCCCAGCATCCGTTCGCCGTCCGCATCGGGGAACGCGATATCGCGCGCCTCGAACTGCAGCTTGAACGGGTGGATGCGGATCTCGCCGAGAGTGAGCTCGCGCCCGTACTCCGAGCGCACGTATTCGACCGCCTTATTACGGACGAACCCGGGCGCGACCTTGAACCCGAGCAGCGCGTACAGCCCTATCAGCGCCGCGATGATGGCAACGGCGATGACCAGCTTCGATTTCAGCAGTGCGCCCATCCTGGGCAACGAAGCTTAGCGTTCGTCGGCGAGCCAGCGATACACGAACCCGGCGATAAGCGCGCCCGCGATCGGAGCGACCCAGAACAGCCACAGCTGTGCGATTGCCCAGTCGCCGACCATGAGCGCCGGCCCGGTGCTGCGCGCCGGGTTCACCGAGGTGTTGGTGACGGGGATGCTGATCAGGTGGATCAGGGTCAGGCCGAGGCCGATTGCGATCGGGGCGAACCCAGCCGGCGCGCGGCGATCCGTGGCGCCGAGGATGATCAGCAGGAACATCAGCGTCATCACGATCTCGGTGAGGACCCCAGCCTGCAGGCTGTAGGCGCCCGGAGAATGCGCGCCGTAGCCGTTCGAGGCGAGACCGCCCGCGACATCGAACCCGGCCTTGCCGGAGGCGATCATGTAGAGCACGAAAGCGCCGGCGATCGCGCCGATCACCTGCGCCAGGATATAGGGCAGAACCTCGCCGACCGGGTGCCGCCCGCCGGCCCACAAACCGATCGTGACCGCGGGATTCAGATGGCAGCCGGAGATGTGGCCGATCGCATAGGCCATAGTCAGGACGGTGAGACCGAAGGCCAATGACACCCCGGCGAGACCGATGCCGACCTCGGGAAACGCAGCGGCGAGCACGGCGCTCCCGCAGCCTCCGAGCACCAGCCAGAACGTCCCGATGAACTCGGCCACCAGCTTCTTTGACATGGGCACGTTGTTCTCCCTAGTCCGGCAGTACCTTCCCCGGATTCATGATGCCACGCGGATCGATGGTTTGTTTGAGCGCCCGCATCAGCTCGAGGTCGACCGCGCCCTTGTAGCGCGCGAGCTCGCGACGCTTGAGCTGTCCGATCCCGTGCTCCGCGCTGATGCTGCCGCGGAACTCGCGGACCTCCGCATAGACGGCCTCGGCGATGGTATTGCCGAGCGCAAGAAAATCCTCCGGCCGGCCGCCCACCGGCTGGGTCATGTTGAAGTGCAGGTTGCCGTCGCCCACATGCCCGTAAACGAGCATGCGCCCGTCGGGAACGATTGCCAGCACAGCCGCGGTCGCGCGCGTCACGAACTCGGGTAGCTGCGCGACCGGTACCGAGACATCGTGTTTGATGCTGGCACCCTCCCGCCGCTGGGCCTCAGGCACGGACTCGCGGACGCGCCACAGCGCGTCGCGCTGCGCGACGGATTCGGCCAGCACGGCATCGCGCACGCCGCCGTCGCTCATCGCCGCGCCGAGCGCGTCCTCGAGGAGCGTGCGCAGGCCCGGGTCCTCGCGGGCCGAAGCGATCTCACACAGCACGTACCAGTCGTGCGTCTCCCCGAAGGGGTCTCGGCATCCCGGCACGTGCCGCGCCGTGAGCTCGATCCCGAGACGTGGCAGCAGCTCGAAGCTCGTGACCGCGTCGCCGGTCGCCTCACGAAGGCGACCGAGCAGCGCGACCGCCGCGGCGACACTCTCGACCGCGACAAAGGCGGTGGCCACCGTCCGCGGCACGGGAAAGAGCTTGAGGCTCGCGGCGGTGATGATGCCAAGCGTGCCTTCGGCGCCGATGAACAGGTGTCGCAGGTCGTAGCCCGTGTTGTCCTTGCGCAGGCTCTTGAGCCCGTCAAGTACGCGACCGTCGGGCAGGACCACCTCGAGTCCGAGCACCAGCTCGCGGGCGACCCCATACCGCAGCGCCGCGAGTCCGCCGGCGTTGGTCGCGAGGTTGCCGCCGATCTGGCAGCTGCCCTCGGAGCCGAGCGACAACGGGAAGTAGCGTCCAGCCTGCGCCGCGTCCCGCTGCACATCCGCCAGCACGCAACCGGCTTCAGCGGTGATCGAGAAATTCGCGGCGTCGACCTCGCGCACCCGATTCATACGCGCCAGCGCAAGCACGATCTGCCGTCCGGAGGAGTCCGGTGTCGCGCCACCGCAGTAGCTCGTGTTCCCGCCGTGAGGCACTACGCCGACCGCGGCGTCGTTGCAGATCGCGAGCACAGTTGCGACCTCGTCCGTCGAGCGGGGCAGCACGACCAGCCGGGTCACGCCGCGAAAGAGCCCGCGGAAATCACCGAGATATGGCTCGATCGCGTCGGGCGTCTCCAGACAGGCGTCGCGCCCGAGCGCCGCGCGGATCCGGTCGACGACGCTGTCGAGGCCGGTATCTATGCAGGCACCGACAGCCGGCACTGTGGCTTGGTCAGCAGCAACTGCAGATCGCCCATCTGGCGCTCGCGGCAGCCGCCCTCGCAGTAGCTCAGGTAGAAATCCCACATGCGGACGAACGCATCTGGATAACCGAGCCTGCGCACGTCGGGCAGGCGTGCGAAGAAATTCTCGCGCCAGGTCTTGAGCGTCGTCGCATAGTGCGGCCCGATGTCCTCCATGTGAAAGACTTTCATGTCGGTCACGCGGCGCACGGAATCCGCGATCACCGACACCGAGGGCAGGAAGCTGCCTGGGAAGATGAATCGCTGGATAAAGTCCATGCCGCGGGCCGCCGACTCGTAGAGCTGGTCGCGGATCGTGATCGCCTGCAGCAGCATTGCGCCGTTCGGCTTCAGGAGCCGCGAGCACTGCGCGATGTAGACGTCGAGATAGTGTCGCCCGACCGCCTCGATCATTTCCACCGAGACCATCTTGTCGAACTGCCCGCGCAGGTCGCGGTAGTCGTCCATCAGCAGCGTGATACGGTCGCTCAGCCCCGCGGCGCGGATCTTCTCCGCGACCCAGTGATGCTGCTCCTTCGAGATCGTGGTCGTCGTGACCCGGCAGCCGTATTTCTGCGCCGCGTGAATCGCGAGTCCGCCCCAGCCGGTGCCGATCTCGACCAGGTGATCGTCGGGCTTGAGCTCGAGCTTGCGGCAGATGCGCTCGAACTTGGCGAGCTGCGCCTCGTCGAGCGTCGAGTCCTCGCGCTCGAAGATGCCGCAGGAGTAGGCCATCGTCCGGCCGAGAAAGAGCGCAAAGAGGTCGTTGCCCAGGTCGTAATGCGCGGCGATGTTGCGCCGGCTGCCTTCCGGACTGTTCCGATTCAGGGCATGCAGGATCCGCCGTAGCGGGGCGGTCGCGATCGACGAGCCACTTTCGATGGCGTTCAGCACCGGCCGGTTGCGGATAAAGATCCGCACCAGGGAGGTGAGGTCGTCGCTTCGCCAGTGGCCACGCATGTAGGCCTCGCCCGCACCAGTCGACCCACCGAAGGCCACGTCCGCGTGAGTCTGCGGATGCAGGATCTCGATGGTTGCGTGCAGGTCGAAGTCCGCGCTCCGCTTGCCGAATCGCCGGCGGTCTGCGCCCTCGATGACCGTCACCTCGCCGTGCGTGAGTCCGGCGAGCTTGCCGAGAAACAACCGGCGGCCGAGCCGCTGCAGCCAGGAATCGGTCGCTGGCTCGGCGCCTGCGAGCTCGGCGGGGACGATTGTGGGTTTCATGGCGGACTCCGGGGGAATACCAGAATCGGGTTACCACCGAAAAGGCTCGGGTCTCGTCGCGCGGGTGTCAAGCCCCGCCGTGCTCGAGGCCTCATAAGAAAAAAGGCCGCGCCCGTCCGGGCGCGGCCTTCAGGTGTTCAACCCGACCGGCGCTCAGGCTGTCTGGCCGGAGAGCGCCGCGATCCGCTCCTCGAGCGGCGGGTGTGACATGAAGAGGCGCTTGAGGCCGGCGCCCCCGCCCCCGGCGATGCCGAAGGCGGCCATCTTGTCGGGCAGCGGACCGGGATGGCGCTCCCTCAGGCGCTCGAGTGCGCCGATCATGTGCTGCCGGCCCGCGAGCCGGGCGCCGCCCGCGTCGGCGCGGAACTCGCGCTGGCGGGAGAACCACATCACGATGATCGTGGCGAGAAGACCAAGCACCAGCTCGGCAACGATGGTCGTGATCCAGAACGCCGGGCCGTGGCCCTCCTCATTGCGAAACACGACACGGTCGACGGTGTGGCCGATGACCCTCGCCAGGAAGATGACGAAGGTGTTCACCACGCCCTGGATCAGCGCGAGCGTGACCATGTCGCCGTTCGCGACGTGGCTCACTTCGTGCGCGAGCACTGCCTCGGCCTCTTGCTGCGACATGCTCTTCAGCAACCCGGTGCTGACGGCGACCAGGGCGGCATCGCGCCGCGCCCCCGTGGCGAAGGCGTTCGGCTGCGGCGAATCGAACACGCCCACTTCCGGCATGCCGATACCGGCCTGTTGCGCCTGGTTGCGCACGGTATTGAGGAGCCAGCTCTCGGTGGCGTTCGCGGGCTGGGTGATGACGCGCACGCCCATCATGCGCTTGGCGGACCATTTCGAGATCGCGAGCGAAATGAACGACCCGGCAAACCCGAACACGGCCGCGAAGATCAGCAGCGCGCCGAGATTGAGACCGGTCCCGGATTCGTCGAGGATGCTCTCGATGCCGAGCAGCCGCAGCACGATGCCGAGCAGCACGACGATCGCGAGATTGGTGGCGAGGAAGAGCAGGATCCGTTTCATTCAGAAGACTCCGGTGGGATGCTTGCCCGTGTTTGGGGCGGGAGTGTCGGATTCAAGCGCACTGCCGACCGGTCATTCCCGGTCGCGGTATTCGTCGTCCTCGTCGTCGTAGTCCTCGTCGTCGTCGTCGTCCCAGTCGTCGTCCTCATCCTCCTCCCAGTCCTCGTCATCGAGATCCTCATCGTCGCCTTCCTCGTCCTCCTCGTCGTCATCGACCCAGCCCTCGGGCTCCTGCGCCTTTTCGAGGTCGAGCTCGTGCCAGGCGTCGAGGTCTAGCTCCTCGACTTCGCCATTCAGCCATTGCACGCGGACGATCGCATCGTCGGGATCGACGGCGACGACCTTGAAGTTTTCCTCACGCTCCAGGTCTTCGTACCATTGGCCCGGGGTCGGATCGAAATCACGGCTCACGAACGGTTCCTCGACAGACATCCCGGCACTGACGGCCGGTCGCAATCAACTATACGTGCCGCTCCGGACGGCAGGCAACCCGCTGCCGGCCC
>Ga0207691_10002828_pt1 | contig 16910 bp, 10 predicted proteins | sample KBSM13metaG_FD_184327 | JGI IMG/M metagenome (GOLD analysis project Ga0207691, IMG submission 184327) | Miscanthus rhizosphere microbial communities from Kellogg Biological Station, Michigan, USA - KBS M1-3 metaG (SPAdes) (version 2) | ecosystem: Host-associated > Plants > Roots > Rhizosphere >... | reverse complement strand
TTCCGCACAGGACGGAAAGTTCGTCCGTGTCGATGGGCGGGCGACGTATCCCGAGCCGGCGCCGCCGGACAGCCTTGTCGTGCTCGATGCCTCGCGATTTCCACCCGTCGTGACGGGCACCGTCGAGGGTCTCGAGCACAGTGTGCAGGGTCCGCCGCAGGCCGTGGCGGTCACTCCCGATGGCAGGCTCGCAATCGTCGCCGCGCCGACCAGGTACGACTACGTCGCGAAGAAAGAGCTGCTCGACAACTTCCTGCAAGTCATCGATCTCGAGGCCACGCCGCCGAAGCTGATCGGCAAAGTCGACGTGGGTGCCCATCCTAACGGGCTGTCGATCAACCGGGAGGGCACGCTCCTGCTCGCCGCGGCCCACGACGGCGCGGTCAAGGTCCTTGCGATCGAAGGCAAGAACCTGAAACTGCTCGACTCGGTCAAGGTTGGGGAAAAGCGGATGTCAGGCATTGCGTTCACCCACGACGGCAAGGCGGCGATCGTTGCCCTGCGCGACGAGAATGGTGCAGCAGTGCTTGCCGTGGACGGCCCGAAAGTCACGCTCACCAAGGAGCGGATCTCGACCGGCGTGAATCCGTACGCGATCGACGTCTCGAGCGATGGCCAATGGGCCGTCATCGGCAATACCGGCGTCGGCAGGACGGTCGACGATGCCGACGTGGTAACCCTGGTCGATGTCAGCAAGCGGCCGTTCCGCGCGGTCCAGCAGATCTCCGTACCGGCGACGCCGGAGGGGCTTGCCATCTCGCCCGACGGGCGATGGATCGCGGTGTCGTCGATGGCGGGGTCCAACCTGCTTCCGACCGACCCGGGGCGCAACAAGCTGGGCAAGGTCGCGCTGTATTCGATCAACTCCGGCGTCGCGACGAAGGTCAACGAACTCCCCGGCGGCGAAGCAGCGCAGGGCGTCGTGTTCACGCAGGACAGCAAGACCATCATCGTGCAATTCGACGTCGAGCGGGCGCTCGCGGTCTATGCCGTCCAGGAAGGCAAGCTCGTCGACACCGGTGAACGTATCAAGCTCGCCGCGGGCCCGGTTTCGATCCGATCGATGCCGAGGTAGGTATTCGACCTGTCGTGCTGGGCGTCGGCCGCGCACGAACCCGAACGCTTTCGATGGCGCTTCGGTTACCCGTGGCCGCAACGCCTATCTGCGGCTAACCGCCACCGCGCGGTGATTGGTCCAGCGAATAGCGTGCAGGGCTGTCAACAGCGTCAGCGAGAAGCGCATGCGCAAGAGCTTCCTGGAGCCGGCGACGAGACTCCGCAATCTGATCGGCGCGCGCGCACTCGTATACGAAGATCCTCACAAAAGAAAGGTCGAGCGGATTGGCTCTGCCATGCACCTCTCGTACGACCACCGTGCCTGATTGGCGGGCATGATGTCGGATGCCGAGCTCATAAAAGACGTTGGCGCTGAGCGCCGAGATGTCGGCCAGCACCAGGCGCGAGTATTCAAGATACCTGTAGGTCTCGAGGGGCGTGGCCCCGACGAACGAGTCCTGATCGACGCGCACAGCGTCCAAGCCTGCCGCTTGAATCGCCGGTCTGAAGATCTCCCGGTAGATCTCTTCAAAATCAAGCTGTCGTCCATCCTCCACTTGCTTCCGGCCAAACGGCATGACGACGAAACATGTTCGTTCAAACTTCGCTCTCGACTCTTCCAAGTACTGGCGTGCGCCCGCGACGAGGGCCTTGATTGGTTGTGCCATCTCCACCGGCGGCGAAAGGTTGCCCGCGTATTCGGGCGGTACTCCCAGTGTGGCCGAATAGGCCTGCCGCACCGCTTTCAACGCATGAGGCAGTAGCTCTCCTGCCACCTTCCAGGTCTTGGGCTCGTTTCTGGGCAGATCCAGGAGGTTCGACACGAGCTGTATCCAGTCATCGCCAACCCTGGTCGCCTTGCGAGATTGCTTCTCCACCCACCGGGTAACCGCCGGGGCAATTTCAATGGTGGATGAATCGAGACCGAAGAGCCCTCTGCCGTGCCGCTCTCCCAGGCCGCGGCGCCACTCCGAGATTCCCGGGTCCTTGTCCAGTTCAACGAAACGATGAGGCCAGGGACAGTTCTCGTCCAGCAGGTACACCAGGACGTCGATGCCCGCGTCCAGGGCGGCATGGTACTCAAGCTGCGTGATGCTAGCCGTCTCGCCCTTCGGTACGTACCCGCGCCTTAGCGCCACGAGGAGTACGCAGAAGTCACAACCCTCCAATCGGTCCCGCGAGAACTGCTTCGGCTCGTCGGACTCCGCCGTCCAGTCTTCCATCGGGTCCACGAAGATCCCCGCCTTGCGCAGGTACCTGATGACATAGGCCCGGTGATCCTTGAGATCCTCGAAGGTCGACGACACGAAAGCCTTGAAGGGTCTTGAACTCATGACTGGAACCTGTAGTGGCCACCATCAGGAAGTCAAATCGACAACATCAAAATGAACGATTGGCCTTTACGATCACGAAACTCTACCCTGACCCGACGCAATTTCAAATCGCGGCAAGGGGACTTGGTATGAAGGGTAAGAACAGCTGGTTCGCCGAGCAGTTCATTCGATGGGTCGGTGCCGGGCAATTGCTCGAGGAAGGCCACCGATCACGTTCCGGTAATCCGTCAGAGAGGCAAGCAAAGAACCCGGTCGACTCAACCGGCCAAGTGTCCAATGCAGCGCGTGAATCGGCATGAACAACCGCTGATCCGCGAAAGCATTACGGGGAGTTGCCCGTGCTCGCGGGTGGACGCGGAATTCGGCTCAGTGTCGCGCCGGACCGGTGACGATCCGTCCGAGTGTGGCCAGAGGGAGACGCTCGGCGGGGCGCAGAATCGGGCCCGCAGCCCTGCCGGAGCCTGACAGGCACCCGGTCGTATGGCGACGTCGCCAAGTGCGCGCCCAGTGCGGTCGTTCGATCGCTATGGCTGTGGTGGCGCTTTCAAAAACTGAATGCGCAATGGATAACGTGCGCAACTGGCATCAAGACTGCTCTCGGGTTGCGCGATGAAATCCGCGACGATCCGTCGTGCGCAAGGAGAAAACGCGCGCACGTTATGCCCGATTTCAGGGAATTCGATCCATTGCGCGTTGCTGCCGATGATCTCTGCGATGCGACGGCTTTCGTTTGGCTCGGCAACCGGATCAATTGTCCCGGCCAGGATCAGCGTCGGCACGGTCGATGCGGCAGGCGTGAGCAGCGGGGGACCGAGGGGCGCCCAGGTATCGCAGATCCCGGAAAGCCCGCTGCGCACAAGAGGGCGGTCTCTGCATTCCACCGCGACGGTGGTGGCAACCTGGCGCGTGAGAGCGGCCTCATAGAGCTTCGCGGTGACAGAAGCCAACGGCGCGCGCGCGCCGGTCCTGGCCCAGTTGATCACAAGCGGCACTGTGGGATAGACATTGCGGTAGTAGAGCAAGTTCGCGACAACGAGTTCGAACGCCGCGGCCGTCAGGACGAATCGATCGTTCGGCCATTTGGCTCCAGGTGGACGGGTCAGGATCAATGGCTCTTTGGCGAGTTGCGCTTTCGCCTCATCGTAAGCACGCGCCAGACCGCCGGACTCGGCAAAGCAGTCGGGGTCGCTATCGCACAGCGCGAAAAATGCCTTCCGCGCAGCCGCCACGCTCGTCTCGCGCGACGACCGCGGATCCGGCGGATTGATCGAATCGAGGACCATGGTTCGGACCGTCGCCGGATGCAGCGCCGCAAGCGTCATCGCGACATCGGTGCCATAGGATTCGCCATACAGGTTCCAACGGGCGATGTGTAGCGCACGTCGCACGCTTTCGAAGTCTTCTGCCGTCACCCGGGTACCAAAGTCTGCAAGATCGATCCCACCCGCCGATGCTTCCCGGCGACAGGCCTCGAAGGCCGCACGTCGAGCATCCGCCCCCGAAGCGCCACCGCCGGCCTCCAGTGAAACAGTGACGTTTAACAATTGCCGGTCCATTGTCGGGCAAATCCGTGGCTCCGAGTCCCCGGTCCCACGCTGGTCGATCAACACCAGACTGCGTCCGGCCGCATAGGGCCTCATCGCCTGTGCTGCAGCGTAGACGGTGATCGGCTCACCGGGACCACCGTTGATATAGACGACCGGGTCAGGCAATTCGGATTGGTGCCCGCTTTGGATCACTACGACCGAAAGCGCGAAGCTTGGGCCATCAGGGCGCGCGTAGTCGCGAGGTACCCGCACAGTCCCACAGCGCATGCGCGACGCCAATGTCGCGTCGACGCCGGGGATAGCGCAGGGATGCTGCTCAAACTCCGGACTCGGGACCGATGTATGGGTCGATGCGGGCAATATTGTCTCGCACGACGCGATCAACAGCAGAGGCAGCAGCCACTCGGCGCGGCAAAGACGTACGTACATCTTGAGAATCATATTTGGCGCCAACCCAATTTCTTCGCATTGGGACAGCCACCGCAAAGCGAGACAATCGCCATGCTTACTTCAACAGTCGAGTCGGAAACGGAGTGCCGCTCGTAACGGCACGGCGATATCCCGGTACAACCGACCCCCCGTCCCGCGCGATCGTCTGCTCGCGGCCGGTCGGGTATGGCCAAATTTGGCGGCGATCAGCAAGAGGCCGTCCATCCCTTGGCTCGTTGAAAGCCCCCCGAAGAGGCAGTCGCTGCCGCCACCTCGATTCATTTATGCGCCAACCATCCCGTTGAATCACTGCTCTGTGTGGATTGGGCGCGGGCCTGAAGTCCCCCAGTGTCAATCACAATTATTTACCTGCCAACCTCGGTCACTGACGTTGAAGTGGCACGTATATCTGTGGCTCTGCTTGGTATATTGAGGCTGGCATCCGGCGACTGGGCAATACTCCTCTACGGACCAATGAACTCTGACTTGCGCCATTCCCTGCGCGGACATCGATTCGAAACTGGTGCACGAAAGGAATTGCAAATTGCGGTTTTTGGGATAAGCACTTTGCTCTTTTGCGATGAAGTCCTTGCCAATTCGGCAGGCCTCTTCTTTCGATAATTTGCCCGCAGCCCACGCCGGACTCGATAGACTGACTATGAGTACTGCCGCCGCAAGGCCAAGTGGCGGTAGCACGACATACTTTGACATGGCACTCCCTCCTTGATTCTTCGTCGCCTCTCGTCGCTGAGGCACGGACAATCACCTGGCACCCCACCGCCCGTAGCATCAAGGGCTACCGACGCGCAGCCGATCTCATAAGGATACCCGGAGACGACCCATGCCTGCACGCCGCGAACGCGCCCGGGCCGCCCGCTGGATCCCCGTCTGATGCTAGTGGAATCCGAGGCCCCGGCTCCATTCTAGTTAAATGAACCGACCACTCATGTAGGCCCCCTTCGGGGCGACTGCGGTCTGTCATCTATCCCGAATGCAGACGTTGGCCGCAACATGTTCTGTCACGGACGCATCAGTCTCAGATCGGCAGAGACCGATCGTCCGCGAGCCGCATTCAAAATTCCGTGAGTAGGCGTAGCATCGCTGGACCTGTTCTGATCAACGAGGTGACTCAGTGTTCGCGCGGCGCAATATCCTGCTGGCCGGCGGTATTGGCAACCTCCTCGAATGGTATGACTTCGCAGTCTTTGGCTACTTCGCGCCTTTCATCGGCGCGCAGTTCTTTCCGACGGATGACCCGGTCTCTGGACTCATCAACACCTTTGGAGTTTTCGCTGCCGGGTACCTGGCACGTCCCATCGGTGGCGTCATGTTCGGACGGATCGGAGATCGATTTGGCCGCAGGCGCGCCCTTCAACTTTCCGTTTTTCTGATGGCTGTACCGACGACGCTCATCGCATTTCTTCCCACACATGCGCAAGTCGGCGTTCTGGCCCCTGTGCTTCTCGTCATCCTTCGCCTCGCGCAAGGAATCTCGGTAGGTGGGGAGTTCATTGGATCGTGCTGTTATCTCGTCGAATCCGCTCCCTCGGGCCGACGGGGATTGTTCGGAAGCTGGTCGACGTTTGGCACGGTCGGTGGAATGCTGGTCGGCTCGGCGGTCGCGACTCTCATCCAGTACTTCCTTTCCGCCGACCAGATTCACGCATGGGGCTGGCGTCTGCCGTTTCTTGGCGGGCTGCTGGTGGGTGTTGTTGGTTGGCAGATGCGGCGCGGTACCGAAGAGACGCCCGAATTCGCGCAACTGCAGGCTGCCGGACTGATCGAACAACGGCCTGCGCTTCAGGCACTGCGCGAGATGCCGGGCCGAATCCTGCAACTCGCGGGAATCGTGCTGCTCTTCGCGGTGGCCATCTACACGCTATTCGTCTGGATGCCGACCTATCTGATGCATTTCGTCACGCCGCCCGTTCCCCATGCCTTGCTGATCAACACCCTTTGCATGGTATTGCTTATTGCAACGATGCCGATCGCGGGCTTGTTGGCAGATCGGTTCGGGTACAAGAGGATTCTAAGCATCGGGGCGCTCGTAACTGGCATTCTCGTATATCCGTTGTTCAGGTGGATAGACTCCGGAGCTGTGCTGGCGACGGCGGTGGCACTGGCAATCTTTGCGCTGATCAACGCCCTCCTCCAGGGCGCGATGCCTGTCGCAATGGCAGACCTGTTCCCTGCGCGGCTGCGGTATAGCGCCATGGCCATCGGCTACAACGTCGCTCTCGCTATCTTCGGCGGTACCGCTCCGCTCGTTGCGACTTGGCTGATCAAAACGACGGGCGATCTCGCGGCCCCGGCCTGGTATCTGACGGCAATCGCCGCGATTACGTTCATCGTCACGCTTACCATGCGGCCGCATCAGGAAAGCCAGGCGAATGCCGTCATCGGTGTGGACGTACCGGCGGGTCGTCACTAAAACGCGTGGTGACACGAACTCCAACAAAGCTTATGGCGGATGCCATGCGGTCGGGACGGGGAAGTGGCACGCCGCCAGAACGGATCAACAGGTGCATGCGTGATCCCCGGTCTCCGATGGCCTCGATGCCAAGCTTCCAGGGATGCGCAAGGCGGTCTTTCATGGCCTTGAGCTGTTCGGGCGGGTGCCTATCCAATTGCTGTCAGGTAGGCGTAGGCTGCCCTTTCCTCTTGCCGTAGTTGGAGGCGTAGCCAGGCCCGATCAGATCGCCTTGCCACTGTTCGCCGACCTCCGCGGTCTCCCCCACGCTGACCCAGGCCACACAATCGAGCCGTGCGCAACGATGGACGCGCAACGTACGAAATCGAACTCAGCAGTGATTCCGCTCGAATGGCCGAAGTACCCTTAATGCGACACACCTTCACCGCCGGTGTGCCGGAAGCACCCGAGGCGATCGAGGAGACTGCGGCATTTCCGCGCGCCTTTCACGGCAGCGAGCAAGCCACCTGACATTCAATCGGCCAGCCGTTTCACATGTTGGGGTAATTCGGTCCCCCGCCGCCCTCGGGAACGACCCAGTCGATGTTCTGCGTAGGGTCCTTGATGTCGCAGGTCTTGCAGTGGACGCAGTTCTGCGCATTGATCTGCAGGCGCGGATTGGAGCCGTCGTCGTCCCGCAGGATTTCGTACACGCCGGCGGGGCAGTAGCGCTGCTCGGGTGCATCGTACAGTTCCAGGTTCACCGTGATCGGCACCGAGGCGTCCTTGAGCCTCAGATGAATCGGCTGGCCTTCTGCATGATTGGTGTTCGAGACGAATACCGAGGAGAGACGATCGAAGCTGATCTCGCCGTCGGGCTTCGGGTAGCTGATCGGTGCATGTTCGGTTTTCTTGTCCAGCGTCTCGTGATCGGCATGGCGATGATGCAGCGTCCAGGGTGCGTTGCCGCGGAATACAACCTGATCGATGCCGACCATCAGCGTGCCGGTATAGAGGCCCTTCACCATCCAGGGCTTGAAGTTCCTCGCCTTGTGGAGTTCTTCGTATAGCCAGCTCGACTTGAACGCCTCGGGATAAGCGGTGAGCTCGTCGTGGGCGCGCCCGCCCGTTACGGCCTCGAACGCCGCCTCGGCGGCCAACATCCCTGACTTGATCGCCGCATGGCTGCCCTTGATGCGCGAGGCATTGAGATAACCGGCGTCGTCCCCGATGAGCGCGCCACCGGGGAAAACGGTTTTAGGCAGGGATTGCAGCCCGCCGGCCGTGATCGCGCGGGCGCCATAGGCCAGACGCTTGCCGCCTTCGAAAAACGTCCGGATCGCGGGATGCGTCTTGTAGCGCTGGAATTCATTGAACGGGCTCAGGTAAGGATTGCTGTAGTTCAAGCCCACGACAAAGCCGACCGAGACCAGATTGCCTTCCATGTGGTAGAGGAAAGATCCGCCATACGTTTGCGCATCGAGCGGCCAGCCCGCCGTGTGGACGACCAGGCCGGGCTGGTGCTTCTCCGGCTTGATCTCCCACAATTCCTTCAGTCCGATGCCGTAGACCTGCGGGTCCTTGCCTTCGCGCAGGTTGAAGCGCTGCTCCAGTTCCTTGCCGAGATTGCCCCGGCAGCCCTCGCCAAACAATGTGTACTTGGCGTGCAATTCCATGCCGCGCTGGTAGTGGTCGGTCGGCTGTCCATCCCGATCCAGGCCCAGGTCCCCGGTGGCGACGCCTTTCACCGAGCCGTCTTCGTTGTAGAGCACCTCGGCGGCGGCAAAGCCGGGATAGATCTCGACGCCGAGCGCTTCCGCCTCGCCGCCCAGCCAGCGGCAAACGTTGGCCAGCGAGACGACGTAGTTGCCGTGGTTCTGGAAGCAAGCGGGCAGCATCCACGTCGGTACTTTGCGTGCGGCCTTCTCGGAGAGGAACAGGAACCGGTCTTCGCTCACCAGGGTATTGAGCGGCGCGCCCTTTTCCTTGAATTGGGGAAAGAGTTCCTGCATGGCGCGCGGGTCCATGACCGCACCGGAAAGAATATGCGCGCCCACTTCGGAGCCCTTCTCGACAACGCATACGCCGATCTCGACACCCTTCTCCGCGGCGAGTTGCTTGAGGCGGATCGCCGACGCCAATCCCGCCGGACCCGCGCCGACGATGACGACGTCGTATTGCATCGACTCGCGTTCGCTCATGGTCAACGCTCCTCACGCCTTGACGAAGACAGCATCGCCGCATGGCGAAAACGGAATGCGCCGTCGATGCAGCGGGTCATGATGTTCAAGTCGTTCATCACATGCTTTCCTCGTTATCGCCTCGCTGGCTCAACCGAGGCGCATGCGGGCCCCTGCAATGGCCCATCCGCCGTCGACCGGCAGCACGGCCCCGGTGATGTAGCGGGCAGCGTCGGATGCGAGAAACAAGCATGCGTCGGCGATGTCCTGTGGCGCTCCCATACGACGCATCGGCACGGATTCTATAACAGCATGTCTGGTCGACTCGTCGGGTGCCAGCCGCGCCATTCCTTCAGTGCCATCGATGGGGCCCGGGATAACCGAGTTGATCCGGACGCCATCTTGTCCCCACTCGAGGGCCAGCGTCTTTGTGATCATGTCCACGCCGGCCTTGGCCGCACAGACATGCACCTGCATCGCCATCGGGACGATCGCTTGTGGCGCCGAAATGCTGATCACGCTTGCGCCGGGTTTCGTGAGATGGGCAAAGGAAGCGCGCATCACGTTGAAGGTGCCGAGCAGATCAATGTCGATGACCGACTTGAATCCGTTGGGACTCAAGCTCGCGGCAGCCGCGACAAAATTGCCTGCCGCCCCGGAGACCAGAACATCGATCTTGCCTCGTTGTTCCGCGAAGGACGCGACCGCATTGGCCACGGCTTCCGGTTCGCGCACATCCAGGCTGTAGCCGAGGGCCGGGATATCACGCGTGGACAAGCGGGCCACCGCAGCGTCCACCTTGTCCTGCTTGCGGCTCGCAACGCCTATCGTCGCGCCGGCGGCAACGAAGGATTCGGCGATACCGAGATTGATGCCGCTCGTGCCGCCGAACACGAATACGTTCTTGCCGCTGAAATCGAAAGAGAAATTCATGATAGCTCCGGTGCCCTAATGGGAGTGGCGCGCGCCCTCGCGAGCCTAGCTCGGCTCGCTCGCGCCGACATCGAGCGTCAAATTCGTCATCGTCGCGTCGTCACGGTCGATCGTCACGACGAAGCCGAGCGACTGAGCACCCCGAGAAGCCGGCGGCCGACCCCGCGTCCCTGCCAGTCGTCGCTCAGGACGATCGCGAATTCGGCGACACCGCCCGCGGGCTCCTTCACGTAGCGCGCAACGCCGATCTCGCGCTCCCGATCCTGATGGCGTGTCGTGGCGATAAGCGCTAATTCGCGATTGGCGTCAACTTCGGTGAATCGCCGAATCTCCTCGGCAGAGAGGTGGCGCGCCGAAAGCAACCGCTGATAGGGCGTCGACGAACTCTTGCTCGAGCGTCAGATCCGACGATCGGATCGGGCGAATGGTTAGGGCGACGCCGTCGGCAGCCGTCCACTGGACGCGATCTGCATCGTCGCTGCTCGCTGTAGCGCGCGGTGGCGCGCCCGCTATCGACTCGGTACCCATGTGATCAACGCTGCTCAATAGATTGGCGCGGGACGCAGCAACGCAAACGGCTCGGCAGGGAAGCTCTCAACGTTGCCACCGACGTAATCGATTATCGTCCGTACCCTGACCGTCCGCCACTGGGCCAGTTCCAGACGGTCGCCCACATTCTCAGTTCGCTGAAGAGCAGCAGCGAGAAGCCGGCGGGCGCTTTCACCAGCCTACGACGGCGACGTCCGATCGCCCCGGCTTGCCGTTGCCCACGCAGGTCGGGCTGGGTGGTGCTCTACGCTCGACGGTGCGTCGAGGCGTTGTTTAATATCGATATCGTGGCTGCAGTGAGACCGAGGAGCACTTAGATGCCGGTGCGCATTCCTGCTTCGGACTTATACGCTATCCGCGGAGAGGATCTCCGCGACGCCATCTCCAACTTCCGAGAAAGCGCTCTGCCCCCAACGTTCAGAGATTCCACACGCTTTGATTTGCTCGCGGACGGATACAAACGCTTACCGCCCAAAGCAATTATCGCTCTTGCGGCGCGACGGCCGCTTGGCCGCGTTCTTTCGTCAAGCGAGTTCGCGGGAGGTGAGTCATCAACGGTGTTCCGTTTGCTTGTGGAACGAGGATTCGAGTTCGCTACCAAGTTAATGACTGTCGGTGAACTCGACGCAACCTTCTCCATTGGTCGCAACAGGGAAGCCGAATTTCTGCTCATCGAGAGCCGCGGTCCCGGTCGCAACACGAATTACGGCGAGGGGTTGGAAGTTCTTCTTCGCGGCCTGGCCGATTTGGATGCTTCGGTCGAAGACATTCTGATCGACTCCGCCGATACGCGGCATTTGTCCATGGACCAAAGGCGTCTAGGCCTTCGCAGTCATAGCTATCCAATCCAGCTCCGTGCTTTGACTGACCTAGCTTCCCTGCGCCGCGACATTACTCGCACAGCCGCGGCCACGGCTCGCCTCACCGAAGCGGTCGGAGGCGGAAATCCAACTAAACGCCTTCGATTAGTGTTCACTGAACCTGACGATCGGGAGTTGTTCCAGGTAGCGCAATTCTTAGCCGAAGACCGCGGGGCCTTGGCCGCCGAATCGCACGACTTCCGTTTTTCAACCACGACCTCCGGCACCAGATGGTGGACGAACGAGTACTCGGAAAGCGATGGAAGAGACCGACGTAACGCACATTCACTACGAAATGCAGCGAGCACTATATGACGCTCTATTGGTGGTGCACGGGCCCGACCACGTGGCCTGCGAGGGAGAAACATCGGCTGGCCGCCCGGCGGACGTCATTCTTCGCCTCGCTGAAGGCTATGAGCTGTTCGAGATAAAAACGTCGCTTTCGCCGCGAGATTGCGTGCGCGAAGCACTTGGTCAGCTGCTCGAGTACGCGTATTGGCCCGGTTCGCCTAGGTTCACCGCACTGTGGATCGTCGGTCCGTCGCCGATAGACGCTAAGACGCAAGAGCATATCGACGGACTACGGGAGCGCTTTGGACTGCCGCTGAGTTATCGACATCAACCCGTTGCAACCCAGTCGTCTTGACGCTTGAAGTCTCTCGATCAAGCCCGGCGTTCGAAGAGCTCAGTCGGAGAAACAAGTGCTCAATACCACGTACGGTGAGCAAGCGGTGCCGTCAGCCAAGCGGACTGCAGAGACGCGTGCGTTCAAGAAGCGGACGGTCGCCAACTTCCGAGATCGGCCAACTCCTGCCGTTTGGGTTCGTCGCAGAAATTTCCCCTGAGCGGCCATTGACGAGGCGGCGGGTGACCGGCAAACCCACGCCTCCGCAGGCATTCAGCCAAACACCTCAGCCGCGCGAACCCAAATCTCGGTGGCCCATGGCGGCCGGCACACCGTGCCGCCGACGCTGCACGCAGTCGCGCCGCCATTGCACCCCATCGATCCCGGGGATTCTCCGACGCGAGATTGGACCAGGGGTTGGTTGACGATTCTACGGTAGGCTCCGAAGCGTCCCCGCGGCGGACGGCACCAAGACGCGCTGCGCTATGCGCAGTCGGCCAACGTCTTACACGTATGTTCGCTCGAATCCTACAACATAATCGGACGATATCCACTTGACGCCGCCGCTCGCCGCGCCTGAAGTATCTGTTTCTGCCATCGGGAATACGGAACTTGTGCAGCTCTAAGCACGCTTCGATCCTTTGCTGGAATTTGACAAGCGCGAGCGGTTCGTTTGCCGCAGGTCGGACGAAAAAAGCAGTTTAGAACAGTTCCCAGGGAGTACAAGGCGCAGTTCTATAGCAATTGCAAATACTGAGGAGTTCACCATGTATGGCAAACGCTCTATTTACCCGGGGGCTGCTGTGCTGGCGCTGGCCGCCGCCGTTGGCCTCTCTGTTTCCATAACTCAGGCAGATCCGCCGTCAAGACCCAAAGTGCCGGCACTGCAGTACGATCCAACGTTCCCGAAGTTGCCGCTTCCGGTCGCTGGCGACTTCGGAAGCGCATGTGTCTCCGTCGCCGGCGGTGTCGTCACCACTGTCTCTTGTACCAATCCGGCGACCGGCAAGAAAAAGCCCTGGGTCACGGGTGAAGTCGCGGGTACCTGCGTCGATTCGCAGGACCACGTGTTCACGGTCAACCGCGGCAACCTGGTCTCGCCCGAAACCGTGACGGCAGTTTCGTCGCCGACCGTGATCGAGTTCGACGCGGCGGGTAACGTCGTCAACGCCTTTAACATCAAGGCGAAGGATTCAACCGGGACGTTGGTGCCGGTGAACCAATCACAAATTCACGGCTGCTTCGTCGATTACCAGGACAACATCTGGATCGGGGGCAACGGCAACGGCGTGGAGGTCAAATACTCGCACGACGGCTCGACGTGGTTGAATCAGATCGGGGTCTACGGAGTGTGCGACAACCCGCCGGCGAATACCTGCGGCAACAGCGGCGGCAACCCGCTCGCGAACGTGAGCCAAACGCTGCTCAACGAGCCGGCCAATGTCTGGGTCGATCCGGATCCTGATCCGGTGACGCATCAGCGCGGCAGCGTGTACGTCGCCGACGGCTACGGCAACCACCGCGTGGTGGTGTTCCAGGACAACGGCAACGGCACCGTGACGTGGCTCAGGCAGTGGCCGCACGACAACTCGGTGGCGACAACGGTAAACAATCCGTTGACGGACTTCCCGGGACTCTTCGCGGCAGGGGATGGCGGCCATCCACACTGCGTAGTCGGCGGCAATGACGGGAACGTCTACGCGTGCGACCGCGGCGACGACCGGATCGAGGTGTTCGACAAGGCGCTCACCCACCTGGTGCGCATCATCGCAGTCGTGCCCGGGACCGGTGTGACCCTGGGCAATAATGGCGCACCCTGTACCGCGGGAACCGTCCCCCCGTGCGCGCTGGGCCTCGGGACTGCGGGCTCGGCGTGGGATCTGCGCTTCACCAACGATGCGGCCCAGACGTACTTCTTCGAGATCGATGGTGGCAACGAGATCATGCACACCATGGAACGGGCGAGCGGTGCGATCGTCGCCAACCTGGGCGAACCGGGGCATGATGGCGGTGCTCAGTTCACGTACTTGCACAGCAACACGGTCGACTCGAAGGGTAACGTCTACACCGGCGAGACGATCAACGGACGCCGCATCCAGAAGTTCCTGCATGTCGAGTGCAACAACGGCAACGGCCAGGGCAACGGCCAGGGTAATTGCCGCTAAAGCTTCCAGCATGGCGGCCGGGGACGCAGTGCGTTCCCGGCCGGTTTTTGCTGCCTTTCCTGGTCTGCGGTGCACGGCGCTGTGGAAGTGCTGCAACTTCTCGCACCGCTTCGTGCTGCTGATCGAAGACTGCGCATGATTCAACTTCGAACGCATCTTGCTGTGCTCCTCGTCGCGGCGCTGCTCGCGGTTTGCGGGTCGCCCGCGCATGCGCACGAATTCAAGCTCGACGCGATCATCAACGCATTCGTCACGATGGAGCCGGACGAGGCGCATCTGGTCGTTCGCGTCCCGATCTACCTTTTCAAGTCGGCGAAGTTCCCGAACAACGGAACCGAGATCGACATCCCGCATTCCGGACCCGCCATCGAGCGCGCGTTGGCCGATTTGCAGCAGGATGTCGTTCTGTTCGAGGACGGGCGCAGGCTCACGGCGTCGAAAGCCAGTGGCCGGCTGTCGCTGCCGTCTGACAAGTTGTTCGAGAATTACGACGAAGCGCTTCGGCACGTTTCCGAGCCGGTCGCGCCCGACACGCAGATCTACATCGACCAAGGGTACGTCGACGCGCACATCACGTATCCGTTGCAGGCGCCGAATCCGGAAATGTCGATCCGGACGACCGCCGCGCCCGAGTTCGGCGACGCGCTCAAGCTCACGGTTCGCTACAAGCCGCTCGAAGGCGGCAGCAGGACCCTCATCATGACCTCTCGCAGCGGCACCGTCGCGCTCAATCCGACATGGTGGCGCGCGGCAAGCGGCTTCGTCGGATTGGGCATGGAGCACATCCTGACCGGTTTCGACCATCTGCTGTTCCTTCTCGCCCTCATCATTCCGCTCCGCGGTTGGCGCCAGATCCTTGCGATCGTGACGACCTTCACCGTTGCGCACTCCTTCACGCTGATCGGCTCGGCCTTCCATCTTGCTCCCGGAAGCGCGTGGTTCCCGCCGTTCGTGGAGATGACCATCGCGGCGTCGATCGTGTACATGGCGCTCGAGAACATCATGGGCATCAACCTGGCTCGTCGCATGCTCATCACCGGGATGTTCGGCCTTATTCATGGGTTCGGATTTTCATACGGCTTGCAGGCGAACCTGCAGTTCGCCGGCACCCATCTGCTCGTCTCGCTGTTCGCGTTCAACATTGGGATCGAGGCCGGCCAGCTGATGGTCCTTGCGCTCATGCTGCCGGCTCTGGTGGTGGTCCGCCGCTACGTCTTCCCGGGTCGGGTTGGCATGATTGTCTTGTCGGCCCTGGTCGCACTGACCGGATGGCAGTGGATGACCGAGCGAGGGACTGCGCTGCTCAACGCGCCGTGGCCACGGCCGAGCGTGGCAGGGCTCGCGACGCTCCTCTTCTGGATCGCCGGAATCCTGTTGGCAGCGGGCGGCTTGCGCTCCATCGCGAAACGGCTGCGCTTCGACATGACGCCAGAGGCAACCTCACCGCAACGAGGCGCAGCGGACTGATAGTCCCAGCAACTTGCTGCATTCCGCTTCGATCGGTCTCCGGGTTGGAGCCCTAGCGCCTTCCGATACTGTCCGAGCGCCTCCTCGATGCGCGCGGGGCTCGCCAGCGCCAGGCCCAGGTTGTTGCGAGTCCCAAGAGTAGTCCGGCTTGACGCGAGCGCGAACTCGGCGTGCCCGGCTTGCATGCCGTGCTGTTCTCAGAAGATCTAGCACCCCTTTGCAGCGAATTGAGCGGCCGCTTCCATCGATTTGTATGACCGGTCCGGAGGATCCCGGGAAGACGGCTCAGGGTCGATTGCCGCCGTCGAGTGACCGCGTTCGGGCCACGGGTCGCGCACGCCACACGGAGTTACGTACGACGCTCGAAGTCCGTCAATCAAGCGCTGTGTTCGAAGTACTCAGTACGAAGAACGAAGTGCTGACGGCGGGGGTGCCCGGCCCGGCGGGACGGGACTTCCATAACGCGCGCCGACAGCGCATCCTGCGGGACGTCAATCGCACTAATTCCCCGAAACTCTGACGACCGTTGTGAATATTCTCTTGGTTGGCTTTGACGCCGCGTGGACGGAGGAGAATGTCGGTGCTCTCACCGCCGTACTACGACGTAAGGATGGCTCCTATCATCAAGTGAGTCCACCGGAGTGCGCTTCGTACTCCGAGAGTGAGATCATGATCGCCTGCTGGCAGGAGCAATATGATGCGACAGCCACGTTGATACTGCTGGACCAGCCAACGATCGTCAAAAACGCACGCGGCCAACGGCCCGTCGAGCACCTGGTTTGCTCGGTGATTAGTCGATATAAGGGCGGCATGCAACCCGCCTACACTGGTAAGACGACGATGTTTGGCAGCAACGCGCCGGTGTGGCGGTTTCTAAGCCGTTATGGCGGCGCGGCTAACCCGTTCGAAGCGCTCGCTCAAGGCGCGGTCTACGAGACATATCCTGCATTAACGATGATTGCTCTCGGCTGGGCCGAGACGGATGACGGCATTAGCCGTTTGCCTAAATACAATCCTCGCAACCGAAATTTCTGCCGCCCTGATTGGCGGCGAGTATGCACACTCGCTGCCGATGAGTTTCGCCAGCATCTGATCACGGAGCTTGCCTCGTGGATGGATATGGTTTCCCAGCTGGCGAGGCCGCGCAAAGCAGATCAGGATCGGGTCGATTCTTGCTTGTGCTTGCTCGTCGCAATCCATTTGCTCAGTGGAGAAGAGGGCCTGTTCGTGGGCGAACAAGGTACAGGTTATATCGTGGTACCGCATTCCTTGCGCCTCATGGAGGAGCTAAGCAGTCGCTGTGTCAAAACAGGACGGGATCCACGAGACTGGGTGAGGAGCTTTCGGATCACATA
>Ga0207691_10002826_pt1 | contig 16916 bp, 14 predicted proteins | sample KBSM13metaG_FD_184327 | JGI IMG/M metagenome (GOLD analysis project Ga0207691, IMG submission 184327) | Miscanthus rhizosphere microbial communities from Kellogg Biological Station, Michigan, USA - KBS M1-3 metaG (SPAdes) (version 2) | ecosystem: Host-associated > Plants > Roots > Rhizosphere >... | reverse complement strand
GCCATCTCGAACAAGAAATCCTCCAGCACGAGCCGGCCGTCGCGGACCACGTGCCGGGCGTTCATCTGGACATGTGGTGTGGGACGCGGCTTCGCCGCGGCGACTCGTGCAGAAAAGTCGTCGCGCCGCCGCGCTGCGCGCCAGTCGACGGCGCGCTGCAGGACGGGCCCGGCGGCCTCGTCGGACAATTGCAGGCGCAGCGGCGCCAGCGCGGCGGGCCGCTCCGCGCGGCGGAAAACAAGAGCGCCATAGATGCGGCGCTGCGCGCCCCAGGCGCGCAGGTTCTGCTCAAATGCCGCGACGTCGGCTTCGGTGACGTCCTTCTGCACCTTGCGGATGTCGCTGATGACCTTTTCGATCGGCGTGCGGGTGTATTCGGCCAACACCACGTCGAAATGGTCGGCGGAGTCGCCGAGCCACTCCTGCGCCCGCAATTCAAGCGGCTCTGCGGCGTCCCAGCCGGCGAACACGAGGATGGCCGTGCCGCCGGTGCGCAGCCGCGTGGGCAAGCCTTCGACGATGCGGCGCGCGATCGACTCGCCGAACTCGTCCGCGTCGCGGAAAATCATGCGCTTCGCGCCGACCGCCGCGATGAACGGTGGATGCGCGCTGATGAGATCGTAGGTGCGGCCGCCTGCGGGGTCGTAGAGGTCGCCGCACAGGCTCTCGATCGCGGCCCCGTTCAGGCGGGCATTGAACTGCGTGAAGAACGCGGCACGCGGCGTCAGATCGGCGCTGGCGGCGGCGCGCGCGGTGCGCGCAAGATGCAGCGCGCCGATCCCGCAGCCGCCGCACAGGTCGAGAGCATCGCCCCCGCGCGCATCCGGCAGGATCCGCAGAAAGCGCATCGTCAGGTGATTGAACGCGGGAAATACTGCGTCATCGGGCTGCGCGAACGCATTGCCTTCAGCGTCTTCGAGCCGGTCCGATGCGATGAGGAAGCCATCCACCTGGTAGAGCCACACCGGGCTCGCGAGACGGCCAGGCACCGCGTTGTCTCCTCGCAGCAGTCCGAGGGAGCAGAGCGCGTAGTAGGTGTCCTCGCCGTAAGCCGCACGGAAATCCGCTTCGCTCACCGTATCGCCACGGACGAACACATCGATCGCAAGGGCGAGCTCGGGACGAACGGCGGCCTTAGTCTCGGCCCACTTGACGTTATCGAGTGTGCCGTCCTCCTTGATCGGCAACGTGTCGTAGATCGACGCGCGGTCGAGGGCGAGATCGCCAAGATGGCCGCGCACCAGCGCGAATTGCTCAGCCGCGCCCAGTCTGATCGGGTAGTCCGGTAGCGCGGACGGCGTCACCCCAACTTCCTTCGCGGTGATGAACTTCGAAAGCGCCAAGTTGCCCGGTGGGGCAGCTCCCGCATGCGCTGCGCGGGCTGCGACGCTTGTCTACGACACGACCAAGTGCGCCGCAATTCATTCGTCTCGCGCTGCCCACCAAGGTGGATGGCCGCGCATCCTATGCGACCACGATCTGCCGCGGCACCTCCGCGCCGGTGAAGCTGGGACCGCGCTCGAATGGTTCGCCCGACGCTAGAACCCGCGCCAGTCAGCCGGTGAAGCAGTGTCCGGGTTTGGCAAAATCGCCCAAGCGCGACCCAGCAGAACAGGCGTTGTACAGGCGCTGCCGTGAAGAATGCCTGCCATAGCGCAATCACGCTTTTTTGGCAGGCGGCTTTCCAGCGTCGCCTCAGCCCAGGGACTTTCGTTACGTCTCACATGAAAGCTGTCAAACGACCTGCGTTCTTGACTTGAGCTGCGTGGGCTGCACGACGCTGGTCGCGCGCTGTCTGTCGCGCCTCATCCCCATCTTGTGATAGTGTCGTGAGGCCGCAGCGGAAGAAAATGCTCGCGCGGACAAAACCGGTCCGGCGCGAGCGCAGACTAACCAGAGGGATGCCGCGTCAGCGCGGCCCGTCAGCCTTACGGTGCGCCGACGGAGGAGATGTTCCATGGGTGACAAAGTCGATTGGGGAATCGTAGGGCCGACGGGCCTTGGCTTCCACCTGACTATCAATCCGCAGAAGAAGCCGAAGGCGACGACGACGGTCAGCGGACAAGCGGACATTCCAGACAACGACATCGCCGTCCGCGACCTCTACATGCAGCACGGACTGACGCTCGGCGACAAGGAGTTGCGGGCGCTCAAACAATCCCGCCCGCAAGGCATCCAGGCGATCAATACCATGCTCGGCCACGTCCCCGGGTTTGCAGATCTGACCAAGGATCAGCGCCTGAATTTTGCGATGAAGGCAGCAGATGCGTTGCTGGAGAAAAGCCTCGAAGCCAAGTTATCGCGCGAATATCCGACCGCGCTCAATGAGGCGGACGAGGCCGAGCAGCGGCTGCAGATGATTTTCGAGCACATGCCGGGAAGCGGCGTCAAGAAAGGCCCGCCGCCGTCCCTGTTGCAGTCGGTGCCTGTGGGCGTGAGCCTCACGGTTCATTTCTCCGCCAAATGGCTGGATGGTGGCAAATGAGCCCCTACCCGGTCTTTTGCTCTTCAGCTTGAGCGATGTCCTACCGCCGGTTTTTCAAACTCGGTCGCGACGCCGTTTTAAGAGGTCAGCGCTTCGTCCTGAGCCCCAGCTCGACAAGACCGCGGTCTGTTAAGCGCGTCCGGGGGACAGCGCGCGCTCGATTAATTGTCGCATGGCATCAGGCCGTGAAGGCTCCCCGTCCTGTTTTTTGGCCCATTCGTCGATTCGTGCCAACAGAGACGGAAGCACTCGGACGCCTATTAACTTTCCCTTGCCGGTCGTCCGCAGCGGCCCGCGTTTATTGCCCTTGGGTCGCGCCTTCTTTGCTTTGGACATTTGCCCTCTCGAAAACTAGGATAACACAATTTGATAACCGAGAAGAAACTAGGCTATCACTGTTTTAGCTTGGAAACAAGCGGCCGGCCAAGCCGTTGGAAACACCCAGAGACTGACCTCAGCCAGGAGTTTCCGGCGGTTCCATCCTGACCAATCCGAGGACCCCCGGCCAGCATCCCGCCGGCCGGATTTTGTTCGTCCCGCGACGGCTCGGATTCCGCGCGGCCAATCCCTACAATTGATTGCGACGCGGTGCGGCGCGAGCGCGAGGGGAGTGGCGCAAGCCTTGGCGTTGAAGAGCGAGGCACGGCGCGGTTGCGCCGGGTTTTGCTCACGCGGTTTTGCCGACGCTGGCCGCCGTGGCTTACCCGTGCTGACGAGGAGGACTTTGGGCGTTACTATCAGCAGCAACCCGCGCTTCTTATCGCCGACGAACGTTACCAAGCAGGCCCGCACCGACACTAACAATGCTGACGTGGTGCCAGCGCTTCATGCGTCTAAACCTTAGTGGCAAGTCACGACAATTACCCGACTTTAGGCGATTTTGCCAAGCCTGGACACGGCCTTACCGGCTGACCGGCGCGGAATTACCGCGTCGGGCGAGCCATTCGAGCGCAGCGCCAGCTTCACCGGAGCGCAGGTTGCCGCGGCAGATCGTGGTCGCATAGGATGTCCGGCCATCGGACCGGGTCAGGTAGACTAGGTAGGTCTCGCCCTGGCGGAAGTCGAAGGCGCAGGTGGTCCGCGTCTCCACTCGGAGCGTCGCCGGAACGCCAGCCTTCCAGGCCCTGCTCGCGTTCAGCGTCGCTATCGCACCACCTTGCGCTTCGAAGTTTCCCTCCACGGCGAGCACCTCCGCGAGCACGACGACGTCGGCCATCCGGTAGGCACTCTGGGGCGTGTGCGGCCCGGCGCAGCGGCACGCCTGGGCCTGCGTCGCCGCAAGCAGGACTGTGAGCGCGAGGAGGATCGCCCGACAAGCGTGCATAATCCGCATCATGCGATACTCCGGAGTGAGGAACGCTATCCCCACCGCGCCTGAGCGATTGGACCAAGATCTTGCGGTTCAGCCACTGATCGTAGGGTCGTACGGAGTGAACGGATCATCACCGCCCGTGGTCCGCTCGGATCGTCGCCCAAGACCGCATTCCAGTACCGCGCGTTCCGCACCTTGCGGGTCCGTCGCGCCGCGTACCCCATTCACATGTGCGAGCTCGTGCACCAGGGTGGCAAGGACGGTCCAACGGCCGATCCGAAACGAAGGGACGCAGATCGCGATCTCCTTGCCGCCGGCGAAATTGGTGAGGCCCATGTCGGTCGAGGTCGGATGGAAATTGATCCAAATGTCACGGTCGGCGAGCAATTCGGTGAGCGACCGGCCACCCGGCAGGGTGCGGTAATAGACGTCGGCCCTCGGAATGTTGCGGGTGATCCATTTGGCCTTCGTGCGCGCCCATTGCAGCTGCTTGAGCCTATTTGCCGGAACCGCGATGAAGTTGGGTTCGGAACTCGTGTGGTCCCCGATGTTGATCTGTATCGACATGGTCGCCTCGCGCGCATTTCATTTTAGCGGTTAGTCTCGCGCGCGTGGCAAATGGTTCACGCCACGGCCTTGCCGAATTCGAGCGAGCTCATTCGTCATCGCACTCCTACAACGTCAGCCATAGCACGATCAGCCGGCGTCGGTCGCGCCTCGGAAAGGCGTCACCAATCTGATGACCCGACTCAAAGCTGATTTTCCGGGAAAGCAGACAGCCTCGTGCTTGTCTCATCCTGGCCCATCTGTATGGACCGGCCGCGCGTTGCAAGCCGAAAGTGATGATCTGGAGGTGACAGGTCTTGCGCTTCCGAGTGGGCTCTGAGGCGTTGATGTTGTTACCTTACATTGTCAGACAACAACCGAGTCCGCTGGACTGGCGGGCAATTCACGACAGGGTCGATTTCAGGCAAGCGCGTTGCTCGCGAATTGACCATGATCGCCAGCGTGAGAAGTCACAGATGTCGTGTCCGACAACGGCACGAGGGAGGCCGCCTTTACCGCCAAGTATACTCGCGGCGCATCCTTTTCCCCTTCCTCCAATTCGGCGAGCCCCCGCCAGCGGTGAGCGAGGAAGCTCGCTCGCGCATTGCGGCGTCGCGTGCGTCGCGCACAGCTGACTGGACAGCGCCCCTCGTACCGGCGGTGGGCCCGTCTTCCGAACAAGCCCGGGAGCCCGACACCGCCGCAGCGGCGAGGGCGCCCAAGCAGCATAATGCTAACCTTGTCATGCGCAGCTCATTCACGGAGAGGCTTTAGCCGGCAACGATATCGGAGGGCGGTTGGTTCCCGTGTGCCCGCGATACGCCGGAACTTTGCCCGCGGACGAAGTCCAGAAGGGTCTGGAACGTAACAGAATGGCCGCCAGCACACAGAGGGCGACAAGTGTGGGTACGCTGCGGCTGGGCAGCACACCAGTTGATGGTTGAAACGTAAGCGAACTTTGTCCCGTACGATGTGATGACCATCACAAATTGTTCGGTCGTTAGCAGTCCCTCGATCACGCCCGCTTCTCTATCTCCAATAGCTCCGGTATCCGCGCGATCGCATGTGCGATCCTGCGCGCGTCGTCCTTCATCATTTTCGGATTGTTGAAGTAGGGGCTGCGGTTCGCCTCGGCGTAATAGACGAAGGCGATGGGGCGCAAGGAAGCCGCCCCGTGAGGCCGGGTCCTAGCCCGGTTTGCGCCGGGCTTTTTTCATCCACGCTGTCTAGACTGGCAGAACCGCACCGCGCGCGGCCCTGACTAACCTTTGGCTGCCGCCTCTGCCGCTAGGGAGGACGATTCGAATGAAGATGCTGATCCTGCGGGGCAAGGCCGGCTACTATGACGACACGGACTGGCCGGACGGAGCCTTGCACGAGCAACCGGCGCTCGATTACGCAACGCGCCGCGGCTACGACGGAACAGTGCTCCCTATGCCGGGGAAGGCCTACAAGGGCAGTCCGCAGCACCTGGCGGCGCTGAAAGAGTATCGACGCGACCAGACCATCGGCGCGCTCTACGGGTTCTCGGCCGGCGGCTATAACGTCTATCACATCATCAATGACCTGACGAAGGGCGAACGCAGCCGGCTTCAGCTCGTCGTCGTGTTGGGCGCGCCGGATCGGTCGGCTGCTTCCTTCAAGGGGCCATGGGAGCTGGTCTATCGACGCGATCCGTCGACCGGGCACATGAACGGGCCGGACGCCCTGCTCGCCGAGTGGGACAAGCAGCATCCGCCCTCGCCCTAACGCATGGCGCGATACAACGGAGGCCGCTTTTACGTGACGCCGCCGCCCGCCGTGACATGCCGCCATCGGATCACTTGCACCCGCAAGTCTTCAGACAAGGGCTTCGCCATCCGTGCTAGCCTCCTCATCCAGCACGCAGCCTGAATCAGATTTCCGCGCCCTTGGGAATCCTGAAGCGATTCAAATCGCTCGGATTTTGCTCTAGTATTCGCGCACGCGTGCCACATGGGCCTGGAGGGCATCGTCTCGAAGCGCATCGACGCGCCGTATCGCAGCGGACCGTGCAAGACGTGGCTGAAAAGAACCCGAAGAGCGAGGCCGTGCAGCGCGAGCGTGAGGAAGAGTGGAGTTGAGCCCAAGCGCGACGGCGCTGCTGTTCATCACAGCGATTGTCTGCGGAATTCTGTAGGACGCAAGCGTGCCGGATTCCAGCGCATCGAAACCGACGAGGCGCACGGTTCGCCCGCGAGCCCGGATAGTGTCGCCATCGATGACGGTTATCTCGTTGGGATTGATTGCGTCGGTGCTGGACGCTGTGCCTGACAATGGCGCGCCCGTCACAGCGGCCACGGGTCAAGTCTTGACCCTCAGGGCGGCGCAGATATTGTAGCGGCGCTAGATGTCATACCTCGCGCCCGCCTTGGCCGACTTTTGGACCGCTATTGCTTGCGAAGCTCCTCCGGGACGAGAAGGACGAGAAACAGATCGCACCGATCCGGCTCCACCTGAAGCGGCTTGTGCAATCCGAGCGGCGGCCGGGCGAGACGGCGACCTGAAGGGCGCCGCGGTGCTTAAACTTGCCGGCGCGGTCAGCAGGCGTTCAGACCGCATTTAAGGAATGTGGGATGTACAAGTTCAGCCAAGTGTACGACCTTTCTCGGCAGTTGCTCGCGGCCAAGTGCTTCAAGAAATGGTCCGACCATTACCAGTCGAAGCTCGAAGCGCTGTTCGCCGATGGCGGGCCGGCCGAAGGTCAATCCGAGGTTCTTAACGAGCTTCGCGATACGCTATCGCGGCAGCCGCCCTCCGCCATCAAGCTGCGCAACCAACCCGCACCAAAGCCCCCGACCGCCGAGGACCTCGCCAACCTGGTGATCCGCTATGCCAAGCTCTCGCAGGAAGACCCCACCAAGGGGTTTGACGACCGCGCCGCTTTCCTCAAGATGCTCAAGCACTTTTACTTCGTCTCGCGCGCCGGAGGCCAAGTGGTCTGGGTCGCCGACAGCCCAAGCGCTTACAGCAAGTACACCTATGATCTGTTCAAGGGGAAGACCGAGCGATCGATCGCAGACGCATGCAAACAAAACAATGAAGTGTTCGGCGAGAGTGGACGCAAGCTCTTTTCCGATGCGCTCTCGCTCGCCAGGAAGTGGAGCATGGACGCCTACACCAAGCTGAGCGCGCCCGACGAGCTTACCAAAAAAGTGGCGAAGCGCTGGTTCTTAAGCGAGAACGATAGCGATCTCGACCTAGATCATTTCTGCAAAACCCTGATGGGCCAGTTCAAGTTAATTTCGAGCGCCTGCAACGACACACGCATTATCTTCGCTGACGATCCCATCGAGCGCACGAACCGCAAGCGCGACCCTTATGCGGCGACCCATTACGAAGGGCATGAAAAGATGCGGGTGATTTACATCTCGAAGCCGTATCTGGAGTTGGCCAAACAGAACCGCGACGGCAGCATGCCTAAATTGTGGCATGCCGCTAAGACGATCATTCACGAGCTGGCGCACAAGGAGCTTGGCGCGGAGGACAAGCGATATGGTTGGAAGGGCATTAAGCCCGGCATGAAGCCCGGTCCTAAGCGGGGAGAGCAGGAAGCATTCGAAGTGTTTGAAACCCTCACTAATGCCGATTCCTACGGCTACTTCGCGGTGGACCTCGCGGGTGCGCTCGCGGCTGCGGATTTTCGTGAGGCTTATCGATAGTGTCCCCAATCGACCCGCATCTCGTCGTTCGACGGGCTGATGCTCCTGTGCCACGGGTAGTTCTTGCGAGCCTGCGGGATGATCTTCGGCGGCTGCGCCAAGCAACGGCTTCTTAACGGGCATCCGTTACATTGGCTGTACTGGTCAGCCAAGGCGTGTTTGTGAGGTCGAGTAGCCCCGGCAGTCAAATGCCGGGGTTTGCTTTTCGCCCCGGTTCGCGCCGGGGCTTTTTCTTTAGGCGTGCAATCTCCAGCAAATCTGCAGCAGAATCAGGACAGTCTAAAGGTGGGGTCAAAGCGGCGGACGCCAGCACGCGCTAGAACATGCTCATTGAGACAGTTTGCCCTTCAAGGAGAGCGCGATGCCGATCTACATGGGAATCTTTGACAAGCCGAACGTGCTGGACAAGAACTTCAGAGGCGGTGTCAAGGCCAAAGGCTTCGAAGGCTGGATCCAGCTGCAGAGCGCCCAGATCGGCGTAAATCGGCACATCACGAGCCAGACCGGCCGGGGTAGCAATCGAGAGGCGTCGCAGCCAGCCGTCCAGGAGATCGTGATCACCAAATCTCAGGACGACGCCTCGACCGCTCTCTTCAGGGAATCTCTCCACGGTAAGGGACGGCTCATCGTGATCGTCTTCGCGAAGGAGGACGGAACGACCTACATGAAGCTCGTGCTGCAGAACACGCTGATTTCGTCCTATAGTGTCAGCGGCCACGGCGGCGACACGTCCTCGGGGCCAATGGAAAGCTTCTCGCTCAACTTCAGTAACATCACTTATGAGGCCTCGCCCAAATCTCCGGACACCACGCATCGGCAGATGTACGACTTGAGCCAGTACGACTTGAGCGAACAGAAAGGAGCCTAGAGCGCGGGTTCAGGCGCCTCGACAAGGCGCACAAGCAGAAGCGGTTGGCGGCGTATCGCGTCGCCTAAGGTGTGTTCAACACGCTGCGACATCCCCTGATGCTCGGATGTTCGTCGCGATGCCTCCGGGTCACGGGCGTCGCTGGCCGGAAGTTCCCTTTATCGCGTTCTCGATGCGCTCGAGGCGTTCCAAAATATCATTCAGGCCCTCGGCTATCTTCACTTGCGTTATCGCCAAGCCTCCAAAGTAGTTCTGAACAGCCGCCGAGAAGTTGTAGAGAGGGTCTGCGTGATTGATAGCATTGCGCATCAAGTGAGACTCAGCCCGGTCGAAGCTTTTCCCTGCATCCCCAAGATCTACCTTCTTCACGGTCATTGGCTTTTTCCTCCGCTGGGTCGGGAAAAAAAAGAGGCCGCCAAACTCACTATTACTCGGCGGCCAGTTTTGGCATGCGACCGCGCGCCCGGTCGGCACACGCGGTCTTCTCCAAAATGCAAAACGTCACCCACGGTTCCAAGGGGGGCCGGCGCACCACGCAGGCCCGCCGTGACTCAGCGCGGCGCGTACATGCGCTTTCGTCGACGGTGAGTCCCTTGACGCCTCGCACGGCCCGCGCTGAAATCAGAGTTCGACGAAACCACCCAAAACTCAAACCCGGCCGCTCCCCTGTGGCCGGGTTTTCCTTTGGTACCCCAGCGATACCCCAAGGCATATTCGGGGTATCAGATTTGAGCTAAGTGTTGGTAAAAAAGAGAGATTTCAACTCTGGACCACTAGTCGTGGAGACCTGCCGCGTCGCGAACTGGAAGTCCGGCCCGCAGGCAACGGAAGATCGAGGAGTCGCGCAGTGCGTAAGACACAACTTGCTCCGGTAAATTGGCAGCCTCCCGGATTAGCTTCCAGGCATTGTCTGCTCACTCGCTGCCTGCGTTTGTTTCACCCATTTTGACGGCTCAAATTGCTTCAACTGCCACCGCTCAAACAATGGATCGTCCTTGCCGCGACCAACGACCACCGGAGCCAGAGCCTTCAGCACGTTATCAACTCTTCCGGCAACTCGCTTCCTACGCTTCAGCGTCCGACCTTTCCGAGAAGTCGGAATCAATAGAGCGCCCTTCTGTATATCGCTCACCATAAAACGCGCGACCTGCGAAAGCCGGACGCCAGTGGCGCGAGCAGCACGACCAGGCGAAAAAGATCGCTCCGCGAGTGGCGTTTACGTGATGAGCTTCGATGATCTCGCGCACTTTATCGTCAGGATGGATTTGTGACCGTCGCGACTTGGGCGCCGCACGGTCGACGAAAGCCAACCCGTTACTGACTACAGCGGATAAGTGCGACGGTACTCGGGTTCGTTGCAAGCGCAGAGCGCTATTCAGTGCAGCCTTGAAGTCATTTGACTAGCCGCCGAATCGTCGTCGCCAACGTGCCCGGCGGCTGCTTGCGCCAATCGATCAGATCCAGCTCGACCGGGCCGTGCAGATCCCTGCCGGCAAGGTCGTCCTTCAGCAGGTAGCGTCCTAGCCGAGAACGTGCATCACGCTTGTTGCCAAGCTCACGAGCCTCCCGCTCGATCAAATATTTGTCGAGCGCTCGGGATCCATCTCCTGCTCATACGATACGCGTGCTTGAGAACCGGGTCGCTTAGAGCAGATCCTGCGCCACGATGAGCTTCATGAAGGCGCCGTTCGAGAGCGTGACCTTGCGACGCTTCTCCTCGACGGCTTTCGGTGCCTGCCGTGATTGCTCGAACACCGCGGCGCCGAGAGCGCCGCCGGCGCCGATCATGTCGCTCTTCTCGCATGTCGACGCGATCGCAAGCGCCAGCCCGGACATATGCGAGCGTCGGTAGCAGTAGAGCGCCAAAAGCGCGCGCGTCCGCGGCGGAATGCTGTCCACCAGAGCATGCAGCCCTTCGGGCGATGCGCGATAAAGGTCTCCGAGCAGGGAATCCGGAACCGGGCATTCTTCTTCTTGCGGAATTGCGGACATCGGCGCTCCGATCGGCTGACCTGCAGAATGCGGATGCCCGGGTTAAGGACTGGTTAAGCCTGTCCGTTCGCGCATGCGCCACGCCATGCGTACGGCTACTACCGACTCAAGACGGCGCGCCCGATCGCGCGGGACAACCCGTCGCGGGTCGGCTAGCATGTGCGCCTCGCCTGCCGCTAAATTCCAACACCGCGCCTGAGAGGGAAACAGCTCGACGATGGCCGCTATCGCGCGCGTGGAGGTTGCCAGGTTCGACTACGGCCTGGTCGGCGACTTCAAGTTCTTCCGGAATGGCGTGAGGCCGACCGTCGTGGTTCGCTTGACCGACGACAACGGCCTAAAAGGCTTTGGGCAAGCCGTCCCGGTCGAGACATGGACGTACGAGACGGTCGAAAGCGTGGAAACCACTCTGCGGCATTACATCGCGCCGGCGATCGTGGGCGTCGATCCTGCGGATCTTGCCGCCGTTCATGCGCGCATGGAGCGCGTCATCAGGCCGTCCTTCTCGGTGGGCCAGCCGTTGTGCAAGGCGGCCATCGATCTCGCGTGCTATGACCTGTGGGGACGGCAGAGCGGCCGCAGCGCGAGCGAGCTGCTCGGCGGCGCGAAGCGCGACAGCGTGAAGCTGAGCTGGACCGTGCAGGCGCCGACGCTCGACAGCGCCGAACAGCAGCTCGCGCTCGGCCGCGCGCAAGGCTACGACAGCTTCAACGTCAAACTCGGCTATCCGCAGACACCGCAATACGACATCGCGCTCGTGCAGACCGTCTGCCGCTTCGCGCCGGACGGATTCCACTGGACCGATGCGAACACCAGCTACGATCTGGAGACCGCGATGGCGATGGCGCCGAAGCTCGCGGATGCCGGCATCAGGGCGCTGGAATCGCCGCTTCTGCCGAACCGCATCCGCGATTATCAGGCCTTGCGAAGGCAGGGTGCGCTGCCGATCCTGATGGACGAGGGGATCGTCTCGCCGGTCGAGGTCGAGGAGTTCATCGCGCTGAAAATGTTCGACGGCATCGCGATGAAGGTGGCGCGCTGTGGCGGGCTGACCAGCGCGTCGCGCATCGTGAGCCTGCTTGCCGAAAACGATCTGCTCTTGTTCGCGTCGGGGCTGACCGATCCCGACCTGTCGCTCGCCGCGTCCTGCCATCTGTTCGCTTCGGCGGGCTTGAGCGTTCCGGCTGCACTCAATGGTCCGCAATACATTGCCGGCAGGGGCTCGACTGATCCGGCGTTCCGCCCCGACGGCGACTTGTTGCGCGTGCCCACCGGGCCTGGGCTCGGCATCGCACTCGATCCGGAGGTTGAAAAGGTGTTGCGCCTCGCGGCGGAGTAATTGTGCCGTCCGGCGAAGCATCTGGTAGGCTGCGAGCGGAGCCTGGGAACGCATGACGACAACGATTGCTTCCGACGTGGATGCGACGGACCGGCCGAACGCCGGCGTGGCTTTTTTGAGAAGGCTGACGCCTATCGCCGGGATCGCTGTCTTCCTCGCGATCTGGCAGATCGGCGTCGTGGTTTACCAGGTGCCGGCGTATCTGCTGCCGCCGCCGACGATGATCGCGCAAACCTTCGTCGACGAATTTCCCCGCCTGCTGCGTCACGGGTGGATCACGACCTACGAGATGCTGGGCGGTTACGCGCTGGCGGTCGCGATCGCCATTCCGCTCGCCATCGCTATCACGTCGTCCAAACGTTTCGACGAATTCGTGATGCCGACGATGCTGTTCTTCCAGGTGGTGCCGAAGGTCGCGATCGCGCCGCTGTTCCTCGTCTGGTTCGGCGTCGGCACGACGCCGAAGGTGCTGGTCGCCTTCCTGATCTCCTTCTTTCCGATCGTGATCGATGCCGCCGTGGGATTGCGCTCGATGTCGCCGGAAATGAACGACCTTGCGCGCTCCATGGGGGCGAGCCGGATGCAGGTCTTCGCCCAGTTCCGCCTGCCGACCAGCCTGCCGTATCTGTTCAGCGGGCTCAAGGTCGCCGCGACCTTGGCAATCGCGGGCGCGGTCGTCGGCGAATTCGTCGGGGCCGACAAGGGCCTCGGCTACCTGCTGCTGACCACCAACTCCAACATGGAAACCTCGCTGATGTTCGCGACCATCGTCGCGCTGACCATCATCGGCCTCGCGTTCTTCTATCTGGTCGAGTTCGTCGAATCGCTGCTCATTCCGTGGCACGTCACCCATCGCACGCGCGAGGAATCGGCCACGATGTGAAGTTCGCACCTTAAGTCGCAACAAGGCGGCGTCGGAAGAGCGCCGTCGTTTCAGGGAGGAACAATGATGACGACACGCAGGCTTGTCTGTTCAGGTTTTACCGCACTCACCGCACTCACCGCGCTCGCGGCATTGGCGGTTCCGGCCAGCGCACAGGGGCTGGAGAAATTTCCGTTCCGGCTAAACTGGACGCTTTACGGCGAGCACGCGCCGTTTTTCGTCGCGCGTGACAAGGGCTTCTACAAGGAAGAAGGGCTCGACGTCGAAATCGCGGAAGGCAGCGGCTCGACCACCGTTGCGCAACTCGTCGCCAACCAGACAAGCCCGGTCGCCTATGTCGATGCCGCCACGATGATGCGCGGGATCGGCGCCGGAATGCCGATCCGGGCGGTCGGCGTCACGCTGCAGCAAAGCCCGATGTCCTTCATCTATCGCGCCGATGCGGCGCGCCCGACCAAGATCGAGGAGATCAAGGGCAGCCGCATTGCGATGACGGCGGGCGACGCAAGCCTCGCGATCTTCACGGCGTTCATGGGCAAGCTCGGCATGTCGGTGGACGACGTGAAGCTGATCACGGTCGCCAACCCGCAGTCGAAGGAACAAGCCGTGCTGAACAAGCAGGCCGACGCGCTGCTCGGCTACTTCATGGATCAAGGTCCGCGCATGCAGCTGCAGACCGGCGTGAAGATGGGCTGGACGCGTCTCACCGACCTGTCGGGCATCTCGACTTTGAGCAGCGCGATCATCGTGAACAACGCCTGGGTCAAGGAAGGGAAGAACGCAGACCTGCTGCGCCGCTTCCTGCGCGCCTCGCAGCGCGGCTGGCAGTACACCTTCGACAACCGCGACGAGGCAGCCGAGATCTTCATGAAGAACGCGCCGGCCTTCAACAAGGAGATCTCGCTGCTCGAGATCGACGGCACGATGACGATCCTGCGCACCAAGGCAAGCGAGGGCAAGCCGCTGGCCTGGTCGGCGGAGCAGGACTGGAAGGATACGCAGGTGCTGCTCGAGACGTTCGCCAAGCTGAAGCCGCAGGCGGACCTCAGCACGTATTATACCAACGAGTATCTCGCCGAGCCGCCTTACCTGCCGAAGAAGTAAGCCAGATCATGATCCCGAAAAGTGGATCATGCTCCATCAATAACAGCCCGTCTTTCCAACGGCAGTCCTGCTGCCGCGGAAAGGCGGCCGCGCATTCTCACATTGAGACCCAATGACTGAACCGCATATCCGCCTGCAGGGCGTCGCCAAGACATACAAGACCAAGAACGGCGTGGTCGAGGCCTGCAGCGACATCAACCTCGATATCGCGCAATCGGAGTTCGTCGCCATCGTCGGTCCGAGCGGCTGCGGCAAGACCACCATTCTCAAGATGGTCGCGGGCCTGACGCCCTACACCGCCGGCACGATCGCGATCGGCGGCAAGCGAGTCGACAAACCCCAGACTGATGTCGGCATCGTGTTCCAGGATTCGATCATGCTCGACTGGCGTGACGTTCTGGCGAACGTCATGATCCAGGTCGAAATCCGCAGGATGGACCGCGCGAAATACGAACCGGTCGCGATGAACCTGCTCAAGGCAACCGGTCTCGAGGGCTTCGAGCGCAAGAAACCGTACGAACTGTCCGGCGGCATGCGCCAGCGCGTCTCGATCTGCCGCGCGCTGGTGCACGATCCCGGCATGCTGATGATGGACGAGCCGTTCGGCGCGCTCGACGCGCTCACGCGCGAGCAGATCGCGATGGATATCCAGAAACTGTGGATGGAGACGCGCAAGACCGCGTTGCACATCACGCACAGTATTCCGGAGGCGGTGCTGCTCGCCGACCGCGTCGTGGTGATGGGCCCGCGCCCGGGCCGCATCGTCGAGATCATCAAGATCGATCTGGCGCGCCCGCGCCGCCTCGACAAGCTGCCGCAGGCCTTCAACGACTACGCCGGCCACATCCGCGATATCTTCAAGTCCAAGGGCGTCCTCGCCATGGACTGAGGCGCGGCGTCGGGCTGAACTCGACCAAACAGACAGAACCAAGAAGGAGGAGGCCATGAGCGCCGCCAGCATTCTGACAACCACGGTTGGATCCTATCCGGTGCCGGACTGGCTGATCGCCGCGCCGTCGGAGCAGGCGCTGGTCGACGCAACGCGCGTGGTCATCGACACGCAGCAGCAAGCCGGGATCGATCTGGTGTGCGACGGCGAGCTCTATCGCTTCGACATCAACCATCCCGAGACCAACGGGATGATCGAATATTTCGTGCGTCCGCTCTCGGGCGTTCGCAACGAGATCGGGCTCAAAGACTGGCTCGACTTCAAGAATTCGCCGGATCACAAATTCCGCGCGCGCCCGCCCGCGGTGGTCGAAGCGCCGATCGGACCGGGATCGCTCGATCTGCCGGCGGCGTGTGAACGCGCCAAGAAACTGACCACGCGGCCGCTGAAGTTCACGCTCACCGGGCCGCACATGCTGACGAAAATGTTGCTCGACAGCCATTATCGCGACAAGGCCGCGCTCTGTATGGCGATCGCCGACGTGCTGGCCGAGCAGGTGAAGCACATCGACGCCGCGGTGGTGCAGGTCGACGAGGCGAACCTGCCGGGCGCGCCACACGAATGGGAATGGGCCGCGGAGGCGATCAACCGCGTGCTGCGCGCGGTGCGTACCACGCCGGCGGTGCATCTGTGCTTCGGAAACTATGGCGGGCAATCGGTGCAGAAAGGCAACTGGGGCCAGCTGATGAATTATCTCAACGCGCTGCACGTCGATCACATCGTGATGGAGAATGCGCACCGGCCGGCCGAGGAGCTCGAGGTGTTCAAGGCGCTGCGGCCGGAGATCGGCTTCGGTCTCGGCGTGGTCGACATCAAGCGCACGGAAGTCGAGTCGGCGGACGCGATCGCGCGCGCGATCGAGCATGCGGACAAGGTGCTCGGGGAAGGTCGCGTCAAATACATCCATCCGGACTGCGGCTTCTGGATGCTCAAGCGCGGCATCGCGGACGGCAAGATCCGCGCGCTGGTGCAGGGCCGGGACCTATACGAAGGAAGGCATTAGGCGCGTACTCATAATGGAGCTTGGTTTCTCCGGCCGACGTCCGCTTATCCGCCAACAGTGGCGCAAAAAGCAGACATTCAAAAACCGCCGCTCAGGGCCAATTGCAGATACAGAGGCGTCCGGCAGCCCTGCCTGCAGTACTCTTTTGCAGATGCGCGTGGCTCGCCTGAGCTTGGCACTGCGTCAGCAGCCGGTCATTCGGTTCTAGCAAAGGAGCCCGGCGGCGTCGCTGCCGGGCTCTAACTTTATCGCGTGTTCTGCTCGCGGGGCAGTTACACCAGCAGTTCGAAATTGGCGGTTGTCAGCGTACCGACATGGTTCTCAAGTTGGATCGCCATCTCGTAGCCGAAGTAGTTACCCATCCCGTCGGTGCTGCCGTCGTGGTTCAGGTCGACAAGAACAATGTCGGTGCTGCCGGAATTGATCTCGACCCACCCCACGCTCGTTGCGCCGGCGATGTGATCGAACACGAACTTGTCCTCAGCGGCGTCGAAGTCGTGGATGATGTCGCGCTGACCGCCGGACGGGAAATCGTTGGAAGAATCCCCGCCAACAGTGGTGCAAAAAGCAGACATTCAAGAACCGCCGCTCAGGGCCGATTCTGTTGAAAAAGTCCGAAGTCGATCCCTGAAGGAAATCCGGCTGAATAGCGACGCGATCTTCGATCTCATCTGTCTGCCGCCGCAAATCGACTACGGGCGGCTTGGATTGACTCGATCGCGCGCCATGAGGTCCCCCGCGTCCTTCTCGAAAGA
>Ga0207691_10002824_pt1 | contig 16923 bp, 11 predicted proteins | sample KBSM13metaG_FD_184327 | JGI IMG/M metagenome (GOLD analysis project Ga0207691, IMG submission 184327) | Miscanthus rhizosphere microbial communities from Kellogg Biological Station, Michigan, USA - KBS M1-3 metaG (SPAdes) (version 2) | ecosystem: Host-associated > Plants > Roots > Rhizosphere >... | reverse complement strand
CGCGACGGCCTCGTCGAGGCGTCCGGCGCGCTCAAGGTCGTCGCCGTGTCGCTGACGAAGATCGCCAACGATCTGCGGCTGATGGGCTCGGGCCCGCGCGCCGGCCTCTCCGAGCTCTTCCTCCCCGAGCTCCAGAAGGGCTCGTCGATCATGCCCGGGAAGGTCAACCCGGTGATCCCCGAGGTCGTGACCCAGGTCGCGGCCCAGGTGATCGGCAACGACACGGCGATCACGATCGGCGGCATGAACGGCCACTTCGAGCTGAACGTCTACGTGCCGCTCATCGCCCGAAACCTGCTCCAGTCGATCGGCCTCCTCGCGAGCGCCTCGCGGCTCCTCGCCGCCAAGTGCGTGAGCGGGATCGAGGCGAACCGCGAGCGGAACGAGCAGTACGCGGAAGGCACCCTGAGCGCGGCAACGGCGCTGAACCCGTTCATCGGCTACGACAAGGCGTCGGAGATCGTCAAGGAAGCCGCGTCGTCGGGCCGGTCGCTGCGTGAGGTCGCGCGCGAGGCGGGCGTGGAGGAGAGCGTCCTCGACGAGGCGCTCGACTACCACGCCATGGCCAAGCCTCACGGCTAGTCGCACCCGTTCGCCCCTCGGCCATAGGCTGCGCCGGTGAGCGTCGCGCTGCAGGTCGCGATCACCGGGCTGGCCGCGGGAGGCGTGTACGGGCTCGTCGCCGTCGGCTACTCGCTCGTCTTCAGGCTCACGGGGACGATCGCGTTCGCCTTCGGCGACCTGATCGGGCTCGGAGTGTTCGCGACGCTGCTCGTCGCGGTGGGAACTGGACCCGTCTCCCAGACGAGCGTCGGAGGGGCCCGCTATGCCCTCGCCGTCCTGTGCGGCCTGCTGATCTGCGTCGCGGTGGGCGTCGCCGGCTACCTGCTGGTCGTCGAGCCGTTTCTCCTCCGCGGCTCGACGGTCGGGTGGATCGCGGGAACGCTCGCGCTGGCGTTCGCCCTCCGCGCGGTGCTGCAGTCCGTGTTTCCGCGCGAGGCATACGTCTTTCCCGATCCGATCCCGTTCGAGCGGCTCGGGACGGACGGGTTCGTCGAGATCGGCGGCGCGTCGATCCAGATTCGCGCCTTCTACGTGATCGCCGTCGCGATCGGCCTCGCGCTCGGAGCCGTCTGGCTGCTGGAACGAACCAGGATCGGCCGTGGGCTCCGCGCGATCGCGGAGGACGCCGACGGCGCCCGGCTGGTCGGCGTTCCGGTCGATCTGTTCGTCCCGATCGCCTTCGGCCTCGTCGGCGCGATCGCGGCGCTCGCCGCGATCGTCGCCTCCCCGAGCGCCCCGGTCACCGTCGAGACATGGCCGCTCGTCGGCGTGAAGGGGCTTGCCGCTGCGGCCGTCGCGCGCTTCGTCCTGCCATGGCCGGCGCTCGTAGCCGGCCTTGGCCTGGGCGTCGCGGAGGCGGCCGTCGCGGAGGTTCACGTCGGCTCGCTCCAACCCGGCGCCGGCTGGAGCGCGCTGCTGCCTCTCGGTCTCGCGCTCGCGGTACTGGCCGCGCGGCCGCCCGACGATGCCCGGGACGACGGCGAGTGAAAGCGTGACGCCGGGTCGGACCTTCTCGGAGCTCCGGCGCGCGCTCGTGGAGGCGCGCCGCGCGTGGAGCTCGCGCGCCTGGCTCGGGACGGCGGTGTTCACGGCGGCGCTGCTTCTGCCGCTGGTGCTGCCGAGGGACGTTGCGGTCGACCGCCTCGCGCACTACGCGTACCTCGCGGCGGCGGCGGTCGCCCTCGGCCTCCTCGTCGGCCCGGGCGGGATGCCGTCGCTCTGTCAGGGCGTCTTCGTCGGCCTCGGCGCGGTGATCTCGGCGCGTCTCGGCTCCGTGCCGCTGCTCGTCGCGCTGGCATGTGCGACGGCCGTCGCCGCCCTTGCCGGGGCGGCCGTCGGAGCAGGGTTCGCGCGGTTGCGCGCCGTCTACCTCGCGGTCGCGACGTGGCTGATCGCCTGGGGGTTCGCGCTCGCGCTCCTGGCGTCGCCGCGGATCGTGGGCGGCGCCGAGGGAGTCGTCGTCGGTCCGGGCCGCGTCGCAGGCGTCGACCTGACTCCGACGGTGCACTACGAGCTCGGCGTCGTCCTGGTGCTCGTCGCGGTGCTCGGCACCGCCTCCGTGCGACGGAGCGCCCTCGGCCTCCAGCTCGAAGGGGTCGGCGTGACCCCGGCCGGCGCCCTGGCGCTCGGCGTCCCGCGCGGCGCCGCCCGCACCCGGGCGTTTGCGCTCTCCGCAGCGCTCGCCGGGCTCGCAGGCGCGCTCGCCGTCCACCTCGCGCTCGTCGCCGACCCGGCCGCCTACGGCCCGCTTCTCTCCTTCCAGCTGCTCGTCGCCTGCCTGGTCGGAGGGGCTGCGAGCCCGGTCGGCCCGGTTGTCGGAATCGCGCTCGTCGCCCTGATGGGGCCCGCCGGCGAGGCGGTCGGGCGTCTGACGGGCGCCGAGACCGCGCGGTTCGGCGCGATGCTCAGCGCGTTGCTGCTCGTCGCCGTCCTGGCCTCGGGGACCGGAGGGATCGTGCCGGCGATCGAGACGAGGCTCAGAGCTCGTTCTCGGCGAGCCGCGCCCGAGGCACCGGCGGAACGGCAGGCGCGTGCGGGCGAGCCGCTCGCGGCGCAGGGGCTCGTAAAGCGGTTCGGCGAGCACGTCGCGCTCGCGGGCCTCGACCTCGACCTCGAGCCCGGGCGGATCACGGCGCTCGTCGGGCCGAACGGCTCCGGGAAGTCGACGGCTCTGAGGCTCCTGTCCGGGGGCCTGGTGGCCGACGAAGGCCGAGTCCGCCTCGCCGAGCACGTGCTCGACGCGCTCCCGGCTCGGGAGAGGGTCAGGCTCGGGATCGTCCGGACGTTGCAGCGGCCACCTGCGTTCACCGGCATGACCGCGCTCGACGCGGTCGCAGTCGGGGCAGCCGCCGACCGTCCCGCCCGCGCCGGACGCGCCTTCTTTGCGACGCCGGCCGCGCGTGCGGGTGGTCGCCGCGCGCGCGCGGACGCACTCTTCGCGCTGGACGCGGTGGGACTCCGCGAGGCGGCGGGGCGGCGCTGCGACGAGCTCACGGGAGCGGAGCGCCAGCTCGTGGCGATCGCCGCGGCGCTGGCCACGAAACCCGTCGTTCTCCTCCTCGACGAGCCGGCTGCGGGAGCAGGTGCGCAGGAGGTCGCGCACCTCGGAGACGTCCTTCGATCCCTCCGGGGCGACGGCCTGACGGTCCTCGTCGTCGAGCACAACCTCCGGCTCGTCCACGACGTCGCCGACACCGTCGTCGTGCTCGATCGGGGGGCGATTCTCGCGCGCGGCTCGCCCACCGACGTCGCGGACGATCCACGTGTCCGTGCCGCGTACCTCGGCCGCGCTGTGCCGGTCGCGGACGACGACATCTAGAGTCACCCGCGTGCGTGGAGCCGTCGCCGTGGTGGGCGCCCTGGTCGTGCTCGCGTCCGGCTGCGGTGGGTCGAGCGACGAGCACCGAACGCTCACCGTCGTCGTGAACGCGCCGTTCTCGCGCACGCCCTACGTCGGCGAGACGATCGCGCGCGGCGCCGAGCTCGCGGCACAGGAGGTTCGCGCGGCGGGCGGGATCGTGACCGACGACGGGACGTTCGACCTCCGGATCGCGCGGGCTGACAACGCGCTCTCGCCGCAACGGGCCGTGGCGAACGTCCGCGACGCGATCCGCGACCACGCCGTGGCGATCGTCGACGAGGGCACCGGCGTGGATGCATCGTGGATGCTCGCCCGTGATGCGCAGGTCCCTCTGGCGATCACGTACCAGGGAGGCGCGGGCCTGGTCGATCCCGAGACGAGGCCGAACGTCTTTCGCGTCGCGCCGACCGACCGCGGTATCTCGTTCCGGCTTGCCGAGTATCTCGTGCCGAAGGGCCTCCGGATCGCGATCGTCACGGACGACTCCGGCTACGGACGCGAGGGGAAGGCGGCGCTGGCGAAGGCGTTCGGGTCGAATCCGGAAGCCGTCGCGTTGCGCGCAGAGGTCCCGGCGGGATCCGGCGGCGTCTCGACCGCGGTGCTTCGCGCGCGCCGCGCCGGCGCGACGGCCCTGCTCGTTTGGGGGCAGGCGCGGACGCTCGCCGCGGCGATCACCGCCTCCCGGAGCCGTGGCTGGCAGGTGCCCGTCTATGCGCCGCCCTCCGCGGAGGACCCGCTGCTGCGCCAGCAGCTCGCCGATCATCCGGAGTGGGTGGACGGGCTCACGTTCGCGTCGGGCCGGATGACGGCCGAACGGGGGCCCGAGGACTGGATGCGCTTCCAGACCGCCTTCGAGAATGCGTTCGGCGCCGACCTCGTCGGCGTCCGGACCTCCAGCGGCGCGCCTGTCGCCCAGCCGCCGGACTACGCCATGTACGCGTACGACTTCGTCCGCGTGCTCGCGGCGGCGATCGACAGAGCCGACGGGGTGGACGACCGCGAGGCCGTGCTTCGCGCGCTCGACGAGGTCACGGTGCGCGGCGCGAACGGTGACGAGCGCGGCTTCAACGTGCACAACCACGAGGGCGTGGTGGACGACGACGTCTACTTCGCGCGGTTCGAGGACATGACGTTCCGACCCGTCGCGGACGATGCTCTAAGCTCGACCCTCCCCGTCATCGACCAGACCCGTTGACGGGCCATCCACGGGACACAAGGGGACTCTCGAATGATCAAGCGGTATGCCGCACTGATCCTGCTCACGCTCGTCGTGGGCCTCGCCGCCGGCTGCGGAGGAGACGAGGAGGGCGACAGCGAGGCGCAAGGCGCCTGCGGCGACGCGCCGGCCGAGATCGCCCAGCAGCCGACACTTCCCGACGGCTTCCCGACGCCCGACGGCGTGATCTACACCGCCGAGCGCGACGCCGGGCCGTCGCACATCGTCGAGGGCTACCGCGACGGCGAGCTCGAGGATGCGTTCGACGCGTACAAGGACGCGTTCGAGAGCGCGGGCTACGACGTGACGAAGGACGAGCGCGAGGAGGACGACGCCGAGGTCAACTTCGCGGGCGGCGCGAGCACCGGGCAGGTCAAGCTCGAGCAGCACTGCGAGGATCGGACGAGCATCGAGATCACGATTCGGCCTGAATGACACGCGCGTGTGCGGCTGCCGCGGTGCTCCTCGCCGCGGCCGCCGCGCTGACGCAAACCGCGCTCGCCGGGGACGCGCCACGACAGGCTTTGCTTCGCTCGACAGCCGCGCCTCTCGACGCACGCCTGCCGCTGTCGAGTGACGTGACAACGCCACCCGACGTCCTTCCCGGCGGGTCAAGGGTCACGGGGAGCGAGCTCGTGACGGTGATCGTCGACCACGCCGGGACGCCGCAGGCGGTCCGCGTCCGCCAGCGTCTCGTGCTCGTGGGAACGGGTGACTACTCGCTCGTCGTACCGGCGCCGCTCGTGGACGCCCTCCCGGCGCCGGGCAGCGACTCGGTGCCCGGACGTCGCTCCGGCGGGATCGTCTGGCAGGGGTTCGTCGGCTCGCGGCGCGTCCTGGCGGCGGACGCGACGCTTCGGCGTGCCGCGGCGGCGGCGCTCCCGATCCGGCTCCGGATCACGACGACGGTCGACGGACGTCGCCTCGAGAGCGGCGAGCGCCGCAGCGGGCACGTCGAAGTCCGTCTCGAGATCCACAACCGGACGGCGGTGCAGGCACAGGGGTTCGACGCTCCGGCCGTCCCCGCTCGGATCGCCCCGGTCCTCGATCGACTCCGCACGGATGCGGCCCGCGGTCGCGTCGCCCCCGACCGGTACCTGTCGATCCAGGGGGATCCCCGTCCGCGCTCGTTCGTCGTCGACGCGCCGTTCGCCGTCTCGGGGAGGCTGCGCCTGCCGGCCTCGACGCTCGAGAACGTCGAGGTGGACGGAGGCACGGTCGCTCGGGCCGCCGCGGGCGTGGTGCGCTTCGAGACCGTCCTGACAGGAAGCCGGAGCTCGACCGTCGTCGTGCTCGCAGGCGACGGGTCCGGAATAGAAGCTCCCTCGCTGGAGCTCACGGCGCAGCCCCTCGCAGTCGTGCCGGGCCTCCAGCCGCCCGGTGGAGGCACGTGGCGGGAGGGGGTGGCCTCCGGCCGCGCACCGAACGGCCGCGCGCTCGTCGCCCTCGCCTCGCGCGCATCGCTGCAGCTCGCCCGCGTGCAGCAGTTCGAGGAGTTCCTCTCGGTGCCCGGACGAGGAGAGGCTTCGATCCGGTACCGGTACCGCACCGCGGGCGAGGTGCGGAGTCAGGCCGGCCGACAGCCGGACGACGGGTCGAGCGTTCCGATGGCCGCCGCCCTGTGGCTGGTCGGCGTCGTCGTCGTCCTCGGCGGGCTGACGATGGTCTGGGCGCGGCTCTAGGCGGCCGGGCCGACGCTCGGCGCGAGCGGCGGGGGCGGCGGGCATTCACGGAGGAACCACGGCCTCGGCACGCGCGCCCGCGCGCCGCCGACGATCGCGCTCGCGGTCGCCTCCTGCACCGAGCACGGGTCGATCCCGAACCGCGTGATGAAGCTCCCACCGATGCTGGCCCTGACCGATGTCCGGCGGTCGACCCCCGGGCCCGTCACACGGACGCGCACGAGCGAGTGAGGCGCGAATCCGGACCCGACGAGCACGAGAAACTGGCCGTTCCCGACGCGGAGCGTCGGGACACCGCTGGAGGCTACCCCGGAGCCTGCGCCGACCGGCACCGCGACGAGCGCCACGGCCGCGAATACGGAACCAAGTGCAATCCGCATGAGGAGAGTATGACCGATCGAGGCACACCCAAACCTCGTTCGGGTGATATCAGCCCCCGTTTCTGTCGGTTGATATCAGCAACCCTTTTGGTCATAGTGGGCGCCGCAAGTGTGTTGGGGAGAAGGAACCGCTTCCGCCCGCGGATGCTTGGTCCAGCAGCTCCGTTGTGTCTCTGACGCGCCCGTTGCACAGACCTGGATGCCGCCGGCTCCCCGCCTGTTCGAACGCGCGAACGTTCGCGCTCAGACCCGAGAAAAGAGGGAAGCGCATGCGTACACGACGCAGGCTCGCGGTAGGTGCCGCCCTGCTGCTCGCTCTGGCTGCTGCAGTGGTCGGCGGAGTGACTCGCTCGGACGGAGTCGAGTCGATCGGGGCTCGCGGCGAAGGCGAGCTCCCGACCGCGCTCGGCAAGCATCTCGATCAGTTGGCCAAGGCATATCCGGGTAACCCGGGGCTGAACGAGGAGGGCCCCTCGAGCGCAGCAGAGAGCGCGTTCCTCGAGCGCGCCTTCCCGGCGGAGACGATCTCCGTCGACCAGATGGCACATGCTCGTGCGGCCGTGGCCGCAGCGAACGGAAGGCCGTTCCCCAGCGGCAAGGGGCGGAAGGGAACATGGGTTTCGGTCGGCCCGAGTGAGGCGCTGTATCCGTTCGAGCCCTTCCGCAACGCGTTCAACTACGTTCCCAACAGCTATGTGGCAGGCGGGAGGACGACGTCGATCGCCCTCGCAGACTCCTGCAAGCCCGGCGATTGCGTGGCGTACATCACGCCGGCCGGCGGCGGTGTCTGGCGGACGAAGAACGCGCTCAACGGACAGCCGAACTGGGCATACCTCGGCGGCCCGCTGGGCATCAACGCCGCCGGCAAGGTCTATCTCGACCCCAACGACCCGAGTGGCAACACGGTGTACGTCGGCACCGGTGAGGCGAACATCTGCGCCTCGGGTTGTGTCGCCGGAACCGGGCTCTACAAGTCGACCAACGGCGGCGACACGTGGACCCGCATCGGTGGGAGCACGTTCGACGGACTCGGCATCGGCGCAATCGTCGTCAAGCCGGGCAGTCCGAGCACGATCTACGCCGGCGTGACGACCGCCCTGCGCGGGATGTCGTCCGTGTGCTGCTCCGGCGTGACCCGGCCCGTGCCGGGTGCCGGCAAGTGGGGCCTCTACAAGTCGACGAACGGCGGCGCGTCGTGGAGCTTCATCCACGACGGCTCGGCCAACGTCGCCGACTGCGTGGGCGATCTGACCGAGTGGAACAACCTGCGAACCTGCTCCCCTCGCGGCGTGCGTTCGCTGGCCCTCGACCCGACGAACCCGGAGATCGTCTACGCGGCGTCGTATGCCCGCGGCGTCTGGCGGTCGTCGGACGGTGGCGCGAGCTGGACGCAGATCAAGGCGTCGCTCAACTCGGCGGTCATCCAGACCCGGGCCAATCTGGCCGTTACGACGCTGCCGACCGGCAAGACGCGGATGTACGTCTTCGAGGGGAACGCCGGCCAGAACTACTCGCGGTTGTTCCGGAGCGACGACGTCTCGACCGGGGCGCCCGTGTTCACCGACCTGACCAGCCCGAGCGTGTCGTCGACCGGGTTCGCAACGTTCGGAATCTGCGACCCGCAGTGCTGGTACGACTCGTTCGTGTACACGCCGAAGGGCTCTCCGGACATCGTCTACGTGCTCGGCGACTACACCTACGGCGAGACGGTCGCGAACAAGCGCGGCGTCATCCTCTCGACCGATGCCGGCGTGAGCGGAACGGACATGACCTACGACGGCACAGACCAGTTGCACCCGAACGGGATCCATCCCGACCAGCACTCGCTCGTCACGGTGCCGGGCAAGCCGTTCCAGTTCATCGAGACGGGCGACGGCGGCGTCGTGCGCTCGAGCGGCGAGTTCGTCGACCGCTCGTCGTGGTGCGACGACCCGAACCGCGGACTCAGCGGGGCCGCGCTAGCCCGGTGCAAGCAGATGCTGTCGCGGATCCCGTCGGAGCTGCAGAGCATGAACAAGGGTCTCTCCACGCTCCAGTTCCAGAGCCTCTCGGTGAGCCCGCAGAACCCGAACGTGCTTCAGGGCGGGACCCAGGACAACGGGACGTGGCAGACGAACGGCAACCCGGTGAAGTGGGAGAACACGATGATCGGCGACGGCGGCCAGTCAGGCTTCGACGTCGCGATTCCCGAGTTCCGCTTCCACAACTTCACCGGCGCGTCGCCCGACGTGAACTTCGACAACGGCGACCTCGAGAAGTGGATCTGGACGGGCGACCCGCTCGGACAGGCCGCGGAGTTCTACGCCCCGGTGATCTCCGACCCGGTCGTCTCGAAGACGCTGTTCGCCGGAACCCAGACGGTCTTCCGGACCAAGACCGCGGGCCTCGGCTCGAGGACTATCGCCGAGGCGCAGGCGATCTGCAACGAATGGACCGGTACGTTCACTGCTGAATGTGGTGACTGGGCCCAGCTCGGACCGACGAGGCTGACGAATGCCGCCTTGGGCAGCCGCGCCGGAGGCAACATGGCCGCGATCGAGCGGACGACGGACGACACGTCGAGCGCCTGGGCGGCAACGACTACCGGTCGGGTGTTCATCTCGACGAACGTCGACGCCGAGCCGGCGGGCGCGGTTTCGTGGACGCGCCTCGACGACGACTCCCCGACCACCCCCGGGCGGTTCGTGAGCAGCATCTACGTCGATCCCGCCGACGGGAACCACGCGTGGATCTCCTACAGCGGGTTCGGCTCCAACACGCCGGCCACCCCGGGCCACGTGTTCGAGGTGACGTACAACCCGGGTACCGGAACGTCCACGTGGGTCGATCGCTCGTTCGACATCGGTGACCTGCCCGTTACCGATCTCGTTCGCGACGACGCGACCGGTGCTCTCTACGCCGCGAACGACTTCGGCGTCCTGCTCCTCGCAGCGGGAACGACGAGCTGGGTCGAGGCGGCGTCGGGGATGCCGAACGTCGAGGTTGCCGGCCTGACGATCGTCCCCGGCGCGCGGATCCTCTACGCCGCGACGCACGGGCTGGGCGCCTGGCGCCTGAACCTGGGTTAGACCCCGAGCCGCCGTGGGAGAGCGCCGCGTGCGCCCTCCCACGGCGGTCTCGTGCGCCCCCCCGCCGGCCCGTGATATCAGAAGGGAAAGTCAGTTGATATTCCGTCCGGCTGCGGCTAGAGTCTGCGCCCTTGGCCGGGGAGACCAAGCCGTATCGCTTCCTCTTGCGCATGTCCGACGAGTTGCGGCGTCGCCTCGTCGACTCGGCTGAGAGGTCCGGCAAGAGCCTCAACCGCGAGATCGTCGAGCGGCTCGAGGCCAGTCTCTCCGAACACGTCGTGGCCGATCGCGAAGCGAACGGCGCGATGGCGGCACGTCCACGGCGACCATCCCAGATCGGGGGAGTGATGACACGAAGAAGACGTCACGGGCTCGCGGCTTTCGCGGTCGCGCTCGTTGCTGCGATCGCCACGATCGCCGGGCTGGCCCTCAGCGGGTCCTCGGCGAGCCAAGCGGTTGCGGGTGATCCGGAGTTCCCGACAGCTCTCTCGCAGCATCTCCGGTCGATACCGGGGAACGGTGGGGAGCCGAACGAAGGCCCCGGCTCGTACGAGGAGCAGCAGTTCGCCGCGCTCGCGTATCCCGCAGCCGACATCCCGCAGGCCGCACTTGCGGGCGCGAAGTCGGCAGCGGCGGCCAAGAAGGGCAAGTTCGGCACCGGCAAGGGACAGAAGGGCCAGTGGATCTCCGTCGGCCCGACCGAGGCGCTCTATCCCGCCACCGAGCTCCGCAACTCCTTCAGCTACGTCCCGAACGCGTACGTCGCGGGCGGCCGCACGACCGTGCTCGCGATCGCCCCGACCTGCAAGCCCGGCCAGTGCCGCTTGTGGGCGGCTGCTGCAGGCGGCGGTATCTGGACGACCAAGAACGCATTGAACGGGCAGCCGAGCTGGGACTTCGTCTCCGGGTCCTTCGGGATCCAGGCGGTGAGCTCGATCACCGTCGACCCGAACGACCCGTCCGGTGACACGGCGTGGGTCGGCACGGGCGAGGCGAACGCCTCCGGTGACTCGGCGGCCGGCGTCGGCGTCTACAAGACGACGAACGGCGGCGCGACGTGGACCGGCCCGCTCGGCGCGAGCGTCTTCAACTCCCGCGCCGTCGGGTCGATCGCGGTCGTCCCGGGGAGCCCGAGCACGATCTACGCGGCGTCGACGCGCGGTGTTCGCGGCGTCTCATCCGTCTCCGGCGGCGGCGTCTCGATCATTCCGGGCGCTCCCCAGTGGGGCCTCTACAAGTCGACCAACGGCGGTGCGTCGTGGACGTTCATCCACAACGGCGCCCCGACCCCCGGCGTGTGCACCGGCGACACGGCCGAGGCGACGAACGGCACGCCGTGCTCGCCCCGCGGTGTCCGCCGCGTCGTCCTCGACCCGCAGAACCCGAGCATCGTGTATGCGGGCTCGTACGCCCGCGGCGTCTGGAAGTCCACCGACGCCGGTGCTACGTGGACGCAGATCCACGCCGCGCTGGTGAGCTCACCCACGGTCACGACCGCTCGGCCGGAGATCGCGGTGAACGTCAAGAACGGGAAGACGGTCATGTACATCGCCGAGGGCGCGTCCGGCTCGCCGACGGCCCGCGTCTTCCGCACGGACGACGCGCAGACGGCGACGCCCGCGTCGGGGTGGAGCGACCTGACGAGCTCGAGCCCGGCCGACGCGAAGTACGGGACGTTCGCGTACTGCACCGGGCAGTGCTGGTACGACAACTTCGTCTACACGCCCAAGGGCTCCCCGGACGTCGTCTACGTCGGCGGCTCGTACTCCTACAACGAGACCGGGAACATCTCGAACGGCCGCGCGGTCGTGCTCTCGCGGGACGGCGGGCAGACGTGGAACGACATGACGATGGACGGGACGGACTTCCTGCACCCCAACGGTCTGCACCCCGACCAGCACTTCCTCGTCACGAACCCGTCGAACCCGCTCCAGTTCTTCGAGTCGAACGACGGCGGGATCATGCGCTCGAGCGGCGACTACACGGACGCATCGCAGTTCTGCGCGCCGCGTGGGATCACGGGCACGACCCTCGCCCGCTGCCAGCAGCTCCTGTCGAGCGTCCCGACGCAGCTGGAGTCCCTCAACAAGGGTTACTCGACGCTCCAGTTCCAGAGCCTGTCGGTGAGCCCCTTCAACTCGAACCTGCTGCAGGGCGGGACGCAGGACAACGGCACCTGGCAGACGCAGGGCAACCCGTCGAAGTGGGAAAACACGATGATCGGCGACGGCGGCCAGTCCGGGTTCGACGCCAAGGACCCGAGCTTCCGCTTCCACACGTTCTTCGACGCCCAACCGGACGTGAACTTCTCGGGCGGGGCCATGGCCGACTGGAACTGGATCGGCGATCCGTTCTTTATCGCCCCCGGCGCCGGGGAGCCGCGGTCGTTCTACATCCCGATCATCAGCGATCCGGTCGAGACCGGCTGGATGTTCGCCGGCCTCGGCCACGTGTGGCGGACGAAGACCCACGGCATGGGGTCGATGACCCTCGCCGAGTTCCGCCAGCACTGCAACGAGTGGACCGGGGACTTCGCGGTCCAGTGCGGTGACTGGGAGCCGCTCGGGACGGCCGGGACCGCCGGATTCATCTCGGGCACGGCCGGCGTCTACGCGACCGCGGCCGAGCGGGCTCCGTCCGACTCGAACACGCTCTGGGCGGCGGCGCAGAACGGCCGCGTCGTCATCTCCAAGAACGCCGGCGCGGAGCCCGCGAGCTCCGTGAGCTTCGCGCGACTCGACGACGACACGACTGCCGCACCGGGCAGGTTCGTGTCGTCGATCTTCATCGACCCGGCGGACGCGAACCACGCCTGGATCTCGTACATGGGCTTCGACCTGAGCACGCCGGCGACGCCGGGCCACATCTTCGAGGTCCGGTACAACGCGGCCACGGGACAGTCGACGTGGACGAACCGGTCGTACAACTTCGGCGACCTGCCTGCGAACGACGTCGCGTACGACGCACCTTCCGGTGACCTGTATGCGTCGACCGACTTCGGCGTGTTCCGCCTCGAGAGCGGAACCACGACGTGGACGGACGCCGCGCCGGGCATGCCGAACGTCGAGGTCGCAGGCCTCACGTACGTCGGCAAGGATCGGATCCTCTACGCGGCAACCCACGGTCTCGGCGCGTGGAGGCTGAACCTCGGGTAGATCCGGCACCACTCGAACGGACGACGAAGGGCCGCTCGGCGGCCCTTCGTCGTCGGTCCACCCGATTGAGGGAAATCACGGTTCCCTATTGCGCTTCTCCGGGTGGCGTCGATAGGGTCTCGCCGCGCGGCGCCGTACGCCGCGCAGAGGGTCACCATCCACAAGGGGAGAAACATGAGGAAGAGGTTCCTCGCGCTCCTGGCCGGAGCGCTCGTTCTCGTCCTGTCCGCCGGGGTCGGTCTTTCGATCGCCGGCACGACGGCGGGCGGAGCCGATCCCGCGAGCTTCGCCGGGACGGACAATCTCTCGCACCCGTTGGGCGAGAAGCAGGAGGCGCTCAGGCAGGTCGCGCTTGAGAAGGTCGCCAAGGGCGAGATCCCGAAGGGCACCAAGGTCGGCAAGGTCGCCAAGGGTCAGTACGTCGAGCTCGCCCGCGAGGGCGAGGACTCGATCCTCACCATCCTCGGCGAGTTCGGGAACGGCATCAATCCCGTGACGGGCGGCACGCCCGGTCCGCTGCACAACCAGATCCCGCAGCCGGACCGGTCGACCGACAACATCACGATCTGGGCGCCCGACTTCAGCCCGGCGCACTACACCGACCTGCTCTTCGACGACGCGCCGGGGCAGAACTCGATGCGCAACTTCTACAAGGAGCAGTCGTCGAACCGGTACACGGTCAACGGCGAAGTCACCAACTGGGGGCTGGTGCCGTTCAACGAGGCGCGCTACGGCACGAACCTGTGCGGAAGCAACGTCTGCTCGACCGTGTGGGCGTTCGTGAACGCCTCGGCCGATACCTGGGCCGGGACGATGTCCACGGGCGACCTCAACGCGAAGCTCGCGAAGTACGACGTCTGGGATCGGTACGACTCCGACGGCGACGGCAACTTCAACGAGCCCGACGGCTATATCGACCACTTCCAGTCGATCCACGCCGGCGTCGGCGAGGAGACGGGTGGCGGCGCCCAGGGCGCGAATGCGATCTGGTCGCACCGGTGGTACGCGTACTTCTCCGCGAACGGTCCGGACGGGACCGGCCCGCACGGATTCGGCGGTGTGCGGATCGGCGATTCGAACTACTGGATCGGCGACTACACGATCGAGCCGGAGAACGGTGGCGTCGGCGTGTTCGCGCACGAGTTCGCGCACGACCTCAACCTGCCGGACGAGTACGACACGTCGGGCAACACGGGCGGCGCCGAGAACGGCACGGGCTTCTGGACGCTGATGTCGCAGGGCTCGTACGGCAACAACGGCACCCCGGCGGAGGGCATCGGTGACCGGCCGTTCCACATGAACGCCTGGGACAAGCTCCAGCTCGGCTGGCTGGACTACACGGCCGTCGGGCCCGGGGGCAAGCAGGCGTCGTTGAAACTCGGCCCGTCCGAGGCGACGACGAAGCAGGATCAGGCCGTGATCGTCGTGCTCCCGGACAAGCCCGTCGACTTCGACTTCGGCGCTCCGGCCGCCGGCTCGAAGTTCTACTACTCCGGCTCGGCTGACGATCTCGACACGACGATGACGCGGTCGGTGACGCTGCCGGCCGGCACACCGTCGCTCACGGCACAGATCCGCACGAACATCGAGACCGACTGGGACTACGCGTACGTGACGGTCAACGGCAACCCGGTCCCGACGAACCTGTCGGTCAACACGAACCCGAACGGCAACAACCTCGGGAACGGCATCACCGGCCCGCGGTCGAGCTGGACGGCACTGTCGGCGAGCCTGACCGCGTATGCCGGGCAGACCGTGACGATCGGCTTCCGGTACAAGACGGACGCTGCACAGCAGGGCCAGCCCGGCGCATCGGGCGTGCCCGGGTTCCAGGTCGACGAGATCGCGATCAGCGGACAGCCGACCGACGGCGCCGAGACCGACGCAGGCTGGACGTTCACACCCAAGGAGGGCGGGTTCCACGTCACGGGCCAGACCGTGACGCGGTACTTCTTCAACGCCTACGTCGCCGAGAACAGGCAGTACCTCGGCTACGACGCCGGTCTGCGGACCGGGCCGTACAACTTCGGCGGCACGAACGGAGCGAACTGGGCGGAGCGGTTCCCGCTCCAGGACGGCCTGCTCGTCTGGTACTGGGACAACTCGTTCGGCGACAACAACGTCGGCGAGCATCCGGGCGGCGGGCTGATCCTGCCCGTCGACGCGAACCCCGCACCGCTGCACTGGGCCGACGGCTCGGTGATGCGGCCGCGGCTGCAGTCGTTCGACGCGACGTTCACGACGCAGGCGTCCGACGCGATCACGGTGCACAACGGCGGCGTCGCCGTCACCGTCCCGTCGCGGGCGGGCGTGTCGACGTTCGACGACAGCAAGAGCTACTGGGTTCCCGGCGATCCGGGCGACGCTCCGGCAAACGGGCGCTACCAGGCCGAGTGGAACAGCGTCAAGGTGCCGAACACGGGCACGTCGATGCGTGTCACCAGCGTGACGCCCGGTGGCTTCATGCAGGTGCAGGTGACGCCGCCGGCGAAGTAACCGGCCGCAGCACCGAGCTCGGGACGGGCGGGGGAGACCCCGCCCGTCCACGTTCTCGCAGAGCTTTCAGCGGATCGGCGGGGGCACGCAGGGCGAGCTCGGCACCGCAACCACGGCTCGGCTCCCGAGAACACCCGTCGCACGAATCGCGAACGCCTTGCCGCACGGCTGGCCGGGTAGGCGGAAGGTCGCCCCCAACCGACCGCGAACGGTTGCCCGCACGACGACGCGCTTCGGCCCGATCGGCGTGAGCGCCGTCACCACGACCCGCTCGCCCGGACGGAAAGACTCTCCCCGCACGACGAGCGGCTGTGTTCCGACCAGCCTGAGCTTCGGCGCCGTGGCCGCAGTCCCGGCGGGGACGACACCCGCGAGGGCGGTGGCGCAGACGACCGTCACGGCGGCGAGCGTGCGCATCACGTGCTCGACGCTAACGCGACGATATGAAGAGACGATGAAGCTCGTGCGCTAGCGCGGCGGCGCTTCCTGCTCGCGGTCGAAGTCGCCGCGGCCGCCGCCGAGCTCGAACCCGGCGACCGTGTCGGCCCGGTCGGCCGAGTACTCGCGGGTCAGCTCGTCGGCCTCGGCGTCCTCGAGCTCGTCCGCCTTGTCCGGCGTCGAGCTGAGCCAGCCGAGCACCGTGTCCTTGATTCCCATCGCCCGAGCCTACAACGCCCGGAGGGCCGGTGCGAGCCGTTCAGTAGGCGACGGCGCCTTGGCCCGTCTCGGCCGCGTGGCGCTGCTCGTCCGCCCGGTAGCTCGAGCGCACGAGCGGGCCGGCGAACACCGAGCCGAACCCGAGCGCCTCGCCCTGCTCCCGCATCCAGCGGAACTCGTCGGGGTGGACCCAGCGGTCGATCTTCGCGTGCTGCGACGACGGCTGCAGGTACTGGCCGATCGTGACGACGTCGACGCCGTTCGCGCGCAGGTCGCGCATCGTGTCGACGACCTCGTCGTTCGTCTCGCCGAGCCCGACGATGATCCCCGACTTGGTCAGGACGGGGTAGTCCGCGATCTCCTTCGCGCACCGCAGCAGCGTCAGGGCGCCGTCGTAGCTCGCCTTCGCGCCGCGCATCCTGCGGTGGAGCCTGCGCACGGTCTCGATGTTGTGGTTGAAGACCTCGGGGCGCGCTCCGACGACGGTGGCGAGCGCCTCCTCCTCGACGCCGAGGAAGTCGGGCGTCAGGACCTCGACGTGCGACTCGGGCAGCTTCGCCTTGAGCGCGCGGATCGTCGCAGCGAAGTGCCCCGCTCCCTTGTCGGGCAGGTCGTCGCGGTCGACCGAGGTCACCACGATGTGCGAGAGCCCCATCGTCGCGGCTGCCTGCGCAAGGCGGAGCGGCTCGAGAGGGTCGGGCGGTCCGTCGGGCTTCCCCGAGCTGACGTAGCAGTACCGGCACGCACGCGTACACGTGTCGCCGAGGATCTGGAACGTCGCGGTGCCACGGCCCCAGCACTCGGCGATGTTGGGACAGCGGGCCTCCTCGCAGACGGTCACGAGG
>Ga0207691_10002819_pt1 | contig 16947 bp, 17 predicted proteins | sample KBSM13metaG_FD_184327 | JGI IMG/M metagenome (GOLD analysis project Ga0207691, IMG submission 184327) | Miscanthus rhizosphere microbial communities from Kellogg Biological Station, Michigan, USA - KBS M1-3 metaG (SPAdes) (version 2) | ecosystem: Host-associated > Plants > Roots > Rhizosphere >... | reverse complement strand
CATCAGGCGCCCAAGGTTCGGCATACGCCCCTCGGCGATCCAAGGCTTGGCGAGGTCCCACGTCGCGGCATCGAGGCCGACGATCATGACTTTTGGGCTGTTCATGGGGCTATTCTTCGCGCCTCCCGTTTTAAAGAACCCCGCGCAGATGTCGATAACAAAACGGGGGAAATCGCAGCCTAAGATCAACATCAGAAGCGGATTATTGCAGGCTGACCCTGCGCGAACGCAGATGAGAAGTTCCGCGTGGCGAACAGCCGGATGTAAGGCTAGTCCGGCCTACTCCCAATATCACTGCCCTAGAAAAGGCCGAACTGGACTGCCAAGAAATGCCGGCGGAGGGGATCGAACCCACACACCCTTGCGAGTACCAGATTTTGAGTCTGGCGCGTCTGCCAGTTCCGCCACGCCGGCTTTGCAGTGAAGATATGGCTTAGCAGGGTAAAGGGCAGCCGCAAACGAAAAGTGTGCGCGCGAGTCCAGCGGGCACCTCGCGCCCGCCGCGGCCCTAACTCCCGTTGAGCTCCAGCAGATTGCGCTCGCGCAACCAGGCCATCGCGCGCGGAATCATGCTGTGTCCGTAATGTGCTTGCGGCACTGAAACCAGTTCCGAGCCCGGCCAGGCGTCGCGTAGCGCGACGAGATCGTTCATTGGCACGATGCGATCGAAGGTGCCGCCGATGATCACCGTCCGTTTCGCTCCATCACCAGCCGGCGGCGCGCGCAATGGGGAGGAAAGATGCGCATGCCGATCAACCAGCGTTCTTTCCAGCCCCGCGCGGGCGAGCTGCGTTCGAATCGTCCAGCTCGTGGGCCCTTCGTAAAGCGCGCCGCCAATATTCACAAGCGGCGCGAGGAGCGCGACAAAACGTAAATCCGCCTCGAGAGAGGCTACCAATGCCGCGACCCAGCCGCCGTAGCTCGTTCCGAGCAGACCAAATTCGCGACTACCTTGGAGACGCAGGTAAGCAAGCAGCTGCCGAATATCGACAACAGCCTGGCGAACTGTGTCCCCCGTCAAAACCAAATCAGAGGTGCAACAGAGCTCGCCGTACAAGTATCCAGGCGGCCGACGCGAATAATGAAATGGCAAATGCACAAACGCTGCATTCCAACCGAGCGCATTGAACCGCTTCGCCCAAAAACGGTAGCCCGTATCGGAGACTGACATGAGGGAGTGCAAAAAAATTACGGTGGGCGCTTCCCGGCGAGCAGGGAAGAGTGTCGCCCGAACACGTCCATTCGCCGGAAAGCTCGTCCCCGACTTGGCCGGACTGCGCCAGCTGATCGTGTCCGGGGTTTCCTGGCGAAAATCTTCCATCGGTTCGGGGGCAAAATGCTCGGCGCGGGTCTGGCGTTCGCAGGCTGCTACATAATTCTCCGCCGCGTCGCGCGTTGAGACTCGTTGCGCGTGACGCCGATGCATCACGGCCAAAGAGGCGCAAAGCAGCAGATCAACCGCATGACCCAAACCACGATGCAGCAAGGTTATCATCCTTGATTCGTTAGGCGAGAGATTGCGCCTCCCTGCGGCGTTGCGGGGTCATTGGCAGGTCGTCCGAGCGAAGGTTGAAGTGCGCGATCGTCGCGGAGCCGATCTCGCGCAACGCTTCGGCGAGGCTGGTATTGGCACGATCGCCATGCGTTCCGGCGACCGAGAACGGTTCGCCAATCGTCACCCAGACGGGAGTGCGCGGCGGCCCGGGTCGCCAGGTTCGTGATGCGTAAAGACGGTCGGTGCCAAAGATCACGCAGGGAATGATGGGAACATCCGCAAGTCGCGCGAGCGCGGTGGCGCCGCTTTTTGGTGTGACCCCACCGAGAATGGAAGTTTCGCCCGCGCGAATGCCGCCGTCGGGAAATACTCCCACGAAGCGCCCGGCCCGCAGTCGCTCTACGCCAACACGCAAGGCGCGACGATCCGGCCGTTTGCGGTTGACCGGGAAAGTGTTGACGGCTCGAAGCCACGCCGCTTCGAACGGGTTCTCGTAAAATTCTTCCGTGGTCATCCAGTCGATGACGCGGCGGAAGGAAAAGGACAGAAAAAATGGATCGAAATGCGAGATGTGATTCGCGACGACAACCGCTCCGCCCGGAGGTTCCACCGCTCCCGGCCGGCGCCAAATCTTCAAGCGCACGAACGGGGCGGAAACAGAGCGGGTGGCAACTCTGGAAAGGAGATAACCCCAATTTCTCACCCGGAAGCAAATGCCGTGAGCTAATATCCCGGAAGCTGACCGAACGGTTCCAAGCCCTTCGGCGGACCAAGAACTTCGCGCAGAATGATGGCCTGGCGAATCTGCTCCCGGGAACGCAGAATCGGGCCTAACGAACTCCCTGGAAAAGCGCGCGCCAGCTTCGGTTTTGCGATCGGACGTTTGGAAGATGAGGGCAGACTCACCTCTGCCGGCGGCGGAGACGGCAAAGCCGCCACCGGCGCTGCAGGCATCTCCACAAAGACGGGTTCGGGCACCACAGGCGGAGGCAGAACTTCCTCGGGCGTAGTGACAAGCGGCGGTAAGGGCTGCGCCCAGCTGCGCTTGATTTTTTTTGGCGGCGGGCCGCCGGCAACCGGACGTGGCGTAATCGTACGAGGTCGGACTAGCGGCGGGGGTGGCGAACCGGTCGGCACCCCGAGTGCCTCGAGAAAACGCCTCACTCTCTCTTCCTCGCTTTCCGGCGGCGCGCGCTGGATCGGCTTGTTAGGCGAGGGAGGACTCGGCTTCTTGGCGTCCCCCGAACCCTGGCTCAGCCACTTAAAAATAACCGCGATACCGGCGAGAACGAGAAAGATGACGGTGTCGTTCATCAGCAAAAGTGACAGCGAGTTCGTTAGGCGCCTTCCGTTGGCGGCTTCTCAGTCGCGCCGATGGCTTCGCGCATGGTCGTGTCGGCCTGCACGTTTTTCATTCGCACGTAATCCATGATCCCAAGATTGCCGGAGCGAAAAGCATCCGCCATTGCCTGTGGAACAAGCGCTTCGGCCTCGACAACTTTGGCGCGCATCTCTTGCGTCTTGGCGCGCATTTCCTGCTCCACAGCAACGGCGGCGGCACGCCGAACTTCCGCTTTTGCTTGCGCGACTCGCTTATCGGCATCGGCCTGCTCGGCTTGCAACTTCGCTCCAATGTTATCGCCAATATCGACGTCCGCGATGTCGATCGAGAGAATTTCAAAGGCAGTGTTGCTGTCGAGCGCCTTGCCCAGCACCGTTTTTGAGATGCGATCGGGATTTTCCAGCACGTCTTTGTAAGTGTCGGCGGTCCCGATCGAGCTGACGATACCTTCGCCGACTCGGGCGATGATTGTCTCTTCGGTCGCACCGCCGACAAAACGATCGAGATGCGATCGGACGGTTACACGAGCTCGGACTTTTACCCCAATACCATCTTTCGCCACCCCATCGATGCTGGTTCGGCCTAAAGCGGCATTTGGGCAATCAATCACCTTTGGGTTAATGCTCGTGCGGACGGCTTCGAGGACAGTCTTGCCCGTGCCTTTCGTGGCGAGATCGATTGCGCACGCCCGATTAAAGTCGAGCGTGATGCCGGCTTTATCGGCCGCGATCAAGGCGAGGATGACGTGGTTGACATCGCCGCCAGCGAGATAGTGCGCTTCGAGCGGATCACTTGGAATGTCGATGCCGGCTTTCACGGCAGTGATTCGGTTATCAACAATCAGGCCGACCGGAACTTTGCGGAGACTCATTCCAATCATTTTTCCCATTCCGACCGGCGCGTTTGCGATCCAGGCGCGAAGCCAAAGGCCAAAAAACCTGGAGACGATAATCGCGAAGACCAGGACGACGAACCCAAGGATCAGCGCGCCGAGAAAATAGAAGTTCTGCATACGGCAGAGGTTACGGGCGGGGATGGAAAGCGGAAAGCGAAAACAATGCGCGCTGCAAAATGGAAAAGGGGCGCCGCTTTTTTAGGGGAGCGCGGGAATGTTGCCGGACAGTTTTTTCGCGCGACTGTCACAAGACCTCAAACGCGTTGCGGCCATGCGCGCAGCAAGCCGCCGGCAACATGCCGGCTCGAGCGAGCAGAATGCTCGCGCTCCCCAGAAGAAAACCGCTGATCGCGCTGGTAAGCCGGAAGTTTAACGATGCGATAAACGTGCGTTGCGGCTATGCGACGATATCATTACGCCGACGATGAAATATTTTTCCCTGCTCGATCTTTCTCCCATCATCGAAGGGGGCGACGCAGCCCTTGCCTTCCGCAACACGCTCGATCTGGCCCGGCACGCTGAGGAATGGGGGTATCATCGTTACTGGCTGGCGGAACATCACAATCTTCCGGGAATCGCCAGCGCCGCGACCGCACTCGTCATCGGTCATGTCGCGGGCGGCACGAAGCGCATTCGCGTCGGCGCGGGTGGGATCATGTTGCCTAACCATGCCCCGCTCGTCATCGCGGAACAGTTTGGAACTTTGGACGCACTCTATCCCGGCCGGATTGATCTCGGATTGGGCCGCGCTCCGGGGAGCGATCAACTGACCGCGCGCGCGTTGCGCCGCAATTTGGGAAGCAGCGGCGACACTTTCCCTCAGGATGTGCTCGAGCTGCAATCCTATCTTGCGCCGGCGGAGCCCGAGCAAGCTTTGCAAGCGGTTCCGGGAGCGGGCGCAAATGTGCCGCTTTATTTGCTAGGCTCGAGTGACTTCAGTGCGAGGCTGGCAGCAGAGTTGGGTCTGCCGTTTGCCTTCGCTTCGCATTTTGCTCCGGAATATCTGGACGTAGCGCTCGAACTTTATCGGCGACATTTCAAAGCTTCCGCCGCGCTGGCGCAGCCACACGCCATGATTGGCGTCGCTATTTGCGCCGCGGAAACAGACAGGGAAGCGGAACGTCTTTTTACTTCGGGCCAACTGCAGTTTCTCAAAATGGTGCGCGGTCGGCCGGGAAAACTCCCGCCGCCGGTCGAAAGTATGGAAGGACGCTGGAGTGCAGGTGAAAGAGCCGCAGTGATGGAGCGAACGCGCGTTGCCGCAGTCGGCGCACCCGACACCGTGCGAGCGCGACTGGAAAGTATACTGCAGAGAACTGCCGCTGACGAAATTATCGCAACGGCCCAAATCTACGATCACGCAGCTCGTTTGCGCTCGTTCGAGATCGCGGCGGAGGTGCTCAAGACGTTCGTTAGGCGAGAAAACGTTATGGCGCGTAGCCCGGCGGCGGTGGAACGATAATTGTGTCGCCGGTAGCCTCGACGAGAATCCAATTCCCCTCGCGGGTGGTGCCGACGTACTCCGCGGGCGCAGATCCAACCCGCAACTTGGGCAGCGGTTGAGCACGTTTAACGGTACGCGCGCTGCGCGAGCGATCCTTCGTTAGGCGAGTCTTCGAACTGGCGCGCAACGATTTCTTCCGGGTTGACGCCAACGTTTTGCGTGGAGTTGCAGTCGGCAGGGCGTTCGCCTCTGACGCGACCGCCGTTTCGGCAAGCTGCTCGCTCCTTGGAACCTCTACTGCCGAATGCGGTTCGTTCCTCTGCGTCGCGGGCGGCCCGATCGCCACACCAGAAGCCATTTCGTTCGGCGAAGATTCTTCGTCCGGCGCACCCTCGGAACGGTACGCCACCTGCGGCTCATCTTTTCTGGCGGGTCCCTGAGCCGGAGGCGGCGGCTCAGAAGCGGCAGGAGCGCTCTCGGCTTCGGCCAACCCGTCCCGGAGAGCTGGCTCGGATTGCGGTGCGCTCGTCGCTGCAGGGGTCGTTGCGGGGAGCGGAGAGATCGAAACCAATTCGCCGCGTGAACCCAACGGAGCAGCTGCGACAGCAGCCGGGGGCGAGCCTGCCTGCGACGCGACAGTTTCCTTGTTTGATTCTTTTTCCGCCAATGTCGGTGCGCCAGACACATTGGATTCGTTCGGCACATCGGACTCGTTAGGGGTATCCTTCGAAACCTGGTTTGTAGTTGCAGTGATCTGCGCCGATGGACGGCTGATCAATGACTGGGTCAAAAACATGATCGCCAACATCGCGACGAGCATCACCGCGAGGGCACCGGCCAGCCGTTTGCCCGGCATTGGTGTCCTCGGAGCGACGACGCGCGGCTGGGTCACCAGCGGAATTCCGATTCGACGCTCCATTTTGGACCGTCGTTCAACGCGCGCGAGGCAGGTTTGAAGATAACTGGCCAGGGCAACGGGGTCCTGCGGCCTCTCGTGCGGTTCAGGCCGCACCATCCGCTCAAGTAAATGTCTGACGATCTTCGGAACGCCACGTAGCCTGGAAGTCGCCACGCGCAATCCGTCAGGATCACCGGACGCTGGCGGCAGCCCGGTCAGAAGAAACCACATCGTCGCGCCGAGCGAATAGATTTCCGAGCGGACATCGACTTTGCTCTCCCCCATTTGCTCCGGCGCGGCGAAACGTCCCGCGCTTTCGGCTCGTGCGTCCACCGGTTGCGCTAAGACCGGCAGCGGCCCGTGCCAGTTCAGGATCTTGATCGGGGGCCAGTCCCCTTCTCCGGTTTGTCCCGCGACAAAGAGAATGTTGTCCGGATTGAGTGCCGGATGATAGAGCCGCTGAAACACGGTCGCGTTCATCGCGTCGGCGACCTGCGACGCCACCCGCAAGACCGCCGCGACGGTCAGTGGCCCGCGCGACTCGACCCAAGCCGACGCGGTGTGCCCGTCCCAATATTCGCTGACGTAAATCAATTCCTCTTTCTCCCGGCCAAAGTCATAAAGGCGCGGGATGTTGATATGGTTAACCTCTTCCAACGCGATCGCTTCCGTCTCCAGTTTTTCGAGCAAGAGCGTTTCGCTCGGAGCGGGCGAGACGATGGTGAGTGCAATTTCACGACCCGTGTCGATCTCGTGGCCGCGAAAAGTCCGCGCGGCTGGGGCACGATGCATTTCAACGGGCGAACCGTTGCGGCCGACAGAAAGACGATAACGATTGAGAAAGATTCTGTTTTCCATGAGCTGAGGTGCCTCCAAACCACGGAAAGTGGGGAGCATGAAGCCACCTGCTTAGACTTCGTTTCTCGGATTTCATTCACGTGTCCCTCGGAAAAAGAATAGCGCGCCCCCCGGCGCACTCAATTATCTCGCCGGGACGTTTTTTACTCGGCCGGATGAAGAAAATAACCGCCGGCGTTCTTGTCGCTTTCCAGTTTGAGGAGGCGACGTTTCTGCGCCTCGAGGAGCAGATCGCTGAAAGTGCGAAAACCATACGCCCGCTCATCAAAGCCGGGATGTTGTCGCTTGATCGTCTGCTTCACCCGCGAACCGTGCACAGCGTATTCTTCGCCTCGCTCGGCTCGCAAAGCGTCGAGCGTGTTGCTCAGGAGCTCGAGTGCTTCGTCGATGGGCGGACCCTGGTTCTTTGCCCTGACGACTTTCGGCTCCGCCGCCGCCGGCGCGCCGCGACGTTTCCGAGCCGCTTCGCTGCGAACCAGGTCGTCGTAATAAATGAACTCGTCGCAATTGGTGATGAAAAGGTCGGAGGTGGACTGTTTTACCCCAACCCCGATCACTGTCTTGTCATTCTCGCGTAGCTTGCTCACCAGCGGCGAGAAATCCGAGTCGCCGCTGATGATGACGAAACTGTCGACGTGACTTTTCGTGTAACAAAGATCGAGCGCGTCGACGACCATCCGGATGTCGGCGGAATTCTTGCCCGACTGTCTGACGTGCGGGATCTCGATTAACTCGAAAGCGGCTTCGTGTAATCCGCGCTTGAAAGTCTTGTAACGCTCGAAATCGCAATAAGCCTTCTTGACCACGATATGACCCTTGAGGAGAAGGCGCTCGATGACTTTGCGAATGTCGAAGGCCGGGAATTGCGCGTCGTGCGCGCCCAGAGCGATGTTTTCCAAATCGAGAAAGACAGCCATGGTGGCCTCGGCATCCTGCGCGCTCATTACTTGGGAGATGTAAGGGAGATCGCACTCGCGAAACAGGAAAAAGTTTTTAGAATTAGGAAGAACGATTTCACCATGCTGCGATCGACGAACCTGCTTTTGCTCCTGGCCGCCTTGTTGGCGATGTCTTCCTGCAACCGGCAGCTTTCGGAACGAGAAGACCGGGCGTTACGCGCCAAACGTGAGGCGGCTGCTCCCGAATCGACCCGACAACAGTTGGCGTATCTCGATCGGATTCGCCAGCGCGATCCGTTCAACTCGTCCATCGAACGCACGCTTTTGACCGAGCAGAGTGAACTTGGCTTGGTTTTGTCGACGAGCGTCACTGCGGACAAAGTGCCCTCCTTCATGAGTGAAGTGATGAAAGAGATGGCGCAGAAATTTCCTAAGCAAGACGTCACTCTGACTGTTTTCGCGTCATCAAACCCACCCCGCAAAATCGGAACGGCGCATCTCAACGGTCAAACCGAGGAGAGCACCTACACTCCACAGTAGCTGCGTCGTGGTGTAGAAGCTTCGGTGTGCGGAGCCCGGAAGGACGCGCTCATTGCTGGCTTCGTTAACCAGGCGGAATCTTCTTCTCGTCTCCCGGCTTCTGAAATCTCTCTGCGCGAGATAACCGATTAGTCTTCGGTTGCTCCCCTTACCTTTACCAGAAATGAATGGATGTTGTAGCTGACGGAGTCTTGATACCACCCGCAGATCAGACCGTGATTATTAATTCCGGTGAAAAAAGTGACTGCGGCTCCGGGATAAGCAAAGGTAGCGGAATGATTTAAGGATTTGAAGAAGACACCTTGGATACCCCCCGATTGATCGGCAACAGCGCCAACCATGCGACCTCGGTCGTCAATTCCGGAGAGCCAAGTGTACGCTGCTCCGAGGGCGCTAATCGGATAGATCAGCGTGCCATCAGGTTGGCGCACAAAGCCTGCGCCGAAACCCGTCCCGGTCTGGTATCTGCCCACGCACTGATTCAAGTTATTGATTGCGAAGGCTTCGACAAAGTCCGCATCGGCGACGGGGAAAGAAGTCACCACGCCGTCGATACTCACGAAGGCTGTCCGATCATCTGTAACGGCGTCGGCGCTATCGCCGCAAAAGTTTCCGGCGTCATTCAAACCGTTGACGTATGTCCAAGCCGATCCAGGGATATCGAAACTGGTGTAGACCCCGCCTTGCCAAAGGAAACCATGGTAATGGGAACCGTTGGCGTAAGTTCCACAGTAATCGGCCAAATTGTTAATACCCGATATAGCGGTGCCGTTCCCTGCGAGAAAGGGTACCTGGATAGGGGGGCTGAAATGTCCGTCGCGAAAACGTACAAAGCCTCGCGTTTCATTGAGATCATCGACGGTAAAAACTCTACCCACCACCTGATCCAGATCATTCAAGCCATAGGCTTGGGTTGACGAGACGGATGGATAATCAAAGCTGGCGACAATCTCGAAGCTGACAGGCGAGGCAGCGCCTACCTTCGAGAACGAAAGCAACAACAGAACCGCGACAAGAAAGATGGGAGAGCACCTTTTGACCATGTTCGCAGCCTAGGAACAGCACCTTGGTCGGGTCAAGCTTTTAAATCTTCGGCGAGCGGAAAAACCCTCCTCGGCTGACTGGAGGTGGCTAATTATCCCGTGGCCCAAATCATGGCGACGGACGTCGTTAGGCTGCCGCCCATATTGAACGTGAGGAATTTCTTCGCGCCCGGGATCTGGTGCGCGTTCGCCTGGTTGGTCAGCTGTTGGTAAGCATCAACCACCTGACGAACCCCGGTTGCCCCGACCGGATGACCGTCGCCGATCAAACCGCCGCCGGCGTTCACCGGGATTTCGAAGTCGATCTTGCCACTAACGTGTTCGCCCCGCACTTGCGGGAGCGCGGTCGCGCCGCTCTTGGCCAGTTCCGCGCCCTTGCCCGGCTCAGCCAGGCCAAGGATTTCGTAGGCAACAATTTCTGTGATCGAAAAACAATCGTGCACTTCAGCTCCGTGCATGTCGCGTGGCTTTAAGTTTGCCATTGAAAATGCCTTGGTCGCCGCCTTGCGCGCTGTGCTGAAACTCGGCGCATCTTTCTTATCGAGCGCGAGGTAATCGGTCGTGTGTCCGAATCCGAGCAGACGCGGCAGCTTGGATTTATCGCGGCCAATACGATCGAGAAACTTGCCGGAAACGAGCACAACCGCCGCAGCGCCGTCGGTGATTTGCGAGCAATCAGAGACCCGCAGCGGCGGCGCCACGCTCGGGTTTTTCTCCGAGACCTGCGATGCGCAATCGTAGGTGAGATTCGCTTCCCGCATCTGCGCGAGCGGATTCAGCGCAGCGTGCGCGTAGTTTTTGTAAGCGACCGCGGCAAGGTCATCCGGTGATGCGCCGTATTTGTCGATGTAGATCTGCGCGATCCGACCGAACAATTTTGGAAACATGAAGTCGCCGTACGTCGGCCGCTCGGCATCGAAATCGGCCGCCGCGCCAAGAACGTCGGAGCCATCCTTCGATGACATTGTCTTTTGTTGCTCCGCGCCAACAACCAGCACCGCATCGTGGAATCCGCCCATGATCCAGGTCGCGCCGAGCAACACCGAAAGCGCACCGGAAGCGCAGGCGGCTTCGGTGTGCATAGTCGGAATTCCATGAAGTTTTTCGTCGATCTCCGGAATGAACGCTCCGAGGTGGAGCTGTTTGGTAAACTGTCCGGCATTGAAATTTCCCACGGCGGCGGCCTGAATTTCGCCCGGATCGATCTTGGCGTCGGTGAGCGCCTTGAGACCCGCTTCCTTGATAACATCGCGAAGCGCTTTGCCCTCTTTCTTGAGGTTCCGCTTAAAATCCGTTCGGCCAGCGCCGAGAATGTAAACTGGTTCGTTCATAGGTTTGTTAATTTAGCTGAGGAAGGCGCGCTGTCATCCCGAGGCAACACAAGGGGCAGAGCGGCAGCCGATTATTGAGACTCGCAATTTAGCCACCGAAGGCATTCAATCCGGTGACGTCCTGCCCAACGACCAAAGTATGAACGTCATGCGTGCCTTCATAGGTGTAAACGCTCTCGATGTTCATGAAGTGACGGATGACAGAATGTCGATCGATAATCCCGACCGCACCGAGAGTCTCGCGCGCAAGGCGGGCGCATTCTCGCGCCATCCAGACGTTGTTGCGTTTCGCCAATGATATTTGCGCCGGGCGCACCTCACCCGCTTCGATCATCCGGGTCAATCGCAGCGCGAGCAGCTGCGCTTTCGTGATTTCCTGCACCATCCAAACGAGTTTTTCCTGCACGAGTTGAAAGCCGGCAATCGGACGGCCGAACTGTTTACGCTCCTTCGCGTAGGCGAGTGCCGTTTCGTAACAGTCGATCGCCGCTCCAATCACCCCCCATGCAATGCCGACCCGCGCCTGCGAAAGACAGGTGAGCGGAGCACGTAAACCCTTTGCATCCGGCAGGCGATTTTCCGCCGGAATGCGGCAGTTCTCGAACCAACACTCCGAAGTGCGCGACATCCGCAGGCTGAATTTTCCTTCGATATCCTGAGCGCGAAATCCGGGAGCGTCCTTCTCGACCACGAATCCCCCCACCTTTCCGCTCTCGTCCTTGGCCCAGATGACTTTCACATCTGCAATCGAAGCGTTGCCAATCCAGCATTTGCTCCCATTCAAGACATAATGGTCCCCATCCCGCACCGCGCGCGTTTCCATGCTCCCGGGATCTGACCCGTGCCCATGCTCCGTCAGTCCGAAACACCCAACACGTTCGCCCGAGACCAATCCGGGCAACCAGCGCTCACGCTGCTCCGGACTACCGAAAGAATGAATCGCGTGAATCGTGAGTGAGCCTTGGACCGAAGCGAGTGAGCGCAGGCCCGAATCGGCCCGCTCCAGTTCCAGCATGATGAGGCCGTAGGCGGTCTTGCTCAGTCCGGCGCAGCCATGGCCTTTGAGATAAGGCGCGAAAAAGCCTAACGAACCCATTCGTGGCGTGAGCTCCTCTGGGAACTTGCCCGCCCGATGGCACGGAACGACCTGCGGCATGACTTCTTCCTGGACGAACTTTCGCGCCCGATCGCGTGCGGCGCGCTCTTCATCCGTGAGAAGTTCTTCAATCGCGTAGTAATCCAGTGAGCTCATGATGGTCTGGCGCGGAAAGGAAAGAACTTAGCGGTCGCTCGGCACGAAGACAATGTCCCGCGCGCGACGATTCTTTCTGGGGAGTGCACGTGCCTCGCGTGCACCGTTTGGCGCCTCGCCGAACGACGAAGGTTCGATAGCGGCACCGTGGTCCTCTTGGACGCGCGAACATGTTTGCAGCAATGCGCCGCAATGAGGTCGCCGCAACGACGCTCCCCAGAAAACGTTGACCGTTGCGTGTTTTCGTCCAAATGGCTGCCAGCCAGGGCCCGACTGCACGAATATCAAGGCAAAGAAATTCTCGCCGCTAACGGATTCAAAATTCCGCGTGGACGCGCCGCGAACTCTCCCGATGAAGCGGTTGCTGCAGCGAAGGAGCTGAGCGGCGGAAATGGCGCCGAGGTTGTGATCAAGATCCAGGCGCGGACAACCGGTCGCGCCGGTATCGGCGGAGTCGGTTTCGCCAAAGAACCCGAGGACGTCCGAGCGCACCCGGCGCGGACCCGTTCCACAAGTTCGCGTCCTTTCTAGACAATACATATCAAGTGATCATCAGTGTATGTATGAGGACCACTCTGAACATAGACGACGACCTGCTGGGTCAGGCCGGTGAATATACCGGGGAGAAGGAAAAAACAGCACTCGTCCGGATGGGATTGGAGGCCCTCATCGAGCGTGAGGCGGCGAGGCGATTGGCTGCTCTGGGTGGTAAAATGCCGCTTCTAAAAGTGTCCCAGCGACCGCGAACCAAAGTTCGCCGGGGCAAATGATCCTCGTCGATACCTCGGTTTGGGTACAACACTTTCGACGTGGGATGCCCGTGTTTGCTGACGCGCTTGCGCGAGGACAAATCTCGATTCACCAGGTCGTTCTAGGCGAGCTAGCGTGCGGAAATCTGTCGCAGCGTACCCGGACATTAACTGACCTTCGCCGTCTGCCACACGCTAACAGCGCTACCTTCGAGGAATGTCTCAGCCTTATTGAATCCCGATCGCTCTACGGCCGCGGCCTCGGCTGGAATGACGTCCAACTTTTGGCTGCCGCGCGGCTTTCCAACCACTTATTGTGGTCGCTGGACACCCGTCTGGTCGCAGTGGCCGGCAAGTTGGGTGTGGCAATGAAAACTGGATAAGAAACAGGAACATGCCGGGTGCTGACCACGCTGCCATAACCGACAATTTTCACGTCCATCTCATCGCCGTCGCTTCGCTTCCGTTTTCCAGATTCGAAGCGCAACTGGCCCAACCGAAATTTCGACCTCACATCTTTTCGTCCGCTTTTCTTTTTCCTCGGGCAACAACTCGCTAACGCCCTCGCTAATGAGTCCGCCACCACGCTCAAAGCCGTCGGCTCTTCGAACGCTTCCCGCACAGCTCGCGCACAACCCAAGAAAGGGACGCGTAAGAAACGTAACGGCCGCTAGTCCGCGTCTTACCTATGTCACGGCGGAGAGTGTAACCGCTTCTTTAAACCCAACCATTCTTTGTCGGTCACGCCTTTTCCAGTTGTGGCTGAATGGAGCGGACTGGCAATGGAGCCGCTGGGAAGCGAGCGACATAGATGGGCAGACCCGCGAGGGTGAGGCTTTGGGGAAAGCCGAATCAAGCCTCGACATAGACCTTGGGCCGCAGGCTGAACGAGTTGTAGGCCGCGGTTCCCGACGCGGCGCAACGCGGCTAGCGCATCGCGTCAGGCCCAGGATCCCGAGTTTTGGCCGAGGGGCCGATCCCGGCTACAACTAAGGCGTAAGGAGAAAAGCGTGGTCTAGGCCGTGCACATTGCCATACCCCACGATTTGCCCGGCGTCATTGATGGCGCTGGCTTCAACAAGAACCCAGCCCGTGCCCGCGGGGATCATGTCATTTAGATCCTGCACCGTTCCGCCGTCGGTGGAGATGACAGCATGATTCGAGTTATCGGCAATACTCGCATAGCCTACGACCATCCCGCTATTGTTAATCCCCACACCCCAGGAGTAGAAGTGACCGAGCGTTCCGAGGTCAGTCATGCTGCCATTGGAAAAACGATAGGCATGCGCCTCGAAGTTGTTTCTTGTATAAGCCTGTCCGGTAATCTGGTTTCGATCGTTAATAGCGTCCGCAGTGCTCCAGTCGCCGCCTAACGTGCCCAGAGACGTCATCCTTCCCTGGCGATAAACGAACCCGAGAAAGTTACCGACCTGGTCATAGGAATAACCTACGATGACTCCGCGATTGTTAATATCAGAAGCGGTACTCGTATCTCCTCCCAGTGTTCCCAGGTCAGTCATGCGGCTATTCGTATAAAGAAATGCGTGCTGGTCGCCGTTCGCGATTGCCGATACACCCACCACCTGACCGGCGTCATTGATGGCGTAGGCCGCTCCGTAAGTGCTTCCAAGAGTAGGCAGAGCAGTCATTTGCCCTCCAGTATAGAGATAGGCGCGATAAGATCCGTCTCGAAGCGTTGAATAGCCGGCAACCTGTCCGGAGATATTTATGCCGCGCGCCGAGCCGTACTCGCCGCCGAGAGTACCGATAGAAGTCATTACTCCCTGACTATAGATAAAGGCCGGATCTGTGATTTTTCGCGATGAGGCCGAAGTTTGGCCACCTATCTGGCCACTGGCGTTAATGCAGTAAGCCAGACTATAACTTCCCCGGCTGTTCGAGCCGAGCGCGCCGAGGTCGGTAACGGAGTAGGTCTGCGCCAAAGCGGATGAGGCGACGGAGATGATCAGGAGGTTCAATATCGTTTTCATATATTTTTCGCGCTGAAAGTCTGTCTCAGCCTATCGTGATTCGGAATGCAGTGAAGCCTTGGCTCTTGGCATTCCGTAACAGAATAGTTACGTAGAAGAACTACCTCCGTGTCGTCCGTGTTTCCGATCCGCCCAATCGATCGTGCTTGCTCTCGTGATTGGATTTCCCTCTCATCGACAAATCTATGAAAGCCGTTCAACTCACGCGGGTCGGCACACTGCTGCAAGACGCTGAAGTTGAAACTCCCAAGCTCGAGCCCACCGACGTCCTGGTTCGGGTGGCCGCTTGTGGAATCTGTCACTCCGACGCGCACTATCGGGCGGGCGTTTCGCCCGTCGATCATCTGCCGCTGACTCTCGGACACGAGGTCGCCGGCCTTGTTGAAGCCGTGGGCGAAGAAGTTACCCATGTACTATCATACGACCGTGTGTATGTGCACTATCTCGTCAGCTGTGGTCACTGTGAGTTCTGCCGGCGCGGGCGCGAACAATTCTGCGTTCAAGGACAAATGATCGGAAAGCATCGCGACGGCGGTTACGCCGAGTTTATCAAAGTCCCCGGCCGAAACGTGATGCGGCTCCCGGATGAGATCCCGTTCGAACACGGCGCCATCATGATGTGTTCCTCGGCCACAGCGCTGCACGCTTTGCACAAGGCCCGTGCTACGAAAGATGATTCTGTCGCTATCTTTGGATTTGGCGGGCTGGGCTTTTCCGCTTTGCAGTTGGCGCAGGCGTTCGGTTGTCGAGAAATATACGTCGTTGATATCAACCCGGCCAAGCTGGCCACGGTTGCCGCCTTCGGGGCTATTCCGATTGATGCGACGACAATGGATCCAGCCGAGCAGATTCAAAATGCGACCGGCGGGAAAGGAGTGGACGTTTCGATCGAACTGATTGGCTCTGCCCTTACGATGGGACAAGCGGTCCGGTGTCTTGGGGTTTTTGGACGCGCTGCGTTCGTTGGCCTCACCCCTGAGTCGGTCTCCATTCTTCCCTATACCGAGATCATTAATAAGGAAGCTGAGATTATCGGCGTCTCCGATCATCTGGCGAAAGAGTTGCCGTTGCTCATGCAATTCGCGGGTGACGGGAAGTTACGTTTCCCGCCAGAAACGCTGCGCTTTGTCGATCTTGATGCCGGACAAATCAACGCGGCACTAAATGCGGTTGAGAACTCCGCGGATCACATTCGAACGGTGATTGTGGCAAACCATTAGCCCCTGCCGATCGCCATGCCCGCCTGCGCTACGAAATGTCGATGCGCACAGACTGACCTCGGGGCCGCACACCTAGTGCCGTACTGATGAATCCGCCCCAGAGGGGAGCGCACGTCGCGGCCAATTTCAGGGTCATACCGTAGTAACTTCTGAGCTAGTACCGGGTTAGAGGCGCAAACGCGCTTCATTATCTTCGCCCCTGAAGGCGGGCTTCGGCGAGGTCGATATCGTGCTGGATGCGACGCAGGACTTCGTCATTGATCGACTCGTCGTTGCGCAGGGTGATGACGGTCTCGCGCTCTGTGTCCAAAGCTTCCCGGGCTAACTGCTCAAACTCCCGCGAATACAAACGCCTGACACCATCTTCGTGCGAAGCTTCCTTGCTCAATTGGCGAATGCGGTCGGCGTATTCGGAGCGCAGGCGGTCAACGGTGTCGCGCCTGACCTGACTTGAGGATCCCAGCTCTTCGATGCGAGCGAGGGCGGCTTCGTTTGCCCTCAGACGCGCCATCCTCTCTTCCCTTTCTGGGACGTGATCGTCGGCGATTTTTAACCAACCAAGGAGCGGCCTAAGAGTAAGTCCCTGCCCGACGAGCGTTCCGAAGATAACACAGAAGGTCACTAAAAGGATAAGGTTGCGGCCGGGAAACGGCGTGCCGTCAGCGAGCACAAACGGAATCGCGAGCGCGCCGGCCAGCGAATCCGCGCCGCGCATGCCGGTCCAGGCGATAAAAGCGGTCTGTTGCCACGGCGCGGCGTTTCTGCGCCGCAACGTTCGACTAAAAAGTCGCGGCAAGTAAGTAGCGCCGAACATCCAGACGAAACGAACTAGCACGATCACCAAAAGAACGAGGACCGCCAGCTTCGCTACAGCCATCGCCGAACCGGAAGGAAGGGCGTGGATCACCTGTGGCAGTTGCAGGCCGATGAGCATGAAAAGGATGCCATTGAGAATGAAGGTGACCATTTGCCAAACTGGTATCGCCTGGA
>Ga0207691_10002817_pt1 | contig 16952 bp, 11 predicted proteins | sample KBSM13metaG_FD_184327 | JGI IMG/M metagenome (GOLD analysis project Ga0207691, IMG submission 184327) | Miscanthus rhizosphere microbial communities from Kellogg Biological Station, Michigan, USA - KBS M1-3 metaG (SPAdes) (version 2) | ecosystem: Host-associated > Plants > Roots > Rhizosphere >... | reverse complement strand
GACCTGTCCGCAGGCCGGCGACCGGCCCGGAGGCACTAGACTTGATCTGATGTCTGAGCAGCCCGCCTCCGCCCCCAGCCCCACCAACGGCAGCGCCATTAACGGCAGCGCCATTAACGGCAGCGCCGTCGATCGCAGTTCCGTCAGCGGCAGCCCCCTTCCGGCCGGACTGGCGGACGCGCTCAAGCGCGACAGCGCCGGGCTGGTGGCCGCCATCGTCCAGCAATTCGACACCCACGAGGTGCTGATGCTGGGCTGGATGGACGACGAAGCGCTGCACCGCACCCTGACCAGCGGGCGCGTGACGTTCTTTTCGCGCTCCCGCCAGGAGTACTGGCGCAAGGGAGACACCTCCGGGCACGTGCAGTGGGTCAAGTCGCTCGCCATGGACTGCGACGGCGATGCGCTGCTTGTGCGGGTCGACCAGGTCGGCGCGGCCTGCCACACCGGAACCCGGACGTGCTTCGACGGCCGCGAGCTCGACGCCGTCGTCGGCCACGGAGGCTAGGCGCCCGGCACACCGGCAGAGCGCCCCGGCGCTTCCACAGCTTCACGAACCGGACCCCAGGCAGGATCCCATGACCGGATCCGGTCGCAGGTCCACCTAAAGAACAGGCGGAAAGCACAGCCATGCAGGACCTTGGAATCATCAGCCCCGGCCTCGAAGAGTTCCGCGAACTCGCAGGCCACAGCCGCGTCATCCCCGTCCGGCTCAAGGTGCTGGCTGACGCCGAAACCCCGATCGGGCTCTACCGCAAGCTCGCCCATGGCCAGCCCGGAACGTTCCTGATGGAATCGGCGGCGGTCGGCGGCGCCTGGTCGCGCTATTCCTTCATCGGCTCCCGCTCCCGGGCCACCCTGACCACCAAGGACGGCAGCGCGCACTGGCTGGGCGAGCCCCCGGTCGGTGTGCCCCTGGACGGCAACCCCGTGGACGCCATCCGCGACACCGTCGCCGCGCTGCGCACCGAGCGCTTCGACGGCCTCCCGCCGTTCACCTCGGGCCTGGTCGGGTTCCTGGGCTGGGAAACCGTCCGGCACTGGGAGAAACTGACCAGCCCGCCGGAGGACGACCTCCAACTGCCGGAAATGGCCCTCAACCTGGTAACCGACATGGCGGTCCACGACAACATGGACGGCACAGTCCTGCTGATCGCCAACGCCATCAACTTCGACAACAGCACCGAACGGGTCGACGACGCCTGGCATGACGCCGTCGCCCGCGTCAAAGCCCTGCTCGAAAAGATCAGCCGCCCCGTGGAGCAGCCGGTCTCCGTGCTGGAGACGGCCGCCCTGGATTTCGCGTCCAGTGTGCAGGAACGCTGGGACGAAACCGAGTACCTGGCCGCCCTGGACCGCGGCAAGGAGGCGATCGTGGACGGTGAGGTCTTCCAGGTGGTGATCTCCCGCCGCTTCGAAATGGAGTGCGGCGCCGACCCCCTCGACGTCTACCGGGTCCTGCGGAACACCAACCCCAGCCCCTACATGTACCTCTTCAGCTTCGAGGACGCCGCCGGCCGCGAATACACGATCGTCGGCTCCTCGCCGGAGGCCCTCGTCACCGTGACCGGGGACGAAGTCATCACCCACCCCATCGCCGGCTCACGTCCGCGCGGCAAGACGGTCGAGGCGGACAAGGCCCTGGCCGAGGAACTGCTGGCGGACGAGAAAGAACGCGCCGAGCACCTGATGCTGGTCGACCTTTCCCGCAACGATCTCTCGAAGGTCTGCGTGGCAGGATCCGTCGACGTCACGCAATTCATGGAAGTCGAGCGCTTCAGCCACATCATGCACCTGGTGTCCACCGTGGTCGGAGAGCTCGCCCCGGCCGCCAAGGCCTACGACGTGCTCAAGGCCACGTTCCCGGCCGGCACCCTCTCCGGCGCCCCGAAGCCGCGGGCCCTGCGCCTGCTGGACGAACTTGAACCGCACCGGCGCGGCATCTATGGCGGCGTGGTGGGGTACCTGGACTTCGCCGGGGACATGGACATGGCGATCGCCATCCGGTCGGCCCTGCTCCGGGAAGGACGCGCGTACGTCCAGGCCGGCGGCGGAATCGTCGCAGATTCGGTGAACCCGACCGAGGCACAGGAAACCGTGAACAAGGCCGCCGCCCCGCTGCGCGCCGTGCACACGGCCAGATCGCTGCACAACATCACCGTTGACGCAATCACTGACGCAGCGCCCGACGCAGGAGCCGAGTCCTGATGGGGGAGCCGGAAGCCACCGCCAAGAACACCGTGAAGAGCACCGGGCGGGCCGCCGTCCCGGGCTGGGCCCGCAAGTCCACCCTGGTCCTGGTGATCGCTGCCCTGGCCCTTGCCGTGTTCGGGACCACCACCCAGACCTGGCTCACAGTGCACCTCGATCCCACGCAGCTCGGCGCGGCCGTGGCCAGCCAGGACGGCCTGCAGGTCCAGGGCAGCAAGGCTGCCACCACCGTGACAGCCCTGGCGCTTGTGGCCCTCGCCGGCGGCCTCGCGGCCTCCATCGCCGGCCGCGTGGCCCGCTGGGTGATCACGGCGATCATCCTCCTCGCGGCCGCGGGCATCGTCGCCGCGGCGGCCGTCGTGCTGGCGGACCCGCTGGCCGCGGCGCAGGGATCGATCGCGGCCGCCACCGGAATCAGCGGCAGCAGCGTGCAGGTGGACGTAACAGTGTTCCCAGTCCTCGCCGTCGTCGCCGGAGCCCTGCTGGGCCTCAGCGCCCTGGCGATCGTGCCGGCCGGCCGCTACTGGAAGACCCGCACCAAATATGACGCGGCCGCCGCCGGGCCCGCCGCCGGCGGAACTGCAGCTGGCGGTAATGCGCCGGCCGCCCCCGCGGACGAGATTGACAGCTGGGACCGGTTGTCCCGCGGTGACGACCCCACCTGAGCCGATGCCGCGGGCGCGACCGGCAACGCGGCCAGTAACCCGGCCAAAGCAACGCGGCCGGTAACCCGGCCAAAGCAACGCGGTCCAGTAACGCGGCCAAACAACACAGCCAAAAAATGGCAGAATGTAAGCAGTATTCATCCTGAGGAGATTTCAATGAGCAAAGCCACTGTTTCCGCATCCACGTCCGCTGCGCCGAAGGGCGTCTACGACGACGTCGATCACAGCGAAGCGCCGGGCCACGGCAACAGCCCGGCCGCGTGGACCTGCGTGATCGTGATGCTGATCGGCGCCCTCATTGCGTCCATCGCCTTCGTCATCGCCAACACCCCGATCTTCGTTGCAGGTGCCGCAGTTATGGTGATTGGCCTGCTCGCCGGCTGGGCCATGCGCAAGGCCGGCTACGGCGTCGGCGGCAGCAAGCTGAAGAACTCCGGCCACTGAGCGTGAGCGTTCTCGACGACATCAATGCCGGTGTCAGGGAGGATATGCAGGCGCGCCAGCGTCTGGTTACGCTCGCGGAGCTGAAGGAGCGTGCCGCCGCGGCGGCGCCCGCCCGTGACGCCTGGGCCGCCCTCGGCGGGACCTCAAGCACCCGGGACCAGCTCAAGGTGATTGCCGAGGTCAAGCGCCGCAGCCCATCCAAGGGCCAGCTCGCGGACATCGCCGATCCCGCGTCCCTCGCCGCACAGTACGCCGACGGCGGGGCCGCCGTGATCAGCGTCCTGACCGAGGAGCGCCGCTTCGGCGGCTCCCTGGCCGATCTCGACGCCGTCCGGGCCGCCGTGGACATTCCGCTGCTGCGCAAGGACTTCATGGTTGACGAGTACCAGATCTGGGAGGCCCGGGCGCACGGCGCCGACCTGATCCTGCTGATCGTGGCCTCGCTCTCGGACGCCCAGCTGCGTGAGTTCACGGCCCTCAGCCGCGAGCTCGGCATGAACGTGCTGGTCGAGACCCATACGGCGGAGGAAATCGAGCGCGCAGTAGCCGCGGAGGCCCGGATCATCGGCGTCAACGTACGCAACCTCAAGACGCTCGACGTCGACCGTTCCGTCTTCGCGGCGCTGACCGGCGGCATTCCCGCCGGTGCGCTCGTGGTCGCCGAATCCGGTGTGCGCGACGTCGAGGACGTCAAGCACTACGCGGCCCGCGGAGCCAACGCGGTCCTGGTCGGCGAGGCGCTGGTCAGTGACGCGACGCCCCGCGAGCGGATCGCCGAATTCATGGCTGCCGGCGCGACGGCAATCGCCGCGCGCGCCTGAGGCCGGCCGGTCCTGGCGCCTCCGTCCGGACCGTGAGCGGTGCCGGGCCCGCGATTTTGCCCGGACCAATGAGCGGATCTCATCAGCAGATCCCCAAAGCTAGCAGTGGAACAGGATGGTGAGACTGATGGTCGATGCACCAGCAGCCGGCTCTGACGAAAGTACCGTGGACGCGTTCCTGCAGGGCGGCCGCCCCGCGGAGCATCCCGCGCAGGGCGAACCGTCCCTGCGCCACGCCCCGGGGCCCTACTTCGGGAACTACGGCGGCCGGTGGATGCCAGAGTCGCTCATCGCGGCCCTGGACGAGCTCGAGGACACCTTCGAGAAGGCCAAGGCCGATCCGGAGTTCACGGCCCAGATCGCCGACCTGAACAAGAACTACTCGGGCCGGCCATCGCTGCTGACCGAGGCCAAGCGCTTCGCCGAGCACGCCGGCGGGGTGCGGATCTTCCTCAAGCGCGAAGACCTCAACCACACCGGCTCGCACAAGATCAACAACGTCCTGGGCCAGGCGCTGCTCGCCAAGCGAATGGGCAAAACCCGCGTCATCGCCGAAACCGGCGCCGGCCAGCACGGTGTTGCCAGCGCCACGGCCGCAGCCCTGCTGGGCCTGGAGTGCGTGGTCTACATGGGCGCCGAGGACTGCCGCAGGCAGTCTCTCAACGTGGCCCGCATGGAACTTCTTGGGGCCACGGTCATCCCGGTCACCAACGGATCCCAGACGCTCAAGGACGCCATCAACGAGGCCCTGCGCGACTGGGTGGCCAACGTGGGCAATACGCACTACCTGCTGGGCACCGCCGCCGGAGCACACCCGTTCCCGGCGATGGTCCGCTACTTCCACGAAGTCATCGGTGAGGAAGCCCGCGCCCAGATCCTGGACCAGACCGGCCGGCTGCCCGATGCCGTCTGTGCCTGCATCGGCGGCGGCTCCAACGCAATCGGCATTTTCCACGGCTTCCTCGATGACCCTTCGGTCAAGATCTACGGCTTCGAAGCCGGCGGCGAGGGCGTCGAAACCGGACGCCACGCAGCCACCATCACCCTCGGTAAGCCCGGCGTGCTGCACGGCGCCCGCTCCTACCTCATGCAGGACGACGACGGCCAGACCATCGAGTCGCACTCGATCTCCGCGGGCCTGGACTACCCCGGAGTCGGCCCCGAGCACTCCTACCTGGCCGACATTGGCCGGGTCAGCTACGAGCCCATCACGGACAGCGAGGCCATGGAGGCCTTCCGCCTCCTGTGCCGCACCGAGGGCATCATCCCCGCCATCGAGTCCGCCCACGCCCTCGCCGGCGCCATCAAGGTGGGTCAGCGGCTCGCCGCTGACGCGGCCGCAGGCAAGGCAACAGACGCCTCAGAGAAAATCGTGATGGTGAACCTCTCCGGCCGCGGCGACAAGGACGTGGCCACGGCCGCGGAATGGTTCGACCTGCTGGACAAGGATTCACCTGAAGCCGAAATCGCCAAAGAGGGGGAACAGCTGTGAGCACCAGCCAGGACGGCAAGCAGCACGCCAGCAAGTCGGCCGCGGCCATTGACCGCGCCCGCGCCCAGGGCCGGGCGGCCCTGATCGGCTACCTGCCCGCCGGCTACCCGAGCGTTAAAGACACCATTGCCGCCGGCATCGCCCTGGCCGAGAACGGCGCCGACCTCATCGAGATCGGCATCCCGTACTCGGACCCGGTCATGGACGGCCAGGTCATCCAGGCCGCCACGACGGAGGCCCTCGCGAAGGGCTTCCACGTCCGGGAGGTCTTCGACGTCGTCCGCGGCATTACGAGCAAGACCGACGCCGCCGTGCTGGTCATGACGTACTGGAACCCCGTGGTCCGGATGGGCGTGGACGAGTTCTCCCGCCGCCTGGCCGAGGCCGGGGGAGCCGGGCTCATCACGCCCGACCTCATTCCGGACGAGGCCGCCGAATGGATGGCGGCCTCGGACAAGTACGGCCTGGACCGGGTGTTCCTCGTGGCTCCCTCGTCCTCGCCCGAACGCATGAAACGCACTGTCGACGCGAGCCGCGGCTTCGTCTACGCCGTCTCCATCATGGGCGTCACCGGCGCCCGGACCTCGGTCAGCTCCGCGGCCAGGGACGTCGTCGCCGCCGCGCACGCCGCGGGCGCCGAACGCGTCTGCGTGGGCCTCGGCGTCTCCACCGCCAGCCATGTCCGAGAAATCGCGGAGTACGCCGACGGCGTGATTGTCGGCACCGCCCTCGTCGCGGCGATCCGGGACGGCGGCGTGGATGCGGTAGCCTCCTTGACGAAAGACCTCAGCACCGGCCTTACCAAGGAAGAAGCCTAAGCAATGCAGTCAGTCCTCCACGCGGCGGCGATGATTCCCGCGAGCATTCCGAGCCCCAGCTGGTCCGGATTCGACATCCCGCTGCCGTGGGGGTCCCTGCGCATCCACGCCTACGCCCTGTGCATCCTCGCCGGCATTGTTGCCGGCCTGTGGCTGACCTCCGTCCGCTGGGCACGCCGCGGCGCCCCCGAGGGCAGCGTCTGGGACATCGCCATCTGGGCCATCCCGTTCGGCATTATCGGCGGACGGCTGTACCACGTGTTCTCCTCTCCGGACGCCTACTTCGGCCCGGGATTCGACGGCACAGGGGACCTGTCCCTGATTCCGCAGATCCAGCGCGGCGGCCTGGGCATCTGGGGCGCGGTCGTGCTCGGCGCCGTGGGCGCCTGGATCGGGTGCCGGCGTGCCGGGGTGAAGCTGAGCGCCTTCATGGACGCCGCGGCCCCCGGACTGCTGCTGGCCCAGGCCATTGGCCGGTGGGGCAACTACTTCAACCAGGAACTCTTCGGCGGCCCCACCACGCTTCCCTGGGGGCTGCAGATCGACCCCAACAACCCGAACTTCCCCGCCGGCATGCCGACGGACACGCTCTTCCACCCGACGTTCCTCTACGAGTCGCTGTGGAACCTCGCCGGCGTGCTGATCCTGCTGGCCCTGGACCGCAAATTCAGCTTCCGCCGCGGCCGCCTCTTCTGCGTCTACGCCATGTACTACACCCTGGGCCGCGTCTGGATCGAGGCCATGCGGATCGACGACGCCGAACAGATCACCCTCTTCGGGCTCACCACCCGGCTCAATGTCTGGACCAGCATCATCGTCTTCGCCGGGGCCCTGCTCGCCTTCATCCTCCTCGGACTGCGCAAGCGCTCCGAGCCGGACACCCCGTTCCTCCCCGGCCGCGCACCTGCGGAGACGAAGCCGGCAGGGGCACAGCCGGTGGAGACCACGCCGGCTGAGGAAAAGACGGCTGAGGAAAAGACGGCCGAGGAAAAGTCGGCAGAGTCAGAGCCGGACGCTGACGCGACCGACGCCGACAGCGCTGACCGCGCCACCGGCGCCGACAGTGCTGCCCACGCCGACCGCGCCACCGTTCCCGCAGACGCGGCAACCATCCGCCATTCGGACGCCGCTGTCTCAGATAGTGAATCCCGTGCTAATCTCCGGAATAACCAAAGCGGACCAGTTCGCGCATCCGAGGATGCGGACAGGGACTCCACGGGCGGCACCGCGCCCGCCAATGGAGCTCCGGCAGCCGGAGTTTCCGGCCGCCAGGGAACTGGAACCGCGCCGGAGGCTGAGGGCACCAAGTAGCTCAGCGCCGGCACTTCGGGTTGACCGGAGCCACCGCTCACCGGACCCGACTCCACAGCGTCGTGGCAAGAGGGCTTGCCGTGGACAGCAGATCGAAGCTGTCCATGCAAGCCCGGGCCAGCACCTGCGTAACTGTTAGTACAGGAGGCCGGGCTGGCCTACAATTCCAGTTAGAAAAACACTCTGTTGCGCCCGTCACACACCGGCGTGCCGAGTGGGGCCAATGTTGTCCCTCCCATACGCACGATCAGGAGGAAGGACGTCTCCAATGACCCAAACTCTTCACAGCCCCAGCTGGTCCGATCCGGACCAGCCCTCGGCTGCCGCGTCACCCTTCAGCCGCTTCGCGGCGATTCCGGCCGCGGCCGGACTCTACAATCCGGAGAACGAGAAGGACGCCTGCGGCCTGGCCATCATCGCCACGCTCCGCGGTGAGCCTGGCTACGACATCGTCGACGCCGCCCTGACCGCCCTGCGCAACCTCGAGCACCGCGGTGCCGTGGGCGCCGATGAAGGTACCGGCGACGGCGCCGGACTCCTGATGCAGGTGCCGGACGAATTCTTCCGCGCAGTCACGGACTTCGAACTTCCGGCCCCCGGCCAGTACATCGTGGGAACCGCGTTCCTGCCCGCCGAGCAGCGCGAATCCGACGCCGCCCGCGCAGGCATCGAAGGCCTCGCCGCGGACGAGGGCCTGACCGTTCTGGGCTGGCGTGAAGTCCCGATCGTGGCCGACCTGGTCGGGGCCATGGCGCGGGCCTGCATGCCGTACTTCTCGCAGCCGTTCTTCGCCTCCAGCACCGGGGAAACCCTCGAGCGCAACGAGCTCGATTCCCGCGCCTGGCGGATCCGCAAGCGCGCCCAGAACAAGTTCGGCGTGTACTTCCCGTCGCTCTCCTCCCGGACCATCGTCTACAAGGGCATGCTCACCACCGCGCAGCTCGAGCCGTTCTACCCGGACCTGTCGGACAAGCGCTTCAAGACCAAGCTCGCGATTGTCCACTCGCGCTTCTCCACCAACACGTTCCCGTCCTGGCCACTGGCCCAGCCGTTCCGCACCATCGCGCACAACGGCGAGATCAACACCGTCAAGGGCAACCGCAACTGGATGCGGGCCCGGCAGTCCCAGCTCGCCAGCCCGCTGCTGGGGGACTCACCCGAAGAGCTGTTCCCGATCTGCACCCCGGGCGCCTCGGACTCGGCCTCCTTCGACGAGGTTGCCGAACTGCTCTGGCTCTCCGGCCGGCCCATCACGCACTCGATCATGATGATGATCCCGGAGGCGTGGGAAAACCACGCCACCATGGATCCGGCCCGCCGCGCCTTCTACGAATACCACTCGATGCTCATGGAGCCGTGGGACGGCCCGGCGGCCGTCTCCTTCACGGACGGCAACCTTGTCGGCGCCACGCTGGACCGCAACGGCCTGCGTCCGGGCCGGTACTGGATCACCGAGGATGGCCTGATCGTCTTCGCCTCCGAAGTCGGCGTGATCGACGTCGAACCCTCCAAGGTGGTCAAGAAGGGCCGCGTCTCGCCGGGCAAGATGTTCCTGGTGGACACCGGGGCCGGACGGATCATCGACGACGCCGAGGTCAAGGCCGAGGTTGCCGCAGCGAACCCCTGGGCCGAATGGGTCAAGGACAACCTGATCGACCTCAAGAACCTGCCCGAACGCGAGCACGTCGTGCATACCGCCGCGTCGGTCAACATCCGCCAGCGCACCTTCGGCTACACCACCGAGGAACTGAAGATCCTGCTGGGCCCGATGGCCCGCACCGGTGCCGAACCGCTCGGTGCCATGGGCTCGGACACCCCGGTGGCCGTGCTGTCCAAGCGCCCGCGGCTGCTCTTCGACTACTTTGTGCAGTCCTTCGCGCAGGTCACCAACCCGCCGCTGGACGCCATCCGTGAAGAGCTCGTCACGTCCCTGACGTGCGCAATCGGCCCGAACGGCAACCTGCTGGACACCAAGCAGGTCCGGCAGCCGCAGGTCTCGCTGCCGTTCCCCGTGATCAACAACGACCAGCTCGCCAAGATCGCGAACATCGAGAGCGCCGACGGCGGCAAGGTCGCCATGAAGGTCCGCGGACTCTATCGCCCCGAAGGCGGCGAGAACTCCCTCCGGGCCCGGCTCACCGAAATCTGCGAGCAGGTCTCCGGCGCCATCAACCGCGGCGTCCAGTACGTGGTGCTCTCGGACCGCGACTCGAACGCCCAGTGGGCCCCGATCCCGTCCCTGCTGCTGGTCAGCGCCGTGCACCACCACCTGCTGCGCAGCGCCAACCGCACCAAAACCGCGCTCGTGGTGGAAGCCGGCGACGTCCGCGAGACCCACCACGTCGCCGTGCTCATCGGCTACGGCGCCTCCGCCGTGAACCCGTACCTGGCCATGGAATCCGTGGAACAGCTCATCGCCTCCGGCGACGTCGTGGGGGTCACCCCGCAGGACGGCGTCTACAACCTGATCAAGGGCCTGGGCAAGGGCGTCCTGAAGATCATGTCCAAGATGGGCATCTCCACCGTGGCCTCCTACACCGGTGCACAGACCTTCGAAGCGCTCGGCCTCGGCCAGGACCTCGTGGACGAGTACTTCTCCGGCACGCACTCCCAACTCGGCGGCGTTGGCCTCGACGTCATTGCCGCCGAAGTCCTGGCCCGGCACCGCATGGCCTACCCCGAGAACGGCATCGAACTGCCGCACCAGCCCCTGCTCGGCGGCGGCGAATACCAGTGGCGCCGCGACGGCGAACCCCACCTGTTCAACCCCGAGACCGTCTTCCGGCTCCAGCACGCCACGCGTGAACGCCGCTACGACATCTTCAAGGCCTACACCCGCGGCGTTGACGACCAGTCCGAGAACCTCATGACCCTGCGCGGTCTGCTGAAGTTCAAGGCCGGTTCGCGTCCCGCGGTGCCGCTTGAGGAAGTGGAACCGGTTTCCAGCATCGTCAAGCGGTTCTCCACCGGCGCCATGAGCTACGGCTCCATCTCCAAGGAAGCCCACGAGACCCTCGCGATCGCCATGAACCGGCTGGGCGGCAAGTCCAACACCGGTGAAGGCGGCGAGGACGTGGACCGGCTGCTCGATCCCACCCGCCGTTCCGCGGTCAAGCAGATCGCCTCCGGCCGCTTCGGCGTCACCAGCCTGTACCTGTCCAACGCGGACGACATCCAGATCAAGATGGCCCAGGGTGCCAAGCCCGGCGAAGGCGGCCAGCTGATGGCGCAGAAGGTCTACCCCTGGGTGGCCCGCACGCGGCACTCGACCCCCGGCGTCGGCCTCATTTCGCCGCCCCCGCACCACGACATCTACTCGATCGAGGACCTCGCGCAGCTGATCTATGACGCCAAGCGCGCCAACCCCTCGGCCCGGGTGCACGTCAAGCTCGTCTCCGAGGTCGGGATCGGCACCGTGGCGGCCGGCGTCACCAAGGCGAAGGCCGACGTCGTGCTGGTCTCCGGGCACGACGGCGGTACCGGCGCCTCGCCGCTGAACTCGCTCAAGCACGCCGGTGTCCCGTGGGAACTCGGCCTCGCAGAGACGCAGCAGACGCTCATGCTCAACGGACTGCGTGACCGTGTGGTGGTGCAGGTCGACGGCCAGCTCAAGACCGGCCGCGACGTCGTGATCGCCGCGCTGCTCGGTGGCGAGGAGTTTGGTTTCGCCACCGCCCCGCTGGTGGTCTCCGGCTGCATCATGATGCGCGTCTGCCACCTGGACACGTGCCCGGTGGGCGTAGCAACCCAGAACCCCGAGCTGCGGTCCCGGTTCAACGGCAAGCCAGAGTTCGTGGTGAACTTCTTCGAATTCCTCGCCGAGGAAGTCCGCGAAATCCTCGCCGAGCTGGGTTTCCGCAGCATCGAGGAGGCGATCGGCCATGCCGAGATGCTCGACTCCCGCGACGCGATCAACCACTGGAAGGCCGAGGGACTGGACCTGGATCCGATCCTGCACGGGCTCGAGTTCGACAACGACGCGCCGCTGCGCAACCTCACCGGCCAGAACCACGAACTCGACAAGCACTTCGACCAGCGCCTGATCGCCATGGCGGCCGAAGCGCTGAGCGACCGCACGCCGGTGAAGATCTCCGTGAACGTCATCAACACGGACCGCTCCGTCGGCACCATGCTCGGCCACGTCGTGACGAAGACCTTCAGCACCGACGTCCTGGCCACGGACACCATTGACATCACGCTCAATGGCACCGCGGGCCAGTCACTCGGGGCGTTCCTGCCGGCCGGCATCACGCTGCGCATGTTCGGTGACTCCAACGACTACGTCGGCAAGGGACTCTCCGGCGGCCGCATCATCGTCCGGCCGGACCGCACCAACGTGTTCCCGGCCGAGCGCAACGTGATCGCCGGCAACGTGATCGGCTACGGCGCCACAAGCGGTGAGCTGTTCCTCCGCGGCCAGGTCGGCGAACGCTTCCTGGTCCGCAACTCCGGCGCCACCGCTGTGGTCGAAGGCATCGGGGACCACGGCTGCGAGTACATGACCGGCGGCCAGACGCTCATCATCGGCCGTACCGGCCGCAACTTCGGCGCCGGCATGTCCGGGGGCACGGCCTACGTGCTGGACCTGCAGACCGAGCGCGTCAACAAGCAGGCCCTCGAGTCAGGGGAGCTGCAGCTGCGCGAGCTCGACGCCGAGGACCGCGACATCGTCCACGGGCTGCTGGTCAAGCACCTCGAGGAAACCGAGTCGCTGCTCGCGGCACGGCTCCTCGAGAACTTCGATGACACCGCAGCCCGCATAACCAAGGTGCTGCCGCGCGACTACGCGGCCGTCCTGCAAACCCGTCTTGACGCCATCGAAGAGGGCCTGGACCCCGACGGCGAAGAAGTTTGGTCTCGAATCCTGGAGGTGACCGGTGGCTGATCCACGCGGATTTCTGAAAGTACGTCAGCGTGAAACCCAGCCGCGCCGTCCCGTCCCGGTCCGCATCATGGACTGGAAAGAGGTCTATGAGGCCCAGGAAAAGGGTGTCCTGAAGAGCCAGGCCGGCCGCTGCATGGACTGCGGCGTCCCGTTCTGCCACCAGGGCTGCCCGCTGGGCAACCTCATTCCGGAATGGAACGACCTCGTCTGGCGGGACAAGGGCGAGGAAGCGATGGAGCGGCTGCACGCCACCAACAACTTCCCCGAATTCACGGGCCGGCTGTGCCCTGCCCCCTGTGAGGCGTCCTGCGTACTCGGCATCAACCAGCCCGCGGTGACCATCAAGCAGGTCGAGGTGTCCATCGTGGACCAGGCCTTCGAGAACGGCTGGGTCAACCCGCTGCCGCCGGCGCGCCTGACCGGCAAGACGGTCGCCGTCGTCGGTTCCGGCCCCGCCGGGCTCGCCGTCGCCCAGCAGCTGACCCGGGTGGGCCACACTGTGGCCGTGTACGAGCGCGACGACAAGATCGGCGGCCTCCTGCGCTACGGGATCCCCGACTTCAAGATGGAAAAAGAGCAGGTGGACCGCCGGCTGGAGCAGATGAAGGCCGAAGGCACCCGGTTCCGCACCGGGGTGGCCGTCGGCACCGACGTGACGTGGGAGCAGCTGCGCCGCCGGTACGACGCCGTCGTCATCGCCACCGGGGCCACCGTCCCGCGTGACCTGCCGATCCCGGGCCGCGACCTCGACGGCGTCCACTACGCCATGGATTACCTCGTGCCCGCCAACCGGGTGGTGGCGGGGGAGACCGTGGAGAACCAGATCAATGCCGCTGGCAAGCACGTGGTCATCCTCGGCGGCGGCGACACCGGCGCCGACTGCCTCGGCACCGCGCACCGTCACCAGGCCGCGTCCGTGACCACACTGGCGATCGGCAAGCAGCCGCCCGTCGAGCGGGCCGGCCACCAGCCCTGGCCGACGTTCCCCACCTTGTTCGAGGTCGCCAGCGCGCACGAGGAAGGCGGCGAACGCACCTACCTCGCCTCCACCGTGGAGTTCGTCGGGGAAAACGGCAAACTCACGGGCGTCAAGGTTGCGGAGACGGAATTCGTCGACGGCAAGCGCCTGCCGAAGGCCGGCACCGAGCGGATCATTCCGGCGGACCTCGTCTTCCTGTCCCTGGGCTTCACCGGCGCCGAGCCGGCAGGGATCACCGACCAGGTCCAGGCCGACTTTGACGGCCGAGGCAACGTGGCACGCGACGGCTACTACATGACCAACACTGAAGGCATCTTCGTCGCGGGCGACGCCGGCCGCGGCCAGTCGCTCATCGTTTGGGCCATCGCCGAAGGGCGGGCCTGCGCGGCCGCGGTGGACAAGTTCCTGATGGGCAGCACCATTCTGCCGGCACCCGTGGCGCCGACCGACCGTGCGATGGCTGTTCTGTAGTCCCACAGGACCTCCGGGATTCATCCGCACTTCAACTTAATCCATGCAACACACCAGTAGGGTAGGTATATGAGACGCGCTAAAATCGTGGCCACTTTCGGACCGGCAATCGCAAGCTTTGACAACACGCTGGCCGTGCTGGAAGCCGGCGTTGACGTGGCACGCATGAACATGAGCCACGGCGATTACTCCGTGCACGACAACACCTACGAGAACGTCCGCAAGGCTGCGGGACAGCTCGGCAAGGCCGTGGCCATCATGGCCGACCTGCAGGGCCCGAAGATCCGCCTCGGACGCTTCGTCGACGGTCCCCACCTCCTGGAGGTCGGTGACACGTTCACGATCACCACCGAGGACGTTCCGGGCACCAAGGACATCTGCTCCACGACCCTCAAGAGCCTGACAGAGGACGTCAACCCCGGTGATGCCCTGCTGATCGACGACGGCAAGGTCGCCCTCCGCGCGATCGACGTCGACGACGTCAAGGTGGTCGCCCAGGTGATTGTCGGCGGCTGGGTCTCCAACAACAAGGGCATCAACCTGCCCGGCGTTGCTGTCAACGTGCCGGCGCTGAGCGAAAAGGACGAGGACGATCTGCGCTGGGCCATGCGCCGCGGCGTGGACATGGTTGCCCTGTCCTTCGTCCGGGATGCCTCGGACATCGTCCGCGTGCACGAGATCATGGACGAGGAAGGCCGCCGCGTGCCGGTGATCGCCAAGATCGAGAAGCCGCAGGCCGTGGAGCAGCTCCCCGAGATCATCGACGCCTTCGACGCCATCATGGTGGCCCGTGGCGACCTTGGCGTGGAACTTCCCCTCGAGGAAGTGCCGATCGTGCAGAAGCGCGCCGTTGAACTGGCACGCCGCTGGGCGAAGCCGGTCATCGTGGCCACCCAGGTGCTCGAGTCCATGATCGACAACCCGCGCCCGACGCGCGCCGAGGCCTCCGACTGCGCCAACGCGGTGCTCGACGGCGCCGACGCGGTCATGCTCTCCGGCGAGACCAGCGTGGGCAAGTACCCGATCGAGACCGTCAAGGTCATGGCCCGGATCATCGAGTCCACCGAGGTCCACGGCCTCGAGCGCGTCCCCCCGCTCGGCACCAAGCCCAAGACCCGCGGCGGCGCCATCACCCGGGCCGCCGTCGAGATCGCCGACCAGCTGGATGCGAAGTACATCTGTACCTTCACCCAGTCCGGTGACTCTGCACGCCGCCTCTCCCGGCTGCGCCCCATCAAGCCCGTCTTCGCCTTCACCCCGGTCGAGCACGTCTGGAACCAGCTCGCACTGACGTGGGGCATCCAGCCGGTCCTGGTCCCGATGGTGGGCCACACCGACGAGATGACGGCCCAGGTTGACCGCAGCCTGCTGGAACTCGACGTCGTCGAGGACGGCGACCTGGTGGTCATCGCCGCCGGTTCGCCTCCCGGAAAGGCCGGTTCGACGAACCTGCTGAAGGTCCACAAGGTGGGCGACCTCGCTGACATCGGCGGCCAGGGCGAAGCGGCAGTGGCCAAGGACAAGCTCGGCCCGTGGCCGGAAAAGAAGAAGAAGAACCGGGTCCAGGCCTAGTTCTGAAAGCTTGAATGCAAAAGGGAGGATCCCCGCCGGCTGGCGGGGATCCTCCCTTTTTGGTGCTTGGTGCTTCGAGCGCGCGGCTGCCGGCCGCCGAGCGCGGCCGGAACCGCCGGCCGCTAGTTGACCTGGTTGATGATGGTTTCGGCAACCTCGCGCATGCTGAGGCGGCGGTCCATCGAGGTCTTCTGGATCCAGCGGAAGGCTTCCGGTTCCGTCAGGCCCATCTTGGTGGTCAGGAGGCTCTTGGCGCGCTCCACGAGCTTGCGGGTGGCGAACTGCTCCTGCAGGTCCGTGACCTCGCTCTCGAGGGCCTTGATTTCCTCGTGGCGGGACAGCGCGATCTCCAAAGCCGGGATGAGGTCCGCCGGGGTGAACGGCTTGACCACGTACGCCATGGCGCCGGCGTCGCGGGCGCGCTCCACGAGTTCTTTCTGGCTGAACGCGGTGAGCAGGACCACGGGGGCGATCCGGGCCTTGACGATCTTCTCGGCGGCCGAGATGCCGTCCATGACCGGCATCTTGACGTCCATCAGGACCAGGTCGGGCTTGAGCTCCTCGGCAAGCTGGACGGCCTTTTCGCCGTTGTCCGCCTCGCCGACAACGTCGTAGCCTTCGCCCCGCAGGATCTCGATGATGTCCAGGCGGATGAGGGTCTCATCCTCGGCGACGACAACGCGGCGCGCCGGCTGGGAAGTGGGGGTTGACTCCGTCTGTTCTGACACGGGAACTCCTTGGAAAGGTACGGCGGGAACTCAACCATCATAGGTTTTGTCCGCCGATGTACTTGGACCGGTTTGGTTCGATGCGGCGTCACTGGCGCGATTCTGGAATTCAGCCTATCTGCATGTAGAGTAATTTCGCGCACTGGAAGCGATCGCGTTGCTCACAGCACTGTGGCAGGCTGATTGTTACACCGGTGTACTCCGCGCCCGAGTGGCGGAATTGGCAGACGCGCCGCACTCAAAATGCGGTATCGAAAGGTGTGTGGGTTCGAGTCCCACCTCGGGCACAGCATTCCCCCTCGTCAGAGGGGGTTTTTGCTTTAACGTGTGTACATTGACCCTGCTCGGGTCCCTCTGACGCTTGTCGCGGCCTGAAGCCTGGCTGCCGCGTGGCCTATGAAGTTGTGTGGGTGGCGGGTCAAGTGCCCTGGCTGTGAGCCCTCTGCCTGCTGGGATCTGGGGTCATTCGGGGCTCCTCTCTGGCTTGTTCTGGCGGCCGTGGTTGGTCTTGTACCAATTCATGCCTGGGGGTTGTGGGGGTGACATGACCTGAGG
>Ga0207691_10002816_pt1 | contig 16959 bp, 14 predicted proteins | sample KBSM13metaG_FD_184327 | JGI IMG/M metagenome (GOLD analysis project Ga0207691, IMG submission 184327) | Miscanthus rhizosphere microbial communities from Kellogg Biological Station, Michigan, USA - KBS M1-3 metaG (SPAdes) (version 2) | ecosystem: Host-associated > Plants > Roots > Rhizosphere >... | reverse complement strand
GGCGAGCCTCGGCGGCGAAGGTCTGGGCGGCGGCGAGCTCGTCCGGATCGAAGTAGATGTGAGCGTGGAAATCTCGGATCATCGCGACTTCAAGTGGGCGCTGCCGTGCCGTTCGGCAAGCGGGCACAAAAAAGGGCGGCCCCGACGATGTCGGGACCGCCCTGAGGTCGGATTTTACCGAACTAGGCTAGGCGATCTGCGCCAGTGCAGTGTGGCGACGACGCCGAAGCGACATGCCGATGCCTGCGAAGCCGACGAGCATCATGGCCCAGGTGGCCGGTTCCGGCACTGGGTTGATGCGCAGGTTGTCGATCTCGAACGCATTTTGGGTCGAGTTCAACCGCAGATAGTTGAAGTTCGTCACGTCGCTTCCGGTAAGCAGGAACGTTACGAGCGGATTGGTGTTCGGATCGGTCCGGTTGCCGTTTGCCGGATTGAAGATATCGTTGCCGACGAACGTTTTGAGAATCGTGGCGCAAGCCGCGTCCTGGCAGAAATCGAGCGTATTGTAGGAGTCGACCGAACCCCAGATGAAGCTGATGCTGCCGATGTCCGCGAACGGCGTCAGGTTCAGCGTGCCCGGAGAACCGTCGCCCGGCCCGACCGAATAATAGCCGCCTGCGCCGCCGAAAGCACCAGTGCCCGCATCCGTTCCATATGGCTGCGCATGCTGGATACCGAGTGTACCGGAGACGAACGCGCCGCCGGCTGCCGCCGGGCGCGATCCAACATCGAAGTTGTAGGTTGGCGCTGGGCCCGCATAGGGGTTCACACCAGGCGTGATGGAGCCGATTGTAATGGCTGCACTAGCCGCTGAACTAATTGTCAGGGCGGCAACCGCCGCCATTCCGAATAGAGTTTTACGCATGTGTCCGACCTCCCGAAGATGCCCCGACTCACTTGAGGCGTTAATTCGGCGTTAAATCAGATTCGATGCGTTTTGTTAATTGTTTTTTTACTTGCGGATTCCCGCCATTGCTCCGATTTCCGCAGTGCAACTGCTTATAACGGCGTCATTTTGTCCCATCGCGGGACACCGATCGAGCTATCAGAATCTACTGATGTAGATGTCCAAACTCGCGGTCCGATATAAGTAGGTCCGGTAAGCCTGCCTCGACCGACTGGACGCCGAATCAGCTCGCCGCGATCGTCTCCTGCTGGATCTGAACGACTGCCGACGTGCTGGCGGCCAGATATTTGTGGATTGCGGCCACGGCCTGGGCTCCGTCGCCGACGGAGGCGGCCACGCGCTTCACCGAGCAGGCGCGGACGTCGCCGACAGCGAACACGCCGCTCCGGCTGGTCTCGAGCGGAAGCCGTTCGCCTTCGACATCGTCTCCGGTCAGCACGAAGCCGCGCTCATCGAGCTTGATGCCGGACGCCGCCAGCCAATCCGTGTTGGGCTCCGCCCCGATGAAGGAGAAGAGGTAGCGAACCGCGCGCCGGTTCTGCTCCCCGCTTCGGCGATCGCGCCAGTCAATGGCCTCAAGCAGGCCGTTCGATCCTTCCAGTGCGGAAACCTCGCAGCCGACGACCGTGTCGACGTTCGGAAGGGAGCGGATTCGGTCGACCAGATATTGCGACATGGTTTCCGTCAGCGGCCGCCGGGCGATGAGGGTCACGCGTTTGGCATGGCCGGCGAGGAATACGGTCGCCTGGCCGGCACTGTTGCCGCCTCCGACGAGCGCGACCTCCTGGCCGGCGCAAAGGTCAGCTTCCAGCGGAGATGCCCAATAGTGGACGGCCGAGCCCTCATATTGCTCGAGCCGATCGACCGCGAGCCGACGATAACGAGCGCCGGTCGCGATGACGACGGCGCGGGCCTGGATCCTCTCCCCGGTCGCGAGCTGGACGTGGCACGGGTCGTTACCGCACTCGAGCTTTACGGCTTCATCGGGGATGGCGATTTCGACACCGAATTTCTGGGCCTGGCTGAATGCGCGGCCCATCAGTGCCATGCCCGAAATGCCGGTCGGGAACCCTAGATAATTCTCGATCCGCGCAGACGCTCCGGCCTGGCCGCCGAACGAGCGGCAATCGATCGTGACTACCGACAACCCTTCGGATGCGGCGTAGACGGAGGTGGCGAGACCCGCCGGCCCGGCGCCGATAACGACCACGTCGTAAAGCCGGTTGGGGTCGATCGGGGCGACGAGGCCGAAGCAGCGGGCCAGCTGATCCTCGCTGGGGTTCCTTAGAAGCTGGCCGGTCGGGCACAGCACGATCGGAAGCTCTTCGGGCTCCACCTTGAAACGCTCGACCAGTGTCCGCGCGCAGCTGTCGTTGGCGGGATCCAGGTTGCGATAGGGATGGCCGTTGCGGCGGAGGAAATTCACCAGCCGGAGCACGTCGGCATCGGCTTCATTCCCGATCACCACCGGTCCGGCGCCGGCTTCGATCAGGCCGACGCGGCGGAGGATCAGGGCGCGCATGATCCGTTCGCCGAGGTCCGCTTCGGCGATCAGCAGCGCTCGCAACCGGTCGGGCGGAATGGCGACGGCCTCGACATCGGTCAGCGCTCTCTCGTCGACCAGATAAGGGCGGCCCGAAAGCTGCGCGAGCTCACCCATGAAATTGCCGCGCTCGTGCGTGACGATATGCTCGCGCGAAGGCCCGTCGGGCCGGGTGACCTCCACCTGGCCAGACAGGATCAGCATCACACCGGGCCCGGCTTCGCCGACGCGCGCGAGCATCTCGCCCGCCCGGTAGCTGTGGAGCTCGCCGAAGCGCGAGAGCCGCTCGATCTCCGCGTCGGTGAAGCGCAGGAACATCTGGTCCCCGCGCGTTGCGAGAGTGTCGGGACGAGTTTCGCTCATGCAACCTCTGCGGGTTGGGCCGAATGCGGAACAGATCGGTGCGGCGCGCGATATTCGATGCGCGACGAGATCGCGATCCGGTTCCAGGCATTGATGAGAGTCGCGGCGGTGGTGAGCCAGACAATCTCGTCATCGCTGAACTGGGTCTTGAGCTTGTCGTATGCTTCGTCCGATGCGGCGGTGTCGGCGATCAACGTGACCTCTTCGATCCATTGCAGCGCCGCACGTTCCTTGTCGCTGTAGAGTGAGGATTCGGACCAGGCGTCGAGAAGAGTGAGCCGTTCCACCGGCTCGCCGTCGCTGAGTGCCTCATTGGTGTGCATGCCGATGCAATAGGCGCATCCATTGATCTGCGAGGCCCGGAGCTTCAGCAGATGCAGCAGCCGCGCGTCAATCTTCGCGGCGACCAGCTCTTCGAGCTCCATCAGATGGCGATAGACCTCGGGCGCAGTGGCCGCGACGTTCATTCGGGGCTTTCCAGTCATTCCTGTCTCCTGGTCAGGAAGGGTTGCGCCGGGCCGCCAAAGCAGCGGCCCGGCAACATTATTTCAGATCGCCGGAATCGGTTCGGCGATCAGCGCCGGCGCCTCCTCCCGCGTCACCCCGACATCGTCCCCGCGAATGAACCCGAGGATGTCGGCATTGATCAGGTCCGGGTGGGTCGAATGACATCCGTGCGGCAGGTCCTTGTAGGTCTTCAACCTGCCGTTCTTCAGCAATTGGACCGAAAGCGGCGCCGAGTCCGCATAGGGCACGATCTGATCGTCCTCGCTGTGGATAACCAGAACCGGCACTTCAATCGCCTTTAGATCCTCGGTGAAGTCGGTCTCTGAAAAGGCCTTGATGCATTCGTATCCGGCCTTCACGCTGCCCATCATTCCCTGCCGCCACCAGTTGCGGATCAGGCCTTCGCTCGGATTCACGCCCGAACGGTTGAAATTGTAGAAGGGGCCGGTTGGGATATCGAGGTAGAGCTGGGCGCGATTGGCAACCAGTGCCGCGCGATAGCCGTCGAAGACCTCAATCGGAGTTCCGCCCGGATTCGTACCCTTCTTGACCATCACCGGCGGCACTGCATCGAGAAGCACGGCCTTGGCCACTCGGCCCGGTTCCGCGCGGGCGACATAATGAGCGACTTCACCACCGCCGGTCGAATGGCCGACATGGACGGCGTTGCGAAGGTCGAGCTTGCTGACCAGCTCGATCACGTCCGCCGCATAAGTGTCCATCTCATTGCCGGTATCCGTCTGGCTCGAGCGCCCGTGCCCGCGGCGGTCGTGGGCGATCACGCGAAAGCCCTGACCCAAAAAGAACATCATCTGATTGTCCCAGTCGTCGGCGCTCAACGGCCAGCCGTGATGGAAGACGATCGGCTGCGCCTCCTTCGGACCCCAGTCCTTGTAGAAGATGTTGGTGCCGTCCTGAGTGGTGATGAAAGGCATTGGTAGCTGCCCTTTTTATCATGTGCCGGCCGGCGGGACCGGCGCCGGTCTCGATCGGCGGAAGGGCGGGCGAAATACCGGTCCGTCGAACGCTCCGGAGTCGTGACGACGTCGGGCCCGTAACTTCTTCCTGTTGCAACTGGAAGACACCGACTCGGCCGACTTATTCCGCAAATGTTTGCGCGCTGCTTTTGGTCGAAAAACGGGGCGCGGCCGGGCAAAGGTCGTTGCGCCAGCCCTAACTCTCGTTAAGTTCCGATTTGCCGTTTTGAAATTCACCGGAGAATTCAAGCTGATGCGTTACCTCAGCCGCTTTGCCCTTCTTGTTTCCGCGACCGCTCTGACGACGCCGGCTTTGGCGGCGCCTGCGCAATCGGTGCCGATACCGACGCTCGTCAGGGAGGTGTCGATCCCGCACAGCATGTTTAAACTGAAAAACGGACTGACTGTGATCGTGCATGAGGATCACAAGGCGCCAGTGGCGGCGGTCAGCGTCTGGTACAACGTCGGGTCCAAGGACGAGCCGAGCGGCAAGACGGGATTTGCGCACCTTTTCGAGCATCTGATGTTCAACGGCAGCGAAGACCTGCCGGGGGATTATTTCACCTACCTGCAGCAGATCGGCGCGACCGACTACAACGGGACAACGAATAACGACCGCACCAACTATTTCGAGACGGTCCCGGCCGGAGCGCTCGAGCGCGCCATGTTCATGGAAAGCGACCGGATGGGGCATCTGCTCGGTGCGGTGACGCAGGGCGTCCTCGATAACCAACGCGGCGTGGTTCAGAACGAAAAGCGCCAGGGTGACAGCCGTCCCGGCGGGCTGGTCCAGTACCAGATGTTCGGCAGCCTCTTCCCCGAGCGCCATCCCTATCACCACACGGTGATCGGCTCGATGGAAGACCTGGACGCGGCGAGCCTTGCCGACGTCAAGCAATGGTTCCGCGACAAATATGGTCCAAACAATGCGGTGCTGGTCGTCGCGGGCGACGTGACTGAGCCGCAGGTGAAGGCTCTCGCGGAGAAATATTTCGGGCCGATTCCGGCAGGACCGGTCAACCATCCGGCGCAGGCGACGATCCCGACTCTTGCTGCTCCGAAGTCCGTCGCGATGAAGGATCATGTCGCGACGGTGCAGATCCAGCGCTACTGGACGGTACCGGGCCTCCTCGACAAGAGGCTCGCCGCGCTCGACATCGGCGCATCGGTACTCGGCGGTCTCGCCAGCTCGCGTCTCGACAAGATTCTCGTGCGCGAAGAAAAGATCGCGGTCGCGGTCGTCGCCCAGATGTACGCGCTGCAACGCGACGGAATCTTCAACGTCAGCATCTATGTGAAGCCTGGAGTCGATCCCTCGGTCGCGTCGAAGCGCCTCGACGAGATCATGGCCGACTATATCGCCAAGGGCCCGAGCCAGGATGAGGTCGAGCGCGCCGTGATGAGCGAGGTTTCGGGTCGAATCCGCGGCCTTGAGCAGGTCGGCGGTTTCGGCGGCAAGGCGGTTTCGCTCGCGGAAGGCCAGACGTTCGCCGGCGACAGTAATTTCTACAAGAAGACGCTGGCGTCCTACGCGTCGATCACGCCGGCTGCGGTCCGCGCGCAGATGCAGCAATGGCTTCGGCGCCCGGCGCTGACCATCATGCTCTCGCCCGGCGAGCGCGATGCTTATACGGAATCGAAGAGTGTTGCGGCCGCGCCAAAGACCGCGGCCGACAAGACGGAAGGTGCGGTCAAGGGCAACCTTCGGATCCCGCCGGTCGGACTGCTCGCCGCGCTCGACTTTCCCGACATCGTTCACACAAAGCTGTCGAACGGGATCCCGGTCGAATATGTGCAGCGGACGACCGTGCCGGTTACCCAGATTGCGCTGTCCTTCGATGCGGGAACCTCAGCCGACAGCCCGCAGGGACGGGGCCTTGCCGACATGACGATGAACCTTCTCGATGAAGGGACGTCAAAGCTCACCTCCCAACAATTTGCGGAGGCCGAGGAGCGGCTTGGCGCGGATGTCAGCAGCTCGAATGCAGGCGACCGCTCTTATGTCATGCTGAACTCGCTGTCCCCGAACCTTGCGCCTTCGCTCGACCTCATGAGCGACATCGTGAAGGACGCCGCCTTCAGGCCCGACGACATCGACCGGATTCGGACCCAGTCCCTGACTGCGATCGCACAGCAGCAGAAGGACCCGACGCGCGTTGCGAGCCGTCTGCTTCCGTCGGTCCTGTACGGCGCGAACCATCCCTATGCTGGACCCCCGATCGGCGACCCTGCGGCGATTACCAAGTTCGGACGCGCTGACCTCATCTCGTTCCGCGACCGGTGGATCCGCCCGGACAATGCGAAGATCTTCATCGTCTCCGACCGGCCCCTGGCCGAGCTCCAGCCCCTGATCGAAGCACGGTTCGGCCACTGGACACCGCCGGCTGGGGCCAAGGGAGTCAAGGCGTTCGTCGCGCCGCCCGCGCGACCGTCATCGCCGAAGATCCTCCTTATCAACCGGCCCGGTGCACCGCAGTCGAGCATCGTCGGGGGTCAGTTGCTCCCGGTGAATCCGAAGGGCGACATCGTTGCGCTCGACACCGCCAACGATGTGCTCGGCGGGACTTTCCTATCGCGCCTCAACATGGACATCCGCGAAGACAAGGGCTGGTCTTACGGCGTCAATGGCGACTTCTCGGTGAGTGAGCATGCGGTGCCCTATGTCGTCTCTGCGCCGGTCCAGGCGGACCGTACGGGCGACGCGCTTGCGGCGCTGAATGCCGACATCGCGCAATTCCTCAGCGCCAAGGGCGTGACGGAGGAGGAGCGCGAGCGGACCGTGGCGAACAGCGTCAACCGGCTTCCGGGCCAATTCGAGACTTCGGGCGCGGTGCTCGGCGCGATGATGACGATGGATGTGCTTGGCCGGCCCGACAATTATTACGAGACCTTGGCGCCGAAATATCGCGCGCAGACCGTCGCGTCGCTCGACCAGGCGGCGCGCTCGGCGATCGATCCCAAGGGCTTCACCTGGATCGTCGCGGGCGATGCGGCCAAGGTCCGGCCTCAACTCGAAAAGCTTGGAATTCCAATCGAGGTTGTCGAAGCACCATGAACTGACAAGGGGCCGGTATGCGTCGGATCACGTCTTGTTTCCTTGCCGCATTGGGAATGGGATCTGCAGCCGTTGCGCAAACCGTCCCTGTCACGATGGACCCGTTTGCGGGAAGCGAGGCCGGCGATTCGGTCCGGCCCATCACCTCCTACCCGCTCGGCAATAGCCAGGCGGTCGCCAGGAACATGCTTGTCTCGATGCGGCTGGAGCAGCGGCAGCGGGACCTTTGCTGGGAGCTCGGCTGCCTGGTCATTGCGAACGAATCGACGCACTTCAGGATCACCGGCTTCCACGTCCTCGAAAAGGCGCCGGACGGTTCGATGCGCTGGAGCAAGAACCAGTTCGGGCAATTCGAGGTACCTTTGTTCCCGAAGGGCGCAACCTTCCTGTTCAAAACGGGCAACGCCGAAACCTGCGACTGGCCCGTGCTGTTCATCCTGAAGGAGCCGACCAGCCACCAGACCATCCGGGTGCAGACGCGGACGAGCCTCTGCACATCGCCGCATCGCAATTCGCTGGTGCGAGTGAAGGTCGTCTATCCGGAAGTGATCGTTGAAGGCTGAAGCCCTAGGAAAATTCACCTACGTCCCCATCTTGGGGAGGTCATGATTTCCAAGCAGCAGCAAGCGGTTGCCGATTTCAAGCGCATCATGAAATGGATCGCGTTCATCGCGGTCCTGATGGTCGCCGGCGCGCTCACCTACCTCCATTTTACCAGCTCGCTGGACGTCAACACCGTGATCGCCACGACGCTCGGGGTCTTCTTCTCGGTGCTGCTGGGATGCGGGCTCTTCGCTGCCGCATTCTTCAGCGACAAAAGCGGTTACGATCAAAACGTCACGGACGTCACCAGGTCGGAGCGCGACAGGAGCTAGCGGCCTAGCGGATCACTCGCGTGACGTGGCCCATCTTTCTGCCCGGGCGAGCTTCGCCCTTGCCGTAGATATGAACATGCAAGGCGGGATCGGCGACCAGCTGTGGCCAGCGCTCCACCTCGTCTCCAATCAGATTTTCCATCGTCACCTCGCTGCCGGTCAGCTCCGTCGACCCGGGTGGGAGGCCACAGATCGCGCGAATATGCTGTTCGAACTGCGACGTGACGGCGCCTTCGATCGTCCAATGTCCGCTATTATGGACCCGAGGCGCGATTTCGTTGACGAGCGGACCATTCGCGCTCGCGAAAAATTCGACCGTCAGCACGCCGACATGACCAAGTGCATCAGCGATGCGGAGCGCTGCTTCGCGCGCCGTGGCCACCTGAACGGCCATCGCACCTGCGATCGGCACGGTGGAGCGCCTCAAGATCCCATCGCCATGCTCGTTGCGAGGCGAGTCCCACAAGGCATGGCGACCGTCTGCCCAGCGCGCGACGATCACGGAGAATTCGGCCGAGAAGTCGATCGCGGCCTCGGCTATCGACGATTCACGCCCAATCCTGTCCCAGGCCGCGGCTGCATCGCCTGCCGAGCGGACCCAGGCTTGTCCTTTGCCGTCGTAGCCATAACGCCGAGTTTTGAGGACAATCGGAAGTCCCAGCTCGTCAATCGCTCGCCCGATGTCGTCCTCGCTGTCGACCGACAGCCATTGCGCGACGCTTGCGCCGCATTGCTCGATGAACTGCTTTTCGACCGCCCTGTCCTGCGCAATCGCAAGTGAGCGAGTGCCAGGCTGCAGCTTGTCACCCATCGTCTTGAGTGGTTCGACCGGCAAATTCTCGAACTCATAAGTCGCAACATCCACCTCACCCCCGAACCGACGCAGTGTCTCGACGTCATCGTATGCGGCCCGTGTCACGCGGGCTGCGACGTCTGCTGCGCAGGGGTGCTCATGCGGGTCGAAGACGTGGCATTTGTAGCCGAGCTGCGCCGCGGCAATGCTCAACATGCGTCCAAGCTGGCCGCCGCCGACAATGCCGATGGTTGCTCCGGGCTCGATCATTCGGGAGCTTCGGCGACCGATCCCGTTTGCGCTTCCCGCCAGGCCTCCAGCCGTCGGCCGAGCTCCTCGTCCTGGTTCGCGAGCATTGCAGCGGCCAGAAGCGCAGCATTGATCGCTCCGGCCTTTCCGATCGCCAATGTGCCGACAGGAACCCCGGCCGGCATCTGCACGATCGAGAGCAAGCTATCGATACCCTTCAGCGCCTGGCTTTCGACCGGGACGCCAAGCACCGGCAACGACGTCATTGAAGCGGTCATGCCCGGCAGATGCGCAGCACCGCCCGCTCCGGCGATCACGACCTTGAGCCCGCGATCCTTTGCCGAATGGGCATATTCGTAAAGCCGCTTGGGGGTTCGATGCGCCGAAACGATCTTCGTTTCGCAGGTCACCCCGAGCTGCTCGAGCGTGTCTGCCGCATGGCGCATTGTTTCCCAATCGGAGCTGCTGCCCATGATGATGCCGACCAGCGGCTCCGTCATTGTCCTGCCTTGAAGCAATTGTAGGGTGCGGCTCGTTTAGGGAGCCGATTCTGGCTAGGCAATCGGAGCTTTGTAGCCGCGAATTGGTTGTCCAGTGGCTATGGGCAATTTTCCCGCGTTTTCAGGGCAGTAGAATCGCGCTATGAAGAAACGACAGACAACGAGCAAAGGCTCAGGGGCAAATGTCTGAACAACTGACCGACGTTATGGACGTCGAGGATCGTGAACGACTGATCGAAGAGATCAGTTTGTTGAGGGCCAAGGTCGCGCGGCTTCAGGAGCGCGTGGAGCAGCTCGACCAGCTGGCCCATCAGGATTCGCTCATCAATCTGCCGAATCGGCGCGGTTTCACGCGGGAGCTCGAGCGGCTGATCGCCCGAGTCGACCGATATGGGGTCCGCGCGGCGATGCTCTTCGTCGATCTCGATGGCCTCAAGATGATCAACGACACGTTCGGTCATTGCGCTGGCGACGAGGCCTTGATCCAGGTCGCAGGTTTGCTTTCCAAAGGTGTGCGTCACAGCGACGTGGTCGCGCGAATCGGCGGGGACGAGTTCGGAATCCTGCTGGAAAGCTCGGACGAGAGCGATGCTCAGGAGACCGCCGCGCGGCTGATCGATCAGATCTCGGCCTGCGAGGTCACTCACGAGGGCGAGGCATTGCCCCTGAGCGTTGCCATCGGAGTCGGGATGATCGATGCGCTGGATACGCCCGATTCGGTGATGCAACGCGCCGACGAGGCGATGTACCGGCGGAAGGCCGCGGCCTAAGCGTCTTCCAGATAGTAGCGGCGAATGACCGACAGATCTTCCGCGAGATCGTAGACGATCGGCTTGCCCGTCGGGATTTCGAGGCCGACAATCTCATCATCGCTTATGTCTGAAAGATATTTGATTATTCCGCGCAGGCTATTGCCGTGGGCGGCGACCATCACGCGTTTCCCAAATTTCAAAGCGGGCGCGATGTGCTCTTCATAATAAGGAACCGCGCGCGCGATCGTGTCCTTCAGGCTTTCGGTGTCAGGCACCCCGACGCCCTCATAGCGGCGGTCGCCGCTCACGTCATAAGGGCTGTCGTGAGCTAGCGGCGGTGGCGGGATGTCGTACGAGCGGCGCCAGATCTTGACCTGCTCGGCACCGACCTTGTCGATCATCTCCTGTTTGTTGGATCCGGTCAGCCCGCCATAGTGGCGTTCGTTCAGGCGCCAGTCCTTGGTCACCGGAAGCCACAGCCGATCCATTTCATGAAGCACCAGGTGCAGGGTTCGGATCGCTCGGGTCAGCACGCTGGTGAAACAGCAGTCGAAGTCCACGTCCTTGCTGCGCAAGAGCTTCCCGGCCGCGCGAGCCTCCTCGACTCCGGTCGGCGACAAGTCGACGTCCCACCAGCCGGTGAAGCGGTTTTCGAGATTCCACTGCGACTGGCCATGCCGCAGCAGGACGAGGGTCGGCATCAGGCCTCGACCTTTTCCCTTGAGGCGGGCTGCGACTTCGCGGCCTTCAACTCGGGAAGAATCGCGTGAAGCGCATCGAGGCAGGCATAGGCCAGGAACTTCGACCGTTGGGGCGACCAGCCGTAAACCTCGTCGGGAAGGTCGAAATTGTCCTTGAACGGCATCTCGAGGGTCATCGAGACGCAGCCATAGCGCTCTGCGAGCTGGGTCGTGGACATGGACATGTTCGCTTCGCCCGGCGCCGGGACTTCATAGCCCTGGCTGCGCTGGAAGTCCGGTGACAGGCGCTCAAGCGTTTCGCCGAACTGATTGAACAGCTTCAGCTGGCGCTCGGTGACCGAGGGGATGCCCTCGAAGCCCGCAAGGAAATTGGCGGGGATCGCTTCGTCGCCGTGGACGTCCATCGCAAAGTCGGGCGGTGTCTCGTCCATCGCATTGCGCACGCACAGCACTTCCGGACTCTTTTCGGCCGAAGGCGCATGCCATTCGCGATTGAGGTTCACGCCGACCGCATTGGTGCGCAAGTGACCGCGGAGCGAGCCGTCGGGATTCATGTTGGGAACGACGTGAAACGTGCATTCCCTGCGCAGCACCCGGGCGACGGGATCGTCATCGTCGACCAGCTTCTCGAGCGCTCCTTCCATCCACCATTCCGCCATCGTTTCGCCTGGATGCTGGCGGGCATAGAGCCAGACGCTGAGCGGTCCTTCGCCGATTTCGAGGCAGTCGATGTCCTGACCGTCCAGGCTCTTTCCGAGCGAGCGATAACCGACCTCGGGCAGAGCCGACGTCTGCGTGACGAGATCGTGGTGACGCTCCATCGAATAAGGCGCGAAATAAGCGATCCACACCACGTCCTGCGGCGGCGTCAGTTTCAAAGTCAAAACACCATTCGCATAGCTCGTGCCGGAGACTCGAAACCACTCCTCTCGGTCGAGCGACATCACCGCTTTGTAATCGGGCCATCCGTTCGGATAGGCTGATCCCGCGCAGTTGGTGATCCGCAAGGTGATCTCGCGTCCTGCGCCGCCCGAAACCCGGAAATGAAACCACTGGTAGAAGTCGGACATGTGATCGTGGGCGATCTCGAGATCGACCGTGTCGCCGCTCTGCTTCAGAACGCGGATATTTCCTGCGTCGAACGCGCTTGAGATGATGAGAGACATTGGACCTTCTTGAATAAGGCGCGGGGAGAGCGGCGGCTGATAGTGCGATGGTTCGAATCACGCAAACCGGCCGTCGCCACACGCCCGTTTGACGTTGGAAATTCCTGCTTCTAGGCCTTCGGCAATCGCCCGCATTCGCGGGCTTGCTCCTTCGGGGGAAATTGCAAAATGAAGTCGCGCATTGCCCTGATGCTTCTTGGTCTGACCGCCGCGCCGGCGCTTGCACAGGTCGAGCATAATATTCCGACGTCGCCCTTTTCGGTCGACGAGGCCTATCTCTCCGGTCTGAAATGGCGGAATATCGGACCGAACCGCGGCGGCCGCTCGATCGCCGCCGCTGGAAGCGCTGCGCGGCCGCTCGAATATTATTTCGGAGCCGTTGGCGGCGGCCTCTGGAAGACGACCGACGGCGGGGTGAGCTGGAAGCCCACGACCGACAAGGATGTCGACAACAGCGCGGTCGGCGGAGTGGCAGTGTGCGAAGCCAATCCGGACATCGTCTTTTTCACGACCGGAGAGACCGAGCTTCGCGGCAACATTATGCCAGGCAACGGCGTCTACAAATCAACCGACGCGGGCAAGACCTGGAAAAACGTGGGCCTGAAGCAGGTCCAGAATTTCTCGCGGGTCCGGATCGATCCCACCAACTGCAACAACGTCTTGGTCGGCGGCTTCGGAAAATATAGCGGACAGAGTCCCGACCGCGGCGTTTACAAGAGCAGCGACGGCGGGGCGACCTGGCGCAAGGTGCTCTACCGCGATCCCAAGACCGGTGCGGTCGATATCTCCATCGATCCGAAGAACCCGAGCGTCGTCTATGCAGCGCTTTGGGAAGCCTGGCGCAAGCCCTGGGGAATGAGTTCAGGCGGACCCGGCAGCGGACTCTTCAAGAGTGCCGATGGCGGCGAACACTGGACCGAACTTACGCGCAATCCCGGGATGCCGTCGGGCCTGATCGGCAAGATCGGGGTCAGCGTCTCGTCCGTGGACGATTCACGCGTCTACGCGATCATCGAAAACAGGGACGGCGGCGTGTTTGTTTCGGACGACGCTGGCGCGACCTGGCACCGCACCAACGATAGCCGAGACCTCAGGCAGCGCGCATTTTATTACACGCGCATCACCGCCGACCCGAAGATCAAGGACCGCGTCTATGTGACGAACGTGCAGTTCTTCCGCTCGGACGACGGCGGCAAGACGTTCCCGACCAAGATCAAGGTACCGCACGGCGACAATCACGACCTCTGGATCGCATCCAACGACAACAAGCGGATGATCGAGGCCAATGACGGCGGCGCCAATGTCAGCGTCAACGGCGGCGATACATGGACGAAGGAAGAATATCCGACCGCGCAAATCTACCGCGTCGCGATCAGCAACCACTTCCCCTATTTCGCGTGCGGCGGCCAGCAGGACAACACCACCATCTGCGTCCCCAGCAAGGACTGGAAGCACGTCAACGTGCTGGGTGGCCAATATGGTTTTTCGACCGAGGGCGGCGAAAGCGGATATGTCGCCAACGACCCTCTCAACCCGAACATTTTCTACGCTGGCAGCTATGGCGGGAAGCTAGATCGGTTCGATTACTCAACCGGTCAAACGAGGGCGGTCAACGTCGTTCCGGACAACCCCATGGGTTATTCGTCGAAAGACATCGGCGAGCGGTTTCAGTGGACCTATCCGATCGTCTTCGACCCGCAGGACAAGAACATTCTTTACGTCAGCTCCCAGCACGTGTGGCGGACGGCGAACGGCGGACAGTCGTGGGAACGCATCAGCCCCGATTTGACCCGGAACGACCCGGCCACCTTGGGGCCGTCCGGCGGTCCGATCACGCTCGATCAGACGGGCGTCGAAACCTACGGGACGGTCTTTGCGCTGGCGCCGTCGCGCCTGGAGAAAGACGTCATCTGGGCAGGTTCTGACGACGGCCTGGTCCATTTAACGCGCGACAACGGACGGACCTGGCAGGACGTCACACCCAAGTCGTTCCCGAAATATCTGAAGGTCACGACGATCGAGGATTCGCCGAACCGCCCGGGCACGGCGTTTCTCGCAGGGCACATGTTCCTGCTCGACGACATGAAGCCCTATCTGTTCAAGACGACGGATTACGGAAAGCACTGGACGGCGATTACCAAGGGCATTCCCTCGGACGAAATCGTGCGAAGCGTCCGCGAGGATGTCGTGCGCCCCGGCCTGCTCTATGCCGGAACCGAGCGCGGCGTGTGGATCTCGTTCGACGATGGGCTCAGCTGGCAGAAGCTTCAGCGGAACCTTCCGGTGACCCAGGTCGCCGACATCGCGGTCACGGATCACGACCTCGTCATCGCCACGCACGGGCGTTCCTTCTGGGTGCTCGACAAGATCGACGTGCTTCGCCAGCTCGATGCGGCAACCGGCAACAAGTCGGTTCATCTGTTCCGGCCGGCCCCGGCGGTTCGCGACGTCGATCCCGGCGTGATGATCGACTATTATCTGCCGAAGGCGCCGGCCAGGCTCACCATCGACATTCTCGATTCCTCGGGCAAATTGATCAGGAGCTTCGAGGGCGCCGCGGAAGACCCGAAGAAGAAAGAAGGCGAGGACGCCGACGACGAGGATGACGGTCCCAAGCCTGTGCCCAAGCCGACGATCAAGCCCGGCCTCAACCGTTATACCTGGGACATGCATTATCCAGGCTTCACCGAGTTCAAGGGAATGATCTTCTGGTCGGCGCGCAATCGCGGACCTCTCGCAGTTCCCGGCCAGTACCAGGTGCGCCTGACGGTCGATGGCGAAACCCAGACGCAGCCGGCCGAGGTCCGCCTCGATCCAAGGCTGGGCAACGTTCCCGTGGCGGATCTGCAAAGACGCTTCGAACTCGCAAGCCAGATTCGCGACAAGGTGAGCCAGGCCAATGAAGCGGTCTTGCTGATCCGCGGCGTCCGGACGCAGGTCGATGACAGGCTCAAGAAGACGTCGGACGCAGTCATTCGAAAGGCGGGGGAGGAATTCGAACAGCATCTCGCGGCCATCGAGGGTCGAATCTACCAGGTTCGCATCCGCAGCCGGCAGGATCCGCTCAACTATCCGATCATGCTCAACAACAAGCTGGCCGCCTTGGCCGGCGTTGTCGAGGACGGAGAATCGGCGCCGACCGAGCAATCCTATGCAGTCTTCACTGATCTTTCGTCTCGGCTGGATCGCGAGCTGGCGGCACTGGACGCGCTTCTCGGCCGGGACCTTCCGGCGCTGAACCAGAAGCTGGAGGCCGCGCATCTGCCCCCCGTTGAACGCAAGCCGGAGGCATCGGTCGAGCCGGGAACGCCGACCGGACCGGGGCTTCAGGAAGCAGACGAAGAGGACGCGGATGAATAAGCTCCCCGTCCTCGTCACCGGCGGTGCCGGCTATATCGGGAGCCATGCCGTCCTTGCGTTGAAAGATGCGGGATGGCCCGTTGCAGTCATCGACGATCTTTCCAACGGCACCCGGGAGGCGGTCCCCGACGATGTACCTTTCTTCCATGGCTCAATCGCGGAACGCGTGCTCGTCGACAGCATCCTCGACGGCCAGAAGATCGGCGCGATCATGCACTTCGCTGGTTCGATCGTCGTCCCGGAGTCGGTCGAAAAGCCGCTCGAATATTATGCGAACAACACCCTTGCCTCGCACGAGCTGATCAGCGCTGCAGTCGACGGTGGCGTGAAGCACATCCTCTTCTCATCGACTGCGGCGGTTTACGGAGCGGCCGAGCGCGTGCCGATCGTCGAGGGCGACCCAAAGCTGCCGATCAATCCCTACGGCGCGTCGAAGCTGATGACCGAGCGAATGCTCGAGGACGCATCGGCGGCGCACCCATTCAACTTTGGCGCACTTCGTTATTTCAATGTGGCCGGGGCTGATCCGCAGGGCAGGGCCGGCCAGATCGGCAGGGGCTCGACCCACCTCATCAAGGTCGCGGTCGAAGCCGCTGTAGGGAAGCGCGACCATATCGCAGTCTATGGATCCGACTATCCGACGCCCGACGGCACCTGCATCCGTGACTATATCCACGTCAGCGACCTCGCCGCCGCACATGTCGCTGCGCTGGAATGGCTGGCGCAGCATCCGGGCGAAAATCTCATTGCGAACTGCGGCTACGGCAAGGGGTTGTCGGTCATGGAGGTCCTCGACGCCGTTGACCGAGCGAACGGCACTCCAGTGCGGCGTGTCATCGAACCGCGGCGTGCGGGAGATCCGCCGGCGCTGGTGGCGGGAAACAAACGGCTATTGGAGACCCTCGACTGGCATCCGGCTTATGCCGACATTGACCGAATTGTCGGCGATGCCTTGGCGTGGGAGCGAAAGCTGGCGGACGCTGCCGCTTAGGCCTTCTGGATTTTCCTCGGATCGGAATTGCTGACCAGGATATTCATCTGGTCTCCCGCCTTGAGATTGTAGAATTCATCGTCCCGGCCGTCGAACGTCAGCTCGGCGGTTTCCGGCTGGCCTCCTTGGGGCGCGGTGTAGCTCAGGTGAACGACTGCGGTCCCGTCGACAGTCTTGTTGCGCTTCGCCCGGACCTTTTCCCACTCGTCGATCGAAT
>Ga0207691_10002814_pt1 | contig 16962 bp, 15 predicted proteins | sample KBSM13metaG_FD_184327 | JGI IMG/M metagenome (GOLD analysis project Ga0207691, IMG submission 184327) | Miscanthus rhizosphere microbial communities from Kellogg Biological Station, Michigan, USA - KBS M1-3 metaG (SPAdes) (version 2) | ecosystem: Host-associated > Plants > Roots > Rhizosphere >... | reverse complement strand
CTCCTGGTCGCCCCGCGCGCGCGCCGCGCAAGGCGCGCGCCACGGGCAGAGCACGCAGGCCGGCTTCTTCGGCGTGCAGATGGTGGCGCCGAGATCCATCATCGCCTGCGCGAAGTCGCCGGCGCGGCGCGCGGGCGTGAACTGTTCGGCCAGCGCGCGGATGCGCGGCTTCGCGCCGGGCAATTCCTCCTCGACCGTAAACAGCCGCGCGATCACGCGCTCGATGTTGCCGTCGACCGGGCTCGCGCGCCTATCGAATGCGATCGCGGCGATTGCGGCGGCCGTATAGGCGCCGATGCCCGGCAAGGTGAGCAGTTCTTCTTCGGTGCCGGGAAATTCACCGCCATGCCGGGCGGCCACCGCCCTGGCGCAGGCATGCAGGTTGCGCGCGCGCGCGTAGTAGCCGAGCCCGGCCCACAGGCTCAGCACCTCGTCGAGCGGCGCGGCGGCAAGCCGCGTCACCGTCGGAAACCGCTCGAGGAAGCGGGCATAATAAGGTGCGACCGCCTTCACGGTGGTCTGCTGCAGCATGATCTCGGAGAGCCAGACCCGATACGGATCGGCGCGCTCGCCCTTGCGCGCCCGCCACGGCAGCACGCGGCGGTGGCGGTCGTACCAGGCGAGCAACAAGGCGGGATCGACGGCGCCATCGGCCTTCTTGGCACCCCGTTTGACTGCTAGGCTCATGTCTCACTCGATTGACAGAGCCCGCCGCCGTGAACAAGCCCACGCGCTCGTACGCCAAGCCGCTGAGCCAGCTTCTCGGCAAGACCATTGCCGACCTGCTCGCCAAACAGGGGTTTGCCTCGACCGGGATCATCACGCACTGGCCCGACATCGTCGGCGCGGAGATCGCCGACCACGCCGAGCCGATGCGCATGATCTGGCCGCGCCGCGTGCACGAGGACGATCCGGAACCGGCGACTCTGGTGCTGCGGGTCGAGGGGCCGGTGGCGCTCGAGATCCAGCACCTCTCGGGTGTGATCATCGAGAAGGTGAACCGCTTCTTCGGCTGGCGCGCGGTCGGCCGCCTCCAGATTCGTCAGGCGCCGCTGGCGCGGCGCAAGGCGAAAGCGCCGTTGAAAGCGCCCGACCCGGCCGTGGTCGCCCGGCTCGCCGCAGGCATGACCGATATCGCGGACGATGATCTGCGCGGCGCGCTGGCGCGGCTTGGCGCGTCGGTCAAGCGAACGTGACCACCTCCCGCTGTTCGCGCATCGCCACATTGCCATAATTGGCCGGTCAGGGTACCGAACGTCCGGTTTTGGCCCAATTTGAGGGAACTCCCTTGCGCATCACCCGCCGCGAATTCGTCGTCTCCACTGGCGCCCTCGTGGCGGCTGTTTCGTTCCTCACCTCGGTCCCGCTCGCGCTGGCGCAGACCGTCGAGGAACTGATGCGCCCCGGTCCCCTGCCCGATCTCGTCGAGGGCAAGGCGGACGCGCCGGTGACGATCATCGAATACGCCTCGATGACCTGCCCGCATTGCGCCAACTTCCACAAGACGACCTACGCGGCGCTCAAGACCAAATACATCGACACCGGCAAGGTGCGCTTCATCTTCCGCGAATTCCCGCTCGATGAGCTCGCGGTCGCGGCCTCGATGCTGGCGCGCTGCGCCGGCAAGGACGACAGCGGGAAGGCGCTGGCGCTGATCGACGTACTGTTCGCGAGCCAGGACAAATGGGCGACGCGCAATCCGGTGCCGATCCTGCAGCAAATGGCCAAGCAGGCGGGCATGACCGAGAAGGCATTCGACGAATGCCTGAAGGATCAGACGCTCTACAACAACGTCATGGCGGTGCGCGAACGCGGCAGCAAAGAGTACAAGGTGGAGTCGACGCCGACGCTGTTCGTGAACGGCAAGATGCAGAAGGGCGGCGCCACGATCGAAGAGCTCGACAAGATCATCGTGCCGCTGCTGCCGAAAAGCTGACCGCTCTCCACAGGATTCCACACGGGACAACGCGGCCGCGGCCGGCAATCCCCTGTTGCGGGGCGGCCCGCCCCGATTCATTCTCCGGCGCGATTCAAGAATCGCCCGATTCGCCTGACCGGCGATAACGGCGTCGCGGCGGGCGCGCGGTGCGCCGGCCCAAGTGCGTGACGGAAACTCGATGAAACTCAACAAGTTACGGCTGCTCGGCTTCAAGTCCTTCGTCGAGCCGACCGACTTCCAGATCGAGCAAGGCCTGACCGGCGTGGTCGGCCCGAACGGCTGCGGCAAGTCCAACCTGGTCGAAGCGCTGCGCTGGGTCATGGGCGAGACCTCGCACAAGTCGCTGCGCGCCGCCGGCATGGACGACGTCATCTTCAACGGCACCAACAACCGCCCGGCGCGCAACAACGCCGAGGTGATGCTGTTCCTCGACAACACCGACCGTTCGGCGCCGGCGCAGTTCAACGAGCACGAGACGCTGGAGGTGTCGCGCCGCATCGAGCGCGAGAAGGGCTCGCTCTATCGCCTCAACGGCCGCGAGGTGCGCGCGCGCGACGTGCAGCTTCTGTTCGCCGACGCCTCCACCGGCGCGCGCTCGCCCGCGCTCGTCCATCAGGGCCGCATCGGCGAGATCATCCAGGCCAAGCCCGAGCAGCGCCGCCGCGTGCTGGAAGAAGCGGCCGGCGTCGCCGGACTGCATGCGCGCCGCCACGAGGCCGAGCTGCGGCTGAAGGCGGCCGAGACCAATCTGCACCGGCTCGAAGACGTGATCGGCCAGCTTGCGACGCAGATGGACGCGCTGAAGCGCCAGGCGCGCCAGGCCGTGAAATACCGTCAGGTGTCGGCCGACGTGCGCAAGGCCGAGGCGACGCTGTTCCATCTGCGCTTCCTTGCGGCGAACGCCGAAGTCGCCGAGGCGAACGGCGCGAAGGATCTGTCGATCCGCCGGGTGGCGGAGGCGACGCAGGCACAGGCCGAGACCGCGACCGCGCAGGCGGTGGCCGCCGCCGCGCTGCCGCCGCTGCGCGACGAGGAGGCCGCCGCGAACGCGGCGCTGCAGCGCCTCGTGATGGCGCGCGAGGCACTCGATCGCGAGGAAGCGCGCGTCAACGAACGCATTCTCGAGCTCGACCGGCGGCTCAACCAGCTGGCACAGGACATCGAACGCGAGCAGCGGCTGGAGGCCGACGCGCAGTCGGCGCTCGCGCGGCTCGGCACGGAAGAAGCCGCCCTGACGCAGGATTCAAGCGGCGTCGCGCAACGCGAGGCCGCGGTCGCGGCGCGGGTCGGCGAAGCCGGGTCGGCGCTCGCCGAGGTGGAGAAGACATTCTCCGAACTGACCGGCGCGCTCGCCGATCTCGTGGCGCGGCGCAACCAGCTCGAACGCGCGATGACCGATCATTCGAGCCGGTTGATGCGGCTCGAAGGCCAGCTCGGCGAGGTCGAAAGCGAGCTCGCCAGTCTCGAGAAGCCGGAGAATGGCGCGCCGAACGTGGTGGCGCTCGCGGGCGCGGTCGAGACGGCGCAGGGCGCGGTCGACGCCGCCGAGGCTGCGGCGTTGCGCGCCGAAGCCGCGCACTCGTCAGCGCGGCAGGGGCTCGACGTGGCGCGCGGCCCGCTCACCGAGGCAGAGCGGCGCGTGAACCGGCTCGAAGCCGAGGCGAAAGCGCTCGCCAAGCTGATCGACGTGGAGGCGAAGAAGCTCTGGCCGCCGGCGATCGACCTGCTCACGGTGGAAAAAGGTTACGAGGCCGCGCTCGGCGCAGCGCTCGGCGACGATCTCGAAGCGCCGGTCGATCCAGCCTCGCCGATCCGCTGGGCCGGTGCCGCGACGGACGGAAGCGATCCCGCGCTCCCCGATGGCGCCGAGCCGCTCGCGCGCCACGTCACGGCGCCGGGCGAAATGGCGCGCCGGCTGGCGCAGATCGGCGTGGTCGATCGCGCGATCGGCCCGACGCTCGCCACGCAATTGAAGCCCGGCCAGCGACTCGTTTCCACCGACGGTGATCTGTGGCGCTGGGACGGCTTTGCGGCCGCCTCGAACGCGCCGACGGCGGCGGCCCGCCGGCTTGCGGCGAAGAACCGCCTTGCCGATCTCGATGCCGAACTCGGGTCCGCGCGCGGCGAGGCTGACGCGAAGCGACGCGTGGTCGAGAGCGCCGAAGGCGAACTCGCCGCAGCCGTCGCCGCCGAAGGCGAAGCGCGCAATGCGCGGCGCGAGGCGCAAACCCAGGCAGACAGCGCGCGCGACGCCCATGCGGCGGCCGAGCGCGAGGCGAACCGCCTGACCGCGCGGATGTCCGCGCTGGCGGAGGCGAAAGTGCGCCTTGCGGCGAGCCGCGACGAGACGCTCGCCGCCAGGCACGACGCCACGCAGGCGATCGAAATTCTGCCGCCGGCCGCCGAACTGGAAGGCCAGCTCGCGGAATCGCGCGGCGAAGTCGCCGCCAAGCGCGCGGTGCTGGCGGAGGCGCGCGGGGAAGCGCAGGCGCTCGCGCGCGAGGCCGAGTTGCGTGCCAAGCGCCTCACCGCGATCGCGGCGGAACGCACCGAATGGGACAATCGCAAAACGAGCGCGGCCGGCCAGAGCGCGGCGCTCGGCGAGCGGCTGACCGACGCGCAATCCGAACGCAGCTCCCTCGAAGGCGCGCCCGCGGCATTCGCCGAGAAGCGCCGCGCGCTCCTGTCCGAGATCGAGCAGGCCGACAGCGCCCGGCGCGACGCCTCCGACCGCCGGGCCGGCGGCGAGACCACGCTCGCCGAGGCCGACAAGGCCGCGCGGGCCGCACTCGAGGCAATGGGCGAAGCGCGCACCGAACAGGCGCGCGCCGAGGAACGGCTCGAGGCCGCGAACCGCCGCACCGCCGACATCGCGCACGAAATCCGCGAGATGCTCGAAACCGAGCCCGGCAACGTCGCGGCGCTGGCCGAGATCGCGCCCGGCGACGCGCTGCCGCCGGTCGGCGAGGTCGAGGAACGGCTCGACAAGCTGCGGCGCGACCGCGAGCGGCTCGGCGCCGTCAACCTGCGCGCCGACGAAGAGCTGAAGGAAGTCGAGACGCAGCATACCAGCCTGGTCACCGAGCGCGACGATCTGACCGAAGCGATCAAGCGGCTGCGCCAGGGCATCCAGAGTCTGAACAAGGAAGCGCGCGAGCGGCTGCTGTCGTCGTTCGAGGTCGTGAACGGCCACTTCCAGCGGCTGTTCACCTCGCTGTTCGGCGGCGGCACCGCCGAGCTGCAGCTGATCGAGAGCGACGATCCGCTCGAAGCCGGCCTCGACATTCTGGCCAAGCCGCCGGGCAAGAAGCCCGCGACCCTGTCGCTGCTGTCAGGCGGCGAGCAGGCGCTGACCGCGCTCGCCTTGATCTTCGCGGTGTTCCTCACCAATCCGGCGCCGATCTGCGTGCTGGACGAGGTCGACGCGCCGCTCGACGATCACAACGTCGACCGCTTCTGCGATCTGCTCGACGAGATGACCAAGCTCACCGACACGCGCTTCGTCATCATCACGCACAATCCGATCACCATGGCGCGCATGAACCGCCTGTTCGGCGTCACCATGGCCGAGCGCGGCATATCGCAGCTCGTCTCGGTCGATCTCGAGAGCGCGGTGAAGATCAGGGACGCGGTGTAGCGTTTCGTCCCATGCCGCTCGTCGCCGCGAAAGCGGGGACGAGCTCCTGGCCCTGGATTCCCGCGTGCGCGGGAATCAGCGGATCAAGCTCACCGCTTCTCCTGCACCTCGGCCAGCTGCTGGCGCAGGCTCTTGAACGACGCTGCGCGGAGCAGATCGTCCCTGGTGGCCGCGACCGTGACGTGGTCGATCGCATCGCCCTTCCGGTTGCGCGAAATGTTGAGCGAGTCGTAGGTCACCGCGACGCTCTTGCCGCCGAACCCCATGAAGCCGCCAACCTTGACCACCGCGGCCTCGACCTTGCCGTCGTCGTTGAGGATCAGATTGGCAATCTTGCCGATCCGCTCATTGGTCACGCTCACCACGTTGGCGCCGATCAGGTTCGAGCCGAGCCACTGGTTCGAATCCTGGCGCAGCGGATAGGCCGCGGTCGCCTTGAGCGAGAACAGCGAGAGCTGCAGCGGTTCGGAGCGGTCCTGCGCCAGCACCGGCGCCATCGCGGCCAGCACCAGTCCGACGGCGAGAATCCTGCGCGACATCATGCGGAATCACCCAAATGGTTGTGTCCCGCATTCAACGAACGGGGAGGTCCGCGGGTTCCCTGCGGCGGGAACCCAAGCCCCGTTTGAACCTCGCACCGGCCGGAGGCGACCAAAAACGGCTGGAGTCCCGTGGAGTTAGCGCGGCTTCCTGCCGCCCTGCCGCGGTCGCAATCAATCGGCTAGTCTCTGCCCGCGCAAATCACCGTCCGGAGCCCTTAAGGAGCCCCCATGTCCAACATTTCCTCGACCTGGATCATCATCGGCGTCCTCGTCGTGCTCGTGGTGTGGATCATCATGATCTACAACGGCCTTGTTGCCATGCGGCAACGGGTCAACCAGTCGTTCGCCGACATCGACGTTCAGCTCAAGCAGCGCCACGACCTGATCCCCAACCTGGTCGAGACCGTGAAGGGCTACGCCGGCCACGAGCGCGGCACGCTCGAAGCCGTGATCAAGGCGCGCCAGACCGCGGTCGCCGCACCGAGCATCGACCAGAAGGTCCAGGCCGAGAACGCGCTGTCCGGCACGCTGCGCCAGCTATTCGCGCTCTCTGAGTCCTATCCGGACCTCAAGGCGAACCAGAACTTCCAGCAGCTTCAGAGCGAATTGTCCGACATCGAGAACAAGCTCGCGGCGGCGCGGCGCTTCTTCAACAATGCCGTGCAGGAATACAACACCGGCATCCAGAACTTCCCGGCCGTGCTGATCGCAGGCCCGCTCGGCTTCCGCGAGCATGCGTTCTTCGACCTCGGCGAGACGCGCGCGCAGGTCGAACAGGCCCCGCAGGTGAAGTTCTAGTTCGCACCCCCTCCCCAACCCTCCCCCGCAAGCGGGGGAGGGAGCCGACCTGAGCGAGTTGCATGGCAGCAGCCTACGGTCTCTACACCCACATCCAGTCGAACCGGCGCCGCTCGGTTGCGCTGCTGATCGGCCTGTTCTTCCTCGTCTACGTGATGGTGTTCGCGGGCGCGCTCGCGGCGGAAGCGATGCAATACGACGCCTCGCTGCAGTGGCTGCTGCGCAAGGCCTGGAACGATCTCATCTGGGCCGCGCCGTTCGCCACCGTTGGCGCTGCGCTGTGGATCCTGATCGCCTACAAATTCAACCAGTCGATCGTCGACATGGTGACCGGCGCGCGCGACGTCACGCGCCAGGAGGAGCCACGGCTCTACAATCTGCTGGAAAACCTCTGCATTTCGCGCGGCATCCCGATGCCGAAGCTGAAAGTGATGGAGGACTCCTCGCTCAACGCCTTTGCGAGCGGCATGAACGAGAAGCAGTACGCCGTCACGGTGACGACCGGCCTGCTCGACGCGCTCGACGATGCCGAGATCGAAGCGGTGCTCGGCCATGAGCTCACGCACATCCGCAACGGCGACGTGCGCATGCTGGTGATCGCCGTCATCATCGCGGGCGTGATCTCGTTCTTTGCGGAGTTCTTCTTCCGCACCTTCTTCTATTCGCGCAGCGGCTGGGGCCGCTCCTCGTCGAGCGACAGCGACCGCGGCAAGGGCGGCGCGGGCTTCGCCATCGTGATCGCGGTCGCGCTGATCGCGGTCGCCTGGTTCCTCTCGGTGGTGATCCGCTTCGCGCTGTCGCGCAAGCGCGAGTTCCTCGCCGATGCGGGTTCGGTGGAATTGACGAAGAATCCCGACGCGATGATCTCGGCGCTGCGCAAGATCGAGAATCGCGGCGAGCTGCACGCCGCGACCTCCGCCGTGATGGAAATGTGCGTCGACAATCCGCGCGAGGGGTTCGCCGACCTGTTCGCCACGCACCCGTCGGTCGGCTCGCGCGTCGACGCGCTGGTGCGCTTTGCCGGCGGGCACGATCCCGGCCCGCTCGCGGTGCCGCAATACGATCAGGCGGACGAACAGCTCGAGCCGCAGGACGAGCAGGCGCCGCAACAGCCGCTGCCGGACGGACCGTTCGGTCCCTCGAATGCCGGCAATACCGGCGGCAAGCCGTTCTTGCCGAGCCGCCCGCCGATCGAACTCGGCACGCCATCGGCTCCCGCGCCCGGCCCATCCGATCCTGGACCATGGGGACCGCATGGCGGCTCGCGCTAGCCGTATCGCCTTCGCGATCATGCTCGCGGCGCTGTGCGCCGCCTGCGGCACCGCGAGTGACACGGCCAGCTTCGCCGTGGTGGTGCACGACAAATACGACACCATGCCGTGCTTCGAGATCAACAATCAGCGCAAGAGCCTCGCCGGCCGCGTGAAGGAGCTCTCCGAGCTCGCCGCAAAGGCCGAAGCCTCGCCCGGCGGCTTCATCGTCAGCTACTCGGCCTACCGTTCCGAGCTGGCGCAGGTGCGCGGCCAGCTCGCCGCCGCCGAGCGCGGCGCGCAAAAAAACGAATGCGGCCCGCCCAAGTAGCGGACCGCCTCGTGCCGGACCTCCGGACCGTTATTGCAGCGTCGCTTCGGCGATCCATTCGGTGACGGCGCGCAACGCGCCGTCACGACTTTCGCTGCGGCCTTGCGCCTGCTCGAACACAGCCAACTGCGTGTCGGCCGAGGTGCCGGTGCCGACAATGGTGCGGCAGTGCTGCACTTCCTTGAGGCATCCGAGCGCGAGCGCATCCCGCTCCACGTCGTCAAGCACGCCGTCGAGCATATCGGCGACCGAGATCGCGCCGTTGCCGGAGATGTCGACGAACGTGCCGTGCACGCCGTAGCGCTGCGCGCGCCACTTGTTCTCGACCACGATCGCGCGCGTCACCGCGGTCAGATCCCAGTTCTGCCACGGATTGCGCGTGAGGTGGCGCGCCAGCGTGCGATAGAGCGCGGCGATCGCGATCGAATCGTCGACCAGCGTGCATGAATCCGGCGCGCGCAGTTCGAGCGTCGGATTCTTCAAAGAGGGGCGGATCGCCCACCACACATAGCTCGAATTTTCCATCACGCCGGCGTTCACCAGCGCCTGGATATAGGTCTCGTATTCGGCCGGGGTGCGAAACAGCTCGGGCACGCCGGTGCGCGGCAACTCATCGTAAGCGGCGAGCCGATAGCCCTTCAGCCCGGTCGGGCGCGCGCGCCAGAACGGCGAGGAGGTCGCGAGCGCGATGAACAGCGGCAGGTAGGGCAGCATGCGCATCATGATGTCGACGCGGTCGTCCGGATCGGGCAATTCGACGTGCACATGCAGGCCGCACAGCATGTTGCGCTGGCCGATCATCTGCAGGTCTTCCATCACGTTGTCGTAGCGCTCGGCGGGCGTCTGAGTCGCGTTGCGCCATTGCGCGGTCGGATGGGTGCCGACGGCGAGGATCGCGAGGCCGTGCTCGGCCGCGATGTTCGAAACGGTCTGGCGCAGGAAACGCAGTTCGGTACGTGCGTCGGCGATGTTGTTGTGCGGCGAGGTCGCGACCTCGATCTGCGACTGCAGCATCTCGCCCATCACCTGACCGCCGGTGATCGACTTCACCTTCTCGAGGAACCCCGCGGGCATCTCGCGCGCGACCGACTTGGTCTCGACGTCCACCAGGAAGAATTCCTCCTCGATGCCGAACTTGTAATCGTCGGACATGGTCCACCCTTTCCCGTGCCAATGTCGAAAAACCGCGCGCCCCAACGCGCGGCGCACCTCGCGGGTGCGCGCCGCTAAAGCTGCGGGAAAACCCGGCCGCAGTGGGGCGTAAAGACGCCGGCTTTCGGCCATTCCCCTGGCGTGATGGCGACCGAGAACGCCTGGAGCGATTTTTGGTTCCGCCGTGAAGGCTTATTGGCGGAGCATGATCCTTCCCGAAAACCGGTGTCCACTTTTCGGGATCATGCTCTAGCGCCAGTCGCCCAGTACCGCCTGAACCAGCGACAATGCCGCGACGGCTGCCGTGTCGGCGCGCAGGATGCGAGGGCCCAACGCGAGCCGGATGACGTTGGGAAGCTTCAACAATGTTTCGCGCTCCTGCTCGGCGAAGCCGCCCTCCGGACCGATCAGCACGCTGACCGGCGACGACCCGGCGATGCCGCCGCCCCTCGCGGCCAACAGCGCCGCGATGGGGTCTTTCACCCCGGCATCCTCGTCGCAGAAGATGAGGACGCGATCCGCCGTCCAGCCGCGCGCGAACTCTCCGAACTTCACCGGCTCGGCGACCTGCGCAACGTTGAGGATGCCGCATTGCTCGGCCGCCTCGATCGCGTTGGCGCGCATGCGCGCCAGGTTGACGCGCTCGGCCTGGGTGTGGCGCGTCAGCACCGGCTGCAACCGGGCGGCGCCCATCTCGACCGCCTTCTGCACCATGTAGTCGAGCCGCGCGTGCTTGAGCGGCGCGAACAGGTAATGCAGGTCGGCAGCCGCCGTCTGCTCGCGCGTACGGTCGACGATGCCGAGCTTTGCGCCCTTCTTGCCCGAGGCCGCGAGTTGGGCACGCCACTCGCCCTCGCGCCCGTTGAACACGAGCACGTCGCCGCCCGGCTTGAGGCGCAGCACGTTGAGGAGATAATTCGCCTGCTCGCGCTCCAGCGCAACCTCGCTGCCGGCGGCGAGCGTGGCGTCGAGAAAGAGTCGCGGGGTGCGGAAATCGTAACGCGCCATGGCTTCCGGTTTATCCGGACGGGTGCGCCCGATCCAGCCCGCGGAAGCGAGATTCGCGAGTGATTCCGAACGCTTGCCGTGTTATGGTCGGATTTGCCCGCGATAAAAAACTTGACCTTGCCGCATTCACGGACAAGAGAAAGGCCGCGGGGGGCTGGAGAGATGATCATGCGGGCATTGCCGGTCGCCGCGACCCTGTTCCTCGGCCTTACCGTCGGCGCTGCCGCGCAGATGCTTGGCCCCGGCATGGGTTTCCCCGGCGCCGGAGCCGGCATGCCCGGGTTCAACACCGCGCCGTCAGCGCCGCCTCCGCAGCAGCGCGGCGAGCCACCTTGCTTTGCGGAGTTCACGCCGCTGCGCGCGGAAGCCGAAAAGCGCGCCAACGTGCTGAAGGCCGCGATGCAGAAGAAGGTGGCGCGCGAAGAGGCCTGCACCCACATTAAATCGTTCGCCGCCGCGGAGGCGAAAGTGGTCAAGTTCGTGGCCACGAATGCGCAGACGTGTGGCATTCCCCCGCAGGCCGTCGCGCAGATGAAATCCAACCACGACAAGACGATGAAGGCGCAGACCCAGCTCTGCAGCGCGGCCGCCGGCCCCGCCAAGCCGTCCGGCCCGGGCCTGAGCGAAGCGCTCGGCACCGCGCGCGGCGGCACGCTCGATCCGCTCGCCCCGCAGAGCGGCGGGCTCGATACGCTGACCGGGAACGTGCTCACCAAATGAGCGGGATCGGCCGCGTCGCCGATTCCACCGGAAACTGGGTCGATACGCTCGCGCCGTCGTGGGCGCGTCCGTATCTGCGTCTTGCCCGTGCCGACCGTCCGATCGGCGCATGGCTGTTGCTGCTGCCGTGCTGGTGGTCGGCGGGTCTTGCAGCGATCGGGACCGGACGCGCCTACCCCGACCTTTGGCATGTCGCGCTGTTCTTCGTGGGCGCGTTCGTGATGCGCGGCGCGGGCTGCACCTGGAACGACATTCTGGATCGCGATCTCGATGCGAAAGTCGCGCGCACGCGCTCGCGGCCGATCCCTTCCGGCCAGGTGAGCGTGAAGGCGGCGGCGGCGTTCCTCGCCGCGCAGGCGCTGGTCGGGCTTCTCGTCCTGCTCCAGTTCAACCGCTTCACGGTCCTCGTCGGCATCGCGTCACTCGGCGTGGTGGCGATCTATCCGCTGATGAAGCGCATCATCTGGTGGCCGCAGATCATCCTCGGCTTCGCGTTCTCGTGGGGGGCGCTGATGGGCTGGGCAGCGGTGTTCTCGCGGCTCGATGCGGCGGCGCTCCTGCTCTACGCCGGATCGATCGCCTGGGTGATCGGCTACGACACGATCTACGCGCATCAGGACCGCGAGGACGACGCGCTGGTCGGCGTCAAATCGACGGCGCGGCTGTTCGGCGCGCGCACGCGGCTCGCGCTGGTGTGCTTCTACACCGTCGCAGTCCTGCTGATCGGGCTGTCAGGCGCGGCCGCCGGCGCCGGGCCGGTGTTCGTCGTCGGCTGCATCCTGTTCGGCGCGCATCTCGGCTGGCAGATCGACCGCCTCGACATCGCCGATCCGGATCTGTGCCTGCGCCTGTTCAAGTCGAACCGCGACGCCGGACTGATTTTGTTTGCCGCGCTGGCCGGCGACGCGCTTTATCAGGCCTATACGGTCTGAACACGTCCGTCTGTCGGTCTAACGTTTGCGCGCGGCCCGCAACGACTTCTGGTTGCGGCTCTTGGACGAAGACTTCGCCGCCACGATGACGACCTTCTTGTTCTTCGACATCTTCATCGTGCCCGGCACCAATTCTGCTTGCCCATAACCGCGATGGAGCTGGACGAATTCACGAATGATCTCATAGCAGACGATGAGCTTCTTGGTGTCCAGCTCCCATCGCGCGCCCGGACTGCCGCATTGCTGCATTTCAAGCGTGATCGGCCGCTTCCAGGCAAAGTCCTCCGACAGCCATTCGGCCACGGATTCCAGGATCTGGAGCTTGCGGCCGAGTTCGGCGAGCGTGGCGTATTCGCCCGGGTCGGCATAATTGACCGCGATCTTCGTTTTCGGGTCGTCCGGCTTGCGCATGTGCGGTTTCAGCACCTGCTCCCACGACCACGACGCGTTGCTGAAATCGCCCTGGCAGGTGCCCTGCCGTTCCTCCGGCAGCTTCACCTCGGTCGCGAGGTCGGCGAATTTCTCGGGCTGCCCGCCCACCAGCAGGCAAACGATGTTGTAGGCCCGCTGCAGATCCATGCCGTGTTCGTCATAAAAGGTGGCCGGCATGCCCTCTTTCCGGTCGCGCTGGTCGGCGAGAAACCAGCCCCTTGCGGCGTTGGTCACGACGCGATCTGCGAAGGAACTCGCCATCTTGATAGAGACAATGGTCGCCAAGGCGTCGGCCGCGTCCTCTTCGCGTCCGAGAACCGGTATTCCGAATTCGCTGATCAGCGCGTGAGCCGTCTCGTGACCAAGCACGAACAGCACGTTGCCGGTCACGAATTCGACGCCGTCCTTGATCTGCTTCGGGGTCTTCCCTTTGTTGTAGCGCGGATCGTTCTGGAACATGGTCGCGATGTCGAGAACGCGCTGCTCGAGCTCCGACCTCGTCGCTGAATGAGCGCCCGAAGCTGTTTGGGCGATGGCCGCCGGTACTGCGAACAGGATCAGGAGCGGAAACGCCAGGGCCGCCGGACGAACCCGCCGTCCAAAGTCGATCACGCGATCACAAACGGCCGGGCGATCCCACATGACACACCCCTGAGTTATCCATGCCCCCGGTACCGCCGCGCAAAGCGCCTGGAGACGAGACCACACGTTACGGGGCACCGCGAGCCCGAGCATGCCACAAGAACGCGATCGAGGTATCGGCCAACATTTGGCGGTGGTAACGGGGGAAGGACGGGCCGCTCTTGCGGCCCGTTGGCCCGGCCGGCGCGGCGATGCTAGACGGGTCGCCATCCCCGACCGATTCAAGAAGGACGGATATGCAGGTTCTCAGGACAATCGCCCTCGCCGCCGCATTGGCCATCGTTGCCGTCGGCTCCTCCACCGCCGCAATGGCTCAAGCCGCCGGGAAGACCATGACCACACCAACAGGACTGCAGATCACGGACAGCAAGGTCGGCACCGGCGCGACGCCGAAGACCGGGCAGACCTGCGTCATGCATTACACCGGATGGCTCTACGTGAATGGCGCCAAGGGGCAGAAGTTCGACTCATCGGTCGATCGTGGCCAGCCGTTCGAATTTCCGATCGGCGTGCGGCGCGTGATCGCCGGCTGGGACGAAGGCGTCGCCACCATGAAGGTCGGCGGCAAGCGCACCCTGATCATCCCGCCCGAACTCGGCTACGGCGCGCGCGGCGCAGGCGGCGTGATCCCGCCGAACGCCACGCTGATCTTCGAGGTCGAACTGCTCGACGTGAAAGGTTAGCTGCGCGCGATGATCTCGCGCTCGCCCTGATGGACGAGCGGCATCACGCGATTCACGCCGGCACGGCGGCGCGCGAGAAACTTCGGACGGCGCTTGCTCAGCGGCGACCGGCGGCGGCGGCGCTGCGTCGGCGGCTTGATGCGCACGGCGCCGAGCTGCGGGAACGGCGCGCTGAACTCGCCGTCGCTGCCGGCGACCAGCGGCGGCACGCCGAGCACGCGCGACCACAATTGCCATTCGGCGACCACGTCGTCGGAGTTTTCCGCGGAATAAAGCTCGATCGAAAGCGCCGGATCGCGGTGTTCGAGATAGACGCCGACGCCGGCCGGCCGATTCTCCTGCTCGGGGATCAGCCGAATCGCAACACCGCGGAATGCCTTGACCGGCACGTTGAGCGCGATGCGCATGCCTTGCACGGCACGGCGCACGATCACGCGTTCGCGGTGCAACTCCACGTGCCGCAGCGCCTCGTCCGCCAAGGCATCGCTGGTCGTGAAACGGACGGGCAGTGCGTGGGGGTCGAGCCGCGCGGTGCGGCTCGACCCGGCGGAGTGCCCGCCGAGCTCGGTTTGACGCCTCACAATTCGCTCCCTGCCGGACTTTTTGTTTTGTGTCCGGACGTTGGCGCGAGCATGCCACGGCGCGGTCCGGATGAGCTTAATGGCGCTGGTTAACGGGGCGTAGCGGCGCCTCGTTCGCGCCACATGATTGACGGTGCGTTGCCGCCAAAGCCTGGATTGTCGAGAACGATGCTCGGGATGTTTCAAAGCCGGGCAATTCCCCCGCATTCGACACTTGCCGATAAGGAAGAGGAAACCAACATAGACCGGGTGCGGCCTTGGCCGGCTTTTGCCGGCCTTGGCCGGCGGGCTTGTCACCGCCCCGCCCGCCCCCTAAACCGAAACGCACTCCATGTCAGACCTCCTCGATCAATCCCCGCTCATTGCGCTTGCCGAACGCCTGGTCGAGGCCGCGCGCAAGGCCGGCGCCGACTCGGCCGACGCGGTTGCGGTGCGCTCGGTATCGCTCTCGGTCGAGGTGCGCGACGGCAACGTGGAAGAGACCGAACGCGCCGAAGGCGACGATGTCGGCCTGCGCGTGCTGATCGGCCGCAAGCAGGCGGTGGTCTCGACCAATGACCTCAAGGGCAATGGCGCGGCGGCGCTTGCCGAACGCGCAGTCGCGATGGCGCGGGTCGCGCCGGAGGACAAATACGCCGGCCTCGCCGACGCCGCGCTGCTGACGCATACGTTTCCGGATCTCGACCTGATCGACCCCGTCCTGCCCGATGTGAGCACGCTGGAGAAGCACGCGCGCGCGGCCGAAAGCGCGGCACTCTCGGTCAAGGGCGTGAGCAAATCGGGCGGCGCCAGCGCCGCGGCCGGCATCGGCGGCATGGTGCTGGTGACGAGCCACGGCTTTCGCGGTGCCTACGTTGCCTCGAGCCACTCGATCTCCGCAATGGCGATCGCCGGCGAAGGCACCGGAATGGAGCGCGATTACGACTACACCTCGGCGCGGCATGCAGGCGATCTGGAGTCGATCGAGAAGATCGGCCGCAGCGCCGGCGAGCGCGCCGTGAAGCGGCTTAATCCGCGCAAGGTCGAAACCCGCCGCGTTCCCGTCGTCTACGATCCGCGCGTCGCCGGTTCGCTGGTCGGGCATCTCGCCTCGGCGATCAACGGTGCTTCCATTGCGCGCAAGACCAGCTTCCTGAGGGAGCGCATGGGCGAGCGGCTGTTCCCCAAAGGCATTCGCATCGTGGACGATCCGCTGCGCCCGCGCGGCCTGCGCTCGCATCCCTTCGACGGCGAAGGCGTGGCGGGGAAAGAACTCGCTGTGATCGACGACGGCATGCTGACATCCTGGTTCCTCGACAGCGCGACGGCGCGGGAATTGTCGCTGACGACCACGGGCCACGCGTCGCGCGGCGTCTCGTCATCGCCCTCCCCGTCGCCGACCAACCTGCATCTCGCAGCCGGCCGCGCGAGCCCGCAGGAACTGATCGCCGCGATCAAGGACGGCTTCTACATCACCGACCTGATCGGCATGGGCGCCAATCTCGTCACCGGCGATTACAGCCGCGGCGCGTCCGGACTGTGGATCGAGAACGGCGAACTGACGTTTCCGGTGAGCGAAGTGACCATCGCCGGCCACCTCAACGACATGTTCGGCTCGCTCGAGCCGGCGAACGACCTGGTGTTTCGCTACGGCACCAACGCGCCGACCGTGCGCGTGGAAGGACTGACCGTTGCGGGCACCTGAGCCGACCACGCTCACGCCGCTCAAGGACGGGCTCGCCACCATCGTCCGCGAAGCCGGCGCGCTCGCAGCTTCGACGTTTCGCGGCGAGCACCTCAAATCCTGGACCAAGGCGGGCGACTCGCCGGTGACCGAAGCCGACATCGCGGTCGACCGCTTCCTGCGCGAGCGCCTCACGCGGCTGGCGCCGGATTGCGGCTGGCTCTCCGAAGAGACGGAAGATACGCGCGCGCGCCTCGGCGGGTCGCGGTTGTGGATCGTCGATCCGATCGACGGCACGCGCGCGTACGTCGCGGGCCGCACCGACTGGGCGGTCTCGGTCGCGCTGGTGGAGCACGGCCGCCCGGTCGCGGCCGCGGTGTTCGCGCCGGTGGAGGACGGTCTTTACCTTGCGGCCGCAGGCGAAGGCGCGACGCGCGATGGCGAGCGGATCACCGCCAATGCCGGCGGCGATTTCGCCGGCGCGCATGTCGCGGGACCCAAGCCGATGATCGGCGAACTGGAGAAATCCGCGCCCGGCATCGTGGCCGAGCCGAAGGTGCATTCGCTCGCGCTGCGGCTCACGCGCGTTGCCGCCGGCATGCTCGACGTCGCGTTTGCATCGAAAAACAGCAATGACTGGGATCTGGCGGCG
>Ga0207691_10002813_pt1 | contig 16963 bp, 10 predicted proteins | sample KBSM13metaG_FD_184327 | JGI IMG/M metagenome (GOLD analysis project Ga0207691, IMG submission 184327) | Miscanthus rhizosphere microbial communities from Kellogg Biological Station, Michigan, USA - KBS M1-3 metaG (SPAdes) (version 2) | ecosystem: Host-associated > Plants > Roots > Rhizosphere >... | reverse complement strand
TCGGTCAGCTCGACGTCGATCGTCCGCGTCTCGTTCTCCGGGTTCGTGGGCTGCGGCCGGACGTCGATGGATCGGAAGACGCCGGTGCGCGCCAGGTTTTGCTGCGTGTCGGCGATCTTCTCGGCCGAGTAAGGCTCTCCTTCCTTCCAGGCGATCTGGTGGCGGATCCTCTCCACGCGCGTAAAGGCGTTGCCGCGAATGATCGTCCGGCCGAAGAAGGCGCGCTCCCCTTCCTCGACCTTGTAGGTGACGTCGACGGCGGTGCGGTCTTCCGAGAGCGTGTAGCGGTCCTGGACCGTGGCCGAGGGCCAGCCCGTGTTCTGGTAGCGGGTGGTCAGCACGCCGACGTCGTGCCTCAGCGCGGCGGGGTTGAACGGCTCGCCGACCTTGATGGTCAGCAGAGAGTCGAGGTCCTCGAGCGTCAGGTGCTCGGCGCCCTCGACCTGCCGTTGCCGGACGAACGCCCGGGGGCCTTCCACGATGAAGATCGCGACCTTGAGCTGATCGGGGCTGGTCCCGTCCTGCACCGAGGACTTGACCTTCGCCTCGATCCAGCCCTGTCTCTGGTAGTAGCCGAGGATCGCCGACACGTCGCCCTCGAGATCCGTGTCGATGAGGCGCCCCTTCGCAATGACCGGCAGGCCCTTCGGCCGCGTGACCATGAGGCTGCGAATCGTGTCCTCGGGCACCGAGGCGTCGCCGTCGATCGTCACCGACTCGACCGCGTACTTGGGCCCCGGCTCGACGGCGAGCTTCACCATCACGGGATCGGTGCCCGACGCGGACGCGGTGACCTTCACGCGGTAGTGGCCCGCCCGCTGCAGCTCGGCGCGCCGGTCGATGGTCCATTGATCCAGCAGGTCCTCGTCGAAGGATTGGTAGTCGAGGAGGGCCCGGATCTGCTTGGCCGCCGCCTTGAGCTTGATTCCTTCGGCCGCGATCTCGTAGCGCGGGCCCACGGTGATCCGGTAGACCGGCCGGATCCGTCCGTCTTCGGTCGGCTCGGCGGCGATCAGCTCGACCGCGCCGCGGTAGTAACCCTGGGCAAGCAGGAATCTGCGCATGCGTTCCGCGTCATCGCGGGCCTTGGTCTCGTTGTAGACGTCGCCCGGATCGAGCTTGCCGTGGGCCGCGAGATCCGAAGGCGTGAAGGGCGCCGTCTTGCCGTCGAAGAAGGGCTCCGTAATCCGGGCCCGCTGTCCGGCCTGGATACGGTAGAGCGCCGTGACCGTGAACGTCTCCCGGTCGAACACCGCCTCGGGCTCGACCTGGGGATCGAGATAGCCGTCCGCGAAGAGCCGGCGCTCGATCGCGGCGGTGCCCGCCTCGAGGGCCGCCGCGTGGAACGGGTCGCCCGCCGCGAGAGACACGACGCGCCGGAGGTCCTCCCGGGTCGGTCCGAACTTGCCTTCGAACTCGATCGCGCGGACGACGTACGCCCGCCAGAGATAGATGATCACCCGGACGTCCCCGCCCTCGAGGGGCTCCGCGTCCACCACGACGTCGGAGAACAGGCGCGTGCCGTAGAGGTTCCGGATCGTGGCGGCGGTCCCTTCTTCCGTGAGTGGCTGCCCGGCCGCGATCGAAATCAGCTCTTCGATCTCGCCCTTGTTGACCTGTCCGTCCGCCGCGTACGCCACCGAGCTCACGTTCCTGCCCCACAAATCCCGCAGCTCCGCCCCGGCGGCCGCCGCGGACGGGAATGCGGCGAGCGCTACGAGCGCTAGAACTGTCCCGAGGACCGTCGCTGCCCGCGCGCCCCCCATCAGAGCCGCTGGCGCTTCCGGAACGTGACCGAGTAGTTGCCGTCCTCGTCCCGCAAAAGCTGGATGAAGATGGTGTCCGTCACCTGCCACTCGATCCGGATGATCGGGTCGCGGCTCGAATCGAGAGCGATCGACGAAGTCACGACGAGGTCCTGGGTGATCTGTTTTCCGATCGTCGTCCGGAACGTCGTCAGGTTGCTGCCCTCGAAGACCGGATCGATCTGGAATCGATCGAGCTTGAAGAGTTGCCGCGTGCCGCGGGTCAGCCCGCCGGTGACGGCCCCGGTGACGATGCCGCCGGCCGCCGAGACGAGCTGGTCGGTGGTCTTGTCCTCGCGTCGGGTGTCGGGAGGCGTGCCCGAGAGCACGAGGCCCAGGATCGCGTCGTTGGACAGGGGCGGGTCCGAAACGAAGTTGGCCGCGACCCGCGGCCACGTTCCGACGAGCGACACCGTCAGGTCGTAGGCCTTGATCTCGGCCCGCGCGCGCAGGTCGACGAACGGAGCGATTCTCGTGGTGTTGGAGAACGTGATCGCGCCGTACTCGATCTCGTAGCGGACGTCGGAGAAGACGACGCGCCCGCCTTCATCGAGGAGGATCTGGCCGAGAAGAACCGGTTCGGCCAGGGTTCCCCGCGCGTTCAGATCCACCGTCCCGGAGAGCCGGGCCACGTTGTTCCGCACTTCGAGCGACGCCGCGGAGACGATGCGGATGTCGAGAGATGTCCGCTCCTTCCACGGCTCGCGGGCGGCGAGCGCCGCGCCCGGGCGGCTGCGGGCCATCAGGTCCGAGACGGTGACTTCGACGTCCTTCGTGTACGTGCCGCGGAGCAGCGTGATCTCGCCCCGGATCTCCCGGTTCTCGAGATCTCCGGCGGCCACCAGATCCGCGTCCACGATCAGCCGGAGCGATGGAATCGCACGCACGGAGACGCGGCGGCCCTGGAGCGCGACGCGGAAACTCGAGAGCTTTCCGCCGTCCAGCCGGAATGTGCCGGCCGCGAACGCCTCGCCGTCGGCGACCTTGGCTCGCAGGCCCTCCAGCTCTCCGGCGTTGCCGACCAGCCGGAGCGTGCCCTCGAGGTCCTCGAAGGAATAGCCGAAGCCCCGATACCGGCCATCGGCGACGCGGATCGAACCGTTGAACTCGGGCTTCTCGACCGTTCCGGACGCGGCCACGTCGAAGGTGAGGCGGCCGCTCGCCGCGAGCCCCGGACGCACCAGCTCCAGAACCGTGGCCTGCGCTTCGCCCGAGATCCGCGCGTTGATCGTTTTCGGGCTCGCGGCCGTGTCGAGCGCGCCCCGGATCGTCAGGTCGATCCCCTCGCCGACGGCGCGGAGGCTTTCGAGGGTCACGACGCGATTCCGGATCGAGACCTTTGCCGGAGCGGCCGCGCGGAGGAGGCCGGGACGATCGCGCGTATCGAGCCGCGCTTCGCGAACGACGAGCTCGGCCGACATCGGCGCGCCTTTCTCCTCGGGCCACGTGAAGCGGCCGCTGGCCGAGACGGCTCCTCCGACGCCTTCCGGAAGCTGGAACGGCGTGAGGCCAAGGAAGGCCGCAACGTCCGGAGCATCGAGCTCGACGTCGACCCTCCCCGGCGACCCGAAGGGCTCGCCGCTGCCCTTGAGCGTCCAACGGTCGGGCACGGACAGCGTCCCGGAAAGCTCGCCCCGCGTCAGGCGCGCCTCGAGCTTCGGGGAGAGCGCCGGCGGCAGCGGGCGGCCGTGGAAGACCGCGTCCGACAGCGCCGCCGAGACAGTCAGGTCCGGGCGGTCCATCGTTCCCGAGCCCGTGAGCTGGAACGTCAACTTGCCGGAGAGATCGTCGGAGGCGTCGCGGACGGCCTGGAGGGCCTCGATCGGCACCGCGTCTCCCGCGAGGCGCACCTCGAACGTCTTCTCGCGGTAGGCGATCGCCCCGCGGCCGCCGAGCGTGCCGCCACCGAGGTCCGCGCGCACCTCGTCGAGCTCGAAACGGCCCGGCTCGAGGGTCGCACGGCCCGTGATGACGGGGAACTTCTGGCCCCAGACCTCCGCCTCGGCGAGCGTCATCGTTCCGGATCCCGCGACCGAGTCGGGCGGGCTTCCATGAAGCGGGAAGGTCCCCGTCACGAACCCCGAGATCGGAAACTCGAGATCGAGGTAATCGAGCAGCCTGCCGAGGGGATAGTCCTTGGCCGCCACCGTGACGTCCAGCGTCGGTCGTGCCGGGTCGCGCCGATACCGCACCAGGCCATCGAGGGAGAGCGTCGCGCTGCCCTCGTAGACGCGCAGCGGATGGAAGAGAAAGGCGCCGTCCTCCATACCGGCTGTGCCCCGCACGCTGCCGAAGAGGACGCCGTCGTAGCTCGCGTTCTCCGCCGCGATCTGGGCGGACACGACGGGATTTCCCCACGATTTCGCGATGTGGCCGTCGACCTCGCCGCTGCCGCCGAGACCCAGGGGCCCCGGCCGACCGCCGCTCGCGGCCGTAAAGTTCTGGAACAGCCGGTCGACCTCGACGAGATCGCGAGAGCGAAGACGGAATTCGAAGTCCGGCGTCCACTGGCCGATGCGGAGTCCGCCGGTCAACTCCAGCGAGGACGCCGGGAACCGGAAGATCGTCCCGTCGAAACCGATGCGCCCGTCCACGACGCTGAGCGTGCCCCCGCCTCCGGTCGGGATGCCGAAACGTCCACGCACCAGCGAGGTCGCCGGGCCGGGCTTGATGTCGAGGGTCCCGCCGCCGTCGGCGCGTTCGAGACCGCCCTCGCCCCAGCGCAGGGCGAGCGAGAGCGCGGCGCCGCCGGAGAGCCCGGTGCCCGGCAGCCGGATGTCGCCGAAGAAGCGCTCGAGCTGCAGGTTGCGCGCCTCGAGGGCGAGCGTCATGGGCCTGGCTTTGCCTCCGCCGGCCAGGTCCTGGATGCGGAAGAGACCCGTGGCCGTACCGCCGGCGTATCTCGCCTTCGAGATCTCGGCGACGAGCGCCTCGGGACGGGCCGAGACGGTGGCTTCGAGGTCCTCGATCAGAAATCCCTTGGCGTCGACTTTGGGAGCCGAAAGGTGGCCCGCGATGCGCAAACCGCCGGCGGGCGGGATCCGCACCTCTGCCCGGATCCGCGCGTCGCCCGCGAAGCCCAGGTTCGATCGGAAGATTCGTTCGATCTCCGAGATGTGGAGGTCGCCCGAAACCATCAGCAGGATCGTGGGGTTCTTGAGGGTCTCGACGGCGCCCGAGGCGTGGAGGTCGCCGAATTCGCCGACGGCTCGGAAATCGTCGATCGACGCGCCGCGCTCCGGATCGAGACGGAAGGACAGGTCCAGCCCGAAGATCAGGGGCTCCGCCTGCGGCAGCTTGAGCTCCGCCTTACGGCAGGCCAGCGTGCCCGAATAGCGGTTACGGCGGAGCGAGGTCAGCTCCAGCGCGAAATCCTCGAGCCGGCCGTCCATCCCCATCTGCCGGCCTTCGAGCTCGAAGAGGCCTCTCTGGATGACGAGCTCGCCGACCCGCACCGCCAGTCCTTTCTTTTCGGCCGGGGCGGTCAGCCCGGGCGGCAGGTTCCAGGTCCCGTCCGGAAACTGGACGAGAGAGACACGGGCGCCCACGGCGCGCACACGCCCGAGGCGCAGCTCCGTTCCGCCGATCGAGATGCCGCCGCCGATCGTGAGCTCCGCCGCGGAGAGCAGCGGCACGTCCGGAACCCGCGGGTCGTTCTCGATGCGCACGTCCGCGAGCGTCAGCGAGGGTGGAAAGATCCGGAACTGGACGCGGCGGAAGCTCACCGGCCGCTTCAGCAGCTCCGAGAGGCGCTGCTCCGAGACCCCGACCATCAGGGTCTGGAAGCGGTCGGAGTTCCAGATGGAGTAGACGGCGAGGATCAGGAAGAGAACGACGATCAGGAGCAGGCGCGACGCCGACAGGCGTTGCGCCTCGTGCGGCGTGGGATCCCGGTCGTCGCGCGCGTCCCCGCCCGACATCCCGAGTTCTACACGCCCCAGGAAAGCTTGCTCGCGAGCTGATCGAAATGATCGGCTTCCGGCGGGCGAAGCAGCGTCACCGACGCGGGGCTCGAGCGGACGACCACGGTCAGGCCAGAGACGATCGGAAATCCCTCCTGCCCGTCGAGCGTCAGGTACACGCCGCCGTCACGCCGCTCCGGCCCGACGACGCGCACGCGGATTTCGGTCGACGCGGGCACGACGAGAGGGCGCTGGGCGAGCGTGTGCGGGCAGATCGGCGTGACGACGATGGCGGGCAGCTGGGGATGCAGGATGGGGCCGCCGGCCGAGAGGTTGTAGGCGGTGGACCCCGTCGGCGTCGAAACGATGACGCCGTCGGCTCGGAATTCGGCCACCGTGCGCCCGTCGAGGACGATCGCGAACGTCGAAATCCGCGCCAGGGCCTCGCGATTCAGGACGGCGTCGTTCAGCGCGCGGTAATGGCCGTGATGCGGCCCGCGGGGCACTCCGACATCCAGAGCGCCGCGGCGGTCCTCCCGGAAGCGCCCGGCCAGGATCTCGTCGAGCCTCGCGATCAGCTCCTTCTGGGAGATCCCGGCCAGGAACCCGAGCAGGCCCACGTTGACGCCCAGAAGCGGCGTCGTCGGCGGCGCGGTCCGGGCCACCGAGAGCAGCGTCCCATCGCCTCCGAGAACGATGACGAGGTCGGATTGCCGGGCAATCGCGGCGCGAGGCACGCCCTTCGGGCGCCGGAGAGCCTCGGCTGTCCCCTCGTCGATGAGAACCCGGCGTCCGCGGCGTTTGAGGGCCCGCTCGAGCGAGGACGCCAGCCGGAGAGCCGGCGCCGAGGAGGTCTTGGCCACGATTCCGACGCGCTGGAATTTTGGCGCGGAAGCCCGTGACCCCTTCATCCCGCTCAATTTACACGAAATCCGAGCAGAAACTCCTCGTTGCCGCGAGCGCCCCGGATCGGCGACGGAATCGAGCCGAGGACCTCGAGACCGAGCTCGCGTCCCGCCGCTTCGATCTCGGCGACGACTCGCCGCCGGGTCTCTTCGGACCGCACCACTCCTCCCCGGGGGACCTCGCTCCGGCCCGCCTCGAACTGCGGCTTGACCAGAGCCACCAGCACCGCGCCCGGGACGAGAAGCCGCACGATCGCCGGCAGGACGAGTCGCAGGGAGATGAAGGAGACATCGACGGCGGCGAGCTCGATCGGTTCTCCGACCTCGGCCGCCGAAAGGGCCCGCGCGTTGACCTTCTCGCGCACGACCACGCGGGCGTCGTTTCGAAGCTTCGCGTCGAGCTGGCCGTAGCCCACGTCGACCGCATAGACGCGCGCGGCGCCGCGTTGCAGGAGGCAGTCGGTGAAGCCTCCAGTCGAGGCGCCGACATCGAGGCAGACTTTCCCCCGGGGATCGATTCCGAAGTGGTCGAGCGCCCCGGCGAGCTTCACGCCGCCGCGCGAGACGTAGGGGTGCGGCGGCCCGGCGACTTCGACTTCGGCGTCGGACGGGACGCCCTCGCCCGCCTTCTCCACTCTCCGGCCGCCGACCGTCACCAGGCCCGCGAGAATCATGGCCTGCGCTTTCTCGCGCGTCGGCGCGAGACCGCGCTCCACGAGAAGCCGGTCGAGACGGATCTTCAAAACGTGATCGCCACCTTCATCGAGCCCTCGAGGGCGCGCGCCCGCGCGAACGCCTCGACCGAATCCCCCACCGGAAACCGATGCGACACGAGGTCGGCGACCCGGACCTCGCGGCGGGCAATGCGCCCGAGGGCCTCGCTCGTGTCGTCGGGACCGCACGAATACGACGGCAGCACCGTCACCTCGCGGAAGTAGAGGTCGAAGAGGTCCGCATTCCACGTTTCGCCGGGCGGCGCCATCGTGAAGAGCAGAAGCGTGCCGCCGGCGGCCACGGCCCGGGCCGCCTCGGCCACCGCCTCGCGCTTGCCCGGACAGACGAAGACGACGTCGAATCCCCCCGGAGCGACGGCGCGAGCTCCCTCCGCGAGCGGCTGCCGCGAGACGTCGATCACGGCGTCCGCGCCGCTCGTGGAGGCCGAGGCCGCGGCGAGGCGCGAGGCGACCCTGTCCGCGCCGACAATCCTGGCCGCACCCCCTGCCCGGCCGAGCCGGATCGCGAGCTGGCCCGCGGGCCCGAGCCCGACGACGAGCAACGATTGCCCCTTGGAGATGCGGGCACGGCGGAACGCCTTGACGACCGTCGCGAGCGGCTCGATGAAGCTCGCTTCCTCGTCCGAGACGCCGTCGGGGATCTTGAGCGTGTCGCGGGCGAGATTGCCCGCCGGGATCCTCACGAGCTCGGCCATGCCTCCGGGATCGAGGCGGGAGAGACGCCACTCCTCGCAGTGGACGAACCGTCCGGCGGCGCACGCCGCGCAGGACAGGCACGGCGCGTGGTGGTGGGGAACGACCCGCTCGCCCACACGGAACTCCGTGACCCCGGGCCCGACCGCGCGAATGACTCCGGCGATCTCGTGGCCGAGCACGGAGCCGGCCTTCCGGCGCACGTACCAGTCCAGCAGATCCGAGCCGCAGATCCCGGCGACGCGCGTGGCCATGAGCGCCTCGCCCGCTCCGATCTCGGGTTCGGGCAGGTCGGCCACGGCGACCGATCCGTCCGCCTCGACGCGCACGGCTTTCATCGCCGCCTCAGCGCGCGCTGCGAATCCGGTCCGCCCCGGCGTTCCCGGCGATGTCCTTGACCGCGGCGACGAGCCGATCAACCTCTTCCTCGGTCGTATAGCAGGCCGCGCCGGCGCGGACGAGACCGTCCCGGCCGTGGCCGAGGCGCTCGGCGACCGTCCACGCGTAGAAGTCTCCGCTCGAGAGGTAGAGCGCCCGCGACGCGAGAGCCTCGGCGACCTCGTCGGCCGTGTATCCGGCGACGACGAAGGAGAGCGTGGGTGTCCGAGGGGCGTCGGGCGGCGGCCCGTAGAGCGTGACGCCTTCGATGGCCGCCAGCCCCCGCCACATCCGCGCGAAGAGCCTCCGACCCCGGCCGTGAAGGGCCTCGTAGGACGCGGCCAGGCCGGCGCGCCGGTTCGCGGAAGACGGGCCCGCCAGCGAGGCCAGGAAATCCACGGCGGCCGCGGCGCCCACGATGCCTTCGTGCGAGAGCGTGCCTGTCTCGAGTCGCTCCGGGGACCAGTCCGGCGCCGGGACGAGTCTCGGCACTTCGAGCGCCTCGATGAGCGCCCGGCGTCCCCACAGCACGCCGAGGTGAGGGCCGTAGAACTTGTAGGGAGAGCAGGCCAGCCAGTCGCAGCCGAGCCGCGCGACGTCCGGCAGGACGTGCGGGGCCGAATGCACCGCGTCGACGAAGGAGAGCGCGCCGGCGTCCCGCGCGAGACCGCAGATCCGTTCGACGTCGTTGACGGTTCCGAGCGCGTTCGAGGCCCAGCCGATCGCCACGAGCTTCGTCCTCGAGCCGATCGCGCTCTCGAGATCCCGTTCGTCGAGCTGGCCCGTCTCCGGACGCATCCGGACGGTGCGAATCGTGACGCTCCGGTCCCTCTCGAGGGCCTTCCAGGTGTCGACATTCGCGTGGTGGTCGAGCTCCGTGACGACCACTTCGTCGCCCGGTCCCCAGGCGCGGCCGAGCGCGCGCGAGAGATGGAAAGTCAGCGTCGTCATGTTCTGGCCGAACGCGATCTCCGACGCGTCGCCATTCAGGAACTCCGCGACCGTGGTCCGGGCGTCGGCGAGCGCGGCGTCGGTCTCGGACGAGGTCGGATAGCGCCAGTGGGTGTTGGCGTTGTGCTTGAAGAGGTAGTCCGCCATCGCGCGGACGACGTTGACGGGAACCTGCGTGCCGCCCGGCCCGTCGAAAAACGCCACCGGAAGGCCGCCGTCCCGGCGCTCGAGGGCCGGGAACCGGCCGCGGATCGCGGCGGTGTCGGCGACATCCCCGGCGAGCCCGGCCGTCGCGGCGAAACGAAACTCGGGCGTTTCCATCGCGACGGCGAGAATATCAGGGGCCGCCGCAACTCCGTTTGGAAGAGGGCCTTGAAGAGAGCTCCCCTTCTGCCGTAGCGTGCCCCGACACGATGGTCGCACTGGCCCGGACACCGTCGAGCCTTTCCGTCGAAGACGCTCGACGGCTCGCGCGCCAGCTCTTCGACCTGGACGTCTCGACCGTCTCCGAGCTTCCGAGCGAACGGGACCGGAACTTCCGCCTCGAGACTCCACGGGGCGCTTTCGTGTTGAAGCTCGCCGGCCCGACCGAGAGCGACGGAGTGCTGGACCTGCAGAACCGGGCCCTCGAGTGGATCGCCGAGCGCGCGGCCGAGCTTCCGGTTCCGAGACTGGTCGCGCGATCCCCGGACGGGCGCACGCGCCTGCTCTCGTACTTGCCGGGGACGATTCTCGCCGAGGCGCGCCCGCGCTCGCCCGCGCTGCTCGCGCGTGTGGGAGGGCTTCTGGGGCGTTTGGACGTCGCGCTCGCCGGCTTCCGGCATTCCGCCGCCGTCGGGCGGGACCTGATGTGGGATCCCGCGCGAGCGCCGGAGATCATCGAGCGTCATCGCGACGCGATCGCAGATCTCGCCCGCCGCGAGCTCGTCGCGCGGTTCGAGGCGCTCTACAAGTCCGAGGTCGCGCCCCTCCTCCCGGGACTCCCGCGGAGCGTCATCCACAACGACGCCAACGACTACAACGTCCTCGTCGGCCCGCCGGCCGAGCGGCCCGAGGACCGCCCGGTCACGGGGCTTCTCGATTTCGGCGACATGGTCGAGACGTGGACGGTCTGTGAGCTCGCGGTCGCCCTGGCCTACGGCATCTTCGGCCAGCCCGAGGCGCTCGTGGCCGCGGAGCGCGTCGTGGCCGGCTACCACTCCCAGCGCCCGCTCTCGGAGGCGGAGCTGGATGCGGTCTGGATCCTGGCTGCGATGCGCCTCTGCACGAGCGTGTGTCTTTCGGCGCACCGCCGCACGGCCGAGCCGGAGAACCCCTACCTGCTCGTGAGCGAAGCCCCCGCCTGGGACGCCCTCGGCCGCATGGCCGAAATTCATCCCCGTTTCGCCCGAGCCGCTCTGCGAAATGCCTGCGGCTTCCCGCCCTGCGCGCAGACGCCCGCGCTCGAAGCCTGGCTCCGAAAGCACCACGGAGAATTCGCACCGGTCGTCACGGCCGACCTCGGCCGGGCGGTCGTCTTCGACCTGTCGGTCGCCAGCCCCGAGTTCCGGACTCCCGCCGAGACCCTCGACACCGCGACCATGACGCCCCGGCTCTTTTCGAAGATGCGCGAGGCGGGGACCGACGTCGGGATCGGCCGGTACGACGAAGCGCGGCTCATCTACGGCGGCGACGCGTTCGCCGCCGCCACGAGCGCGATGGGCGCCGAGCACCCGGAGCGCCGTACCGTCCACATCGCCCTGGACATCTTCATGGACCCCGGCGCGCCCGTGCACGCTCCGCTGGCCGGCCGCGTGCACGCGGTCCACGACAACGCCGCGCGTTACGACTACGGCCCGACCGTCATCCTCGAGCACGCGCCGGAGGGCGCTCCCCGCTTCTACACGCTGTACGGCCACCTGGCTCCCGACTGTCTGGAATCGCTCGAGCCGGGTCAGGACATCGCCCGCGGGCAGCGCGTGGGCGCGATCGGGGCGCCTCCGGGAAACGGCGACTGGCCGCCCCACGTCCACTTCCAGATCGTGACCGACATGCTCGACGGAGGCGGCGAGTTCCACGGCGTCGGCTCGGCGAGCGAAAGGGAGGTCTGGCGAGCATTCTCGCCGGACCCGACCCCGCTCCTGGGCGTCGGCGAGTCACGGCCCGATTTCCGCGCCACCGCCACGATGGACCGGCCCGCCCGCCTGTTCGATGCGCGCCGGCGCCTTCTCGGCGCCAATCTTTCACTCGCGTACCGGACGCCCCTCGAAATCGTGCGCGGCGCGGGCACCCATCTCTTCGACCAGACGGGCCGCGCATTTCTCGACATGGTCAACAACGTCGCGCACGTCGGCCACGCCCATCCGAGAGTCGTCGCCGCGGGAGCCCGGCAGATGACGGTGCTCAACACGAACACGCGCTACCTGCACCCCTCCATCCTCCGCTACGCCGAGCGGCTCGCCGCCATGCTCCCCGACCCGTTGTCGGTCTGCTTTTTCGTGTGCTCCGGGAGCGAAGCCAACGAGCTGGCGCTTCGGATGGCCCGCGCGCACACCGGGAAGCGCGGCGTCATCGTCCTCGCCGGCGCATACCACGGCAATACGCAGGGACTCATCGAAGTGAGCCCCTACAAGTTCGACGGCCGCGGCGGATCGGGCCGGCCCGAGCACGGCCGCACGCGGGTCGTTCCGATGCCTGACGACTACCGCGGCCTCTATCGGCGCGATGACCCCCGCCGGGCCGCGAAGTTCGCCGCCCACGTCGCCGAGGCCGCGCGCGACGGCGACGTTGCGGCCTTCCTCTGCGAAAGCCTGCTCTCCTGCGGAGGCCAGATCGAGCTGCCGCCGGGCTATCTCGCGACCGCCTACCGCCACGCCCGCGAGGCCGGAGCCGTCTGCATCGCCGACGAAGTCCAGGTCGGCTTCGGGCGCGTCGGGTCTCATTTCTGGGGATTCCAGACCCAGGGCGAGGAGGTCGTGCCGGACATCGTGACGCTGGGCAAGCCCATCGGCAACGGGCATCCCCTCGGCGCGGTCGTGACCACTCCGGCGATCGCGGCCTCGTTCGCGAACGGCATGGAGTACTTCAACACCTTCGGCGGAAACCCCGTCTCCTGCGAGATCGGCCTCGCGGTGCTCGACGTAATCCGCGACGAGGGCCTCCAGGATCGGGCTCTCGCCGTCGGCGGCCGGCTGCGGTCCGGGCTCCAGAGCCTCGTCGAGCGTCACGAGCCCGCCGGCGACGCGCGGGGCCTCGGGCTCTTCCTGGGCCTCGAGCTCGTGGAGTCGAAGGCGTCCCGCACGCCCTCGGCGGCCCGGGCGGCGTACGTCGTCGAGCGGATGAAAGATCACGGCATCCTGCTCTCGACCGACGGCCCGGACCACAACGTCGTCAAGATGAAGCCTCCGCTGTCGTTCTCGGACGACGACGCCGCGCGTGTGGTCGAAGCACTGGATCGGGTGCTCTCGGAGGATTTCGTGAGGACGGCATGAAGGCGCGCGCACTCGGATTCGTTTCGCTTCTCCTGCTTCTGCTTGGGATGGCCGCCGGGCTCGCCCAGGCCCCACCCGCGCGTCGGACGGAGAACGTCGTCGTCATCGTCACCGACGGCCTGCGCTGGCAGGAAGTCTTCGGGGGCGCCGAGGCCGTCCTGATCTCTTCGAAGCCCGGAGGCGTCGAGGACGAGGCCGCGACGAAGCGCGCGTTCTGGAGGGAGACCGCCGAGGCCCGGCGCGAGGCGCTGCTTCCGTTTCTCTGGACGGTCGTCGCAAAACAGGGAGTCCTCTGGGGCAACCGAATGGCCGGCTCTTCGGCCCAGGTCGCGAACGGATACAGGTTCTCCTATCCGGGCTACAACGAGATCCTGACCGGCGCGCCCGATCCGCGCATCGATTCCAACGAGTTCGGGCCCAACCCCAACGTCTCGGTCTTCGAGTGGATGAACGGGCAAGCCGGGTTCGAGGGCCGCGTCGGCGTCGTCGCGGGCTGGACCGCGTTCGATCGGATCTTCAACCGCCCGCGCAGCCATCTCGACATGCGCATCGGCTGGGAGACGCCGGAGCCCGGCGCGACCGCGCCCCGCGCCCAGCTCCTGAACACGATGTACGCCACGATCACGCGCGAGTTCTCGGACATGCCATGGGACGCCCTGCTGCAGCAAACGCTGCTCGAGTACGTGCGGGCGAAAAAGCCCCGGTTGCTCTTCGTGGGCTTCGGCGAGACGGACGAGTGGGCGCACAACGGCCGCTACGATCTCGTCCTCGCTTCGGCCCACGCGGTGGACGGATTCATCCGGGAGCTCTGGGACACGATGCAGGCGATGCCCGAGTACCGGGGTAAGACCACGTTTCTGATCACGACGGACCACGGCCGGGGAAGCGGAGAGGAGAACTGGAAGCACCACGACTGGAACGTCGCGGGAGCCGAGGACATGTGGATCGCGGCGCTCGGTCCGGACACCCCCGCGCTCGGCGCCCGCGAGAACGTTCCGCGGGTGACGCAGAGCCAGATCGCGGCGACGGCCGCGGCGCTTCTCGGAAAGGACTGGACGGCGGCGAATTCGAAGGCCGCGCCGCCGCTGCCGGACATGCTCCGCCGCTAGCGCGGAGACGGACCTGACAGCCGGACGACCGCGGGCCCCGGCTGCGTCGCGAAGAAGCGGGAGCGTCCGGTCGGGTTGGGGAAGGCCTCCGCGTAGGACTCGCCCCAGCGCTTGCGGAACCCGTCGGCTTCCTCGGTGCGCACGATCGCCCAGACGCTGCCGCCGAAGCCGCCGCCGAAGGCCGAGGCCGCCGCGGCGCCGAGCGCGCGCGCGGAGCGCTGGAGCGCGACGGTCTCTGGTATCTGGTTTCCCAGGCATTTCTCGGCCAGCTCCTGCGAGCGGTCCACGAGAGGACCGATCGGCACGACGTCGTCTCTGGCCAGCCAATCCCCGACGGCCGGAACGAGCGCCGTCGACTCCTCCAGGAACTGATCGAAGCGACCGGTCAGGAACTCCGGCGTGAAGCCGTCTCCCGCAACCGGGATCACGCGCAAGAGGTTCCGGATTCTCTCCGCCGCCCCCGGCACTCCCGTCGCGGCGGCGAGAAGGCTCCCATCCTCGCGCCGGGCCGAGCGGTTCCAGAGCTCGAGAATCGCCGAGGCCGCGAGTGAGAGCCGGTTGAAGCGGTCGCGGACGTCGCCCGTCTTGTCCGACGCGATGCCGCTCGACGCCACCACCAGCGTCCAGCCGTCGGGCCACGGGATGGATCGCTCCCGCCGAACCGGGCAGAAGGCGTACTGGGTCATCGCCCCGGCGCGGCTGCAGAGAATCGCCGTCTGGTCCTCGCTTCCGCCGAACGTGCCGACGCCGTGCTCCCCGGAAAGACGTCCGAAGGCGCGGCCGTTCTCGAGCGCCCCCAGGTAACCGCCGAGGTCCTCGGAGTTTCGGATGCTGTCTCGATACTCCCGGCGCTCCGGGAGATCGTTGAGCTCGGAGAGGGCGGTGAAGAGCGCGACGACCAGGGCGCTCGAGCTCGAGAGCCCCGAGGCTCGCGGCAGATCGCTCGACAGGGCCACGTCCGCTCCGCGCAGGCCCGGAAAGTTGCGAGCCAGGCGAAAGGCCACGGTCTCCAGGTAGACCTTCCAGCCCGACGCCGACGGCACGAGCGCCGAATCCAGCGGGACCTCCGCGGAAAGGTTCCGTCCGGCGTCGACGACGCGAAGGATGCCGTCGTCGCGCGGGGAGGCCGCCACGCAGAATCCGCGGCCCACGGCGCAGAGGAGGCTGCGGCCCCCCGCGTAATCCGTATGCTTGCCCATCAGCTCGATGCGCCCCGGGACGAACCAGCGGGCCCGCGCCGACGCCCCGCCCGTCGCGGACCCGAACGCGGCGTCGACGCTTCCGAAGAGCTCCCGCTTGCGCCGTGCCTCCGCGGGAGTCAGGCCGGCTTCGACGAGGCGCTCTTCGACGGGGAGGCTCACGGCCGGACCTCCACCCCTTCGAGAAGCCGCTCGACGGCCGCGACATCGGCCCGGGTGGAGAGATCGAGCACCCCTTCTTCGCAGGGAATTCCGCGGAACCTCTCCCCCCGACGGGCGATCGCCCAGCCCACGGCCTGCGGCAGCTCGCGCTCGCCGCGCGAGGAGAGCGGCACTTCGCGGCAGGCTTCGAAAATGCCGGGCGAAAAGCGCCAGAGGTTCATGCTCAGCAGAACGGGCTCCCCCGCCTCCGGCCTCCCGCCGCCTGCCTCCAGCCCGCCGGGCTTTTCCACGATCGCCTCGAGCCACCCCCCGGAGGACACTCGAAGCGTCGCGAACGCCGAGACGCGCTGCCGCGTGAAGTTGCTCGTCGCGAGAAGTCTCTCGCGCTCGAAGACCGCGAGCCCGGAGCCCTCGAGGGCGCGCAGCGCGCGGATCGCCGAGACCGGATACAGGTTGTCCGAATTGAGCGCCAGGAAGTCGTGGCTCCCGGCGAACGGTTCGGCCGCCAGGAGCGCATCGCCGCTCCCCCGAGGCGACGCCTGCTCGGCGAAGGCGATCGCGACGCGCCGTTTCTCCGGCCGCCCGTAGTGGGCGCGAATCGCGCTCCCGCCCGGGGGCGTGACGAGGCAAACCTCCTCGATCCCCGCCTCGGCCAGCGAAGACAGCACGTAGTCCAGGAAGGGCCGACCGTGGATCGGCATCATTCCCTTCGATCCCTCGTCGGCGGCGGCCGCCTGCGCCGGCGAGAGCATCGCCGCGGCGTCCGGCTTCTGCATGCGCGAACCGCGGCCGCCCGCGAGGATCACGGCCCGGGTCGGTTGCGGCCCGGGGCTCACTTCGCGTACCGCTCCGCGCCGAGCAGATGGAGCGACACGTAGGGTCGGCTGCCGACGACCCAGCTGTCGTGCGGCACCGCCGGAACATAGAACAGAGAGCCTTCGGTCAGCTCGATGACGCGGCCGTCCTCGAACGCGACCGTCGCCGTGCCCGAGAGCACCATGCCCAGGTGCTCGACCTCGCAGCGCGCCGTGCCGGCTCCGAGTAGCGGCCCCACGTGCTGAGACCACTTCCAGCCGGGCTCGTAGGTCGCCCGGGCCAGCGTCATCCCGCCGATCCGCACGATCTCGAGGCGACCCTTCTCGAAGACGCGCGTTTCCTCGGGGGAGTCGAATCGCTTCAGAACGACGCCGACGTCCGCAAGCATGCTCTAGCCTCCCAGGATCGAGTAGCGGATCCCTTCACCCTTCGTCTGCGCCTCCAGGAAACGCGGCAGATCCGCGAGCGTGCCGCGCGCCGTGACCAGGGGCCGGGGATCGATCTCCCGCGACGCCAGGGCGTCGAGAGCGGCGCGCGCCTCGGTCGGGGTGTAGTGGAACGAGCCGATCAGCGAGATCTCGGCGTAGTGGAGGCGCGCCGCGTCGAAACGCACCGACGTATCGGGCGCGCACCCGCCGAAGAGGAGCACCTGCCCCCCCGGACGCACGAGCTCCGGAAGAAGCTCCCAGACGCCGCCGTCCCCCGTGCAGTCCACCGCGATGTCGGGGGGTCCGCCGGACTCGGAGATGAGAGCCTCGGGTCCGTGTTGCGTGCGGTCGAGGTAGCGGGCGCCGAACCGGGCGGCGATCGCCGCCCGCTCGGGGCGGCGTCCGGCGATG
>Ga0207691_10002811_pt1 | contig 16965 bp, 13 predicted proteins | sample KBSM13metaG_FD_184327 | JGI IMG/M metagenome (GOLD analysis project Ga0207691, IMG submission 184327) | Miscanthus rhizosphere microbial communities from Kellogg Biological Station, Michigan, USA - KBS M1-3 metaG (SPAdes) (version 2) | ecosystem: Host-associated > Plants > Roots > Rhizosphere >... | reverse complement strand
CTCGGAACGCGGGGTGGGTGCCGCGCTCGCAGACTTGGTCGAGCGCGCGCCGGCGCGCGTCGTGATCGCGATGTTCGCCAGCAACATCCAGCGCTTGATCTTGCTCGGTGAGATCGCGCAGCGCACCGGGCGCAAGCTGTGTCTGTTCGGGCGCAGCTTGGAGACCCAGTGCGCTGTGGCTCGGCAAATCGGCCGCCTGTCTTGGCCGAGTGATTTGGTCGTATCGTCCGAGCAGGCTGCCAGCGTACCGCGCGAGCGGCTGCTGGTGCTCGCCGGTGGCACGCAAGCCGAGCGCAACTCCGCGCTGAAGCGCCTGTCACTCGGCCAACACCCGCGCCTCTCGTTGGCCGAAGGCGATACCGTGATTTTCTCGAGCCGCATCATCCCGGGCAACGATCGACCGGTGTTTGCCATGATGAACGATCTGCTGCGGGCAGGGATCACCTTGAATACTCGCTTCAGTGATCCGGGCGTACACACCAGCGGTCACGCCGGGCGCAGCGAGCAAACCCGCATGATCGAGCTGTGCCGGCCCAATTGCTTTTTGCCGGTGCATGGCACGCTGCACCACCTGTTACGCCACCAAGAGTTGGCGCGAGACTTGGGCGTCAGCGAGACCTGCGTGGTCGAGAACGGCACGCCGGTCGTGTGCGATGGGCACAAGCTTTGGAAAGACGAACGCGTGCCGCACGGCCGCGTCGCCATCGCCGTGGGGGGTGAGGAGCTCTCCAGTCAAACGCACCAGCGGCGGCTGGAGCTCGGCCGCTCGGGCATCGCCTTCGTCTCGCTGGCCATCGATCGCGCGGACAAGTTGGCCGCGCCGCCAGCCGTGCGCACCCGCGGCGTGCCTTTGGTCGACAACGACGAGCAAGCGCTGCGCGCCGTGGCCAAGGAAATCGCGCGCGCCGTCGAGAGCTTCCGCGGCGGTCGCGGCCTGGCCTTGGCAGAATTCGTGCGCCGCGCCGCACGCCGCAAGCTCGAAGATCTGTCCGGCACGCGCCCGATCGTCGAAGTCGAGACGCTCGAGCTCGAGGTCTGAGCGCTGAGCCGCCGTTCCTCGCTTGTCGCCCTGGCTTTGGCGCCATAGCCTTCAGCCGTGCCAGCTCGCGAGAGGCCTGCGACGCTACCCGCCATCTTTCTGGCTGCGGTCGTGCGCGTGGCCGAAGAACGTGGGGTCTCCGAAGCAACCGTCTTGGCCGGTGCAGGTGTTCCGCCAGGCGCGCTCGAGGTGCTGGAAGCGCCGCTGCCGCTCGAGGCCATCTTTGGCGGTTGGGCAGCCGCGATGCGCGCCGTTCGAGACGATGGCTTGCCCGTGCACGTCGCGCGCACCTTTACGATCGAGCACTACGCGGTGCTGGGCTTCGCGGTAATGACGGCGGCCTCGGGGCGTGAAGCCATCGCCCGCGTCGTTCGCTTCGCCGCGCTCGTCACGAATCACGGCGGACGCTGGGAAACGGAGGAGACGGCACAGGCGCTGCGCGTGCGCTGGCAGCGGTCGGGGCCGCGCTCGCTCGGACATCGTGTCGCCAACGAGTCGGTGCTCGCGGAATTCCTGCATGTTGCGAGGCAGATCCTGGGCGCCGATCTCGAGGCTCTGGCAGTCTCGTTCCAGCATGCGGCGCCGGCCGACACGCGCTTACACGCCGAGCATTTTGGTGTCAGCCCCCGCTGGCAAGCAGAGGCCGACGAGCTCGTGCTGCCCAAAGCGATCTTGACCGCGGTGCCGAGCTTTGCGAACCCCGCGCTTTCTCGGCACTTCGAGGCCTTGGCCCAGCGCCTGATGCAAGAGGCGAGCGGCGACCTCGAGACGACCGCGCGGGTGCGAACGGCGATCCTCGAAGCATTGCCGGACGGCGAGCCCGCCAGCACGGCCATCGCCAAGCAACTGGGCATGAGCGAACGGACATTGCGCCGCGCTCTCGCCAACGAGGGAAAATCCTTCAGCGCGCTGGTCGAAGCGGTACGCAAGGAGCGAGCGGCCCTGCTCATCTCCGACCCGCGCGCGTCCCTGGCGGAGGTGGCCTTTTCTCTCGGCTTCTCCGAGCTTTCGGCGTTCAGCCGCGCGTTCAAGCGCTGGCATGGCCGTGCACCGAGCGAGGTACGCCGAGGCGCGTCGCTGTCCGCCGCCCGCTGAGCGCCGGGCCGGCTGGCTCGCGCTCGATTCAAAATGAATAGCCGAGGTTCACGTTGCCAAAAAAGCCGAAGTCGTGCGCCTCGTGTGTGTAGCTCGTGCCATCGCAACGCGTGAGCGTGGCGCTACCGCCTGCGAGCGTCGAGGCAACGTTCGGCCAAAAGCGCAGATTTGGCTGCAAAAACACGTGCTTGCTCAGGTAGATCGAATAGAACACGCCTGGACCGATGCTGAACGTCGTGTAGCTCACCACGCTCGCACCCTCACTGGCGCGGACCTCGTAGTGGTGCGCCTTGAGCTCGATGGAGAGGTGCAGGTTCTCGGTGATGCGATAGCCCACGCCGAAGCCCGTGGTCCAGGGTACGCGGACGATCGTTTCGTCGTGGCGCTCGGCCGAGCTCAAGGCAAATCCTCCCAATTGGTTCAGATCGAGCCCTTGGCCGTGCGACAGCTCGAACGCCAAGCGCCCGAGCTTGTACTCGAGGGCCAGGTTTCCCCCGCGAAATAATAACCACTGCGAGAGCCCGGCCATCACGCTAAACTTGCGCGAGAGTCCGGAACTCGTGCTTTCCGTGGGCGAGGCGTCGGGCTTGGCCGCGCCCTCGGCCCGCGCCGGCTCCGTCAGCACCGATGCCAACAACCATGCACCTAGCGTCGCCTGCGTTTTGGAAATCGCCATGAGCACAACATGGGATTCCTTCGCCATTTTTGCGTCGACCGGGGCGGCCAAGTGCTTGACCGGGACGGCCAAAAGGAGATCACCCAGACCATGCCCATGACGTTCCTGTTTGGGCTTCGGCGGGCTGGCACGCTCGCCTTTTGTCTTTCGTTGGCGAGCGCGGCGTGCAGCAGCGATGGCAATCCGTCGGGTGCCGGCGGTAGCGCTGGGGACAGTAGCGCTGGGGAGAGCAACGCCGCGGGCAGCTCGGCAGCAGGCGCGGGCGTTGGCGGCGCCGCGAGCCAAGCCGGCCAGAGCTCAACTGGGGGCGCAGGTGCAGGCGCGGGCGCGGCTGCAGGCGCGCCCGCTGGCAATGCGGGGTCGACCGGCGTGGCCGGAGCCATCGATACCGGGCCCGCGCCGTCGCCGAAGTGGGTGAACGCGACGGGCAACCTGGCCAACATGCCATCCGAATGCGGCAACCTGACCCTGCTCTCCACGGTGCCCGACTCGGACACCGTGATCGCCGGCGTCGCGAAAGGCGGGCTGTTCGCCAGCGACAATGGCGGCGCGACCTGGAAGCCACTCGGCACCGGCTCGGGCTCTGCGCTGATCACCAATCGTCCCTCGTCCATCGTCTACGATCCCGAGCACGCTGGCACTTTTTGGGAGAGCGGCATCTACAATGATGGCGGCGTTTACAAGACCAGCGACGGCGGCAAAACGTTCGCGCGGCTCGGAGACATCACCCACAACGATCTGGTCAGCGTCGATTTCTCCGATCCCGAGCGGAACACGCTGCTCGTCGGCGGTCACGAGCAGAAGCAGATGCTCTATTTGTCGACCGACGGCGGCAAAACCTTCACCCAGATTGGCAAAAATTTGCCGAGTGATGCGCATTTTTCGGTGGCGCCGCTGGTGCTCGACAAAAAGACATTTCTGCTCGGCTCCTGCGGCTACGGCGATGGCGCGTGCGGCGTGTACCGCAGCACCGACAGCGGGCAGCATTGGCAGCGCGCGAGCGATCTTTCTGCCGCCGCCCGTCCGTTGTGGGCGTCCGACGGATCGATCTACTGGTCGCTCATTTACAATAGCGGCATCGCGCGCGGCACGTCGGATGGAACGAGCTGGTCGAAGACCGCGGACGGCATCACGACCGCGTACCCCGTCGAGCTGCCCGACGGCAGAGTCCTCACCGTGAGCGGCGACCACGTCGTCGTCTCCGCCGACCGGGGCTCGACCTGGAAGCCGGTGGGTGAGAAGCTACCATTCGAGGCGAGCGGCGTGGTGTACTCGGTGCGGAAGAAGATGCTCTTCGTTTGGCAATGGGATTGCGGCGACGTCGTGCTGCCCGATGCGATTGCGAGCGCAGGCTTCGACTACACGCAGAAATGACCCCACGCCGCTCGTTGAACGACTTCGGCCAGGCGCAGAAGGGCAGCCTAGCCGCGAAAAATCCGCAGTCGCGAACGGCCTCAGCGCGCTCGGCGCAAGAGCGGCCCTTCGGGGCTGTCCTCGATCGCAAAACCGCGCTTCGACAACTCGGCGCGCAGCTCGTCGGCTTTGGCGAAGTCGCGTTCGGCGCGCGCGCGTTCGCGCGCCGCGACGAGTTGTAAGGCCTCCGGGCTGCCCTGAACGGTGCGGTTCACTTTCCAAGCGAGCCCGAGCACACCGCCCAACTCCGCGATCAGCCGCGCCCTGACGCCCGTCCCCACGCTCGAGTCGGCTAGGATGCACCAGAGGACTGCGATCGCTCGCGGCGCATCCAGGTCGTCGTAGAGCGCGTCGTAAAACAGCCGTCGCCATTCGGTGCGCGCCGTCGCTTCCGCTTCCGCAGCGGGCTCTTCCAGGTGTTGCTCGACGAAGTGGCTCATGCGTTCGAAGCCCGTCTCGGCGGCGCGTAGCGCTTCCAGACTGAGATCGAGGGTCGAACGGTAGTGCGCGGTCATGATGTAGTAGCGAAAAGCGGGCGCGCTCACGCCGATCGCGCTCAAGTCGTCGAGATTCGGGGCAAGCCCGGCAGATTTCGCGATCTTGTCGCCCGCCATCGTCAGCCATGCGCCGTGCATCCAATATTTCACCCAAGGCCGCACGCCGAGCGCGTGTTCCGCCTGTGCGATCTCGTTATTGTGATGGACGGCGACGTGATCGATACCGCCGGTGTGGATCTCGAATTGCTCCCCCAAATATTTGCTGGCCATGGCGCTGCACTCGATGTGCCAGCCCGGAAAACCCACGCCCCACGGGCTGTCCCACTCGAGTTGCCGGCGTGGACCCGTGCTGGGCGAGAATTTCCAGAGCGCAAAGTCCGCCAGGTTGCGTTTGCCGTTCTGACTTTCGCTGACACGGCTATGCTCTGCGCTGGCGCGCAGCCCTGACAATTCACCGTAGTGGGGTGCGAGACTGGCATCGAAATACACGCCGTCGGGCGTTCGATAGGTGAAGCCGCGCGCTTCGAGCCGTTCGATCATCGCCTGCTGCTCCGGGACGTGCGCGCTCGCCTTGGCCCACACGTCCGGCGTAAGCACCGAGAGTCGCTGCAAATCCGCTTGAAACAGCGCTGTGTAGAGCTCGCCAATGGCCATGGCCGAGGTATTGGCGCGGCTGGCCGCGAGCTCCACCTTGTCCGCACCTTCGTCTGCGTCCGAGGTCAGGTGCCCGACGTCGGTGATGTTGATCACGTGCTTTACGGCGTAGCCGGCCGAGCTCAGCGTTCGCCGCAGCAGATCGGCGAACAGATAGGGACGCATGTTGCCCAAATGCTGCCGCGCGTACACGGTCGGGCCACAACTGTAGATCCCGACGGGGCGATCGCTGAGCGGTGCGAACACGCGCACGGAACGGGACAATGAATCGTACAGTTTGACGTCGACCATGGTTTGCTCCGAAAGGCTCGAAAACGCGCGCTACTTGGCCTTCCTGGCGGAAGGGCCAGGCGGCGCAGGCAAGCGCGGCGTGAAGCCGCAGACCTAGGCCGCCCGAACCGTCGAGCGACAACAGCCGCAGCTCGCCTTCGCGCAAAGCGAGGCGGATACGGGATCACTCGATACAGCCAGGGACGACACGAAGCACAACCGTGTCATGGCTTTCGGGGCTCGTCAAATCAAGCGACCGGCGTCCGAACGGCTGCCGCGACTTGTTCTTTTCCATGAATGGTGATGTTGCCGAGGCCATCCAACGTGACGGAGAAGTGAACGAGGGGGGAACCGGCGGGGCCAGCCAACACCTTGCCGTTACTGTCGAAGCGACTCCCGTGGCACGGACATACCAGGATGGCGTTGCCGGGCGCCACGTCGCAACCCTCGTGGGTGCAAGTGATGGTCATGGCGTACAGACCGTCGGCATCCCGAGCGAGGATGGCTGGAGCCCCGTTCACCACGGTCAGTGTTCCCTCGCTGGTGTCGCTGACATTGCCGCCCGACACGTCGCCGAATGACGCCGGTTCCCCGGACTTCGCAGCGCACGCGGTGAGCGGGCTGGCAGCCAGCAGCTTCAGGAACGTGCGACGCGCGCTAGGCATGATGATCCTCGATGGCTGATGGAACGTGACCAGGTGCACTGACGGGCAAAGGGCCTGTCGCGCGCAAAGGCACGCTTTGCAAATAGTGGCAGGCGGTCTAGCGGATATTCACGGCCCGAGCCGATGGGAGACCCTCGGAGCGGTAACATGGCTGACGGGCTGCTCCGGGCTCCGCGCTTGGCTGGCTGGCAAAGGGGCGATTGCGTTGCCCAAGGATCTCCGCTAGTTAGCAAACCACGGAGTCCTCGGAGAGCTTATCGAATGCTGTTTGGGCGGGCGAAATGCATAGGTTTGGCGATCGGATTGTGGAGCGCGTTCGCGTTGTGCCGATCCGCAGACGCCGCGGAGACGGCAAAGCCTCCAGCTCCAGCACCGAGCGGAGTCAAGTCGGTCGAGGAGATCGCCAACCAGAAGGGGTTCCTCTATTACCCGTCGGCACCTCCGGCAGGCAAAATGCGGTTCTCGCTCGGGGCGACCTACGACGCGATCGACCCGGCCGTGATGTACGGCATGTCGGTCCGCTTTCCGCAGCTCGTGCTCGATTATCAGGACTCACTCGGCAAGGGCTTCTTATTCAAGGCCCACATCAACACCATGCTCGTCACCAACGAGGCCTTGGTCGGCATTGGTTACAATTGGCACGGGGCCGGGCCGTGGTCGGTTGGCGCAGCGGTGAGCGCCGGCGTGTTTTTGGGCAAGCTCGACGGCTTCGGCTTCGACGCAATGACGATTGGCGCCGAGTACCGCCCGGAGCTGACCGTCGGTTACTCGCTCGGTGACGTCGCGCTTTCGCTGCGAGGCTCGCTGATCTTGATCGGTCCCGAGCGCGCCCGGGTCGGCGACTACTGGGGTGGTTTCGATAACCCGAATCTGTTCACGGGTCACAGCGAGATCCTGTACGTGGAGAACACGACGCGTGGCGGCTCGGTTTGGTATTTTGGTGCGGGAGCAATGACGACGCGCGCTCACTACGCGTTCTGGGTCTTGTTCCCCGATTCGCCAGGTCTTTACACCTATCCTCGCTTGGTGGCTGGCTATGAATACTAAGACATGGGCCTTGGCTTTGGCGTTCGGCGCGCCGTTCCTGCTCGCGGACTGCGAAACGGCGCTCGAGGTATCGATTCCGATGTTCCCGGATGGCGGGATGCTGCGCACCGGCACTGCGCTCAAACGCGAGCAGCTCAGGGACGGTTTCGAGGGCATGTTCAACGTCAGCAAGGGCAGCGCGCTGCTCGGTGACAAAGCATCCATCATCACCAGCCCCGGCACCGTCTCCGTGCTCACGGACAAGAACGCGGGGTTTGCCGTGCTGGGCGCCGCCTGTTTGCCCGATCAGCGCGTGGTCGTGGAAGGCTACTGGCAATATCCGACCCGTGCCGACGCCGGCCTGCTGCGCGTGTTCGTCGATCCTCCGGCAGTGGCGCAAGCGTTTTGCAACGGCGAAACGCCGACGCCGGACACGAGCTTCAGCCTCACCGGTACCTACGGCGATGGCGACGACATTCCGACCAAGCCTCTCGAGCTGCGTTGGTCGAACGAGCTGAAGCCGTGGCGCGACACGTTCTACACCGTGGCTCACCACGGCGCGTGTGAAGCCACCGATCATTGCGGCGTGAGTCCGAACAGCATCGAGTCGATTCGGCTCGCCGAGCGCATCGGCTCGAATGCCGCCGAGCTGGACGTGCGCACCACGCGTGACGGGATCCCGATCTTGTTTCACGACCCCACCATGTCGGCCTCCCTCGTGCGGGGCCTGTTTTGCAACGGCGCAGTCAAGGACCTTTCGCTCGCCGAGATGCGTGCCAGCTGCCTGATGCGCTACGGCGAACAGATCCCCACCTTGGAAGCGGCCCTCGACATGATGGTCAACGAGACCGAGCTGTCGGGCGTGTATCTCGACGAGAAGACAGCCGAAGGGGTGCTGCCGTCCGCGCGCCTCGTCCAGAAGGTGCTCGAAGACCTGAAGTTGCGCACGGATGGTCGCAAGTTCGCGCCGCTGATCGGCATCCCCACCGATGACGTGCTCGACGCCTGGCACAGCGCCAAGTCAAAGCTGCTGTCCGAAAACGCCGACCGGGTGGCGCTGGGTCAGGAGCCGCTCGCGATCCCGGAGTGCCTGCTCGAATACGACGTCGACAAGGTGATTGCCGAAGAATGCGTCGCCTGGGGACCGACCTGGACCGAGGGCCCGCAGCCCGAAAACGTGCAGAAGCTCCGCGATCACGGGATTGGGACGATCTTCTGGACCATCAACGAGAGCGACTTCATCGAGGGGTTCTTGACGACGTCGAAACCGAACGGGATCATCACGGCTCGCGCCGCGCTGCTGTTTCAGACTTATCAGCTGATTGGCTCTGTGCCTGAGCCGCTCGTCAAAAAGGACGGCCAGCAGTGAAGCCCGCAGCTTACCTCTTCGCGCTGGCGCCTCTGCTCGGCGTAACTCCCGCGCTGGCACAGGGGCAAGCGGCTCCTGCGGCCGCAACGCCGGCTCCCGCGGCTGCAGCGCCTGCTCCTGCAGCGTCCGCTCCTGCAGCGCCCGCTCCGGCAGAGGCCGCAGCGCCCGCTCCGGTAGAGGCGGTTCCCTCGGACGCGGCCCCCACTGCGGCCGAGCCAGCTCCCGCCACGGTGCCGGCACCCGCTCCCGTTGCTCCCGCTGCTCCGCCCCCGCAACCTTCGTCGCTCGAGCTCTTCGGCAGCGTCGCCCCCACCGTCGTTCAGGGCGACCCCGCGAACCCCGGACTCACCAATTCATTTCGGCGCCTCGGCGTCTACGGTGAGGGCGGCGTCGCGTATCGCTCGAAGTATTTCTTGGATCCGTTCTTCGCGGTCGGCTACGCCACGCTCTCCTCCGGCGACACGACGCTGCCTGACAGCGATACGATCGTGGATGGGGCCCCGGCGTACACTGCCGGCACGATGCATCAGCATCTCGGCATGTGGCTGCTCTCGCCCGGCGTCACGGGGGAGATCTGGCGTTTTCGCCTGCGCTTCGGGCTGGGTATCGCGATCGTCAAGCAGAGCTTCAGCTTTCACGGTGAGAACCACTCGACGGATCAGAAGCCGCTCGCGTGGAATGTCGGCCTCGGTTACAAGTTCTACGAGCTCCCGCGATTTCGCCTGGATGTCGAGGCTCGTGTGGTCCAAGCCAAGGGCGCGGACGTGGCCTTTTGGGCGCTCGCTCTCACCGGGCGCGGTGACGTGATCACTTTTTAGTCCGAGACGCTGGTACGAGCGCGCGGATGAACGCGCGCCGTCAATCGCCGTCCACGGACGAGAAAGTCGATGTGACTCCGAGCGTGCTGGCCAGCTCGGTTTTGAGCGCACGCTCGAGTATTTGCAGCGTGTCGATGGCCGCGTCCAATGCCGCAGGGTCGCGCTTCGCCACTTCTTCCAGCGGCAGGCCCAGCTTGGAAAGCGCGGCCAGCGCCTGAGCGAACGCCGCGCGCAGGCGCTCGTCGACTGCGGATGACTGCGCCTTGACCAGCTCACTGAGCCCACGATCCACCCCGCGGTAGAGCTCTTCGGCGGCGCGCAAGTAGCTGAGCGCGATCTGCTGCGACATCTGGCTCCCGCCACCCTCGACCTCGGCCGGCACGATCCGTCCGTTTTTGGCCAGCTTGGCGATGCGGGCGAGCCGGTCCGTGCATTGATTCTCGACCGTGGACACCAAGTGTCCAACCAGGCGATTCAAGCTCTCCTGTCCACCGTCGGCGAACTTGCCGGCGTACGCTTGCCCGTTTCCGAGCGCGCGCGCCGTGCTGTCCGCGTAATACGAGACATTGCCTGCTAGGGCACGAGCCAAGCGCGCGCGGCGCTCGCCGTCCGCGCTCGAGAAGCCCAGAATGATCTGCTCGTCGGCTTCTCCTGTCCCGTAGAGCAGATACTCCAAGGCGAACAGCCCGCGGCGGTCCACGCCCATCACGTTGATGCTGGCATCGTCGATGGTTTGTGAAACTCGCAGCAGCTCATCGATGGCGGCGGTTCGCACCGGCCAGAACATGACGCGTAACAGGCCGTTCGTGTCCACGATCGGACCGTTGCGGAACGCGTCCGCTCGTTTCCAGCTCAGCAGTGTGCGTTGCCACTGTTCGCGGGCCGCGCGTAGCGTCGTGAGCGAGGGCTCGCCCGCCAAGCGCGTGATTTCGCGGTCGAGTCGTCGGCTGGTGTCTGCAACATTCGCTGTGTTCGGCGCGACGACTTGCTCGATCAGGGCGCGCAAGACATCGCGCTTGGAGACGCCTCGGCGACACGCGGGAGCCGCGCACACGGCACCGACCAGCAGGGCCCGCTGGATGAAGGTTCGCCGGAGCATGCTCATCGTGAGGATTGTAGGGATAGGAGCTACGGAAATGGTTCAAAAACGCGGCAAACGGCCGGCGCTGGCCCAGCCATCGATCGCCTAGTCGGTGCGATTTCCCCCACAAACTCGACGGCCGACGTGGTAAGGGCTAGCCGGCGGGGCGCCCACTGGCACTTCCGTGAGACTTCAGGAAGCAAAGAAACGAGTGAAGGCGATGGCTCTTCGTGGTGAGTCCTCTCAATCCCCACGGATGTTCGAGAGCGACTTTATCGACTTTTTTTCGCGCTGCCCGTACTGGGTCGTCCCGATCCTGTACGTGCCGACGGTGTGTGCGCTGTTCGCGGCCAGTCGCTTCCATGCGGGCGTGGGCTGGCTCGGCAGCGTTGGGCTTTCCCTGGGTGGCTTCGCGTTCTGGACGCTGGCCGAGTATTGGCTGCACCGCCTGGTGTTCCACTTCGAGGGTAACAGCGCGTTCACCAAACGCGTGCACTTCCTGCTCCACGGCGTCCACCACCAGTGGCCGCACGACAAGCTGCGCCTAGTCTTTCCGCCCGGTGCCAGCATCCCCCTGTTCTGCACGTTCCTTGCGCTGTTCATGCTCGCCCTGGGTCGCTACGGCTGGGGCTTCCACGCGGGCTTCACCATCGGGTACATGTTCTACGACCTGTCCCATTACTTTCTGCATCACGGCAAGCCGCGCAGCGAGTACGGCCGTCGGCTCCGTCGCAACCACTACTTGCACCACTTCAAAGAGACCCACGCCCGCTTCGGTGTCTCGATGGTGCTCTGGGACAAGGTGTTCGGCACGACCGGTTCCGGTAATGCCCTCGCGTCGGAACGTCAGCGCAAGACTGACGCCCACGTCTCGGCGGGCTGAGCACAGCTGCTCGGTGCCGGCGTTCGTTCTCCAGTCAACGAGCGCCACCGTCTAGATCGTGATCGCGCCTAGGTCCTCGGGCGTTTCGCGGGGCTCGGGGATCCAGCTTTCGTCGGGAACGGGTGGCGGCAGCTCGACGGGTTTGCCGTCGTACGAGACGCGCCGTCCTGGCCAGACGAACGTCTTCACGAGATACACGAACATCGATTTCTGATCGAGCACGGGCGCGATGTGCGGCGCAATTTCACGCGCGTGCGCTGCAGGCAGCAGGCTCCAATGCAGGGCCGGGTGGTGGTGGTGGATGCCGTGGTAGCCGTTGTTGAACGTCCACCAATTGACCCACTTGCCCACGAAGTTTCGTGAGTGGTTGTAGGGGTGGTTCTGGTCGCAGCCGTCGTGCTGCAGGTAGTTCATGCTGATGATGCCCCACGCGGCATAGACGTGAGGGATCAGCCAGTAGACCAGGCCTTTCCTCCAATCCAAGAGCAGCAGCAAGGCGGTCACGCCCAACACGGAGAAGTTTTCGAGCTTATATTGCCGGAACCAGGCGGGGTGCCGCCCGCGCGCTGCCCGCGAGTAAGCGAAATCGTTCTTCGTGATCGCGACGGCCACGCGCACCCCGAACTCGAGCATATTGAGCAGGTTCCAGCTGTGGCGCACTTTGCTGGTGCGCATCACGTCGCGGGGCGTCTGCGTGAAGCGGTGGTGGCTCAGATTGTGACCGGGCACGAAGGCGCTGACGGCCGAGCCATAGCTGAGGGACAGCACGACCTGGAGCACGCGGTTGGCCGCACGTTCACGAAAGACCGGCGCGTGAACCGTGTTGTGCGTGATGACCGCGCACAGAAAGGACAGCACGCAGGTCGAGAGCACGAGCAGCACCGCCAGCCAGCCGCGCGGGGGCCCCGCAACCCACTGGTAGACGAGCAGCGAGTAGTATGCCGCTACGAAGGCGAGGGAGCGCCGATCGGCCGCGTGACGAAGTTTGAGGGAGGGCCAAATGCCCCTCCGAGGTCGGATTGCGTCCATCACCCACTCCGGATCTCACTCGCAACGACGCCGCGAGGCAAGCGCAAAATAACCTACACGAGCGGTAGGGAGGTTACGTGACTTCGTTCGCATTATGACGACCCTGAAACACTGACGGAACGCAGCGACCGACCGGCAACTCTGCAACATGCGCCGCCTACGGTCGCATCCAGGCGCTGCCCACTTGGATGTAGAAGGCGGTCGTATCACGGCTGAAGGCCAGGTCGGCCCCCATGTGGATGCCGTACTTTTTGGCCAGCTCGTAGCGGAAACCGCCGCCTCCGGAGACGACGCCCTGCGAGTTGTCGAGGTGCTCGAAGTCGTTCCAGGCGTTACCGGCTCCGACGAAGCCGAGGATGCTGAAGCGCCTCCAAAACTGCCAGCGGAGCTCCCCTTCGAGCGACAGCACCTCGTCGCCTTGGTAACGCATTACTGGCACACCACGCAGGCCGATGTACGGCTTCATGTAGAAGGGCGCGTCGCCGAAGCTGGCGGCGCCCTGCAGATTCAGCCCGAAATAGAAATCGTGGGGCAGGGGCAGGTATTGAATCGCTTGCAGACTGGGGCGCACGAAATTGTTGTCACCGCCCAGCCATTTTCCAGCCACATTGGCTGAAAGCTCGAGGTAGACGCCGCGTATGGGGGTGAAGACGTTATCTCTGGTGTCGAGGTTGAGCGACGGCAAGAGCATGCCAAGGTTCGACGCGCGATCGTAGTCCGGCAGGTTCGGCGTCGTGTCCGGCGCGTCGAAGGAAACCTTGGTGCTGGCGAATGCGTAACCCAGGCCCGCCCAGTAGCGCGACTCCCCGAGACGATACTTGGCGATCAGCATGCCGCCCTTCGGTTCGAGATTGTAGCGCAGCGGATTATTCTCGAGCGCACTGTCTGCGCCGACGCCGTGGAAGTCGAGGTTGATCGAGGCGTAAATCCCACCCGCCAGGGTTTGCAGGTGGTCCTCGAGCCAGTAGCGGCTGTCCATCCCGAACACGCCCCAAGAACCGTTGGCCGTGCCCATGCCGCCCACGAACGTAATGTTCGGGCGGCCGAGCCCTTTGGCGGCATCGCCAAAGGACTTGCTTAGAAAGGCCAGCCCGCCGACGGCCCCGTAACCGACCGCGGGCTCGGTGATGGGCATGGCCACCGGCAAGAAACCATACTTTTCGTCGAGGAAACCGCTGAGGTCCGGCCAGCCGTCACCCTTGGCGGGGGCGGGCTTGGGCTCGTCCGGCTTCTTGGCTGCGTCCGTCGCGGTCGAGTTGGCCAACGCCGGCGCTTTGTCGGTGGGTCCTGGCGCTGCACTGCTTTGCGCCAGGGCCGGCATGCCGACCAAAAGAGTCATGACTGCGAGCGCTCGCGCGACCGTCATCGGAGTCATCGATCGGGCATGGCTCATCATGTGGCGTTTAGTCGAATTGGTTCGGCATGTCGACGTCGACCTCGGGGACCGTGGCGAGGACGAGCGGCTGGACGACGAACAACGAGAGCGGAGGCAGGTCCGCGACTCGCCCCCGAGCAACGGACAAGGCCGGAAGGAAGGGACGCTCGAGCTGATGCCGGTTGCGCGCGACTTCCGGTCGGGAAATGTCTAGTATCACCCTTAAGGGTGATTATCGGTGCGCGGGTTGCCGTCTGCAGCGAGACCAGCTAGGGCAGTTGGAAGAGGTAAGCACATGAAGTCGTTTGGGTTGGGCGTGGTGTTGATGGGGATGTCGTTCGCCAGCGGCTGTGCCGAGTCGGGCGCCACGGCGAAGAATCCGGAGAACAGCGGCGTGTTCGTGTACGCGCCCACGCTCGGCGCGCCTTATCAGGAAACGATGCAGCGCTTCGAAGAGGTGTCGATTCCGGGAACTGCGATGCACGATGCCGAGCGCTGGACGCTCGATTGGCAAGTGGTCAACGCGCAGGAGGGGGACAACTTCAAGCGGACACTGAAGCTGGTCGGCCTGAAGTTCAACGTGAACGGAGTCGACGAGCTGCGTGGCGACGAGATCAAAGCTGCCGCACCGACCATCGACGTGGTCACCGATAAAGGCGCCAACGTCGTCGACGTGCACGGCACGGAACAGCTATCCGCCGCGATCGTCGCGCTGGCAACGCCGGAAGCTCAGCCGATCCTGAAGCGGGTCTTCTCGCCGGCACGCTTGAAAGCGTTGGTGGTAATGCGCAGCGTGGAGCAGCACGCGGACTTCGTCGGGCGCCCGTCGCAGGTCGGCAGTCAATGGACAACGACTGTGCCCGACGCTTCCAGCACCAAGCAAATCCGGGTCGTGTCCGAGGCCCCGTGTGGCACGAGTCGTTGCGTTCAGGTCGAGCGCAGCTACGACGTCGACAAGCAGGCGGTGTTCGACGAGGTGTCCGGCCGCATCGCCAATTACGTTCAGGCTCAGGGCGGGGACCCGCAACAAGTGCGGCTGAGCGAGGTCGAGGTGAAGCTCAAGGACTCGCTCCTCATCGCCCCCGCGAGCATGGACTATCACGCGGCCAATTTCGATCAGGACGCAACCATGCGCGTGGCCGGTCCGAACGGTGAGCTGCCTGTCGCATTCAAGCTTCACCGTCAGTCCGAGTACAAATACTAGCTCCTGGTAGCCCCGAGCAGCGGAAGGCCGTCTGCGCTGAGCGCACGACTCAGGGAGTGAGCTCTGAGCGACGGAGGCGCGATCAGCCCGCCGAGACGTGCTCGTCGGTCTTGCGTTGACGCTCCGAGGCCGTGGCATCACCGGAGCCGGTGGTGCCGAACACCTTGTCCCAGAGCACCATCGAGACGCCGAAACGGGCGTGGGTCTCTTTGAAGTGGTGCAGGTAGTGATTGCGACGGAGACGACGCCCGTACTCGCTACGGGGCTTACCGTGGTGCAGCCAGTAGTGGGATAGGTCGTAGAACATGTATCCGGCCGTAAAGCCGGCATGAAAGGCCCAGCCGTAGCCACCCAGGACGAGCATGAACAGCGCCAGGAACGAGCAGAAGAGCGGGATGCTGGCACCGGGCGGAAAGACCAAGCGCATCTTGTCGTGCGGCCACTGGTGGTGGACGCCGTGCAGCAGGAAGTGCACGCGCTTGGTGAACGCGCTGTTGCCCTCGAAGTGGAACACCATGCGGTGCAGCCAATATTCAGCGAGCGTCCAGAACGCGAAGCCACCCAGGGACAGCCCGGCGCTGGCCAGCCAGCCCACGCCCGCATGGAGCCGACTGGCCGCGAGCAGCAGAACCACGGTAGGCACGTAGAGGATCGGTACGACCCAATACGGGCAGCGCGAAAAAAAGTCGATAAAGTCGCTCTCGAACATCCGTGGGGATTGAGAGGAAGCCGTCGCCTTCATTCGTTTTCTATTCTTCCTTAGGTCTCACGGAAGGGGATTCCCGGCGCATCGGCCGGATCGGCTTTTACCACGTCGGCCGCCGGGTTTGTGGGGGAAATCGCATCGGCGGGGCGACCGGAAGCCATGGCACACCCCAATTACATAGTCGCCGCCGAGCGGATCGCAAGCGCGCTGGTCCGCTCAATCCGGGGCGTCGGGGCGACGGTTTTCGGCGGATACCTACCCGCCACGGTCAACCACTTTGGATTGGCGATCAGTCCGCCTGCGCCGAGGGCGACGGCTCAGGCGTCACTCGGCCGAGGCCCAACGCGCAACCTGGGAGCACGGTCGATATCGCCGGCACGTGATGCGATGTTGCAACGTAGATCGCACGTCGACGGCTTTGACGACGACGGGATTGGAATAGCCGGGAGCGCGTGATTTCACTCGTTCGCGACGCGCTCGTGTCACGTCAATCCAATTGACGCTGCATGAACCCACCATTAACCAGGCGAGCATGAATTCACTCTTGAAGCTCACGCGGGGTGCGCGGGGCGTGGTTGCTGTCTCGTGGCTTGGAGCTCTGCTTTCATTCGCGTCGAGTGCTGCCGCACAAGGGACGACCCTGACCGTGGTTCCCAAGACTCCAGCGCCCGCTGCTGCTCCAGCGCCCGCTGCTCCAGCGCCCGCTGCTCCGGCGCCCGCTGCTCCGGCGCCCGCTGCTCCGGCGCCCGCTGCTGCTCCCGCGCCCGCCCCTGCCGCACCGGCGCCAGGCGGCGAAGCGGTGCCTCCACCGCCGCCCCCGGCGACTACTGAATTCACGGCCACTCAGCCTGCGGAGCCGGTGGCGCCCCCGCCGCAGATCGACGAGCCGGAGCCCGCGCCCCCGCGCGGCCCGTTCTCACGAGGGGCTGTGCGTCTGACGCTGCTGCTCGGCACGGCTTCGACCATCAATGACAACTATTTCATCATCGGTGCAGGCCTAGGTTACTTCATCATCAACGGGCTCGAGGTCGGCCTCGACTACGAAGCGTGGCTCTTCGCCAATCCCGTTTTGCAACGCTTGAGCCCCGAAGCCCGTTACGTGTTCCACATGGTGCCAGTGATCAAGCCATATGCCGGCGTCTTTTACCGCCGGACGTTCGTGACG
>Ga0207691_10002809_pt1 | contig 16976 bp, 17 predicted proteins | sample KBSM13metaG_FD_184327 | JGI IMG/M metagenome (GOLD analysis project Ga0207691, IMG submission 184327) | Miscanthus rhizosphere microbial communities from Kellogg Biological Station, Michigan, USA - KBS M1-3 metaG (SPAdes) (version 2) | ecosystem: Host-associated > Plants > Roots > Rhizosphere >... | reverse complement strand
CGAGGTCGAGTCCGAGAACATGGGCGACGCGATCCAGTACCTCGAGGACGGCATGCCGGTCGAGGTCGTGTTCTACGACGGCAAGGCGATCTCGGTCGAACTGCCGACGACGCTGGTACGCGAGATCACCGACACCGAGCCGGCCGTCAAGGGCGACACCTCGGGCAAGGTGCTGAAGACCGCCAAGCTCGCCACCGGCCTCGAGATCTCGGTGCCGCTCTTCGTTCAGACCGGCGACAAGGTCGAGATCGACACGCGCACGCACGAGTACAAGAAGCGGGTGTAGAAGGTTCTCTCCGAGACCCAGGAGGGCCCGCGCTGCGGGCCCTTTTGAATTCTGCTCAGCGTGTGATTCGGCGAAGGGTTCACGTCGATGTCGTTCGATTTCTCGCTCGTCAGCGCGCCGTTTCGGATGCAGCCCGGCCTGCGGCGGATCGACGCGGGTGACTTGCAGCTGACGCCGAACGCACCATCCAGCCGCCACTTGCGCGAGAAGTCGGCGGTGCTCGCCAGCTTTCCGCGCCAAGCCTTGTGCGCGCTCGACGACTTCGACGTCGTTCCGATCCTGCGTGCCATCGCCGGCGAAGCCGCACGGTCGTCGCCATGCGCATTCGAGCTCGACGAGACCACCCGCGGCCTGCACTGCCGCGCGCCGATGCTCGACTGGTCGATTGACGCCGATGGCCGCCCTGCCGGCGCCGGCGATCCCGCCATCGGCGCGCTGCTGGCCGGATTCCCGCCGCACGCACGCGCCATCGCCCTCCTCTGTCTGGCCTTCGAGGAAGACTTCGCCGTTCTCGACGGCAAGACCGCGACCGTTCCCTGGCTCGCGGTCTGCCTGCCGTCGCGCTGGGCGCCGGAAGACAAGGTCGGGCGCCACTTCGCCGCGATCCACGCTCCGGTCGCCGACAACGCGGTCCTGATCGCGGCCGGCGAGTCGCTCGCCCGCCTCGTCACGGGCGGTGAGCGCTGGGAGCGCTTCGTCTGGACCATCAGCGCCGATCCGCGCCTGCACCAGCACCCGGCGCACAACGAAGCGACCTGGCCGGGCGACGCCGACGCCGAGGCGCTCGGCACGCTCGCGTCGTTCAGAAGCGAGCGGCAGACCTTCATTCCGATCCCGGGCGCGACGCAGGCCATCTTCACGATCCGGGTCGCGAGCGTGCCGCTCGCAGTCGCCGTTGCGGACGCCGCCGACGCTGCGCGTCTTCACGCCGCGTTGGCGAGCATGTCGGACGCCGTCCTCGCCTACAAAGGCCTTGGCGAGGCGCGCCACCGCCTGCTCGACTGGCTCGCGTTGCGTCGAACACCTACCCCTGCAGCGCGCGCGTGAACACGACGCCGATCCGCGCCGCCGCGATCGTCAGCGACGCCGACGGCACGCCGCGCTCGGCTGATTACGGCGACGTCTATCACTCACGTGCCGGCGCGCTCGCGCAGGCCCGCCACGTCTTTCTCGACGGCGATGCACTGGCCGGTCGCTGGCGCGGGCGCGAGCGCTTCGTCGTCCTCGAAACGGGCTTCGGCCTCGGCAACAACTTCCTCGCTACCTGGGCGGCATGGCGCGCCGATGCCCAGCGCAGCCGCCAGCTTCACGTCGTCGCGATCGAAGGCTCGCCGCCGAGCAGGGTCGATCTCGCCGGTGCCGCCCGCGATCCCTTGCTGGCGCCGTTGGCGGTCGAGCTCGCCGAGCACTGGCCGCCGCTGACCTGCAACCTGCACCGGATCGCGTTCGAGAGCGGCCGGGTCGAGCTGCTGCTCGCCTTGGGCGACGTCGCCGCCTGGCTGCCGCAGCTGGTCGGCCGCGTCGACGCCTTCTTTCTCGACGGCTTCGCGCCGGCACGCAATCCGGCGATGTGGGACGCGCGTCTCTTCAAGGCGATGGCGCGGCTCGCCGTGCCCGGCGCGACGGTCGCGACCTGGACCGCGGCGCGTGCCGTGCGCGACGGGTTGCGCAGTGCTGGATTTGCAGTCGAGAACGCGCCCGGGACCGGGGGCAAGCGCGACATCACCCGCGGCCGGTTCGCACCGCACTTCACACCGCGTGCAGCGGCGCGACAGGCGAGAGCGCTGTCGGAGGCCCGCCGAGCACCGGCGAGTACGACTGCCGGGACCCGCGACAGCCCCGGCGGCGAAGCGCTGCCGGTGGTCATCGTCGGCGCCGGCCTTGCCGGCTGTGCGCTGGCACAGGCACTCGCCGAGCGCGGTCGCTCGTCGCTGCTGCTCGAGCGCGGCACGGCGATCGCCCTGGAGGGCTCGGGCAACGCGGCCGGGATCTTCCATGGCGTCGTCCACCGCGGCGATGGCCGGCACGCGCGCTTCCATCGCGCCGCTGCCTTTGCCGCGCGCGCTGCAGTCCGCGATGCGATCGACCGGTCGCAAACCCGCGGCAGCGTCGCCGGCCTGCTGCGCATCGCGAGCGACGGCGCGAGCCGTGACGAGCTGCAGGCGACGGTCGACGCGCTCGGTCTTCCCGCCGACTATGTCCGTGCCGTCGACGCCAATGGCGCGAGCCGACTCGCCGGCGTGCCGATCGCTGGGGCGGCGTGGCACTTCCCGCACGGCGGCTGGGTCGATCCGCGTGGTCTGGCCGCCGCCTGGCTGGGGAGCGCGGGCAGGCGCTGCCAGCTGCGCTCCTGCTGCTCGGTGGCGTCGCTGGCGCGCGTCGACGACCGGTGGACGCTGCGCGACGCCAACGACGAGACCATCGCGACTGCCGAGACCGTCGTCCTCTGCAACGCCGGCGGCGCGCTCGATCTGCTGGGTCGGCCCCCGTGGCCGATCGAGCCGCAAAGGGGCCAGGTGAGCTCGATCGAGGCGGCGCGCCTGCCCTCGGGAACCGTGCCCCGGCTGCCCGTCGCTGGCGCCGGATACGTCCTGCCCGAGATCGACGGCGCAGTCTGGTTCGGTGCGAGCGCACAGTGGAACGACTTCGACCTTTCGCTACGGGCCGGCGACCATCGCGCCAACCTGGGACGTTTCACTCGCCTCGTCGGCACCGCCGCAGCGCCCGAGCTTGCCGGGATGTCGGGCCGAACCAGCTTGCGCTGGGTGAGCCAGGACCGCCTGCCGGTCATCGGTGCGGTGCCCGCAGCGTTGGCGCTCGGCGCCGGATCGAGCGTCGCGACCAAGGCGCCCGGCCGGCTCGATCAACCGCGCGTGGTGCCGCGCGCGCCGGGTCTCTATGTCTTTACCGCCCTGGGTTCACGCGGCATCGCCTCGGCATCGCTCGGTGCCCAGATCCTGGCGGCGGCGATCGCCGATGCGCCGGCGCCGGTCGAGGCCGACCTGCTCGACGCCATCGATCCGGCGCGCTTTCTGGTGCGGCAGTTCCGGCGCGACGAGGCGTCGCGGCAGGCCGCCTCCCCGACATTCGTTCAGCCGCCCGTCGGCCCCATGGCCGGATCGGCCGGCGCCTGAGCGGGCTCCGCCCCCTCCTCCGACGCGCCTTCGCCTTCGGTCGTGGTCCCGAGCTTGCGCCCTGCCTTTTCCTTTTCCTTCAGTTCCTTCTTCTTTTTCTTGGCGAGCTCGCGTTGGCGCTTTTCGAACGAATAGTTGGGCTTGGCCACGGGCCGTCCTTCCTGTGAACTGCACGGAACGTGCACGGGCGGAGGTTACGCGTTTTTCGACGCGTCAAATTCCACCTCTGTGTCAGAAAGTCAGAGTACGAACGCCGCTTGGCGTGCCGAGCAGACAGACGGTCGCGCGGCGGCGCGCAAACAGGCCGACGCAAACCACGCCCGGCCACTGATTGACCTCGCTTTCCAGCGCGGCCGGATCGTCGATGGCCAGGCCATGGATGTCGAGGATGACGCCGGCGTTGTCAGTGATGACGCCGTCGCGCTGCTGCGCCCGGCCGCCGATCGCGGCGAAGCGGCGCGCGATCTGCGCCGCCGCCATCGGGATCACCTCGACCGGCAGGGGAAAGCGGCCGAGCCTCGCGACCAGCTTCGATTCGTCGGCGATGCAGAGGAAGCGCTCGGCCAGGTCGGCGACGATCTTCTCGCGCGTCAGCGCCGCGCCCCCGCCCTTGATCATGCAGCCGGCCGCATCGATTTCGTCGGCGCCGTCGACGCACAACGGCAGCGACTCGACCGCGCCGGCGTCGAGCACCGGAAGCCCGCGCGCGACCAGCCGCGCCGTGCTCGCGGCGCTGCTCGAGACGGCACCGGCGATGCTGCCGGGATGCTCGGCGAGGACATCGATGAAGTGATTGACGGTCGAGCCCGAACCGACACCGATGACTGCGCCGCGCGGCACATGGGCGAGTGCGGCCTCGGCGACCAGCCGCTTGAGCTCGTCCTGGGTCACCCGCGCCCTTTCGAGTCGACCTTGCCGACCATCTGTTCGGCGACGACCCAGGCGTCGAACTGCTCGGCGCTGACGAGGGCCGAGGCGATCGCCGCCTCGCGCAGCGTGATGCCGCGGCGGTGCGCGTCCTTGGCGATCGCTGCCGCCTTGTCGTAGCCGATGTGCGGATTGAGCGCCGTCACCAGCATCAACGAGCGCTGCACCAGCTCGGCGATCCGCTCGCGGTTCGGCTCGATGCCCCGCGCGCAGTGCTCGTCGAAGCTCTTCGCGCCGTCGCCGAGCAGGCGCGTGCTCTGCAGGAAGGCGTGGATGAGGACTGGCTTGTAGACGTTGAGCTCGAAGTTGCCCGAGGCGCCGGCGACGTTGATCGCGGCATCGTTGCCGAGCACCTGGACCGCGAGCATCGTCAGCGCCTCGCACTGGGTCGGGTTGACCTTGCCCGGCATGATCGAGCTGCCGGGCTCGTTCTCCGGGATGAGGATTTCGCCCAGGCCGGAGCGCGGCCCCGAAGCGAGCCAGCGCACGTCGTTGGCGATCTTCGTGAGCGCGGCGGCTAGCGTCTTCAGCGCGCCGTGGCCGTTGACGATGGCATCGTGCGCGGCGAGCGCCTCGAACTTGTTCGGCGCCGAGACGAACGGCATTCCCAGCTGCGTGGCGAGCTCGGCGGCGACGCGCTCGCCGAACCCGAGCGGCGCATTGAGACCGGTGCCGACCGCCGTGCCGCCGAGCGCGAGCTCAGACAGGTGCGGCAGCGTGGCGCGAACGTGATCGAGGCAATGGTCGAGCTGCGAGACCCAGCCGGAGATCTCCTGGCCGAGCGTGAGCGGCGTCGCATCCTGGAGATGGGTGCGGCCGATCTTGACGATGTCGGCGAACGCCTCGGACTTCGCCGCCAGCGTCTCGCGCAGGGCCGCGACCGGCGGCATCAGCCGCGTCAGCAGCGCCTGCACTGCAGCGACGTTCATCGCCGTCGGGAAGACGTCGTTCGACGACTGGCTGCGGTTGACGTCGTCGTTCGAATGAACCAGCCGGGCGTCGCCGACGGGCCCGCCGAGCAGCTGCGAGGCGCGGTTGGCGAGCACCTCGTTCATGTTCATGTTGGTCTGCGTCCCCGAGCCGGTTTGCCAGACGGCGAGCGGGAACTCGCCGTCGTGGCGTCCGGCGAGGACCTCGTCGGCGGCGGCGACGATGGCATCGGCCTTTTCCGCCGCGAGCGTGCCGAGGGCGCGATTGACGACCGCGCAGCTGCGCTTGACCCAGGCAAGCGCGTGGATCAATTCGCTCGGCATCTTCTCGGTCGAGATCGCGAAATGATGCAGCGAGCGCTCGGTCTGGGCGCCCCAGAGGCGGTCGGCGGGAACGGCAATCTCGCCGAACGTGTCTTTCTCGATGCGATGCGCGTTCATGAACGTGACCCCCGCCGTCGAGTATGCACGGCGATGCCAGAATCGTCCGCCCTCATGCCGATCATCCCTTACGCACTGACGCGACCTTTCCTGTTCGGCCTCGATCCCGAGCACGCGCACGATCTGACGCTGGCGGCGCTGGCGGCGATCCAGCACACGCCGCTGGTCGCCCTGATTGCCCAGACGCGCGTGCGCGACCCGGTGCGAATCGCCGGGCTGAGGTTCCCGAACCGGATCGGCCTGGCCGCCGGGCTCGACAAGAACGGTCGCTGCATCGACGGCTTCGGCGCGCTCGGATTCGGCTTCGTCGAGGTCGGCACGGTGACGCCGCTGGCGCAGCCGGGCAACGCCAAGCCGCGCATGTTCCGCCTGCCCGCGGCGCAGGCATTGATCAACCGGCTCGGCTTCAACAACGACGGCCTGGCCGCCTTCGTCGCCAACGTCAGGCGAGCGCGCTTTCGTGCCGATGGCGGCATTCTCGGCCTGAACATCGGCAAGAACGCGGCGACGCCAATCGAGCGCGCCGCTGATGATTACTTGATCGGCCTCGCCGGCGTTTATCCGCACGCCGACTACGTCGCTGTCAACATCTCGAGCCCGAACACGCGCCAACTGCGCGAGCTGCAAGGCGACGCGGCGCTCGATGCGCTGCTGGCTGCGCTGTGCGAGCGACGCGCCGAGCTCGCCCTCGAGCATGGGCGCACGGTGCCGATGTTCGTCAAGATCGCTCCCGATCTCGACCCGGAGCAGGTCGCTGCCGTCGCGGCGACCTTGCGTCGCCATGCGATCGACGGCGTCATCGCCACCAACACGACGCTGGCGCGCGACGCCGTCGCCGGTCAGCCGCACGCCGATGAGAGCGGCGGGCTCTCGGGAGCGCCGCTTGCTTCGGCGTCGAACCGGGTCATTGCCCAATTGCGCGCTGGCCTGGGAGCTGCCTTTCCGATCATCGGTGTCGGCGGCGTGATGTCGGCCGCCGACGCTTGCGCCAAGCGTGCCGCGGGCGCCGACCTGGTCCAGATCTATACCGGCTTCATCTACCAGGGGCCCACGCTGGTGACGGCAGCGGCGCGCGCGCTTGCCAGCCGAGAGGACTGACCACGCGTTGAACAAGAAAAATCGGAATGACCATCGCCATCCCGCCGATCTCTACCTCGACACTACGAACGACGCGGCGCCTGCTCGCGATCGCGGCACTCTTCCTCGCAGGCTGCAGCACATTGCCGGTGATCACGCCCGACATGGCGCGTGTCGATCCGCAGGGCGTGCAGTTCCAGGCCGCAAGCGGCCATATCGTGTCGCCCGAGCGCAGCCGCGAGCTGATCGCCCGGCTCACCGCGAAGGACCCGAACCCGACCGCCCTCGCCCGCCACCTTGCTCTGGAACAGTCGGTCTCGGACACGCCGATGGTCCTCGGCAATCGAGTCGTCATCCTCGAGAACGGGCCGACTACGTATGCCGCGATGCTCTCGGCTATCGCCTCGGCGAGCGACAGCATCAACATGGAGACCTATATCCTCGAAGACGACGAGGTCGGCAACCAGTTCGCTGCTGCCTTGATCGCGAAGCAGACGGCGGGCGTTCAGGTCAACCTGATCTATGACGCTGTCGGCGCGCTCCGGACGCCAAAGGCATATTTCGAACGCCTGCGCAGCGCCGGCGTCAATGTGCTCGAGTTCAACCCGGTCAACCCGCTCGTCGCCAAGAGCGGATGGGAGGTGAACCGGCGCGACCATCGCAAACTCCTGGTCGTGGATGGCAAGACGGCCATCCTCGGCGGCATCAACATCAGCAGCGTCTATTCGAGCAGCCCGGGCGGCGGCTCGGCATCGTCCGGCGGCTCGAGCGGCGGCGACAAGAAGAAGGGCCTGCCGTGGCGCGATACTGATCTCCTGATCGAAGGACCGGTGGTCGCGACGCTGCAAAAGCTCTTCATGGAGACATGGCAAGGACAGGAGGGCGCGACGCTGGCGCCCCGCGATTACTTTCCGGCGCTGACCGCTCAGGGCAAGGAGGTCGTGCGCGCCATCGGCAGCGCACCCGACGAGCCGTTCAGCCAGATCTACGTCACCCTGATCTCGGCGCTGAACAGCGCCGAAACCGAAATCCTGCTCACGAACGCCTACTTCGTGCCCGACCCGCAGCTAATGCAGGCGCTCATTGCCGCGGCGGCGCGCGGCGTCGACGTCAAGCTGATCGTGCCGAGCACGACCGACTCCGGCCTCGTCTTCCATGCCGGGCGTTCGCACTACGAGCCGTTGCTGCAGGGCGGCGTGAAGATCTACGAACGGCGCGCGGCACTGCTGCACGCGAAGACGGCGGTGATCGACGGCGTCTGGGCCACGGTCGGCTCGACCAATCTCGACTGGCGCAGCTTCCTACACAACCAGGAGTTGACGGCCGTCATACTAGGCGCCGATTTCGGCGCGAAGATGCGCGAGGCGTTCGAACGCGACCTCGCCGAATCCGACCCGATCACGCTCGAGGCCTGGCAGCGTCGCCCCCTCGGCGACCGCGCCAAGGAATCCTTTGCTCGACTCTGGGAGTACTGGCTGTGAGCAATCGTGCTTCGTTTCGCGCGCTCCGCGACGCCTGCGTCGCGCTCTTCGTCTCCCTCGGGCTGCTCGCCGGTGCTGCGGCGCAGGACGCTGCCGCGCTCAAGGCACGCCAGGCAACGCTGCAAGACAAGTTCGTCAACAACCAGTTCGGCCGGCCGCTCGTGCTCGAGTCGAAGCAAAGCTCGGATGACCTGAAGGGCGACGTGTACGCGCTCGTCGAGCACCCGTTCGCGATGGTCCAGCAGGCGCTGCAATCGGCCGACCACTGGTGCGACATCCTGATCCTGCACCTCAACGTCAAGCGCTGCCGCGCCAGTGCCGGCACGCCGAAGTCGCTGAGCCTGCACGTCGGCCGCAAGTTCGATCAGCCGATCGAGGACGCCTACCAGCTCGAGTTCGCCTACCGCGTCGTCGCCGCCACGCCCGACTACCTGCAGGTGCAGCTGAGCGCTCCCGAAGGGCCGCTCAGCACCAAGAACTACCGCATCCAGGTCGAGGCCGCGCCGATCGACGCGCGTCGCACGATCATCCACATGTCGTACGCCTACGGCTACGGCTTCGCCGCCAAGCTGGCGATGCAGACCTACCTCGGAACGATCGGCAGCGCCAAGGTCGGCTTCACGATCGTCGACCGCAAGGACGGCAAGCCGGTCTACCAAGGCGGCGTGCTCGGCCTGCTCGAGCGCAACACGATGCGCTACTACCTGGCGATCGACGCCTATCTCGCCGCCTATTCGCTGCCTCCTGGCGATCAGGCGGAGCGCCGGATCCGCGAGTGGTACACGAACACCGAGCGCTACGCCACCCAGCTGCACGAGATGGACGAGGCCGAGTACCTCGACATGAAGCGGAAGGAACTGCGCCGCCAGCAGCAGGGCTGACGGCGCCCTGCTCCCGACCCGGCGCGGTAGGGGCCGGGGACGGCGGCGGTCGCTACTGGACCGTGATCGTCTTGGCCGTCAGGCTGGCGTTGAAGAGCAGCTTGGCGGGCCAGGCCGGCCACGTCACGCCGAGCGCGGCGTTGTTCGGATCGCTGTTCTTGGCGAACGCGCCAATGCTTTTCATCATCGCGTCGGACAGCGCAAGCCGGCCCCCCTGGTTCGCCGTGCCGGTCATGATGCTGCCGAAGAGCGACGGTCCGAAGGTGCCGAAGATGAACGGCAGGTCGAACGCGTGGGCGGCGCCATAGATGTCGTTCCAGGGCGCGGGCTCCTTGTCCCAGTCGAAGCGGTAGTACCAGACGGTGGTCTGCTGCGTCTTCAGCGCGTTCAGGACGTTGTCGCGGCTGGCCGTGAAGAAGACCAGGTTGAGCAAGTCGGTGCGGGCGTTGAACCCGGTCACCGGCGTCGCCACCGGCAGATAAACGCCCGGAATCCACTGCGCGAGCGTCACCGTCGGCGCCGCGTCGGGGTTGTAGCCGAACTGGGTGTTGAAGAGCGTCGCGTCGCTCACCAGGCGGCCGCTCACGCCACCGAGCGCCGGCGACAGTGCGAGGAAGGTCGGGAATAGCTTGGCCTCGTCGCGCGTGTTGCCGGCGAGTACCGGCACCTTGACGTAGCTGCCGGCGTTGATCGCGGCGATCGGGTCGACCGGAACGACCGCGCCTTCGGGAATCGGCCCGGATCCGGAAAGGCCGAGCGCCGCCAGCTTGGTGAGCAGGGTCGAGAGCAGCGCAGCCGGGTCCTTGCTGCGCAGGTAGGCAGCGATCTGGGCCGCCGTCTGCGTCGCGACGAAGGCCTGCGCCGAGGCGGTGTCGGTCGCCTTGCCGTCGGCGATCAGCTGGTTGTAGAGCAGCGCATTGCCTTGCGCGAGATAGGTCGAGGCCGGGCTCAGCGTCGGGATGCTTCCGGCCGGCAGGTTCGAAGTTTGCGAGATGCCGCCGCTCAGCGGTACGACCTTGTGGAAGAGCCTGGGAGTCGCGCTCGTCATCAGCGGCGAGGTGAGGATCGCGTAGACATTGATCGCTCCCGCCGATTGCCCCATCAGCGTGACGTTGCCGGCATCGCCGCCGAAGCTGCCGATGTTGCCCTGCACGTACTGCAGTGCCTTGATGCTGTCGAGGATGCCGAAGTTACCCGAGTCGCTGGCCGCGCTCGAGCCGTCTTTCAACTGCGGCAGGTTGAGCCAGCCGAAGATGCCGACGCGGTAGTTCGCCGTGACGACGACGGCGTTGGCAGCCTTGGCCAGCGCGGCGCCGTCGTAGACCGGATCGGCGGTGTAGCCGGAGACGTCACTGCCGCCATGGATGAAGACGATCACCGGCAGGTTCGCCTCGCCGTTCGCCGGACGCCAGATGTTGAGATAGAGGCAATCCTCGCTGCCGACGGCCTGGTTCAGCGTCGTCGCGATCGTCTGGTCGTAGGTGTTGTTCGAACCGGGGCCGTAGATCCGGCCGTATTGGACGCAGGCGTTGCCGAAGGCCTGCGTCGCTCTGATTCCGAACGCCGACACATCGGGATCGACCGGTGCCTTCCAGCGCAGATCGCCGACCGGCGCCTTGGCGAAAGGAACGCCCTTCCAGGAGTAGGTACCGCTCGTGGCGGAGTCATCGTTGCCCTGGATCCAGCCGTACCTCGTGCCGCGAACGGTAGGCAGCGGATCGTCCGAGCCTCCGCAGCCGACGAGCAGTGTGGTGGCGGCGAGCGTCGTCGCGAGCGCGAGGCTGAATTTCATGCTGACTCCTGGGGCGAATTTGCCTGCGCGATTCTTGCCCCCGTCAGCGTCTCAGAACATGAGGGACACCCCGGTCTTGGACTGCAGCTCGTCCTGTGTCACGCCATCGGCGATGGCGCGAACCTCGAGCCCGCGCGGCGTGACATCCATCACGGCCAGGTCGGTGACGATCCGATTGACGACGCCCACGCCGGTGAGGGGGAGCGTGCACGCCGGCAGGATTTTGAGATCGATCGATCCGTCCTTCTTGCGCGCGACGTGCTCCATCAGCACGATCACGCGCTCGACGCCGGCGACCAGGTCCATCGCCCCGCCCATGCCCTTGACCATCTTGCCCGGGATCATCCAGTTGGCGAGGTCGCCCTTCGCGCTGACCTGCATGGCGCCGAGGATCGAGAGGTTGATCTTGCCGCCGCGGATCATCGCGAACGAGTCGTGCGAGCCGAAGATCGATGATCCTGGCAGCGTCGTCACGGTCTGCTTGCCGGCGTTGATGAGATCGGCGTCGACCTCGTCCTCGGTCGGGAACGGGCCGATGCCGAGCATCCCGTTCTCGCTCTGCAGCCAGACTTCGATGCCGGCCGGCACGTGGTTGGCGACGAGCGTCGGCAGGCCGATGCCGAGATTGACGTAGAAGCCGTCCTGCAGCTCGGTGGCGGCGCGCGCCGCCATCTGGTCGTGGGTCCAGGCCATATCAGGCTCCTGCTTTCTTCTTGTCCGCCGCCTTGGCGATCGCGTCGACGGCTTCCTTGGCGGCCTCGGCGGCGGGCGTGCCGGGCGTGGCCTCGACCGTCGCCGCGGCGCGCAGGGTGCGCTTCTCGATCCGCTTTTCCGGATGCGCGTTCAGCACGATCCGGTGCACGTAGATGCCGGGCAGATGCACCGCGTCGGGATCGATCGAGCCGGTCTCGACGATCTCCTCGACCTCAACGATCGTCACCTTGCCGGCCATCGCGCACGCCGGATTGAAGTTGCGCGCGGTGCGGCGAAAGACGAGGTTGCCGGACTTGTCGGCCTTCTGCGCCTTGACCAGCGCGATCTCGGGCAAGAGGGCCCGCTCCATGATGTAGACATGGCCGTCGAACTCGCGCGTCTCCTTGCCCTCGGCGACCAGCGTACCCACGCCGGTGCGGGTGAAGAACGCCGGGATCCCGGCACCGCCGGCCCGGAGCTTCTCGGCCAGCGTCCCTTGGGGAGTGAACTCGAGCTCGAGTTCGCCCGCGAGGTACTGACGCTCGAACTCCTTGTTCTCGCCGACATAGCTCGAGATCATCTTCTTGATCTGGCGCGTCTCGAGCAACTTGCCCAGCCCGAACCCGTCGACGCCGGCGTTGTTCGAAATCACCGTCAGGTCCTTGACGCGCGAATCGCGCAGCGCCTCGATCAATGCTTCGGGAATGCCGCAGAGCCCGAAGCCACCGACCGCCATCAGCTGGCCGTCGCGGACGACGCCGGCGAGCGCCGCGGCAGCGCTCGGAAAGATCTTGTTCATCGCCGATTCCTCTAGTCGAACCGTCGAGATTATCAGCGCCGGCGCTGCCTAGAATCGGAGCAGGGAGAAACAACGATGGCGATCGACGCTGCGGGGCTGCAAGCCACTCTGGAGAAGCTGGCCGCCGAGTACACGAAGCGGCTCGGCCTGCGCGTTGAGACCGCCGCCCCTGGGGAAGTGACGCTCACGCTACCGGTCACGCCGGAGCTCGTCCACGGCGGGGGTGTCCTCTGCGGGCAGGCGATTCTGGCGGCGGCGGATACGGCCATGCTGCTGGCGATGATCGCGCAGCTAGGCGAGTTCCGGCCGATGACGACGGTGCAGTTGCAGGCGAGTTTCTTGCGGCCGGTACCGAAGGAGTCGACGGCTGTCAGGGTCATCGCGCGCGTGCTGCGGTTTGGCAAGAGCCTTTCGTACGGGGAGATCGAGTTCAAGACGCCGGACGGGAAGCTGGCCGCCCATGCGACGACGACCTATGCGTTGCTCTGATCGATCTGTCGCTCATGAGGGTTTCTACGTGACCGCCCTCCAAGATCAATCGACCCAATCTGACCATGTTTGGCTGAAGCCGAGTTCTGGGACGAGTATCGGAAGCCAGGAACGCGCTATATGGGATTGGCCTTCGCATGTGGCGCTCTCACCGTGGTCGCGTTCTATCTGATCGACGCGGTGAGCGCTGGCGCTCCGTGGCTCGGCGGTGCACAGACCATCCGCGTCGTGCTCGCCGGCGCCTGCCTCTCGCGCTAACGCTCGCGCGCTGGACGTCGAAGACCTTCGCCAGCCGTCACTACGTCGCGATCTTCTCCACGGCATGCACGGCGATCGAGGGGCCGGCGCGACCCTTGCCATTCGGGACACGAGGCGCGGTCCGGCATGCGGCGGACACCTGTTGATCGCCATCACCGCGTACACGCTGGCGGGGGACCGTGAGAAGCGGCTGGCGGCAGGCATGGACGACTTCTTCAGCAAGCCTTATACCGTGCCAGATGTCGGAGTGAAGCTGTCGCGATGGCTCCCGCAGCATCGTCTACTCAGAATAAGCGAGCTGTCGACAGCGGCGCGGACCTGAATGCGGTGCATCGAACTAGCCGCGCACATGGAGCTTGCTTCATGCGGCGCCGATCGTTTGTACGACGTGATGGTCCACTTCGCCGTCGATTTCGGCGTTTGTAGCGACCTCGGTTGGCCCTAGCCACTTCGCGACTAGGAGGCTCAACTGTCGGAGCTCTATAGGCTTACTCAAGTAGTCATCCATACCGTTTGCGATGCAGTGTTCGCGGTCTCCTGTAAGTGCGTTCGCCGTGAGCGCGATGATGGGTATGCGTGGCAGGCCGACCCGCGCCTCATGTTCGCGAATCAACCGCGTCGCAGCAAAGCCGTCCATGACAGGCATTTCGCAATCCATAAGGATCGCGTCGAAGCGCTGCTTGCGGTAGAGGTCGACCGCTTCGTTCCCATTCACCGCGTGCAACGAAGAAACGCCCATACTTTCGAGCGATGCGGCTGAGATGAATGCGTTGACCGCATTGTCTTCGACCAGGAGCACCGTCTTTCCTCGCGCCGCCGCAAGGGCTCGCCTTGGTGCCACCGGCTCGGGCTGAGTCGGCTCGACACGTTCAAGGCATTCGTCCAGAAGGAGACGGATCGTGAAGATGCTTCCACGTCCAACCGCGCTCTTCACCCGGACCGTCCCGCCCATCGCATGAGCAAGCTGCCGGGAAATCGACAAGCCGAGTCCCGTACCACCGTAGCTACGCGACATGCCTGATTCGACTTGGTAGAAGGGGTCAAATAGGAGCGGAATCTTGTCGCTAGGAATACCAATTCCGGTGTCGGCTATTCGGACAATCACCTTGACACCGGCTACTGTTCGCATGCCACGCAAGCGTAAGGTCACGCCACCCGTAACAGTGAATTTGATTGCGTTGCTGACCAGGTTCATGATGATCCGTCGCAGCTTCTCTTCGTCTCCTTGCACCATCGCGAGATCGCCGGCATAACGTGTCGGATCGAATCGCAAGGTGATGCCCTTCGCCGTCGCATTTGCTTGGAAGGTTTGGACTGCGATCTGACAGACTTTTCGCAAGTCCAAGGGCGCTGTGTTGAGAGAACCGCCCTTTGCGTCGAGCTTGGCGAAGTCAAGAATCACGTTCAACGTCTGAAGGAGACCATCCGCCGCCTGGCGGGCGACGCTGATCAACGTTGCGCGCCGCTCCTCAGAATCCGTTGTCGCCAAAAGCGCGAGCGAGCCGATGATGCCGTTCATCGGCGTTCGGATCTCGTGGCTCATGTTTGCGAGAAACGCGGACTTTGCACGACTTGCGTCCTCCGCCCGGTCGCGCGCCCGCTTTAGCTCGGTAATACTGCGCTGCCTCTTTCCTCGCAGGAAGAGCTTCCTTTCCCGGACGCTTATCAGACGATACAGCGCGTATGAGATGAAGTTGATGCACGTCATGTGCACGACCAAACGCTGCATGACCTTTGCATCTGCACCGAAGTCCCATGCGAACCAGAGCGCGACCGTCGCGTTGAAGGTTGCTAGGAGGATCGTCAACGGCGCGTTTAGCCGAGTGAAGCCGTATATGACACACGTTCCGAAGACGGCCGCGGAGTAGCCTCCCCAATATTGCGAAGTTGGCGCATGGGTCGATTGATTCAGGCTAGCAATGACCGAAGTGAACGACACACCGGTTACGATAACTGCGCTGCAAATCAGCTCGTAATGACGAGCGACAAAGGGCTTTGCAACTCGTGCCGCAAGCGCAACAACGAATAGACCAACCAGGATCAGCAAGCGCAGGAACTGCGTGTACGAGAAGATGTCGCCACTGCCGGCGGCGTTGATGAGGAACGTCGCTAGATAGGCTAAGCCGGTCACCCCGGTGCCGATTTCGAGAAAGCGGACGCCTGGCGACTGAAAGCCCTGTCGGAACTCGTGCTCTAGTTCACGGTTTCGAAACGCGCGAAGACCGAAGCGCCTCCTGAGCAAAGTTGAAACCGTCGTGCCCATGCATCCTCGTACCGGCGCAAATGTCGAAGTCTTGGCAGCTATCGACCTAATCAGGGAAAAGTGAAGGCCTCCAATCTCTTCGTCAGGCCCGACCGGCCCTATTCCCCCGTCCCGGAGCGACAAGAGTTGCTGCCGTTTCGGGTTCGCGTCGCCGAATCCCCTCAAGACGTGCAGAAAGCGGTCGAAAGTAGGGCTGCGGCATACGCGCGGCATATGCCGATACAGGCGATCGCCCTGCGTGAGCCTGAGGACGACGATTTTCGATCGGACGTGCTTCTGTTAATTGCAGAAAGCAAGTTTGATCGGCGGGTTGTCGGGTCGGTGCGGTTGCAGCGAAACGGTGAGCGGCCGCTCCACATTGAAAGCCAACTTGCGCTTCCTGCGTCTTATCGAGGTCGGCGCTTGGTTGAAGGTAGGCGGTTGGGTGTTGAAAATGGAATACCGGGTAGGACAGTCATGGTCGCGCTGGTCAAGGCGGCCTATGAGATGTGTCACGGCAGTGGTATCGACTACTTCGTCTTGGCCGGACGGAGGCCGATCACCGCAATCTATCGTTCCATGCTCTTTGACGACATCCTCGAGGGAAGCACGATCGCACTCCCCTATGCGGGCAACTTGCCGCACAGCGTCTTTTCGATGCCGATACGTGATGCCGACCGGCGTTGGCGCGAGTCAGGTCATACGCTGTACGACTTTATGGCGCGCACCGAACATCCAGACATCGCCATCGACTACCAGCGCGTCTTCGCCACATTCGGCCGCGCGTGACGACCTTCGCAATCGTCTGGTCGTGCGCGGAGCACGGTTATGAACCGTCCTTACGGATTGCAGCGCTGGTCGTCGATAGCGAAGGACGCCCATGGGGCTGAGCTCCTGCCCGCGCCATCTTCCCCGGATGCGCTCGCGCGCGCTCTCGCCACACTCACCATAGATGAGACGCGTGACCTCGCTTTCGTCCTCGTGAGGGTTATCGGCGACAGCGACGCCGCAATTCAAGAAGTAATCCACGGGGCCAACGCAACAACGATCGGACCACGCCTCTGTCTTGCGGTCAGTCGTAACGCACTCCAGACAACTGACTTCAATTCGGTAAACAATCATCGCGTCGGCCTAATGCTCGACGACGTCGACGCCGAGACCCCGTTGTCATTGATCGTCAGCGACTCGATTGAATCGATACGGTTTTGCAGTGACTTCGTAGCGAGCGCCAGTAAAAGCCTGCGCTTGGGCTGCGTTCTGGAGTCGATGCTTCTTTTGGCTCATAACCTCGGCCTCAGCACCTTGGGGCCATCAGAGGCGGCGAAAGACGATCTCATGTGGCCGAGTTCGAGGTTTGACTACACGCCTTCGCTGCGTCCTTCGCGCTCGTTGGAGCGCTCATTGACGCACGCGATCGCGGTTTCGACAAGTCGCCCGCATCCCAACTTTCGCCTTAGCCGATAAGAGAGCGCAACGCCGGCGGCAGCGAAACGCTTCTCCCAAAGCGATAGTTGATCCACACTGTCTTGGCACCACCGCTCGCGTAG
>Ga0207691_10002807_pt1 | contig 16983 bp, 15 predicted proteins | sample KBSM13metaG_FD_184327 | JGI IMG/M metagenome (GOLD analysis project Ga0207691, IMG submission 184327) | Miscanthus rhizosphere microbial communities from Kellogg Biological Station, Michigan, USA - KBS M1-3 metaG (SPAdes) (version 2) | ecosystem: Host-associated > Plants > Roots > Rhizosphere >... | reverse complement strand
CTTCGATAGCAGAGGGCGTCGCACTACACAGGGCGTCGTTCACCCTTGCCGACAATCCCGTACTGGCCGGCATCAAACATCTGAGCCGCCTCGAGAACGTAATGGCTGCCGCCGAGGCCACCGCGGCGGGTGCATTCGACGCGCTGCTGCTCGACGGTGCCGGTCACCTCATTTCCGGCGCAATGAGCAATGTGTTTCTCGTCCGTGACGGCAAGATTCGGACGCCGCGCCTGGACCGTTGTGGCGTAGCCGGTGTCATGCGCGGTGTGGTGCTGCGCGAATGCGCCGCGTTGGGCATCGCCGCCGGCGACGCACGCGTGACTCTCGACGGCCTGCTTGCGGCAGATGAGGCGTTCATCACCAATGCGCGACTCGGGGTTGTGCCCGTTTCGCGCGTGGGCGAGCATTCCTTTCGTATGACTACCGTCGCCCGGCGCCTCGCGGCGCACATTGAGACTCTCGATGCGTAAAGTCCTGGTGGTCCTGGTGCTCGCCATCGGCCTGGCCGCTGGCGGCGCAGCTATCTACTGGCAGCGCGCGAATGCGGCGATGCAGGCCCCTGGGCCGCACCAGCAAGCCATTACGCTCGCGGTGAAGTCCGGCGCCACGGTACGCAGCGTGCTGGCCGAGCTCGAGGCGCGCGGGGCACTCCAGGATCGCCGCAGCGTCGAGCTCATCCTGCGCGTGCGTGGTTGGCCGCAGATCAGGACTGGCCGCTACGAAATTCCCGCCGCCGCCAGCCCGCAGGACATCCTGCGTCAGCTCGCCGAGGGTCGCGTCGTGCTCGAGACACTGACCGTGATCGAAGGGTGGACGTTTGCGGACATGCGCCGCGCCATCGAGGAGCACCCTCAGATCAAGGTGACACTGCGCGGCCAGGATATCGCCGGCGTCATGACGGCCATCGGGCATCCGGGTGAAAATCCGGAAGGGCGCTTTTTCCCCGATACCTATCGCTTTGCCGCAGGTACCACCGATCGTGAATTGCTTGCGCTGGCATATCGCAAGATGGCGGAGACCCTCGAGACCGCGTGGAATGCCCGGGCGGATGCGTTGCCCATCAAGTCCGCCTATGAAGCGCTGACGCTGGCCTCCATCGTGGAGAAGGAGACCGGGCTCGCCAGCGAACGCGCGCGCATCGCCGGTGTATTCATCACGCGCCTGCGCAGAAACATGCGGCTGCAAACCGATCCCACCGTGATCTACGGCCTCGGCGCCGCCTATGACGGCAACATCCGCGAGCGCGATCTGCGCGCGGACACGCCCTACAACACCTACACGCGTTCCGGATTGCCGCCGACGCCCATCGCGTTGCCGTCGCGCGAAGCCATCGAAGCGGCGACGCGACCGCTCGAGACGGGCGACATCTTCTTCGTCGCCACAGGCATCGGCGACGGTTCGCATGTGTTCTCGGCCACGCTCGAGGAGCACAATGCCGCCGTGCAACGCTACCTGGCCCGCCTCCGAGGAACCCGCCGATGATGCCCGCGAAATTCATAACCCTTGAAGGCATCGAGGGCGCGGGCAAAACCACGGTTGCCGATCGCCTCTCGCAGTCGCTGCGCACGCGAGGCATTACCGTGCACGCCACCCGCGAGCCCGGCGGCACCAAGGTCGCGGAAAGAGTCCGTGCCCTCGTGCTGGAACGGGGCGAGGAACACATCAGCGCCACCGCTGAAACGCTGCTCATGTTTGGCGCGCGCCAGGTGCACGTCGACAACCTCATCCGTCCGGCGCTCACTCGCGGCGAGTGGGTGCTCTGCGACCGATTCACCGATGCGACGCATGCCTATCAAGGTGGCGGCCGCGGAGTCGATCGCAGGCTCATCGACCAGATCGCGCATGCCGTGCACGGCGATCTCAATCCCGATTGCACGATCCTGCTCGACGTGCCGGTGAAGGTGGGGCTCGAGCGCATGCAGGCGCGGCGCGGCGCGGTCGACCGTTTCGAAATCGAGTCCGCGCAATTCTTCGACCGCGTGCGCAATCGCTATCTCGAACTGGCACACGCCGATCCACGCAGATTCCGCGTCGTCGATGCCACTGCGAAACTCGACGAGGTTTGCCGGGCGGTGCTCGCGGCGGTCGAGGAATGCCTGCAGCTCCCACCAATGGCTGCTGCATGACATCGCCAGTGCTGCCACCGTGGTTCAAGAGCGCCTGCGATGAAGTGAACGCCGCCCTTGCGGCCGAACGCCTCGCGCATGGCCTGCTCATCCACGAAGACCCGGGTGCCGGCGGACTCGAGCTGGCGCGGTGGATTGCGCAGCGTGTGAATTGCAGCGTGCCGGCGCGCGCGCCTTGCGGTGAGTGCCAGGATTGCCGCTGGATCGCGGCGGACCAACACCCGGACGTCACGCGCTTGTCGCCCGAGGAAGAATCCACGCAGATCCTCATTGGGCAGGTACGCGACCTGTCTGCCGAGCTGTCGCTGACCGCCCATGGCCGTGGTTACAAGGTTGCGATCGTGGCTCCAGCCGAAGCGATGAACCACTTTGCGGCCAATGCGCTGCTCAAGACCCTCGAGGAGCCTCCAGCACGCACGCTCGTCCTGCTCATCACCAGTCAACCTTCGCGGCTCCTGCCCACGCTGCGCAGCCGCTGCTCGCGTTTGCGGCTGACGGGGCCGTCGCGAGAGGACGCCGCCGCCTACCTCGAAGCCGCGCGCGGCGCGGGTGCGTGGGCCGAGGCGCTGGCCGCAACCGGGGCAGGGCCGTTTGCGCTGCTCGACGCCGACCCGGCGGCGCTCGCGCAATTGCGCACCGACACGATCACGACGCTGCGCGACATCGGCAGCGGCAGTCTCGAGCCGCCCGCCGTCGCCGAACACTGGGCCAAAAACGAGCTTGCGATACGCCTCTCGTGCCTTGAGAGCTGGGTCACAGATCGCATCCTCGAATCCGCCTCAATCCGCGACGTAACTCACTTGTCAGAGGCGGCCCTGGCACCCAAGATATGTCGCCTATTCGAGTTCTCGGACGCCATTCGCGACATGCGCAAGCTTGCCCACACTTCTATTAACAAGACCATGGCCGTGGAAGCGCTGCTGTGGCGCTGGGCCAGGCAATGAGCACCGAGGGACGCACCGGGCGCACTGGCGCCAACAAGCCGGGCTTGCTGACGCTCACCATCAAGGACAAGAGCGCGCTGTATCTTGCCTACATGCCCTTCGTGAAGAACGGCGGGTTGTTCATTCCCACCAACAGCAATTACCGCCTCGGAGACGAGGTGTTCATGCTGCTGAATCTCATGGGTGAGGACGAGAAGCTTCCAGTCGCCGGGCGCGTGATCTGGCTGACGCCCAAAGGCGCGCAGGGAAAACGCACTGCCGGCATCGGCGTGCAGTTCTCGGATCAGGATCGCGGGCAAACGCAGAAAAAGATCGAGACTTATCTGGCCGGCGCGCTCGCCGGCGATAAAGCTACCCACACGATGTAGCCGGCTGCCGGACGACCCCGTCCGGATTTGCGTCCCGTCAAACTACCGACTTTCCGTTATCCCTTAATTCTCGAGTGGAACGGCATACGCCGAACTGTGCCGTGCGTCTCGTCTGCCGCCACGAGCCGCGGAATCTGCGAAACAGAGCTCCCCCGGCCGCCGCCGGAATGCGGCGGAAATCACGCTATCTGCCGCGCTCAGCGTGTGAGATGGCCCCATGCGCGTGCTCACTGCAATCTGGCTCGCGATCCTGACAGGATTTCCGCTGCTAGCCGTGGCGGCGAACCCGTGCACCCCCGCGCAGCGAGCGCCTGGCACTCCGATCGAAGCGCCGCACGCTGTCTTCGAGGCGTACGTGGTCGACGTTCACGCCCCGAAGGCCTCCTCATCTGAATTCGGTGTGCTACGCACGCGGCGCGCACTGGTCGAAGTCAGCCGCTCGTTTCACGGTCCGTACAGCCCTGGACAGCAGGTCGAGACGCTCACGATCGAAGGGCCAAACACTTGTGGTGGCGCCGTCGAGTCAGGCGCTCATGTGATGGTCCGTTCGGAAACCGGTGGTGCGTTCGAGATCGTCGAAATATTTCCCGCTGGCGTCGCCAAACCAAACGGGCTGTTTGCCGCGCTTGCGCTCATCACAGATGAGCCGCGTCACAGCCGGCGGCGCTCTCTGAAGAATGCCTCGTTGCGCGGAGCAATCGACGCGGGTCTCGCCGCGCAGTTTCGTCAACGCGCGCAGCCGGGGCGCGGCGAGCCTTGCGAGATCAGCGGCACAGGTGACTACGCCCAGGTCAGTTGGGGCAGCGCCTTCGGTGGCAACGACGCCCGGCACAAAGTGATCTTCGAGCGCGTCGCCGGCGAGTGGGTGGAAATCCTGCGCTACGAGGCACCGACGCCCACGCCTGCCCGGAGCCGGCCGCGCCGCGGCAGCAAACGTACGTTGTGGGCGCAGGAAGCAGGCGTCAGCAGCCGGGACTTTTCTGGTTCTCTCGTGGACGAGCTGTTAGTCCGAATTTAGGATGGCGGCTGGACTCGGGCAGGCCTGACGAAGGGAACACGCCAAATGACGAAAATCCATTGCGCCCGACTGGGTGCTGCGTTGCTGTTGATGAGTTCCACCATCCAGGCACAGGACGCCCCGGACGCGCTACTGCGTTGCGATCCCGGCAGTCGCATCGATGGTATCGATGGCGATGGAAGGTACGTGGTCGCCTCCTATTCGGGCACCTTCAACGACTGTGAACTTCGTTTGCCTCCCGGCAAACATGTCGTGGAGGCCTGCTACGAGGTGACCGGGGGCGGCTCATTGAGTACGGGGCCGGAAACTGTCAAGTGTGACCAGGGCCGGGAGCTGTCTTTCGACGCGGTTGCCGGAAGGGTTTACAGGCTCAGGCTTACGTTGGCTCGGGATTGGAAGGCGTGGATCGAAGATGTGACTTCAAGCGAAGGAAACGTCCCTGCATCTCCGCAGGTCAACAAGTCGCGGCGCAATCTTCCGAGTGACCAGCGCAAGTCCATGGTCCTGGTCCGTTCTTCTGAGCGTGATGAACCGGCTTTCCTGACTGGCGACGTCCAGCATCTGTGGTTCAAGGCTCACACCTTGCGCCAGGCGCTCGCCGGCCCGAGCAAGATGCGCAGCGAGAAGGACGGCTACTTCACCGACAAAGTCTCGAACGGCGACAGCCTCGGTATCTACTACATGTTTCACCAGGAAGGCTCGGTCTGGAGCCGGACATTCGAGTACGTGTGCGACACCGAATTGCCGGTGTATGAGGATCTTCCCGGGGGCAAGGTTATCTACCTCGGTGATTACCACTTCGAACCGGCACCGGGCGGCGGCCGGCGATTCACCGTAACCCACGATGTCGACGCGGCTCGCAATTTTCTGCGCGCCAAGCATCCGGACTTGTTAGACAAGCTGGTCGTGGCCGACTTTCGTATGCTGCGCACGCCGGAACTGTGCGGGATCCATCCGGGAAGGCTGCGCAGCGCAGCGCCTGCGCAATAGCTCGTCAGCCAGGCCGGCGCATCGGCAGACTCGACGTCGTGATGCCGCCCTTCAACACGTACGCGTCGAAGCCGCGCTCGGAAAGAATGAACGCCGCAGCGGATGAACGCCGCCCTGTGTCGCACACCACCACGTAGGGCATCTTGCGATCGAGCGCATTGAGTTTCAGGCGCACGAAGTACAGCGGGATGTTGATGGAACCTTCGATGGCGAGGTTCTGGTATTCGGAGGGCAAACGCACGTCGAGCCATTGCCCGCGGTGCTGAATGATCTTGAGCGCCTGCGCCTCGTCCACCCAGCGCAGCAGCGGCTCGTGCATGAGATCGCGGAAGTCCTGCTTGTTGAGGCGCATGAGCACGCCATCGGACAGCATGGTGACGGTGGCGTTGCGCTTGGCCTCGGCGATCAGCGCTTCTTCGCCGAACGTTTCACCGACACCGAGCTCCGCGAGCTTGATGCCTTTCTGGTTGAGCGGCGATTCACGCGTGACGAGGCACTTGCCCTGCACGATGGCGTAGAAGTAGTCGCCTTCATCGCCTTGCTTGATGACTACCTCGCCCGCGCGGTAGGGCGTGCGGTTCATGCGCATGAAAATCGCCTGCAGGTTCGCGGGCGGAATGCGATGAAAGGCCTTGGTCTGGAGCAGCGTGGTCATCCAGTCGCTGTCTTCATTGTTGCCGCCGAACTGCGCCTGCAGCTCGCCGACCTCGTAGTTGCCCGTCTGGTCCCAGGTGATCATGACGTCGAGCAGATCGGCATCGATCGCAAGATAGTCGACATCTTCGACGGCGCGCGCGGTGATCTTGCGCGGCATGGCCTGGTTGAGCGGCGCACGAGCGTCGGCGCTGCCGCCTTCGATCATGCCGACCGTGCGTCCATGCTCGGAGATTTCGACCAGCCCGCGGACGATCCAGATGGTGCGCTTGTCGGTGTCACCTTCCTTGAAGAGCGTGCGTCCGGCCGTCATCTGCTTGACGGTGACCTTCTTGGCGAGCGCGTGCAGGTTCTCGCGCTTCATACCTTCGAGCGGGGTAAGGGTTCTCAGCAGTTCAACGCTGACTTCGCGGGCATCCGATGACATGAGGAAATGCTAGCACGCCAGCGTGGCGGCCTAAGGCACGCTCGTCACTGCCGACCAACCTTTGTCGGGTGTGAAGCGCGGTCCATACGCTTGCGAGAGTTCCTGGAGTCGCGCGACCACCGCGGCGACACCGCGTTTGCGCGCATACGTGAGCGGGCCGCCACGGAACGGTGCGAACCCTGAACCAAAAATCACGCCGGCGTCGACGAGGTCGGCATCGGCGACGATTCCTTCGCGCAACACCGCGGCGCATTCGTTTGCGAGTGCCAGTATTAGTCGATCCTCGAGATCGGCGGGCGGTTCCGCTGCAGGCGTCGCAGATTTGACTGCTTTGCCGTCCCGCCACACGTAGAAGCCTTCACCACTCTTGCGGCCGAGCTTCTTCGCAGCGATCAGCGCATCGAGCCGTGAGGTATCGGGAGTCTGTTTGTTGAGTGCCTTGGACACGATGTCACCGACATGCCGGCAAACATCGAGGCCGACGACGTCGGCGAGCTCCACCGGCCCCATGGGCATGCCGTAGCGCAGCGCAGCTTCGTCGATGACTTCAATCGGAATGCCATCCTGCAGCGCAAACATCGCTTCGTACAAATAGGGCACCAGCACGCGATTGACGAGAAAACCGGGCGCGCTCTTGCAGGGCAATGGAAGCTTGTCGATCTTGCGGGCGAACGCGATGGCCTTCTGCACCGATTCTTCGCTGCTGGCTTCGCCGCGAACGATCTCCACCAGCGGCATCTGCGCCACCGGATTGAAGAAGTGCAGGCCGACCAGCTTGCCCGGATCCGGAAGATGGTCATCGAGTTGCTCGAGCATGATCGATGAAGTGTTGGAGGCGAGGATGGCGCTGGCTTTCATGCGCGGCTCGAGTCGACCAAACAACTCATGTTTGGCTTGGGCGTTCTCGAAGATGGCTTCGATGATGACATCGGCGCGCGGCACGCCGGCACCGGCGACGTCGGCGGTCATGCGCGTCATGAGCTCGGACGCCTTGCCGGCGTCCTTGAGGCGCTTGGCAAAAGCTTCGCGCGCACGCACCAGTGCGGGCTGGATGAATTTGAGTTCGCGATCCTGCAGCGTGACGTTGAGACCGCGTTGCGCGCACCACGCCGCGATGTCACCACCCATCACGCCCGCGCCCACCACGTGTACGCGCTCGAGCGGCAGCTTGCTCTTGCCGCCCAGATTCTTGAGTCGCTCCTGCAGCTCGAACACGCGCACCAGGTTGCGCGAAGTCTCACCGACCATGAGGCCGGCGATCGAGCGTGCTTCGGCTTCGTACGCGGCTTCACCGCGCGCGCCATATTTCGTCCACAGATCGATGATGGCGTACGGAGCGGGGTAGTGTTCAACGCGCGCCTTGGCGCGCACCTGCGCGAGGAGCTGCTTCTTCACCAGCGAGCGCACCAGCGGCCAGGAGAGCAGGCGATCCAGAAGGCGCGGCGCACGCGGCTTCGGCTGGCGGTTGATCAATTCCCGCGCCGCAGCTTCTGCGTCCGCAGGAAACACCAGGCGGTCGACGAATCCGGCGCTCTTTGCCTTGTCGGCGCGCAGCGTCTTGCCGGTCAGCATCATCTCCATGGCGGTTCGCACGCCGGCGCGACGCACCGCGCGCACCGTTCCACCAAAGCCCGGATGAATGCCGAGCATCACTTCCGGCAAGCCAACCGAAAATTTCTCGCTCCGGACGCCGACGCGATACCGGCAGGCCAGCGCGAGCTCGAAGCCGCCGCCGAGTGCGAAGCCATGGATGATGGCGACGGTCGGGCAGGGCAGTACTTCCACGCGATCGAAAATCCGCTGCGCAGCGCGCACCAGTTCGAACGCCTGCGCGGCGCTGGTCAGTTGCGCGAATTCGTGGACGTCGGCGCCGGCAATGAAACCTGAGGCCTTTGCCGAGCGGATCACGAGTCCGCGCGGCGGCGACTTCTCGATCGCTTCCAGATGCGTATTGAATTGCGCGAGAGTGTCGCTCGACAGCACGTTGGTCGAGGCACCCGGCTTATCGAAGCTCAGCCAGACGATGCCGTCAGCATCGGTCTCGGCGCGCCAGGCAGGCGTTGCGGTCGATGTCATGGCCGCGAAATCTACGCGACGGCAGTTCGCGACGCGACAGCTCCGCGCACGTTGAAATCACAGAGGACCGGGCGATGGTCGGACCAGCGCACGTCGGGAACCTCGAAGTGCGTGATCTCAATCTCCTTGCTCACCAGCACGAAATCCAGCTCGATGCGCGGGATGCGCGCCGGGAACGACGGCACGTTCTTTTCGTTGGCGCTGCGCAATCCTGCGGCGCGCATGAACAGGTAGATCTCGTCGGTTCCCCAGAACGTATTGAAGTCACCCGTGACGATCACCGGCTTGTGAGACTTGGCGATGAGGTCGTGCAGGTAACGCAACTGGTACTGGCGGTGCCGGTACTTGAGCGCGAGATGCACGAGGAAGATGCAGACGTCGTCGAGCTCGAGTTCGATGATGAGACGCTTGATGCCGGTGTCAAAATAATGGAAGCGTTCGCCTTCGACGCGCGGCGCGGCCAGGAACGCGTTGCCCTGGTTGCGCACGATGGGTATGTGATTGTTGATCGAGCTCTTGCCGTACTTGCACTCGTAGGTGGTGTAGTGGCCGAGCGCATCAGCGATGTGCTGGGCCTGGTTGCGCATTCCACTGCGGATAGACCCAATGTCGACTTCGATGAGGCCGACGATGTCGGGATCCTGTCCCTTGACGAACGAGGTGATGCCGTCGAGAACCTTGCGGCTGGAGCGCAGATAGCCGGCGCCCGGGAACGGCAAATGGAAGGCTGGTCCAATGCCCGTGGCGTAGCGAATGTTGTAAACGAGCAGGCGCAAGCGATTGGATGCTAACGTTGCGACGCACAAATGTGGAGAGGGCGCGCAACTTCGGCGTCTAAACTACACTCTTGGTACAGCTTTGGCGGTCGACATGTCACAAAACAATCCGATTCGATTGTTCATCACGCATGCGTGGGACACCTCCGACGACTATCTCCGGATATTCGAGTACCTCGAGAGTGCGCGAAACTTCTTCTACAAGAACCTTTCTCAGCCTGACAAGGCTCCGGCCGGAGGCAAGGAAGCCGATCGCGAAGAGTTGCGCCGGCAGATGGCTCAGGCCGAATGCGTCATCGCGCTTCCGGGTTTGTACGCCAAAAACAGTGAGCTGCTCCAGTTTCAGCTCACGTTCGCGAAGGCGTCGGACAAGCCGGTGATCCTCATGCGGCCTTTCGGCGCAAACGCCGTCCTGCCCAAGGAAATCACCTCGCTGTCGGACAAGATCTGCGAGTGGGACGGGCGCGCGCTGGTCGACGCCGTCAAGGGCCAGGCTCGGCACGAAGAATCCAATCGCTGGGACACGATCGAATTCAAGCTCGACTAGTTAGCCCTCGGCGGCGAACAGCTGCACGACGGCTGCGCTCGTGGGCAGCGGCAGCGCGAGCTCGAGTTCCTGCTGGCGGGTCATGCGGCAGAACATGCGCACGATCAGCGCGCAATGACCTTCCGCTTCCTCGTTCGACATCTTGCGAATGGTTGCGCGTACGGCATCTTCGCCACGCAACGGGCGTTCGCGCTGCATCGCCTGGCTGAGCTCCAGGAACTGCAGGCGCAGCTCCCGCGGTACGTCCTCGGGTTCGATAGGGGCCAGGCATTGGCGCCAAGCGCCGTTCAGGCGTTCCTTGATGGCACCCGCGCGGGCGAGCAGAAGCGTGGCTGATTCGAGCCGATCGTAAACACGCGACATGAGTTCTTTCGTTATCGTTGGATGAGCTGCGCGAGTCCCTCCCTGCGCTGCAAACCTGACGTAACGCCTTAGTTGTAATTGTTACGGAGACCCTGATCCGTCAATGGCGTACGACGCGAATATAGCGCGACACCTATCAATTGCAATGTAAAAAATTCAACCGGCGCCGCCGCCCGGCGCGACCGGCGCACAGCAGGGCTAGCAAAAGGAGTGTTGTGAGGCCCAGAGAACCGCCTCCGCCCCCGCCGCCGCCACGAGAAGCCGGCACCGGATCAGGCGCAGGGACGGGGGCGGGCGTCGAACCGCCAGGAGTGGGTCCCGACACCACCGCTGTCGCACAAGGAGTATTGCCGGCAGACGGGGGTGAGGTGCTGGTCGCGCGGTTCGGCTCGACGCTCACCTCGGCGATATCGGTCCGGTTCAGATTGTCAGTCACCGTGAGCCGCAGGGTGACCGACCCCGAGCTCGGTGCGATGACGGTGGCGTTCGCGGTGTCGGCACCGACGATAGCGGGCGGATTGGTGGCAGGTGAAACCACCGTCCAGAGATAGCTCGCCACAGTCCTGCCACAGGCCGCGGCGCTGCCAGACGCTTTCAGGCTGACGTTTTGCCCGGCAGCGACATTTGCCGGCAGCTGAACAGCAGCAATCGGCCGATCGGCGGCTTCGACCGAAGTGGCGGCATTGGCCATGCCCGCTCCGCAGGTGCTGGCGGTGCAGAGGCACTGCGCGAGCTGGATATCCTGATCGTCGATGGGCACATGGCAGACCGGCACTGTCGGATCGTCGGCCACCGAAGTAGGGAAGGGACGCGCGCCTTCGCGCAGTCGAGACAGCAGTTGGGCGGTCGAGAGATTCGCGTTCCGCGAGAGCATCAGACCTGCGATACCGGAGACGATGGGAGCCGAGAAGCTGGTGCCGAGGTTGCTGTTGGTCTGGTCCGTATACGTGTGGGCGCCGGGCGCCTTCGATCCGTTATTGGAAGTCGTATCCAGCGAGAAAAGACAGGGGCCGCCGTTGATGTTCACGCAATTGCCGCCAGGCGCGGCGAGGGTCACTTCGGTACCGAGGCTGCTGAATCCGACTTTGCTGCCTGCATGGCGAATTGCCGCCACCGCTGCGACGCCGGGACAGTTGCCGGGCGATGAGACCACCGTGCCCTCGTTGCCCGCGGAGATCACCAGCAGGACCTTTCGGGCGGTGAGCTCTTCGATGACGTCGCGATACGATGGCTCGCAGACTCCCGAACTGCCAAAACTGGCATTGAGGATGCGCGCTGGCGTGGGATTGTCAGTCGCACCTGCGACATGCAGGCCGGCCGCCCAGCGCATGCCAGCGAGAATGTCACTATCAACGCCACCGCATTTGCCGAGCACGCGTACCGGCAGGATGAACGAATTCCAGTCGAGACCCGTGATGCCGACTGAGTTGTTAGAGAGCGCGCCTATCATGCCCGCCACCCGTGTGCCGTGCCACGAGCTCGAGGACGTCGCGCAATCGGTGTAGACGGCATTGTTCTTGTCGCTGGCGTCGACCCAGTCGCCGGGATCCGAAGGGTCCGCATCGCGCGAATCACCGTCATTGCTCATGTGGTCCGGCCCGACGAAGTCGAAGCCAGGCAGCAGCTTGCCGCCGCGATCCGCGCGTCCGAGATCTGGATGGTCGTAGAGCACGCCGGTATCGAGCACCGCGATCACCACGCCGGTGGACCCCCGTTCGGCATCCCAGGCGCCGATAGCATTGACCGCCGAGACTTCGGTGTCCTTCAGGTACCACTGGTTGGCGAACAGCGTGTCGTTGGGCTCGGTCGCGTGCGGGTAGCGCCGCTGATCGATGGCCACGTATTCGACGGCGGCGTCCGCCCGGAGCTGCTCCAGTACTGCTGCGGCACCGGCGGCACCAATTTTGATGTTCCCGGCGAGCATGTGGTCCGAGATCTCTCGCCTGAACTGCAGCGCGAGTCCAGTACGTTTGGCGAGTGCCTCGGTGCGCGTGGCGCCGTTCGACATCTTGGCCATCGCCGCGCCAGCGCCGTCGCGGCGAAGTTTGACGATGACCGCAAGCTGCGCGGCAGTTTCGTGAATGGCTGGTTGTCGGGCGACGGGGTTGAATTCGGTCGCGGCCATCGCGGCGGGCGCACACATCGTCAGCATCACGGCCGCAAGGGCCGCAGCTTTGAGCGAATGGAAGTGCATGGCGTTTCCTGCTGACGCGACGTGTGGCCGCTGCGATTCTGTGGTGATTGGAGGCCAAAAGGGTTCCCGGATTCTCAGACCGGAACCCAGCCCGCAGAAAAGCTCGTACTACGCATAATGTATATTATGGTTAATTACAGACACTTATTTAGAGCGCTGCCTCGCTCAACCCAGCCGCCTCACGTATGGCGCGCGCCGAATCTAACGTTCAAGCGGCCCGACGACTTTCGCCGCTGACTAGGCGTCGACCCGTTGCTGCTTGTTCAACAAGCGCTCGTAGAGCGCCTGCGTCAGCTCGAGGTTGCGACGGATGGAAAATTCCGCCAGCAGCCGTGCACGTCCCGCCGCACCCATGGCCGCCGCGCGCGGCCGATCCGCAAGCAGCGTCCGCAAGGCCGCGGCGAGCGCGGTGGGATTGCCGGGTTCGAATAACAGGCCGGTGTGTTCGTGCACCACGATCTCCGGCACTCCCCCGCCATTGCTGGCCACCAGCGGTTTCGATAGCGCCATGCCCTCGAGCAACACGCGTCCGAAGGGTTCCGGATGGACCGAGGCATGAACCTGGATGTCGAGCGCGTTGATGTAGTTCGCGACGTCGCTGCGAAAACCGGTGATGTGTACGCGTGACGCAATGCCGAGCTCGCGCGTCAGCGCGGTCATTTGTTCGCGATACGCCGCTGCGTTCGGCGAGGTGTCACCGATCATCACGCAGGCGAGATCCGGAAACTCCTCGCGCAACAGCGCCATGGCGCGGATCACGATCTCCTGACCTTTCCAGGGTTTGATGTTGCCGACGATGCCGATCAGGGGCGCGTCCGGCGCCACTCCGATTTCGGCGCGCACCTGCGCGGCCGCACGCGTGCTTTGCATCTGCGCGGGATCGAGTCCGTTGAAGATGGTGACGATCGGAAGGTCGCCGAGCCCGCTCGCGACCAAGTTCTCATGCACGGCGCTCGAGATGCAGATGACCGCGTCCAGATTGCGCGCCAGTCGCCGATCGCTCGTCTTGAAGCCGCGCTTCTTGAGGCCGCGTTCATGCGTGATGCACGGCACCCCGGCCAGGCGCGCGGCGAGCATCCAGGCGTGGTTGTGCCGGATGCTGTTGTTGAGGTGCACGAGATCGATGCGTTCGCTGCGCAGGATGCGCGCCAGGCGGCGCGGCTGGACGAAATAGAGACGGTAGAGAAACCGCGCCTGGGCGAGGAGTCGGCCAAGGGGCCCTGAAGCGCGCGCGCGCATAACCGCGGGCACGATGAGCGTCCGTGCACCAGTGGCGTGGAAGCGCGGGATGAGGCTGTTCTCCTTGGCGAAGACCACGAGCGGCGTAAAACGCGTCTGATCGAGCCCCGCGACCAGAAAAAGGAGGCTGAAATACGAGCCACCGATAGTGGAGTCCGCGTTGCCTTCTACATAAAGCACGCGCCACTTCGCCTTGTCGGTATCCGCCACTTCGTCCTCACTGATAGTTGTCCGGGATGAACTGTGTATCATCCTAAACAGCTGCTTCGACCACAAACAAACGTTTTTATTTCCAGTGACTTATAGCTTCCCGTGACTTTTAGCGATTTCGCGTGCCGATCCGCGCGCTGAAAAAAATTGCCCGATTCGCGTTTGCGGAGGGCGGATCGGTCAAGTCCCGCGTGCTGCGTTCCGGCATGTGGGCTGGTTTGTCCGAAGCGGGGACCTCGGTGCTCGGCATCGTGCGGTCGGTGGTGCTCGCGCGCCTCCTGACTCCCGACATCTTCGGTGTCATGAGCCTCGCCATGATCGTGGTGCGTGCCATCGAGACCTACACGCGACCCGGCGTCGCGCAAGCACTGATCGCGAGCAAGCAGGATTTCGAGAAGGCCTGCAACACTGCGTTCACGATGCTCGTGGTGCGCGGCTTCCTGCAAGCCGTGCTGCTCGCGGCGGTGGCCCCGTGGATCGGTGACTTCTATGAATCAAAAGAGCTGCCGCTCATGCTCCAGGTCCTGGGCGGCGTGTTCATCCTCGGCGGCTTTCGCAACATCAACACCATCGCGCGGCAGCGCGAGCTCGAATTTCGCAGCCTTACCTATCTGACGCAGGCGGCCAACATCGCCGGCACCATTGCGACCATCGCGATCGCCTGGTGGCTGCGCAGCGTGTGGGCCCTCGTCGCAGGCCAGCTGATCGGCGCTTTCTTGAGGTCGGTGCTGTCGTATGTGTTCGTGCCGGGCCGTCCGCGCTTCGAATTCGATCGCGAGGTCGCGCGCGACCTGGCGCATTACGGCAAGTTCATCACGGGTTCGTCGATCCTGCTGTACACCGCCACCGAAATCGATTCGGCGGTGATCGGCAAGGTGCTGGGGCACGCCGAGCTCGGCTACTACGCCGTGGCGTTCGCAATCGTCACCATGGCGACCACGCAGCTCGCGAAGGTGGCGGCCGGCATCATGATGCCCGCGTACAGCAAGCTGCAGTCCGACATTCCGGCGCTGCGCAATGCCTATCTGCGTACGCTGGGGTTGGTCATGTTTGCCGTGCTGCCGGCTTCGCTCGGCCTGGTGCTGGTCGCGGAGCCGCTGGTGCGCGTGGTCTACGGTGAGAAGTGGTTGTTAGCCGCCGCGCCGCTGCAGTTGCTCGCGATGTTCGGTCTGTTCCGCTCAATGGCGGCGTTCACCGGCTATCTATTCGAGGGCATCGGCCAGCCGAAGGTGGCCTTCACCATGGCCGGAGTGCGTCTCGCGGTGCTGCTGCCGCTGATCGTGCCCGCGGCGATGTATTACGGTCTCCCGGGTGTCGCAATCACGGTCACAGCCGGCATGGCCGCGCAGTGGATCGTGGGCCTTTGTTATCTGCACGCGCGCCTCGACATCGGCTTCGGGAAAATCCTGCGGACGATGTGGCAACCGGTGTGGACCTCTGCCTGCATGGGCCTCGCGGTCTGGGGCATGATGTATGTAGTGGACGCCAATCACGTGGGGGGCTTGCTGGCGACGATGGGCGTGGCCGCAATCGTGTACCTCATCCCCAATCTGAAGATGTTGCTCGCGCTCAAGAACGGACGCTGGAACTAGGGGCATCGATCGAACTCTGAAAAAGCACGCGGCCGCCGGCGGCGACCGCGTGCTGAAGTTGATCAGAGAGCCGCCCGGACGACCGCCTCGATTTCGGTCGGACTAAGCACGCGGTTGTAGACGCGCACATCGTCCAGGACACCATCCAGCGTTCGCGCGCTGGTTGGCTCATTGCCTAGGTAGATGTTCGCGCCCGCATCGCTGACCCGGGCGCCAGCCGCGTCGACAGTGGTCGCATAACTGCCGACGGGCGCGCCATCCACATACATGAGGACATTCGTGGCGGTGGCAGTGCCGTCCCACGTCACGGCCACGTGGTGCCAGGAGCCCAGGGTGATGGCGTTGGCAGCAGACGTCCGCACGAGGTTGGTGGTCCCATCATAGTCCACCGAAAAGCCAATCTGGTTCGTGCCTTGAGTGCAAAACTGCCAACCATTCAGCGGCGAGACGCCGGTGGCCTTGTGAACAATGCGGCCCGGGCTGCCGCCTTCGCCGACCGTCTCCACATTGATCCAGGCTGCCACCGTCATCGCGCCCAGATTGTTCACTGAGGTGCCGTTGCCGGCATTCACTTTATCGTCACCGCCAGAGCTGCCATCGAATTTCAATCCCGTGCCGACTCTTCCCGGGACCCAGGTCGGGCCGAGTTCCAAGTTGCCGGTGTTGGCGTTGCCCGAGCTGTCCGCGGCGCTGAGGCCGGTGCCTTCATCGCGCTTCCAGTGCGCTGCCCGGCCAGCGACCTCTGCTGTCGTCGCGTTCGCATCCGTGGAAAAGCTCGAGTCGCCGTTCGCGTTGTAGGCTCGCACGCGGTAGTAGTACTGCGTCCCGGTGCCGAGGTAGGCGTTGTTGTAGCTGGTGACGTTGGCGTTGGTGGTGGCGATTTCCTCGTAAGTGCGTCGAAGGATAGATTATTTTCATATGTTTTTTCGTGCTCCACCCTTTCGCTCTAGTTCGGTGCCGAGCGTCTAACTTCAGGCGCCGCAATCCGAAGAAACGCCAAAGCGAAGGGGTAATCGGGGGTGGAGGGATAGATAGACGTTCGGCGCCAGTGTCCCCGCGCAGCGCGGGCGCTGGCTGTAGGTCTACGGAAACAGAGCGGACGCGGTCCCGCCCGGACGCGTACAGGAAAGCTCCGTCAGTGGCGCAGCAGTAGCGAGATGGCGGAGCGGTTGAATGCACCGCAATAGCTAGTCCGATGCGATCGCGACCTGGAAGGTTTTGGTGAGCGAAGCGATAAGTGGTGATACCGGAGCGTTGGTGGCGCTGCTCTACTCTCCGACGCGCACCACGATCGAGCGTAAGCGGCGTTCAGCCGGATCGAACCTCCACCGCTGACCTGTGAACCGGAATTACTGTTGCCATGCGCCCTGCGTGTCCCGCATCCTCGCGCCCACGCCTCACGGGGGGATTGTTTCCATGGGAAGTTCGCAACGCCAGGTGATCCTCGGTATCGCGTTAT
>Ga0207691_10002806_pt1 | contig 16983 bp, 16 predicted proteins | sample KBSM13metaG_FD_184327 | JGI IMG/M metagenome (GOLD analysis project Ga0207691, IMG submission 184327) | Miscanthus rhizosphere microbial communities from Kellogg Biological Station, Michigan, USA - KBS M1-3 metaG (SPAdes) (version 2) | ecosystem: Host-associated > Plants > Roots > Rhizosphere >... | reverse complement strand
CGAAGAAGTAGCGCGAACACCGCCACTGGCTGGTGCCGCTACCGGCCGCCGTTCAGCTCCTCGACGCGGCGCGCCAGTTCGCCAAACGTGCGCAGCCGCTCGAGATCGGTCGGGTCGAACTCGATGCGGAAGCGCTCCTCGATCGCCATCACGAGCACGACGAGATCGAGCGAGTTGACACCGAGGTCGCGAAGGGACGACGCCTCGAGGATCGTATCGTCCGATACGCCGAGCGACTTCGCGACCAGCCGACGCACCTCGGCGATGGAATCGGGGGTCTCGGTCGCGGCGGATTCGCGTAACTGCGCCGCGCGGTACGAGGGGTCGAGCAGCGCTCGCGGGTTGTCGCGATAGCGCATCGCGGCCTCATACACGCGCTGATCGACTTCCGTGAACCGACGCATCGTCTCGGCCACGAGCGCCGCACCCTTCTCCGCCGCATAACGATCGAGTCGGTCCTTCACCCACGTGATGTGGCCGACTTCTTCCGCGATCATCCGCTGGAGCGTCTCGATCACCGCGGGATGCGTGTTCGGCCACTTGAGGTGCGCGCGGAAGTGGCGGATGACGCGTCGCTCGAACACCTGCGTGAGCGTGAGGATCTCGAGGAGACTCGTGGGGGTGCCGATCTCGGCGTAGTAGCGCGCCTGATACGTCTCGGCGACGCGACGCGGCGTGCCGCCGACTTTCAGAATCGTCTGCGTCCACAGCCACGCGTGGTTCGCCTCTTCCGCGCAGTGCTCGGTGAGATGCACACGCAGATCATCGTCGTCGGTCTCGCGCGCGAGGCGACCCATGATGAGTCCTCCCGCGAGCTCCGACTCGCGGTAATAGCTCAGGATCCAGAGGTCGTTTTCGCTAATTTCCACCGGGAATGGACTCCTTGAGATGTTCCGTCGGTGCGAGCCCGCAGACGAGGCGGATCTTCCGGTTCACCGCCATGATCGCCTCGAAGTCGTTCTCCTCGGCGACCGGGACCTGGACGACGTCACTCCCATAGTGGCGGAATCGCTCCGCCGCAGCGAGCACCTGCGCGGCGACGTCGGGGTCGGCGGCGACCCGCTTCCTGAGCACGTCGCCCGCGCTCGCGCTATGGCGGAACTCGTCGCGCGCCATGTAGCCTAACAGGTCACGCAGCACCGGCTCGTTCGTGCGTCGCGACATGCGGAGGAAGAAGTACGCGGCGAACAACTCCGAGCACATGAAGTTCGTGAGATGGGCGACGAGGTCGTCTTCACGATACTCGATGGCGAGGGCACGCCCCCGCGCGGCGACGAGTGCCGTCGCTGAAACATCCTCGCGCTGGAAGCCGACGCGGTCGAGATAGCGCGTGAGGGCCGTGAAGTGTTTGAGCCCCTCGTACAGCTCCATGCTGAGCACAGCCGTCGCATCGATGTCATCCCACAACAGCTGCATGAGACGCGCGGCGTACACGGGGAGATATCCCTCGATGAGCGCCGCGTCATGCAGCGCCTGATGCAGCTCGCGCTCGGACGCCGCGACGCGCTGGTCGATCGTGTCCCACGCGATGGTGGTATCGAGCGGCCACGCGTTTTCTTCGGTGGCGCGAAGATGAGCTTCGTAGATCATTGCGCACGCTCGCTGGTGTCCGGCTGACGTCGTCGTTCGATCTTGCGAGCGACGACGAGCGTCTGCAACCCGACGTCGTCCTGCCGAGTGGTGGCCTCGTGAAAACCCGCGATGCGAAGCCAGCGCACGAGCTCTGTGCCTGGACGATAGTGCGTGTGGAGCTCCGCGAGCTGTCGCATCAGATAGTCGGCGATGCGATCGGCCTGCATGCCGGACGTGACAAACGTACCGCCGTGCCGAAGACGGTCGTGGCAGTTCCTGTAGAACTGCACGAGCAACTCGTCAGCGAGGAATTCACCGAGCCCTGTCGAGACGATGACATCCAGCTCTGACGGAAACGCCTTCAGATCGAAGGCGTCGCCGTGGGCGAACACGAAGCGATCGTCGTCGCCCGCGAGCTGACGCGACAGCTCGAGTGGCGCTGGATCGAGGTCCACACCGAAGAATGTGCTTCGCGCGTAGACCGCGGGGAGCTCATCCTCGATCCGCTTGGCGGCCACCACGAGATCGCGCGCGATGCCGCAGGGCACCGAGAGCACACGGAACGGCGCGGTGTCCGGACCGCGCGGATCATTCGCCTGTCGCGTGTGCACCGCACGCGCCGCCGCGACGATCTCGTGCTGTGTGTGATGGAACCGGTTTCGCATGGAGCGCGCCCCACGCATTCGAAGGAGCATCGCGTCCAGCACGCGGCCGATGCCGAAGCGCCCACTCGCTTCGTTGCGATACACGTGATCAGCGAAGCGATAGCTGCCGGAGTTCTCGATCCCTTCGCGCGCGAGGTCGCTCGTGCGCATGAGCGCGTAGACCGGAAGCAGATGCAGCTTGCCCTCGCGCAGCAGCTTTCGCGGGATCGAGTCCGAGGTGCGGGTTCGGTTGTGCAGCGGCGTCACGCGCTCGCTCCGAGCCACGCGCGGGCGGCAGCAGGCCACGTGCGCTCGTCGACGCCATGTTGCGCGAGCACGGCCAACACCCATCGCTCGAGGCCGAACGCGACGCATCCGCTGTGCGCTGGTCCGCCGGCCGCAAGCGAGATATCGAATCGCGTGCCGAAGAAATCGTGATGGTGATTGAACGACGCGGCGGCAATCGGGCGTCCATCGCCATCCACGGTGAGCAGCAGCTCGTACTTGAGCGCGCCCGCCTGCTGCATCAGCCGTCGTCCTTCGTCACCGGCGGTGAAGAACTGATCACTCGCTGGCTCGATCCTGCCGTCGAGGTCGAGCGTCGTGATGAGGTCGGACACTTGCCTCATGAGCGATTGCCTAACGTTCTCCACTTGCTCGCGGCTGCCGAGCACGATGATCTCGCGCATGGTGAAGTCCCAGAGGCGCTCGAGCGGCACGTGGCTGCCGTCCTCGAAACGGTAGCATCGGCCTTGTGCGGTCAGAACGGCGGCGTCCGAGCCGACGGTTCTTCCCTGCCATTCGGGGTAGGTGTGATAGCAGACGGCTGGGGAGAGTGCGTGGCGGGACGCCGGTATTTGGCTATTGGACGGTGCGACTGGCTCCGATGCTGGTATAGCAGGTCCCTCGCTTCGCTCGGGATGACAGGCTTGCTCGGGATGACGGACTTGCTCGGGATGACAAACGAGCGTTAGGTGCTGTGGGAATGATGCGACCTGTCCGGCGCGCTCGAGAACGCCCAGATCAATCAGACTCGGGTAGCGGCGCTCCGTGGCCCCGAGCGAGCGCGCCCACTGGAGTGTGCTATGGTCGACGGCGCGGAGGACGTCGAGGGCGAGTCCCGACAGCGAGACCTGGCCAGCTGCCGTTACGACTACCTCGCCTCGCTCCTGCAGCACGCCAAGTGGCGACGCGAATCGTGTCCGGTCGCCGTGGCGCTCGAACAGCCGATCGGGCGGCGCGGCTGACGCGGTCCGAGAAGCGTCCGGGTGAAACGCAGCCACGATTGTTGCGATCGTGCGGAAGTTCGCGAGCTTCACCGCGCGGTCGGGAATGCGGGCGCCCAGCGACTTCTCCACCGCGGCGATGAGGTCGAGGATGCGGAGGGAGTTCATGTACCCGTCCTCGAACAGCCGCGTATCGCGTCCGACGTTCGCGGCGCCCCCCAGCAACGTGACGTTGATGAAGTGTGCGAGCTGACGCTCGAGCTGCTCCGGCGTCGGGAGCTGGCTCGATGTCGTCATGCCGCCACCCCCCAGTTGGTCGCGATGCACCAGCGCACGACGGCGTCGTAGTAGTAGAGAACATGCGGCGGCTCAATGCCGGCAGGCGCGAGCACCGCGCTCGCGTGACGGGCGTCGAAGATCTTCGGGTATGCCAGCTGGTACGCGAACGCCTGCACGGCGCGCGTCGCCTGCAGCAGCACCTCGTTCCTCGCTTCTTCCACCGTGCGGACGAACAGCTCGTACGTGTCGAGGTCCACGAGCGCCGGCCGCGCAATGCTCCGCTTGCGCCACGCAGGGCGGTGCCGCTCGAACGCCGCCGTGGTGGCATCGAGCAGTGCACCTAACGAGGCGGAGCTCGCCTGGCCCGCGCACAGATGGTACGTGGCGCCGGCGCTGAACGCGTGCTCGAACAGGTGATGAGACGCAGCCGCCGCGAAGTCGACAGGAATGAGGTCCACGAGCGCTGACTCCTGTCCTGGAACCATGGGCGCCAGGCCCTGATACAGGAGGCGCAACGCGTGGTGTACGGCGTTGAAACCGCTTACCGCGCCAGAGCGCGAGTCTCCGATGATGGTGCTCAGGCGGTACAGCGTGATGGGCAAACGAGCCATCGCATCGCGCACCACCGCTTCCATCTCCGCCTTGGACTGCTCGTAGCTGTTGACGAAGCCATCCTGGCCGCCGATGTCACCCTCGCCGAAACATCCCGTGCTGCGGCCGGCAACGTAGACGGTGCTGAAACACGCGACGCGCTCGAGGTTCGGGCACTCCTCGGCGAAGGCAAGGAGAGCGCGAGTGCCCTCGACGTTCGTCGCGCGCGCGTCGGGCAGCGGCCGGTTGAACACCGTGTCCGCGGCGCAGTGGACGATGTCGGTGACACTCCCGCGGAGCGCCGCATGATCGCCAGGGGAAATGCCTAACGTCGACCCTGCACGCAGATCGCCGGTCAGCCGGCTCACGCCTGGCAGCGTTACGCTCGGTGCGGACGTCGAGACGCCACGCGTCAGCACGACGACCGATGCGTCACCGGCGCTCGCGAAGCGGCGCACGAGATCGCGACCTAACGCGCCTGTGCCACCGGTCACCAGGATGGTACGTGGCTGGTGCCGCGTCAGCGCCATGACGCAACCACGGTCAGTGCTCGACGACCATGCAGCTCCAGTTCAGTCCGTAGCCGAACGTGAACAGGAGCAGCAGATCGCCTTTGCGCAGAAGCCCGGCGTCGGCCGCATCGCGCAGGTTGATGAAGTTGTCCGCCGCGATAGTGTGGCCGACCCGCCCGATGTTCGCGCTGAACAGCTTCTCGCGCGGACAGCCGATGAGGCCGAGCAGGATCTCCCAGCTGCGGAGCGAGACGTTATGCGGGATCACCCACGCGATGTCATCGAGTGCCACGCCGGCCTTGCGGAGCGTCGTCTCGATCACCGTGCGGGCCGTGGGGAAGTACGCGGCGATGATCTCGTTCTCGAGCGAGCCGGAGTCCCAGAACGCGCCCTTCGTTACCTGGTGTGTAGCGACGATGCGATTCCTCCGGCTTCGGCGCAGCAGCATTGCGCACGCCCCGTCGGACACGAGGTTGTAGACGACCTCGCGTGAGGCGTCGTGCGGCAGACGATCGGCGCTCACGCACAGCACGGTACGCACGTCGGGCTCCGCGAGGAGCGTGGCGCGCGCGAAGCGGATGGCCGAGAAGATGGCGGCGCACCCTTGCTGGTCGATCCCGGCGACAGACGCGCTCGTGAGATCGAACTCGCTCTGCAGCCGCGACACCGGGTACTTGAAGAAGTCCATGAACTCGCGCATGTGCAGCACGGAACCCGCGGGGCAAACCGCGGTTTCCATTGTGGAGCTCGAGGTCAGTGCCCCGGCGTAGAGCACGAGGTCGATCTCGTCAGGCGGCGTTCCCGTTTCATCGAGCAGCGCGCGGACTGCGTGCATGGCCATGTCCACGTGACTGTCCGCTTCGGCCACGCGCGCCTGGCGGAAGCCGAAGCTCGCGAGCGCCGCCGCACCGCGGACCGCACCGCGCTGTTCCAGCTCCTCGAGTGTCGGCGACGACGCCGGGAGCCAGTACGTCAGCGCATCGATACCAACATCGGTCACACCAGCTCTCGCTTGGGCCAAAAGGTTCGCGTAAGGTAGTAGCCGCATCGGCGAATTGGCGATAATGTCCGGCGCGAGCGACGCATCCACTATACGTCATCACACGTAGCAGAAATTTTCGGAGGGTTCGATGGCCCGGGTAGCCAAGTCTGCTGTCATCAACGGCAACGCCGATCAGATCATCAACTACATCGCCGATGTGAAGAATCACCCCGCGTTCATCGGTCCGCTCAAGTCGATCGCGAACGTGAACGGCGATCCCAAGAAGTCCGGCACGTCGTGGGATTGGACGTTCGTCATGGCGGGCGTGGAGTTTTCAGGCCGCGCCGAGACGGTGGGCTTCGAGGCGGGCAAGACGTTCAGCTACAAAACGACAACCGGCGTCGAGAGCACGTGGACGTACAGCCTCGAGCCGCAGGGCGGTGGGTTGAAGGTGACGGTGGACGTGTCGTACGAAGTTCCGAAAACGCTGTTGTCGAAGATGCAGGCCGGTGTGGTCGAGAGGCTCAACGACGCCGAGGGGCTGCGCGCGGTGGAGAACCTGAAGGCGATCCTCGACCAGTAGACTCCACCAGTAGGCGAGAGTCGTGCTTGCCTGGGCGGCCGCGTACGTCGCGCTCGTGATCGTCGCGGCGGCGGTCGTCCTCGCTCGGCGCGAGCCGACGATCGTACGCGGCGACTGGGTCTTTCTCCTCACATCGCTGTTCGTCCTCCTGGTGGCAATGGTCAGCGCGCTGCGCGGCAATCGCTTCTCGTTAGGCATGCTGCTCACGACCATCGTCGTGCTACTGGCGGGGTGGTTCGTACAGTCGCGCTGGTGGGTGATCGGCGCGTCGCCCGACGCCGTCACGACGACCATCGAGGAATGCGCGGGCCGACTCTGCGCGCCATCGGTGCGAGCGGCCGGCGCGTGTACCGTGACTGTGCCCGGCGGCGCCGTTCGGCTCCGCGTTGCGCCAGTCGGAGGCTCGACGGTGATCCAGTTCGTCGCGAGCAGCAGGCACAGGAAGGCGCATCTCTTCCGCCGGCTGCTGGCGAAACAGTATCGACCGGTGATGCCGACGCTGCGGGTCGGCGGGTCGAGCCATGGCTGACGACCATGGCTGACGCGCGACGGCGCTGGATTCGGCTCGGCGTGCTGGTGGCGGTGCTCGCCATCGTCTTCGCCGGCATCCGCCGCCTCGCCTTCCTGGCGGTCGAGCGAGGCGGGATCGTCACCACGCCTAACGGGCCGGAGACGCCGGCGATGTTCGGCGCGCCGTTCACGCGAGTGGCGATCACGAGCGGCGACCGCATGCTCGACGCGACGCTCGTCCGTGCTGCGGGCGACTCCAGCCCGGCACTGTTGATCTTTCACGGGACGGGCGAGGCCGTGTCGTTCTGGGCAGATACGCAGGCGTTGCTCTATCGCCACGGCGTCACCTCCATGGTCTTCGACTACTCCGGGTTTGGCCGCAGCACGGGTCGGCCCACGGTGGCGCACCTCGAGGAAGACGCCGACGCCGCCTACGCCGAGTTCGTGCGGCAGGTCGGGCGGCGGACGCGACCGTACGTGCTGGGGTACTCGTTAGGTACCGGCGTCGTGTTCGACGCCGTCGCTCGCTGGACGCCGCAACCCGCCGGCGTGGCCTTCGTTGCGTCGTACTCCTCGGCCCGCGAGGGCGCGGTCGCGTTCGGGCTCGTGCCGCGCTGGGCGACGTTCCTCTTGCCCGACCTCTGGAACAACGTGCGTGACGCGCGGAACCTGCGTCAGCCGCTGCTGGTCATGCAGAGCGACGCCGACCAGCTCTTTCCGGTGAGCATGGCGAAGGCCGTCTACGACGCGGCGACGGTGCCCAAGCAGATGGTCGTGGTGCACGGCTATCGACACGAGGACGGCCACCAACGTCCGACCGACGACTACTGGGCGCCGGTCATTCGCTTTCTGACGACCGGCGTGCACTCAGGGGAGTGAGCGGAGGAGCGACGGCGGCGGCGTGAACTTCCCCACGGCATCGAACGGCACGTTCGGGTCGCCGAGCGGCGTGTCGAGCGTAACGGTGCCCGTTAGGCGGTAGTCGACGGTGCCGTCCCGCGACGCGTCACGTGCCGCGGCGCGCAGACCCTGCCACGAGACGTCGACGGGCAGTTGCACCGTCGTGGAGTCGTGGGCGGGCAGCGTGAACGGGGCGGCGGATTGTCCGCGCCCGACCTCGGTCGAGTCGGTGAGCACGAATCGATACGTGGCGAGCTTGACCGGGAGCGGGTAGGGGTTCGGATTGCTGATGGACAGCGAGACCTCGATGGCCCCACCAGTGAGGCCCACACTGCGGACCTTCACGCCACTCACACCAATCACGGGCCTACTGAATGCGCGCTCTGCGAGACGGCTGCACGCCGGTATCGCCAGCAGGATCAGGAATGCAAGAGAACGTCGATTCATCACAGGAAAGTATCGCCGATCAATCGAGCGCAGGGATGCAGGCGACGGTCATCGGATTTTCCGCGCGGGCTTATCGGCCCCAGCGGTTGTTGGTACGATCGATATCGGGGAACGCGTTCTCTGGGTCGATCTCCACTTTCGTGATTTTGGGCGACGCCGGCACACGCAGCGTCGCGCGACGCTCGCCACGCAGCCACACGTCGACCGGAATTTCACGACGCTCCACGCGTGTCACACCCTGACGGGTGATCGCCAGCCTAACGGGCATCGGGGCGAGGCCGCGATCCTCCACGGTGATCGTCGCGCTGTCGCCGCTCGACTGAACGTCGGTGATCGCCTGGTCGAGCGTCCACGTCTCGTAGAACCACGTGCGCCAGAACCACGACAGGTCGCGGCCACTCACGTCGTCGAACGTGTGGAAGAAGTCGTACGACGTCGGATGCTTGCTTGTCCAGCGACGTCCGTATTCGCGGTACGCCTTCATGAACACGTCGTCCCCGAGCAGCGCCCGGAGCGCGACCATGTTCGTCGCCATCTTCTGGTAGCTCGCCACGCTGTACGCATCGGTCCCCACGGGGTACAGATCGCCGTGACGCATGAGCTCCACCTCATCGCCGCTGCGCGCGAAACCAAGGTACGCGTCGCGCACGATGCGCTCGAGGTCGTAGCCGCCGAAGAACGAGCGCATCGCCTGCGCCTGATTGAAGCGCGTGAGCCCCTCGTCCTGCCACGCGTGGCGCTTCTCGTCAGAGCCCACTTGCATCGGGAACCACATGTGCCCGAACTCGTGCACCGTCACCGAGTAGAGCGCCAGCGTGTCGCGCTGGCCACCGATGCACGTGATCATCGGGTACTCCATCCCGCTGCACGACACGACCCCATCGAGTGCCGTCATCTGCGGATAGGGATACGGCCAGAGGAATCCCGACAGGAACTCGATGGCGTGCTTTGCATAACGCGCGGACTGGTCCCACGCCCACGCCACGCGCGACGGACGATAGAACGAGTTGATCGTCGCCGTGTCCCCGAACGCCGCCTGCGTCGCATCCCACAGGTACTTGTCCGACGTGCCCCACGCGAAGTCGCGCACGTTCCGGGCGTCGAACAGCCACGTGACCTTGCCGCCCGCGCCGAGCGTCGTGGACTTGCCCGCACCGCGATCGCCTTCCGCGACGATATGCACTACCTCCGGCGAACGACGCGCGGCGGCGAGCCGCTCGCGTACCGCGGGCGTCAACACCTCGTTCGCGTTCTTCACTTCGCCCGTGGCGCCGATGAGCCAGCCGGCGGGAACGGTCAGCGCGACGTCGTAGTCCGCCCAGCCCATGTAGAACTCGGCGTTCCCCATGTACCGGTCGGTCTGCCAGCCGTTCACGTCGTCGTACACGGCGATCTGCGGATACCAGTACGAGATCATGAATACTTCACCGTCGGTGCCGGAGCGTGGTGCGCCGTCTGGCGGGATGGTGAACTTCCACGAGAACTGGAACTCCGCCGTGCCACCCGGGGCGAGCGCAGTGGGCAGCTTGATCCACGCGATCGTGCCCTCGATCTGGAAACCCGCCTGCACGCTGGCGTCGACGTCGCGGAGCTGCGGCAGCGGGCGCCCCTGCGCGACCACGCGCGAGAGCTCCATGCCATCCGTCGGCGGCACCTCGACGTTCCGCGCCGCGCCCGGCGCGAACAGGTTCTGGTACAGGTGAACGGCAATGAGTCGGAGCGTGTCGGGCGACCGATTCTGATACTGGATGCGCCCCTCCCCCGTTAGGCGCTTCGTCGCCGGGTCGAGCTCGGCCCGCAGTGCATAACGCGCGTACTGCGTCCAGTACTTCGGCCCCGGCGCTCCCGTCCGCGTCCGCGTACCGCGCTCGATCGCGCGCCGGAACGCCGCCGTCTCGAACACCGGGTACGGAATGGGACGTTCGCCCTGCGGCATCGCCCGGGTGTCCGCCGACGGAGCTGGTGTTGGCCGCGCGGCAGACGCGCACGCGAGCGCCGTGGCGGACACGACTACGGCGATCATAACGCGCGGCACACGGCAGAGCTGGCAGATGCGCGGGTGCAGCGGCTGTAGTCTCATCGACGCTCGGTCGGAGTTACCCAGGCGCGCATGAGGCGGGCCAGAGGCCCGGGCACCGGCAATCTACAGCCGGCTACCGTTTGCGGTACGTCACGCGGTCCCCGGTTCGACTGTCGGTCAGGACGAGCGCATCCGCGCTCAACGATCCGCGTGCATTCGTAGTCGTCGATTGGCCCGATCCGCTGGTGTCGAGGAAGTCGAGCCCAACAGCGTTCCCGTTGATCGAGCCGAACGCCTGCATGTTCCGCCCAGTCGATGAGCGCCCGGATCCCGATACGGGGACGTCACCGGCGAACGTCGGCCCGGGGAAGAACGGAGACGAGTAGAGCGTCATCGTAAGCGGGAGCGTCGACGAATTCCTGTCGCCGGTCCAGGAGCCTTCGATGGGGGTGTCCACGTTCGCCGTGAGGTCGAGTGTCTTGGACATGATCGTCGCGACCGCGCCGAACAGGCCGACACCGCCCGTGAGCGTGTTGCCGCGCGTGTCATCGCCGAACGGATCGAAGCCGGCGACGTAGTAGTGGAAGTAGTTCGAGTCCACCGCGATGACGGCAAAGCTCTGCGGCACTCCGGGGAACATGTACCGACGCGCGAACGAGAATGCCCACTCCGCGTCGTCGGGGTTTCCGGCGACGCGCGCGAGGGGGAGGATGAGCTCCCGGTCGAGTGACACCGTGAACTGCTGGCGCCCGGTCCCGCTTCCCTCGTGCCGAAGCACGTAGCCAGCCGCGTTGCGGACCCCGGCGAGATTGATGCGCAGCGTATCACGGTCCACGTTGAACGTGCGCCGCGCCGCGTCGACCGCTCCTCCCACCGGCACCGTCGTCTCACCGAGCACGACGCCGAGCGACGTCTCGATCCGCAACGTGTAGCGTTCGCCGGGTCGCACCCGGAGTACGTTAGGCGGCGCCGTCCCGGGCGAGCCGTTGGTGATGGTGACGCTCGTGACGCTGTACACGCCGTCGTTCGCCACGCTCGGCACCGCGATGACCGAGTCCTGCCGCGGCCCGTAGATGACCACGCGCGCGTTCGTGATCGGCTCCCGCCCCGTCGGTGTGCCGGCCGCCGTCACGGCCGAGCGCAGCGTGCGCTCGACGATGACGGTCTGCTGCGTGGCCGTCGCGTTGAGCACCGCGTGCACGACCGCGCGCGGCTCGACGTCCGGCGCCGTGGTGTCCGCCAGCTCGCAGCCGGTCGCGAACGCGATGACGAGCGCGGCGCCACCCACGGTGGTCACGTTCCGGCGCATCGTCACCACTCCACCCGCATGCCGAACGACGGCAGAAACGGGAACTGCGACGCACCCTTTACGACCGGTGGGTCGACATTTGTCCCGAGCGTGTACAGGAACACGTTCTTTCGGTTGAAGACGTTCACGACGTTGATGTACGGTCTCAGCGTCGCGCCTCCGACGTCGAACCGCCGCTCGGCGCTCAGGTCGAGGCGCCAGTAGAATGGAAATCGTTCCGTGTTTCGTCCGCTGCGCACCACTTCCTCGCCGTCGCTGCGCGGTCCGCCCCACGTATTGCGGACGGGATCGTAGCGGTACCGGTTCATCACGCCGGCCCAACCCGTGTACGGCGTCCCGGTGGCGACGCCGAGGTGGGTGCCTAACGCCCATCGGCTCTGCGGCCGCGCCCAGGCGGCGACGACGTTCGCGTTATGCCGCCGGTCGTGCGCCGGCCAGTACGCCACATCGTCCCGCTCGCGCGTCGTCACGCCGTAGCTGTACGCGATCCAGCCGCTGAAGCCGTTGCGCTCGAGCTGCCGGAGGTAGACGTCCACGCCGTACGACCGGCCATCGTAGTACCTGAGCAGCGACGGGCGGATGCGCGGGTCGACGGTGCTCGCCGGCTCCGAGAGGTTGTCGTACGTCTTGCCGTACGCCTCGACACGAAAGAAGCGCGAGCCCGACAGCCACCGCTCCGCTCCGAGTACCACCTGGTCCGACGTCGATACCGGAATTGTCTTGTCGCTGCCTAACCAGAGATCGAACACACGGAGCGGCAGATCCTCGTTGCGCATGGCGCGCATCCACTGCGTGTAGCGGCCGCCGGCCGCCGTGATCGCCAGCTGCGGTGTCACGAAGTACTTCACCGACACACGTGGCGAGACGCCGAACCAGTTGGCGCCGCCCACGTATTCACCGCGCAATCCGCCGCGCAGGAGCCAGCGGTCGTTCGGCTTCCACACGTCTTCCGCGAACAGCGCACCCATCACCGGACGCTGGCGCATCGTCGTGTCGCCGTCGGTGGCGAGCGGGTCGGGGAACCCGATGTCGTCATTGTTATCGCTCGTCACGGTCAGCTGCTCGCGATACGACGTGCGGTACGCGGACGCCTCGTACCCAGCGCTCATCATCTGGTGACCGCGCGCGTGGGTGAATGAGCCCGCGAGCTGCACCTCGCTCACGCTCTGCGCGAGGTAGATCGTCTCGCCCGGCAAGTCGAAATGCGTGGCGAAGCGCGTGAAGGCGAGCCGCTGCGACATCGTCGTACGCGCGCCGAGGGGCTGATCCCACGTTAGGCCGACGACGCGATTGCCCCAGTCGAACGTGATCGTCTCGTCATCGTCGTCCACTGGGTCGAATTGCCCGCCGGGAATCGTGACCCTGGGCGTCGACTCATCGATGTGATAGAGCAGATCCTTCCCCGTGTATGCCGTCAGGCCGAGCGCGCCACCAGCGGGGAGCCGGAGCCGCGCGCGGAGCTGCGCGTCCTGGAAGTGATACGGGAAGTCGTTGTTCCCACGAATCCACTCGATCACCCGGTCGGCGTACGTGCGCCGCACGGCGGCGTTCCACGACAGCTTGCCCTCGCCCGTCGCACCGCCCATGAACAACGAGGACGACAGGAGCGAGACCTCCGCGGTGCCGTGCGCGCCGTTCCGCGTCTCCTCGAGGCTCTTCACGTCGAGCACGCTCGAGAGTCGGCCGCCATAACGCGACGGGAACGCGCCGGTGAGCACGTCCACACCGCTCACGGCCTTGTCGATGAACGTCCCGAACAGACCGCCCAGATGGAACGGGTTGTAGATGGGGATACCGTCGAGCAACACGAGGTTCTGATCCGCCTCGCCGCCGCGCACGTTGAACCCGGCCGAGAAATCGTTGCGCGCGACGATGCCTGGCAGGAGCGCGACGGAACGGAGGACATCGGCCTCGCCGATCGCCGGAACACGACGCACCTCCGCCCCGGAGATGCTCACGACACTCGGCGTCGCCTCCTCCTCGAACCGCACCCGCTCCGGCGATTTCGCCACCGTGCGCACGGGCGCGAGCGACTGGGGCAGCATGCGGACGCGGAGCGTGACGGTCACCGTGTCGTTCGAGCGAACGACGACGGCCGTGTCGACCGACTCGTAGCCCAGGAAGGTGGCGTGCAACTGGACGCGCCCCGCCGGCAGATCGGGAAACACGAAGTGGCCCGCGGAGTCAGCGCGCACGGCGCGGCGCGGGCGATCGATCCTGACAGTGGCGCGAATCGGAACGCCGGTCGCGACGTCCGTGATCGAGCCCATGAGCGCTCCGGTGGGCGCGACCGCCTGACGCGCGGCCGCCGGCTGCTGTGCAGCCGCGCCCGAAGCGGTAACAACGGCTATGGCGAGCGCGACCTGAAATCGGTGCATGCGATGGACGCAGTGTGCGGCGGAGCGCGGGTCCTACCCGACGTACAACCCTTTGATCCGTCGATGCCCTTATGTACTTCCGCGAGGCGTGTGCGGCACGTGGTCACGTAATGCGGGCGTGATCTCGTCGGCTGTACATTCTTCCACATGTTCATCGGCCACTATGGCGTCGCCCTCGCCGCCAAGCGCGTGGCGCCGCGTGTGTCGCTCGGGGTGCTTGTCGGAGCCGCGCAGCTCGCGGACCTCGTCTGGCCCATCCTGCTCATCCTCGGGGTCGAGCGCATCCGCATCACACCGAGCGACAATCCGTTTCTGGGCATCACGTTCGAGTCGTATCCGTGGACGCACAGCCTTCTGGCCGCCATCGTCTGGGGCGCGCTCGCCGGCCTCGGCTACGCGGCGCTCCGGGGACGGCGCACCGACGGCGTGGTCGTCGGTCTCGTGGTCGTGAGCCACTGGGTGCTCGACTGGATCACGCACGTGCCGGACCTGCCGCTGTATCCGGGCGGCCCTCGCGTCGGGCTCGGGCTCTGGCGGTACCCCTCGGCCACCATGGTCGTCGAGGCGCTCGTGTTCCTGCTCGGTCTCGCTCTCTATTGGCGCTTCACCCGCCCGGTGGACCGGACGGGAAGGTGGGCGTTGTGGGCGTTCGTCATCGTTCTCGTCGTCCTGACCTTGGGAAGCATCTACAGTCCTCCGCCAACGAGCGCGAACGCGATCGGCTGGGCGGCGTTAGGCGGCTGGCTCATCCCCGTGTTCGGCTGGTGGGTGGATCGACACCGACAGCCGGTCTCGTCGTTGCTCCGGGCCCCGCACCTCTCGTTGCACACATGAGCTACCTGCTCGCGCTCGTGCGTGGCGCTTTCGGCATCGTTGACCAGCGCGTGATGCTTCGCGCGTGACACGTCCCCTGTGACGCGCCGGGACTCGCTCTCGCTCGGCGAAGCACGGCGTATCGCGCTCGCCGCGCAGGGCTTCGACCGCCCTCGGCCGACCGGTGTGGTGAACGCGGGACATCTGCGTCGCCTGCTCCGGCAGATCGGGCTGCTGCAGATCGATTCCGTGAGCATACTGCTGCCGGCGCATTATCAGGTCCCTTTCTCGCGACTGGGCCCGTACGACCGCGCGCGACTGGATGCGCTCGTGTACAAGGAGCGCGAGTTCACGGAGCAGTGGGCGCACGAGGCGTGCATCCTTCCAGTCGAGCACTGGCCGCTGATCCGCCATCATCTCGGGCCGCACGAACGACGGTGGGGCGCGCTGGCGAAGTTCATGGAAGCGAACGCCAGCTACGCCGCGCGCGTGCTCGAGGAGGTGCGCACGCGTGGACCAGTGGTCGCCGGCGACATCGATGAGCCGGATGGGACGCGCGGCCGCGGCAGTGGCTGGTGGGGATGGACCACGGCCAAGACGACCCTCGAAGGTCACTTCGCTCGCGGGGCCGTCGCGATCGCCGAGCGGAGGACGGCGGGGTTCGCGCGTGCGTACGATCTGGCCGAGCGCGTCGTGCCTAACGAGCATCACACGCGCGTGATGTCGCGTGAGGACGCCCAGCGCGAGCTGATCCGCCTCGCCAGCCGAGCGACCGGCATCGCGACCGCGAGTGATCTCGCCGACTACTATCGTATGGCGCCGCGTGAAGCGCGGCTGCGCGCGGCAGAGCTGGCGTCGGCCGGCGAGTTACGCGCGGTGCGCGTGGATGGCTGGCGCGAGCCGGCGTACCTGCATCCGGACGCGCGGATTCCTCGCGCGATTGGCGCCGCCGCGCTGCTGTCCCCGTTCGACCCGGTGATCTGGTACCGTCCGCGCGCGGAGCGGCTGTTCGAGTTCGACTACCGCATCGAGATGTATGTCCCGCGCGAGAAACGGAAATACGGCTACTATGTGCTGCCCTTTCTTCTGGGCGACCGTATCGTGGCTCGTGTGGATCTCAAGGCGGATCGGGCAGAGGGATGTCTGCGCGTTCTGGGTGCCTACGTCGAGGCGCACGCGGACGCGGACGATGTGGCCGGCCCGCTGGCCAACGAGCTGCGGACGATGGCTCGTTGGCTCGCGCTCGACGATGTGTCGGTCGCGCGACGCGGTCCGTTGAGCCAAGCCCTCGGGTTCGCCGTTCGTAGTTAGACCGCCGAGCTCGAGTTGGTGGCTGATTGCCATTGCGGGCAGCGGGCAGCGCGTGGTGTACGGGGCGGTATTGGCAGCAGCGGGCAGCGTGCGGCCGCAGCATGCAGCCGTCGGCAGATGTCCCCAGCGTGCAGCCCCTCGTGCTGGACGAGACTCGTGTTGCTTCGTAGTGTAGCGATAGGCAACGCCGCGAGGGATCCATGGCTATTGTGTCCACGCACTATGACGAGCACGCTCCCGAGCCCACACTCGCGGCGCTCGCGACGCGCCTCGTCCGCACGACGGTGCTGCCGCGCCGTCTCTACCAGGTCTTCCACCTCGCGCTGCCGGTCGCGATCGATCTGGCGATGCGCGGCTGGTGGCGCGGTGCGGGCTGGTCACTAGCTATCGCGTCGTTCGGGGCGTGGGGACTCGCCGACCACTGGCTGGCCGAGTCCGCACGTGACAACCCGTCGCGCGCGCGGTGGGTCCGACTGGCTCGCGTTGTTACCGGCGGGCTCGCCATCACGCCGCCAGTCGTTCTCTTGCTCGAGGCGTTCCTCCGCTTGTTAGGCAACGCTCCCATTTCCTGATTTCGCACCCTGAACCAGCCACGCCTTCTTATGCCTGCTTACGTCGTCGTCGAGGTGGATGTGCACGACCGCGAGCGTTACGACCGGTACAAGCAGCTCGCGCCCCCTTCCATCTATCAGTACGGCGGGCGCTACATCGCCCGCGGTGGCACCTGCGAGGCGCTGGAAGGCGACTGGAATCCGCCGCGCTTCGTGATCCTCGAGTTCGAGAATGCCGACCAGGCGCGCGCGTGGTGGGCGTCGCCGGAGTACGCCGAAGCGAAGAAGCTTCGTCACGCGACGGCAACGTCGAAGATGCTCCTGGTGGACGGCCTGCCGCCGGGCTGGACGCCCT